>ENA-OZAI01000251-OZAI01000251.1-human-gut-metagenome-genome-assembly--contig:-NODE-251-length-22961-cov-7.815070_pt1 | contig 22961 bp, 20 predicted proteins | sample MGYA00243299_ERZ653495 | MGnify/ENA primary metagenome ERZ653495 (study PRJEB26926, sample SAMN06164907) | human gut metagenome | biome: ENVO:00009003; feature: ENVO:2100002; material: ENVO:00002003... | reverse complement strand
AGCGAAGCGTCCCTGCCAGTAACTTTGCGCTCCCGCAGGAGCGCCCCCAAGCTGCACATTTGACCACTCGCACATTGTCGCGCCAAATGGGCGCGACCGACCACCCGCGCTACCCACGTCCCTCCGATAATCACCATCCCATGCTCACAGATTCCCAAATGCTGAATTTTTGAGGAAACCCCTTGCTTTTTGCCGCAGAGTATGATATACTGTCAAGGCTTGATGTGTGCATACTCCAACAAGGAGGTGGATTTCCATGGGTAAGTTTTGCGAGATCTGCGAAAAGGGTACGCTGAACGGCAACAACGTCAGCCACTCCAACCGTAAGACCCACCGTACCTGGGCGCCCAACGTGCAGAGTGTCCGCGTGGTGGTCAACGGTTCTGCGAAGCGTATGAACGTCTGCACCCGCTGCCTGCGCAGCGGCAATGTGATGCGTGCGCTCCCCAAGACCCACGAGGAAGCGTAATCGTCCGCAAGGGTGATTCCGTCACTTCTCAAGTAGAGTTTGCATCAATTTCCTCCGTCTGTTGTGCGACAGGCGGGGGATTTTTTGCATGGGGAAAATCCTCCTTGGGGGCAAAAGGCAATGATGTTTGCGGCTTTGTGGGTTTGAGCAAGTTGATTTTTGTGTTGCAGAGGGTTTCGCCTCTGCGGAGGCGACAAGGGGGCAATGGAAACAGACGAAGTCTGCGGTCGCCCCCTTGACCCCTTCGCAGCGCACACTACCATAGTTGACTTTTTTCGCGGATGGGGGATTCCGCTCCTGCGGGAGCGGGAGTTTGTGCGCAGGGACGCTTCGCTGCCTGCGACCAAGGTGCCATGCTTGACTTTTCTCTTTGAGTAGGTTTAACGGTGTAACAGTTGGGGCGTTGCCCCAAGCCCCAGCAGGGACGCTGTCCCTGCACCCTGCAAGGGGCAATTGCCCCTTGACCCCTCCGCGCGATTGAGTTGACTTCACTACCATAATTCTTCCGCGTGTTTATCCTTTTTTCTTTTCCCCTATTCTCCCTCCCCCTGTTCGCCTTTACAAGCGAACAGAAATCTGCTATCATGAGGGGGAAATGCAATCCTTGTCGGGAGGTGCTTCCTATGAATGTTGACCAGCTGGCGGAATCCCTCCGCAGTGACCCTATGTTTATGCAAAATGTTGTCCGTTGGGATGTCCTTCCGGCGCGTCCGGCGGTGTATGAGCCGTTCCCGGATTCTCTCGATCCGCGGCTGCTTCCTGTGCTGGAAAAACGCGGGGTGCATCAGCTGTATCGCCATCAGGCGCACGCAATCCGCGAGGTGCTGGCAGGGCGGGATGTTGTGGTTGTCACGCCGACGGCCTCCGGCAAAACGATGTGCTATAACCTGCCGGTGCTGTCTGCCATTTTGCAGAACGATGATGCACGGGCATTGTACCTCTTCCCGACGAAAGCGCTCTCTGCTGATCAGGTCAGCGAACTGTATGAGCTGATTGAGGCGATGGGCGTTGATATCAAGACGTATACCTATGACGGCGATACGCCCGGCGCGGCGCGAAAGGCGGTTCGGCAGGCGGGGCATATCGTCGTGACGAACCCGGATATGCTGCACAGCGGGATTCTGCCGCACCACACGAAGTGGGTCAAGCTGTTTGAGAACCTGCGGTATATCGTGATTGATGAAATTCATACCTATCGCGGCGTGTTTGGGTCGAATCTGGCGAACGTGCTGCGGCGGCTGCTGCGCTTGTGCGATTTCTATGGCAGTCATCCGCAGTTCATCCTGTGCAGCGCGACGATTGCGAACCCGAAGGAACTGGCGGAAACGCTGACGGGGCGCGAGGTCAGCCTGGTGGATGATAACGGCGCGCCGATGGGCGTGCGGCACTTCGTGTTCTACAATCCGCCGGTGGTCAATCGGCAGCTGGGCATCCGCAAGGGCGTTTTGCAGGAGACGCGGCGGATTGCGGGGCTGCTGCTGCAAAACGGGATTCAGGCGATTACGTTCGCGCGGTCGCGGCTGGCGGTTGAGGTGCTGACGAAGTACCTGAAGGACATGGTGCGCGACCCCCTGGGGAATGCCGGGCGGGTGCGCGGCTATCGCGGCGGGTATCTGCCGACGGAGCGGCGAGAGATTGAACGCGGGCTTCGCGCGGGACGGGTGGACGCGGTGGTGTCCACGAACGCGCTGGAGCTGGGCATCGACATCGGCGCGCTGGATGCGTGCGTGCTGTGCGGCTATCCGGGAACAATCGCGAGTGCATGGCAGCAGGCGGGGCGCGCCGGGCGACGCAAGGGAACGTCCATCGTGTTCTATGTCGCGTCCTCGGCGGCGCTTGACCAGTACATCGTGTCCCACCCGGATTATCTGATGAAGCGCTCGCCGGAGAACGCGCTGCTGAATCCGGATAATCTGTATATTCTGCTCAACCACTTCAAGTGCGCGGCGTTTGAACTGCCGTTTGAGGACGGCGAGGGCTTGGGGAATGCGCCCGGAGCGCCGGAACTGCTGGAATACCTCGATGAAGCGGGGATTCTGCGGCACGTCGGCGGGCGGTATCACTGGTCGGCGGAGGATTTTCCGGCAAGCGAGATTTCCCTGCGGTCGGCGCGGGCGGAGGAGAATTTCGTCATCATCGACACGACCGATCCGGCGAACCACCGCGTCATCGGCGAAATGGACCGCTACACCGTGCCGATGCTGCTGCACGAAAACGCGATTTACATGCACGAGGCGCAGCAGTATCAGGTGGAAAAGCTGGATTTCGATGCCTGCAAAGCGTTCATCCGCCGCGTGGACGTGGGGTACTACACCGACGCGAACTTGAACGTGACGCTCTCCCTGCTGGACAAGGAAAAAGAGGAAGAGCAGGACGGCGGGCTGACGGCGCTGGGCGAAATCCGCGTATCGACCTTGGTGACGATGTTCAAGAAGATTAGGCTCGATACGCACGAAACCCTGGGGTTCGGGCATGTGTGGCTGCCGGAGACGGAAATGCACACAACCGCCATGTGGTGGACGCTGCCGGATACGCTGGCGGCACGGTTCGAGAGCGACACGCTGAAAAACGGCATGATGGGCGTGGCGAATCTGCTGCGGATTGTTGCGCCGCTGTCGCTGATGTGTGCGCCGCAGGATATTGCAATCGTCTATCAGGTGAAAAGCCCGCTGACGGACAAGCCGACGCTGCTGCTCTATGACAACATCCCCGGCGGCATCGGACTGGCGCAGAAGGCGTATGCCATGCGGAAGCTCCTGCTGGAGCAAGCGCTGCAAGTTGTGCGGGACTGCGCGTGCCGTCAGGGCTGTCCGGGGTGCGTCGGGCCGGTGGGCGAAATCGGCGAGGACGGCAAAGCGACCGCCATCGCCCTCTTGGAGGCGCTGACGGAATGAATCTGCGAGACAAACTCAAGGCGATTGAAAAGCCGAAATCACCCCCGAAAGCGTCGGAAAAGCAGTTCACGGACTGCTACCACGGGCGGGAAATGCGCGAGTTATCCGAATTTCCCGGCGCGTTTGACCTTGATCTGTCCGCCCTTCGCCTGATGACGCAGGAAACGCTGCCGGACGATCTCGACCCGCGGAACATCCTCTATCTGGACACCGAAACCACCGGGTTTATGGGCGCGGGGACTGTCGCGTTCGAGGTCGGCATGGGCTGCCTGACGGATTCGGGATTCCAGATTCATCAGCTGGTGATGCGCGATTATCCGGAGGAAAAGTTTCTGCTGCAATCCATTGCGGATACGCTGATGGGCTACGACGCGATCTGCACCTTCAATGGACGGACATTCGACGTGCCGCTGCTGCGCGATCGCTTCCTGATGAACCGTATGGATGATTCGTGCCTTGACAAGCCGCACATTGACCTATTGCACATTGCGCGGCGGGTGTTCAAACTGCGCCTGCAGCGGTGCAATCTGGGCAAGCTGGAAGAAGCGGTGCTGGGCATTCCGCGCTTCGATGATTTGCCGGGCGCGCAGGTGCCGCAGCGCTTCTTCGACTACCTCAAGACGGGAAATTTTGACCTGCTGACGGATGTGCTGGAACACAACGCGCAGGATGTGGCGAGCCTATGCGTGCTGCTGACGGCGATGGTGGAAATGTACCGCGCACCGGAAAACGTGCGGCACGACGAGGATGTGTTCTCAATGGGCGTGGCGCTGGAACGCTTTCAGCATGTGCCGGAAGCGCGGAAGTGCTATCAGCTGACGAGCGGAAATCTTCATGCGCAGGGGCAGGAGCGTCTTGCGCAGAGCTACCGCCGGGGCGGCGAGCGAGACGAGGCGGTAAAGGTCTGGCTGGGAATGATTGCGCGGCACGAGGGCGGAACGAAGCCCTACATCGAGCTGGCGAAGCACTACGAGCATCACGAGCGGGACTACGAGTCCGCGCTGGACATGACGCGGCGGGCGATGGCGCTGTCCGCCGAACCGTCATTATTCGATCCGCCCTCTGTACAAGAGGAGCAAAATGCGCTACAATATCGGTATGACCGCCTGAAAAAGAAGGCAGCCAAAAACCGCTGAAGGAGAAACGACAATGGGATTCATGGCGACCATCAAGGCGCAGCAGGCCATGCGCGCGCACGGAAAAGGCGATCTGGAACAGGCAAAGAAGCTCTATGAGGAAGCTATTGACAAGGGGCTGATGTCCGCGCGCCCGATGCTGGGCTATGCGATTCTGCTGATTCGCGAGGGCAGCTACGACAAGGCGATGCCCCTGCTCATCAAGGCGCAGAAGTGCCCTGACCTCACGCCCGACCAGAAGAGTCAGCTTTTTGTGGATTATGCGGCGTGCCTGATGAAGAAGGGCGAGCTGGACAAGGCGATTCACCTGCTGGAAAAGCAGCACAACCGCGCGCCGATTGGTCTGACCTATCAGACGCTGGGATACATGTACGTCGAGAAGTATTCGGGCGCAAAGCCGGTTGCGGAAGCCGCGCCGGAGAAAGCCGCCGAAGAGCTGGAAATGCCCGACACGGAAGCATCCACCGAAGCAGCGGAAGAGCAGCCGAAGGTCAAAACGCAGGAGGACATTGACCGCGAATGGCAGGAGGGCATCGACAAAATGTTCGCCTTCATTCAGGAGTCGGTGGACTATGACGACGAAGACCCGGTGTGCCTGGACAACTTGGGTCAGGCATATTACCGCGTGACGGGCGAGAAGGACAAGGCGAAGGAATGGTTCGAGAAGGCACACGCGGAGAAGGATTCGCAGATTGACACGCTGTGGTTCCTGTCGCGCTACGATTTGGAAGCGGGTGACAAGGCAGCGGCGATTGCAAAGCTGGAAAAGGCGCTGGACGGGCGCTTCTCCCCGCTGAACTTCTGCACGAAGGATATGGTGCGGGAAGAAGTGGAGAGACTGAAAAAGTAAAGCAAAATCCCTGCATAAACACGCGAAAACATTATGCAGATGTCGCCAACTGAATCGCGCGAAAGGGTCAAGGGAGGAACTCCCTTGCAGAGGCAGAGCCTCTGGGGGCATATGATGTCAGCGGAGGGGGTGTATATCCTCTCCGCCAAGACCTGTTTTGGAGGAATCACCATGGAAAAGGAAACGCTGATTGTCGTGGGGCTGGGGAATCCGGGCACGCAGTACGCCCATACCCGCCATAACGCGGGGTTCGATACGCTGGAAATGCTCTGCCGCAAGTGGGGCGTGACGCTCAATAAGAGCAAGTGCAAGGGACTGCTGACCGAAACGACCGTGGACGGCAAGCGCGTCGTCCTCTGCGCCCCGCAGACGTTCATGAACCTGTCCGGCGAGTGCGTCAGCGAACTGCTCAATTGGTATAAAGTGCCGCTGGAAAATCTGCTTATCATTTATGATGATATTGATTTGCCCGCCAGCCGCCTGCGCGTCCGCAAATCCGGCAGTGCCGGGACGCATAACGGAATGCGCTCCATCATCGCCAATACGCCGGGGCAGAATTTCCCGCGCGTGCGGGTCGGCGTGGGTGCAAAGCCCGATGGCTGGGACTTGGCAGACTGGGTATTGAGCAAGTACACCATCCGCGAAGAGCAAATCGCCATGCAGCAGGCGTTCGAGCGCGCGGCGGACTGCGTGGAGGACTGGGTCAAAAACGGTATTGACCATGCCATGCAGGAATACAATAAGACCGTGTAAGCACAGGCGTATTTTTCGTACCACGACTCATCCCAAGGAGCGCATATGAATCAGGCATTATTATCCGGCATTGCGTCGAAAGCGTATGACAAGCTGCTGAAAGCAACGGAAAGCAAACAGCCCATCGCCGTGACGGGGCTGCCGGACACAATGGCGGCGTATATCGCGTCAAAACTCTGCGCCGATACGGGCAGGAAAGTGCTGCTGATTTCCGGCAATGACCTCAAAGCGGCGCACGACGCCGAGGACGGCCAGCAGCTGCTGGAAACGGGTGTGGCGTGTCTGCCGGGGGGCGAAATCGACCTCACGCGCGGCGCGTCGAGCCACGAAAGCGCGTGGCGGCGGCTGGAAGCGCTGGCAAGGGCGCAGGAGGGGGATATCCGCCTGCTCTGCACGAGTATGGACGCCGCCTTGCAGCGCATGGGCAGCGCCGACCGCTTCCGCGAAGAGACGATTCGCCTTGCTCCCGGCGACCGAATCGACCTGAATGACCTCATTCGCCGCCTGACCGCCATGGGCTACGAGCGCGTCAGCATGGTGGAGGGCAAGGGGCAGTGTGCCCTGCGCGGCGGCATCATCGACGTGTACCCGCCGGCGTGCAGCCAGAGTTTGCGCATTGAGTTTTTCGACGACGAGGTGGACTCCATCCGCGAATTTGACTGCATCAGCCAGCGCAGCCTTGATTCGGTGGAGAAATGCACGCTCACGCCCGCGACGGAGGTATTGCTTCCAACGGCGGAGGCGGAAAAGGCAGCGCGGCGGATGCGGGACGCCATCGAGCGGCAGGGGGGCGACCTGACGCCCGCGAGCTCGACGCTCTTTTCGGATTTGCCGCCGCTGCCGGAGGATGACGCGGACGCGCCGGACTTCTTCGATAAGAACATCACCCCGAAGATTCGCGAAAAGCAGCAGACTGCTGCGCGCAAGGCGGAACTCGAACGCCGCCGCGCCCAACTGATGGCGGACGCGGACATGCTGGCGGAGGGGCTGCCGTTCAAGCGCATCAGGGCGTGGCTGACCGTGCTGACGGATGATACTTACACGGTGCTGGACTGGTTCGAGCCGGAAATCGTCGTGCTGAGCGACCCGAATCTGCTCAGGAAGCGCGCGGAAGAACGCCGAGCGGGCTTCGCGGAGGATCTCGAAGGCGCGATGAGCCGCGACGAAGCCGTCAAGGAGCAGGAAAACCTGCTGATGGACTGGGACGAGCTGCTGCGACATGTGCAGGGGTACGCGACGGTCGCTGTGACGGAATTTCTGGAGGGCATGGCAGGCGTGGCGGTCAAGGATGCCGCTGATCTTGGCGTGCAGCGCGTGGCAGGGTATTCGTCGCAGATTCGCCCGCTGGCGGAGGACTGCGACGGCTGGCTGCGCGAGGGCTACCGCGTGGCGGTGCTGTGCGGCGGCGTGGCGCGTGGTCAGCGTCTGGCGGCGGCGCTGGAAGAACACGATGTCGCCGCGTCGTTCGCGGAGAAAATCGACAAGCTGCCGGAAGAATGTGTGCAGGTGCTGCCCGGCACGCTGACGCACGGCTTCATCTGGGAGGAAGCACGCCTGATTGTTGTCAGCGACACGGACGTGTACGGTACGGGCTACCGCAAGGCGAAGAAGCGTCAGGCGGCGGGCGAGAAGATTGCGGCGTTCACTGACCTGAAGCCCGGCGACTTTGTGGTGCATGAGGAACACGGCGTCGGCATTTATCTTGGCACAGCGCAGATGAAAAACGGCGGCACGCGCCGGGATTATCTGCAAATCCAGTATCAGGGGAGCGACAAGCTCTATGTGCCGATTGAGGCGCTCAGCCGTGTGCAGCGCTACATCGGCAATCCGGCGAATCCCCCGAAGCTGAACAAGCTCGGCGGCGGCGACTGGCAGAAGCAGAAGGCGAAGGTCAAAGAGGGCCTGAAAAAGATGGCGTTTGACCTTGTGAAACTCTACGCGCGGCGGTCGCAGGAGACGGGCTTCGCGTTCAGCGCGGATACGCCGTGGCAGCGCGAGTTTGAGGACATGTTCCCCTACGAGCTGACCCCGGATCAAGAGCAGAGCGTGAAGGAAATTACGGCGGACATGGAATCGCCGCGCAACATGGACAGGCTGCTGTGCGGCGACGTGGGCTACGGCAAGACGGAGGTCAGCCTGCGCGCGGCGTTCAAGGCGCTGATGGACTCCAAGCAGGTTGCGATTCTGGCACCGACGACGATTCTGGCGCAGCAGCACTACAACACGGTCTTGAAGCGCTTCAAGGGCTTCCCAGTCAAGGTGGACGTGCTGAGCCGCTTCCGCACGGCGAAGGAAACCAAGGACGTTCTGCGCCGCGTGAAGGAGGGCGAAATCGACATCCTTGTCGGTACGCACCGCATTCTGGGCAAAGACGTGCAGTTCAAGAACCTCGGTCTGCTGATTGTGGACGAGGAGCAGCGATTTGGCGTGCAGCATAAGGAAATCATCAAGAACATGAAGCATCAGGTGGATGTGCTGACGCTCTCCGCCACGCCGATTCCGCGCACGCTGCACATGTCGATGGTCGGCATCCGCGATATGTCTGTGCTGGAAACGCCGCCGGAGGAACGACTGCCGGTGCAGACACGCGTGATTGACTACAACGACGGTGTGATTCGCGACGCGATTCTGCGCGAGGTGTCGCGCGGGGGACAGGTGTACTTCCTCTATAACTCTGTGCAGACCATCGGCGCGTTCTATGAACGCTTGAAGCAGCTTGTGCCGGAAGCGCGCATCGGCGTGGCGCACGGGCAGATGCGCGAACACGGCTTGGAGGACGTGATGATGGACTTCTACGGCGGCAGCTACGACGTGCTGCTCTGCACGACCATCATCGAAAGCGGCTTGGACGTGCCGACGGCGAACACACTGATTGTCTTTGACGCGGACCGTTTCGGGCTGAGCCAGCTTTATCAGCTGCGCGGGCGCGTCGGGCGGAGCAATCGTCAGGCGTATGCGTACTTCACCATCCGCCCGGAGCGGAGTCTGTCCGAGACGGCGGAGAAGCGCCTCGAAGCCATCAGGGAGTTCACCGAGTTCGGCGCGGGCTTCCGTATCGCCATGCGCGACCTTGAAATCCGCGGTGCGGGCAATATTCTGGGGCCGGAACAGCACGGGCATCTGGCGACCGTCGGCTACGACATGTACTGCAAGCTGATGGAGGAAACGCTTCAGGAGGCGCGCGCGGAGCAGGAAGGTCTGCCGCCCGCGAAGCCGCACCTCGAAACGCGCGTGGACATCAAGGTGGACGCGTATCTGCCGGACGACTATGTACATGACGACCGGCAGCGGATGGAAATGTACAAGCGGATTGCGAGCCTGACGACGCAGGCCGACCGCGAGGACATCACCGACGAGCTGCTTGACCGCTTCGGCGAAGTGCCGCCGGTGGTGGAGACGCTGCTGGACGTGGCGCAGGTGCGCGTGCTGGCGAATCAGCTGGGCGTGTCGCTGGTGACCTACAAGCGCGGCGGCTTCCTCGTGATGAAGCTGAACGCGGAGTACATGCCCGATCAGGCGGCGTTCATTCCCGCGATGGCGATGACGGACAAGCGCCTGATGCCCTCGACCACCGCGCCGGATGTGCTGCTGCTGGTTGACCCGACGCTTGGCGAATACGCGATGCTGTCCGAAGCGGTGAAGGTGCTGGGGAAGCTCAATGAGAATATCGAGACGATGCTGAAAAAGCAGAAGAAGGGAGAAAAACATGAAAACACTTGATAAGCTGATGATGACGATTGTGGGCTTGCTGTGCTTCTGCGTCTCTGCGGCGGCTCTGATTTTCATGGATTTCAGCACGGAACACGGCGTGGTCTATGCAGACGCGCTGTACTGCATTCCCGTCTGCGTGCTGCTGCTTGCCTTTGCCGTGCTGACGATACTGAAATTCCGCACGGGCTATGACGGTAATCTGAAACTTGCAGGAATTGTCTGGGATGTGTTGTTCGCGCTTGCCTTTCTGCCGATTCTGGGCGTTCCCGCGATTGCGCAGGCAAGCGGCGCCTATGGATTGCTCTGCAAGGTACTGTTCGTGCTGGTGCTGCTGATGCCGAAAGTTTGGATTCTGCTGCCGAAACGGGGCGAATAAGCGCATCAGTCGCGCTGCGTGCGAATCTCCCTGCAACATAAATAACCAAGAAACATGGGTGTGCGCTGCGAAGGGGTCAAGGGGGCGACCGCAGACTTCGTCTGTTTTCATTGCCCCCTTGTCGCCTCCGCAGAGGCGAAACCCTCTGCAACAATAAAATTTAAGGTAACACCGCTGCAAAAGAGAAATCAACACAGAAAACCCAAAAGGAAAGTGATGAGCAATGCCGCAGGAAACCTTCCTGACCGCCGCGAATCCCCCCGCGCCGCTGGCGGAGCGCCTTCGTCCGCAGAACCTCGATGAGTTTGCCGGACAGGAGCACTTGATCGGCAAGGGCAAAGTCCTGCGCCGCATGATTGAGGGCGATTTGGTGTCCTCCATGATTTTCTGGGGGCCGCCGGGCGTGGGGAAAACCACGCTCGCGCAGATTATCGCCCATCAAACCAAGAGCCACTTCATCAACTTCTCCGCCGTCACCAGCGGCATCAAGGAAATCCGGCAGGTGATGGAGCAGGCGGAAAGCGACCGGCATTTTGGCATCCGCACGATTGTGTTCGTGGACGAAATCCACCGCTTCAATAAGGCGCAGCAGGATGCTTTTCTGCCCTACGTCGAGAAGGGGAGCATTATCCTCATCGGCGCGACGACCGAAAACCCGTCCTTTGAAGTCAACAGTGCCTTGCTGTCGCGCTGCCGCGTGTTTGTGCTGCACGCGCTGACGGAGGAGAACGTGCTGGGGCTGCTCCACCGCGCCTTGCAGGACGAACGCGGCTTCGGCGGGCAGAAAATCGACATGGCGGAGGATTTGCTGCGCGCAATCGCGGTTTTCGCCAACGGCGACGCACGAACCGCCCTTTCGACGCTGGAAATGGTCATCCTCAATGCCGATTTGGACGAGAACGGTCAGGCGCATGTGACCCCGGAGACGGTCGCGCAGTGTACGCCGCGGCGGTCGCTGCTCTACGACAAGAAGGGCGACGGGCACTATGACCTCATCAGCGCGCTGCACAAGTCCATGCGCAATTCCGACCCGGACGCGGCGGTCTATTGGCTGGCACGGATGCTGGAAGGCGGCGAAGACCCGCTGTATATCGCGCGGCGCGTTGTTCGGTTCGCGAGCGAGGACATTGGCCTGGCGGATTCGCGCGCGCTGGAAACGGCGGTCGCGGCGTATCAGGCGTGTCACTTTCTGGGGATGCCGGAATGCACGGTGCATCTGACGCAGGCGGTGGTGTACATGGCGATGGCGCCGAAATCGAACGCGCTGTATGTGGCGTATGAGGCGGCGAAAAAGGATGCGCAGGAGCAAATCGCAGAGCCTGTGCCGCTGCAAATCCGGAATGCGGAAACCAGCTTGATGAAGAACCTCGGCTATGGCAAGGGCTATGTGTATGCGCATGACACGCAGGAGAAGCTGTCCGCGATGACGTGCCTGCCGGATTCGCTGCAGGGGAAGCGCTACTATCAGCCGACGGAGCAGGGGAACGAGGGACGGTATAAGCAGCGGCTGGAAGAGATTTTACGATGGAAAGAGGAGCATAGGGGGAAGTAAGCGGAAAATCCCCCAAAAAACAAAAAGAGCCTTGCAGGAGCATCACACGCTGCAAGGCTCTTTTGTATGGAGCGACTGGAAGCACACACCCAATCACAGTTCCTTTTTGAGGAGAATTATCTCTTCTGTTCGGGATTCTTCCACAAATCCGTGTTTCAGAAAAAGGCTGACAGCCGGATTGTCGATGGCAATATCATCATACAGAACGGAAACGCCGTTGCTTTTCGCCGCGGAACACAGCAAATCCAATGCTTCGCCGCCATAGCCTCTTCTTCTGTATTTCGCATAAATCATGACGTTGGCTATTTCCTGCTGCATTTCGGCATCATAGTGATAGGCAATTTCGCCAACAAACTGACCATCTTCGTTTTTGAGATACCTGTAATACCGCTTGCCATCAGGGTCAGCAATCCAGCAATCGTACCAGCCACGCCATTTATCTTCCCCAAAGGGAATTGTCCCGCCCCATGCGTGATTGTAAGACATGGTATCTTCATCCGCCAGCATCATTTGCCGAAACCACAAGTCCTCATATTTTGGCTCATACAGCGTCAGCATATTGACCTCCTGATGATGACTGTATTTCCAGATGGAAAGGCAAGAAAAAATCCGAACCCGCTTCCAATTGGAAAGTCAGATTCGGATTCTTCATGTCGTGCCGGAAGTGGGACTTGAACCCACACGACATCGCTGCCAACGGATTTTGAGTCCGTCGCGTCTGCCATTCCGCCATTCCGGCAAGCACAAAATAGTATAGCATAAAATCGGCGGTTTTGCAAGCGGTTTTGCGCGGTGACGGAAAATTTTCGGGTGCATGGGCAAAAAAAGGACTGTCCCGTTTTGCAGGACAGTCCGTAGGAATTACTTCCGCAGGGTGATGACGATGTGGCGCTTCGGCTCTTCGCCCTCGGAGTGGGTGTCCACCAGCTCGTTGGGCTGGAGCGCGGAGTGAATCACGCGGCGCTCATAGGGGTTCATGGGCTCCAGAGAAACCTTGCGGCCCGTCTTGACGGCGCGGTTCGCCATGCGGTTCGCCAGACGAATCAGCGTGTCTTCGCGCTTGGCGCGGTAGTTCTCCGTGTCCAGCGTGACGCGGGTGTAGTGATCCTGCCCCTTGTTGATGCGCAGGCTCGTCAGGTACTGCAGGGCGTCGAGCGTCTCGCCACGGCGGCCAATCAGGATGCCCAGCGTGTCGCCCGTCATCTGCGCGAAGATGTTGTTCTCCGCGTCCGTGCCCATCGCGACGGTCACGTCAACGCCCATCAGGTGGGTCAGCTCCTTGAGGAAGCTCTGCGCGTGACCGACGGGGGAGGCGGGGTCAATCTGCTCGTCGGGAATCATGGTGACGACGGGCTTTTCCAGCGGGGCAGCGGGAGCCTTCGGGGGAAGGGGCTTGCGCTCCGGCTTCGGGGCGGATTCGCCCTCTGCCTTGGGCTGACGCGGCTTGTCCTTCTTCGGGCGGTCATTGCGCTTGCGCTGCACGGGCGCGGGACGCTCGGCGGCATCAGCAGCAGGGGCGGCATCCGTCGCAGCGGGAGCAGCTTCCACAGCGGGCGCTTCCATCGGGGCTTCGACCTTCGCCTCCACCTTCACCTCGGCGGGCTTTTCCTGCACGGGCTTGGGCTGTGCAGGCTTCGGCTGCGGCTTGGGCTGGGGCTTGGGCTGCACGGGTTTGGGCTGCGGCTTCGGCTGGGCAGCGGGCTTGGGCGCTTCCACCTTCACGGAGGACAGCAAATCCGCCAGCGGATCGTCTTCTTCGACTTCCTCTTCCACCTCATGGAGCGTCAGGCGGAGCTTGCAGGGCTTTGAGCCGAAGAGACCGAACAGCCCTTTGCTGCCTTCTTCCAGCGTTTCCACGGTGACATCGGAGATGGTGGCATGCAGGGCGTTCAAGCCGTTCTGCAGCGCTTCTTCGTAGTTTTTGCCAGTAGCTTCGTAGGTTTTCATGATTGCTCTCCTATCACTTCAACGAACAGGTATTACTTCAGCGAACCGGTATTCTTGTTGGGGTTGGCGGCTTCGAGGGCTTCCTTGCGGTCAAGGTACATATTGATGCCCTTGGTCTGCACGATGGCAATCACGTTCGAGGCGACCCAGTAGAGGGCAAAAATCGCGTTGTAGTTGAAGCACAGAATCAGCGTGAAGATGGGGAAGAAGTAGTTCATGAACTTCATGCTGTTCTGCGCCTGCTGGGCCTGCGCGTCATCCGCGGCGGGGGTCTGCGCCGTGCCGGTGAGCTTTGTCATCAGGAACTGACCGCCGGCGGCGAGAATCGGCAGGATGAAATAGCCGTTGTAGTTCACGAAAATGTGGATGTTGAACAGCGGAATGGCCAAGTCGCTGTAATACTTGACGTGCTCCATATAAGCGGGCAGCTGCTCCATGGTAGTGTAGATGGTCTGAATCGTTGTGTTCAGCGCATCGCCGGCAAAGGATTCAGCCGTCAGCGCAAGACCCTTATCCGCCAGCAGAGCGAGCGTCTCCTGCGGCAGCTTGTTGAACACGGCAAGCCATTCGTTTGTGGCGATTTGACGCAGAGAATCAAGATTCGGCCAGGCCGCCGCGAAGGGGGAGTCCGGCATCCACACGTTCTTGACCCACAGCCACGAATCCAGCGCCGGATTGCCCGAAGCGATGATGTCGAACGCCTGCTGTGCCAGATGCTCGTTGGCGACCATTCTCATGGCGGTGAACATCGCGAAGAGGATCGGGAGGCTGATCAGCATCGGCAGGCAGGAGGAAAGGGGATTGACGCGCTGCTCGCGGTAGAGCTCCTGCAGCTTTTTGTTCATCTTGTCCGGGTCTTTTTCGTACTTCTTCTGGAGTTTTGCCTGCATGGGGGCAATCTTCTGCATCTTGCGCATCCCGACACGGCTCTTGTAGTCGAACGGCATGACGATCAGACGCACCAGCAGCGTGAACAGCACGACCGCCCAGCCGTAGTTGCCCACGAAGCTGTAAATCCATTCCAGTATGGTCTTCAGAAATTCGTTGATGCCCATGAGTTCATTCCTTTCTTAATGTGGTACAGGGGTCTTCGGGAACGGGATCATAGCCGCCTTTGGAGAACGGATTGCAGCGCAGGACGCGCCATGCCGCCAGCCGCGCCCCCTTGACAGCCCCGTAGCGCTCGATGGCGGTTTGCGCGTACTGGCTGCAAGTGGGCGTATAGCGGCAGCGCGGGCCGCCCTTATAGGGGCTGACGGCGCTGCGGTAGAACTGAATCCCCCAGAGCAAGGCGCGTTTCATGGCGCATCTGGGCTTTTCGGCTGTGTCGGAAGAGCACCGTGCTTTTTCAGCAGGTAGCGCACATCCTTCTGCAGCGAGGAAAAGCTGGCAGTAGCGGCTGAGGGTCTGGCGACGACGACGTACAGGCCGCTTTTCACATCCCCCAGATAGGGCCGGAAGCATTCGCGCAGGCGGCGCTTGACCTTATTGCGGGTCACAGCGTTGCCAACCTTCTTGCTGACGGAAAAGCCGACCTTCATGCCCCGACCTTTGGCGACGAGCATGACCAAATCCCGACAAGCGGCGCTCCGTCCACGGTGGTAGACATATTGGAACGCCTTGTTTTTTTGCAGCCGATAGCGTCTTTCCATTGGGTTACAGTCCTCTGTTCTCGATTGAATGATGGGCGTATGATGCTGTTTCCGGATGCAAGTGCGCAAGCAGATGGCGCAGGCGAATCCGGAAATAGTATGAACCCGAAGTAAAGGAAAAGCGCGCCCGGAAGCGTACCTCGCGGGTACATCGGGCGCGCTTCATCCACGAATGGAGCGCGGATTGTCATTGGACAATCCTGCTGTCCTGTGGCGTCTGGCACATTCAGCGTCTCTGAATAAGCCTGAAAGAAAATTCTCTCAATCAGACGGTCAGGGACTTGCGGCCGCGACGACGACGGGCGGAGAGCACGCGGCGACCGTTCTTGGTGGCCATACGCGCGCGGAAGCCGTGCACTTTGCTGCGCTGACGCTTCTTGGGCTGGTAGGTACGGAACATGTTCAACACTCCTTACAAATCAAATCTCGTAACCGGAGGACAGACATCCGCCGGGGTGCTACAATACAGCCTTTACAGTATATCGGATTTTCTTCGCTTTGTCAAGGCTTTGCCGGGGACTTTTTCAGCTTTCGCGCCTTTTGGGAGCGAGATTTTTTGCCCGCCTTTTGGGCGAAATGGGATTACTTCTTCAGAATCTCCACCATTTCGGCGGGGGTGACGATGAAATGCCGGACGGGGTAGTGCTTCTGATTGCCTGTGACGAGATAAGCACCGTCGTCCCGCTTCTCCATGGCGACTTCATAGAACACAAGGTCGTCCATGTCAATCAGGATTTCGCCCGTCGGTTTTGGCTGCACCTCGATGCCGAACTGACGGATAGCATCCACCACTGTCCGCACGGTTTCCACCTGCAAATGGAACTTTTTCCGACACAGCACTTCCTCATACTCTGCCAGAATATCGGGATGATACAGCGGGACGATGTCGCCCGTCAGCATGGCGCGAAACACCTGTCGCGGCGGGGAATCTGGGTCCTTCGTAATCAAGGCGGACACGATGACGTTCGTATCCACGACGGCATAGCACTTCACTGCTTAACCGCCTTCCGAGCGGCGCGAACCGCTGCGATTTCTGCGTTGATTTCGTCCTGGGTCATGTCCGGCGCACCAGACGCCTGCTGGAACAGTGCGTCCAAAGCATCCAGTGCTTCCGGGCGGGTGACGGTTTCTTTGGGCAGCCTCGTAGTGAACGGCAGTCCGCGCTCCAGCTTGCTGCGGACGAGGAACATCCGAATCGCCGTGGGCAAATCCAGACCCAGCATTTCGTAGATCTCCGAAACTTCCTCCTTCAGCTTTTTATCGACACGCACCTGAACCAATACTTGCTCTGCCATAAGAGTACCTCCTAAATTGCATTGATAATCAATATAATAATATGCTTTCTGCATCTATATTATACAGCTATTCAATACAAATTGCAAGAGGGCGAATTGCGCTTCTGCGCAGCTTGACACGGGAAATTATGGCGCGTGAACGAAAGCTGACATCATCAGCGGGCAGAAAAGCGAATTTTTTTGCGGAGAAGTAGGGAAAAGTGCGAAATTTCCGCTTTACAAGCACGGCAAAGTGTGCTATACTGTCCCGCGGTACTCAAAGCAATCCTTTAATCCCAGCACGAGAGGCTGGAAAGGCACGCAGCGAACCGACAGAAACAGAGCTGCCTGCGCCCGACCGCGCGGTCAGTCTGAATATGCGAAACATTGCGCCTTTTCCTGCGGCATCCGACGGGAAAGGCGCTTTCTTTTTGGCAAAATGCCGCTGATTTGCCCCAAAGCACGCGGGGAAAATCAGCAGAGGGAAAAAGAGGAGGATTCCGACGATGATGAACATGCAGGCAGGCATTCCGAAAGCCCAGCTGATGGCGGGCGACGCGATGAACCGCGCCCTGACGCGCATGGCGCACGAGATGATGGAGCAGCTGATGCCGCTGGAAAACGTGGTGCTGGTGGGCATTCGCCGCCGCGGGGTGCCGCTGGCGCAGCGCTTGTCGGACATCATCGAGAAGTACGAGCATGTGCGCATTCCGGTGGGCGAAGTGGATATTGCCATGTACCGCGACGACCGCGATCCGGCGCAGCTGAACGTTGAGGTGCAGGAAAAGCACCTGCCGGTGGACGTGACGGGCAAGGTGGTTGTACTGGTGGACGACGTGCTGCACACGGGACGCACGGTTCGCGCCGCCATGGATGCGATTCTTGACCAAGGTCGTGCCGCGCGCATCTGCCTGGCAGTGCTGATTGACCGCGGTCATCGCGAGCTGCCCATCCGCGCGGACTTCGTCGGCAAGAACGTCCCGACCTCGAACAACGAGCAGATCGGCGTTCAAATGGAAGAAATCGACGGCGGCGACGGCGTTGCCCTCTACGACGGGCGGATGAATAGGTGACCCAAGGGGCGCTGCCCCTTGACCCCGCAAGGGAGTTCCTCCCTTGACCCTTTCGCGCGATTGAATCGGTGACGCTCTCACGCTGTTTTCGCGTGTTGATTGGGGGAACCCAAGGGGCGCTGCCCCTTGACCCTGCCAAAGGGTCTTCGACCCTCTGGACTCCCATTTTCGCGATTGAGTTGGTCGCATTTGCATACAGCTTCCGCGTGTTGATTGGGGGAACGTGGATGTCTGATAATTTGATTGTACTCCGCACAAGCGGATTTGCAATAATCGCCTTCATTTGAAAGCGGTTGACAACAGCATATATAGAGGAAGGACGGAATCACATGACCAATCAGAAACTTTCCCCGGCGAAGTTCACTCTGCTGGGTTTCCAGCACATGTTCGCCATGTTCGGCGCAACTGTGCTTGTGCCGACCTTGACGGGTCTGTCTGTCAGCGCAACCCTGCTCTTTGCGGGTCTGGGCACGCTGTTGTTCCACCTCATCACGGGCGGCAAAGTCCCTGCGTTCCTCGGTTCGAGCTTCGCGTTCCTCGGCGGCTATGCGGCGGTGAAGGCAATGCCGCAGTTCGCGGACGGCACGATGAACTGGATTCCCTACGCTGGCGTGGGCGTGGCGGTCGCGGGTCTGATTTACGTTGTTGTCGCGGGTCTGTTCAAGATCTTCGGCGCGCAGAAGGTCATGCGCTTCTTCCCGCCGATTGTCACCGGCCCCATCATCATCTGCATCGGCATGATTCTGGCGAACTCCGCCATCAACAACTGCTCCAATAACTGGCTCATCGCGATTCTGGCGGTGGTCATCGTGGTGGCGTTCAACATCTGGGGCAAGGGCATGTTCAAGATTATCCCGATTCTGCTGGGCGTGGTCGGTTCTTACGCCGTCGCGGCGGTGACGGGTCAGGTGGACTTCACCCCTGTTAAGGAAGCGGCTTGGCTGGGTCTGCCCTTCCAGTGGAAGGATACCGCGTTCTCCCTCTTTGGCGGCTGTGACGGCACGCTGCTGCTGAACTGCATCATCACCGTTGCCCCGATTGCGCTGGCGACGATGATGGAGCACATTGGCGATATGTCCGCTATCTCCTCGACGGTCGGCAAGAATTTCATCGCAGATCCGGGTCTGCACCGTTCGCTGCTGGGCGACGGTCTGGCGACGACGATGGCGGCGCTCTTCGGCGCTCCGGCGAACACCACTTACGGCGAGAACACCGGTGTGCTGGCGCTGACCCGCGTCTACAACCCGGCGGTTGTCCGCATGGCAGCAGTGCTGGCAGTCGTATTCTCCTTCTGCCCGAAGTTCGCGGAGCTGATTCACTGCATGCCCGCGGCAACCATCGGCGGCGTGTCGCTGATTCTCTACGGCATGATTTCCGCGGTCGGCGTGCGCAATGTGGTTGAAAATCAGGTGGACTTCGCGAAGAGCCGCAATGTCATCATCGCGGCGGTGATTATGTCCCTTGCACTGGGCATCAACTTCTCCAACGCGGGCGCGATTGTGTTCACCGTTGGTCAGGTGACCATCAGCCTGTCTGGTCTGGCAGTGGCGTCTCTGGTCGGCATCCTGCTGAACGCGGTGCTGCCGGGCAACGACTACGTCTTCGGCAAGAGCGAACAGGGCGATCAGGCGGTCAACTTCAAGGTGTAATGATACTACTTTCTGCATTCGCCTGCGCCATCTGCTTGCGCCTTTTCCCCGCTGACGCCCGCTCGTTCCATTTAGCGTAGCGCTGCTACGCTGCATTTCACTCGCGTTAGTCAGCGTGAAAAATTCGCGGCGCATCTTGGCACATTCTCATTTGAAAATAGTATTATAGTAGTAGCAATTCCCCCACGAGCGGCATCTGTGCAAAGCAGGTGCCGCTTTTCCGCATTTTCGGGGAAAATACTTTCTTTTTCCTCTTGACAATGGGCATGAAGAGGAGTATTATCACATATGAACGAATGCTCACATGTTTGTTCTCTGGACAATGCCATCCGGCGAACAGCGTGATTCGGAATAAATAGCGGAAAGGTCGTCGGAAACCATGAAGAAAACGTGGAAAATCGACATTGACTGCCCGAACTGCGCGGCAAAGGTGGAACGCGCGCTGCAAAAGCTGCCCGGTGTGGTGAGCGTGTCGCTGAATTATGTGCAGAAGAAAATCACACTGGAAGCGGCGGACGACCGCTTCGAGGAAGTGCGCAAGGCGGCATACGCGAAGATGAAGGAAATTGAACCCGACGCGGAGATTTTCTTCGACGAAGCGCCCGCAAAGCCGCGGGGGAACATCAAGCAGTCGTGGAAGCTGGACATTGACTGCCCGAACTGCGCGGCAAAGGTGGAACGCGCACTGCAAAAGCTACCCGGTGTGGTGGGTGCGTCGGTGAATTATGTGCAGAAGAAAATCACACTGGAAGCGCCTGCCGACCGCTTCGAGGAAGTGCGCAAGGCGGCATACGCGAAGATGAAGGAAATTGAACCCGACGCGGAGATTTTCTTCGATGAAGCGGAACAGCCGTCCGGAACGGTCTGCCCGTGCAGCGGGCATCATCACGAGGACGATGATGAAGACGAGCATGAGCATCACCAGCATCATCACGACAGCGAATGCGGCTGCGGTCACGATCATCATGATGATAATGACGATGACGACCACGAGCATCACGAGCACTCGCATGAACATGGTCACGAACACGGCGGCGCGAACAAGGGCAAGAAACTGATGATTCGCGTTGCGACTGCGGTCGCGCTGCTGGCGCTGGGGCTGGTCAGCAAGACGAATCTGGGCGAAACGCACTGGGCGACGATTGTCGTGTTCATCGCGGCGTATCTGGTCGCGGGCTACGACGTGCTGTGGCGCGCCATCTCCAACATCCGCCGCGGCGAAGTGTTCGACGAGAACTTCCTGATGACGGTTGCGTCCGTCGGCGCAATGTGCGTTGCGGAATATGCGGAAGGCGTCGCGGTCATGGTACTGTACCAGATTGGCGAATACTTCCAAGATAAGGCGGTTGACAAGAGCCGCGAATCCATCACGAAGCTGATGGACATTCGCCCAGACTACGCGAATCTGGTGGACGGCAACGACAGCCGCCGCGTCAGCCCTGAACAGGTGCGCGTGGGCGACATCATCCTAGTCAAGCCCGGTGAGAAGATTCCGCTGGACGGCGTGGTCATCGAGGGCAATTCGAGCCTGAATACCACGGCGCTGACCGGCGAATCGCTCCCGCGTGACGTGAAGGAGGGCGACCAAGTCCTCAGCGGCTGCGTCAACCTGTCCGGCGTGTTGAAAGTCAAGGTCACGGTCGGTTACGGCGAATCCACCGTCGCGAAGATTCTGGCGCTTGTCGAATCCTCCGGCGACGCGAAGGCAAAGACGGAACGCTTCATCACCAAGTTCAGCCGGATTTACACGCCTGCCGTGTGCTTCTTCGCGCTGGCGCTGGCGATTATTCCGAGCCTGTTTGACGGCAACTGGACGAAGTGGATTTACACCGCCCTGACCTTCCTTGTTATCTCCTGCCCGTGCGCGCTGGTTATCTCCGTGCCGCTGACGTTCTTCTCCGGCATCGGCGGCGCGTCGAAGAAGGGCATCCTCATCAAGGGCGCGACGTATCTGGAAACCCTCGCGGGGCTGGATACGGTCGTGTTCGACAAGACAGGTACGCTGACGAAGGGCACGTTCTCCGTCACGGGCGTGCATCCGGCAAAAGGCGTCACGAAAGACGAACTGCTCGACGTTGCGGCTCATGCCGAGGCGTTCAGCGATCACCCGATTGCGATTTCAATTAAGGAGGCGCTGGGGCGCGCGGTGGACATGAACCGCGTCAGCGATGCTTCTGAAGCGGCGGGCCACGGCGTACAGGCGAAGGTGGACGGCCAGCAGGTGTACGCGGGCAACGCGCGCCTGATGGAATCCATCGGTGTGAAGGCGGCTGAACCGGCGGAAATCGGCACGGTGGTGCATGTTGCGCGCGGCGGGCAGTACCTCGGCGCGCTCGTCATCAGCGACGTCATCAAGGAAAACAGCGCATCCGCGATGGAAGCCTTGAAGTCCGCGGGTGTGAAGCGGCTGGTCATGCTGACCGGCGACCGCAAGGAAGTCGCGGCGGACATCGCCAAGAAGGTCGGCCTGACCGACTACCGCGCGGAGCTGCTGCCGGAGGACAAAGTAAGCGCGCTCGAAGGCTTGCTGGGCGACGGCCACACCGTGGCGTTCACGGGCGATGGTATCAACGATGCGCCTGTGCTGCGCCGCGCGGATATCGGCATTGCGATGGGCGGCGTCGGCGCGGATGCCGCAATCGAGGCGGCGGATATTGTTCTGATGGACGACGATCCGGCGAAGATTGCGCAGGGTGTCCGCCACGCGCGCCGGACGATGCGGATTGTGCATCAAAATATCATTTTTGCTCTTGCGGTGAAACTGCTGGTGATGGTGCTGGGTATCTGCGGCTTTGCGAACATGTGGCTGGCGGTCTTTGCGGATGTCGGCGTGGCAATGCTGGCGATTCTCAATGCCATGCGCGCGATGAAAATGAAACAATAATGGAAGAAACGGCGTGTTCCGCAGCAAACGAAATGCGGGATGCGCCGCTTCCCGCAGAAAATGTGCGAGAAACAGAGATTTTTTTCTGAAAAGCCTTGATTTTTTCAGGAAACCATGCTACAATAAACAGCGCTGGTTTTCGCACGGTTTTCTGCCGTACTCGAACCCTAAGATTGAGCGGTGTGAACCGCCGATTAACAGTATGAACCGGGAGGTGAACGAAGTTGCCGAATATTAAGTCCGCTAAGAAGCGCGTCAAGGTGAGCGAAAAGAAGAATCTGCGCAACCGTATGATCAAGAGCGCTGTCCGCACTTCTGTCAAGAAGCTGGAGGCCGCGATTGCTGCTGATCCCCAGACTGCGAATGCACAGCTGGTTGTGACCACCTCCGCGATTGATAAGGCCGCGTCGAAGGGCGTTATGCACAAGAATGCTGCCAATCGTAAGAAGGCTCGTCTGGCCAAGCAGCTCGCCAAGGCGACTGTGTAATTTCCAGATTACATAAAAAGCTCCTTCCTCAATCGGGAAGGGGCTTTTTTGAGTGCGCTGGCGGTGAAAACAGGCGGAAAGATGGCGGCGGATGATGCGGACGAATAAACTAAAAGGAAACAGCGACGAAGGTTCGCTAAATGGCGAACGATGATGCCGACTGAACGTGCTTATCGTTCGGAAATCCCAAAAGAACGCAAAAAACCGCAAAAACCTTCCCAAAACCCCTTGACGGGAGGGCGAAAAAGTAGTA
>ENA-OZAI01000250-OZAI01000250.1-human-gut-metagenome-genome-assembly--contig:-NODE-250-length-22993-cov-11.714884_pt1 | contig 22993 bp, 20 predicted proteins | sample MGYA00243299_ERZ653495 | MGnify/ENA primary metagenome ERZ653495 (study PRJEB26926, sample SAMN06164907) | human gut metagenome | biome: ENVO:00009003; feature: ENVO:2100002; material: ENVO:00002003... | reverse complement strand
AAGAATTTCTTTTTTGAATAATGAATAAAAGAGCTAAATTTGACACCGAAATTTCATATAGATTCTTGTAAAACATAAATTTAATCATAATCAAAAACAAAAGAGAATGGAACAAGTTTTCGGCTATATCATTAGCCTTGGAGCATCGGTCATGATGCCTATTATCTTTACAATTATTGGTTTGTGTATTGGGATGAAATTTGGAAAGGCACTGAAATCGGGCCTTTGCGTAGGAGTCGGTTTCGTGGGCCTGGGTGTAGTTACCGCCTTGCTGACTACCAACTTCGACAATCCCCTGAAAGCCATTTCCGACCTCTACCACCTGCAGCTGAACGTTTTCGACATGGGTTGGCCTGCCGCAGCTGCCGTGGCCTACAACACGGCCGTAGGTGCACTGATCATTCCCATCTGTCTGGGCATAAACCTACTGATGCTTATCACCAAGACCACTCGTACCGTGAACATTGACTTGTGGAACTACTGGCATTTTGCTTTCATCGGCGCTGTAGCCTACTTCGTTATGGGCGAAAGCCTGGCATGGGGCTACTTTGCAGCCATCATCTGCTATGTCATCACACTGGTATGTGCCGACCTCACAGCCGAGAAATTCCAAAAATATTATGACCTGAACGGTATCTCCATTCCCCAACCTTTCTGCCAAAGCTTCGTTCCTTTTGCCATCCTCATCAACAAGGCGCTGGACAAGATACCCGGCTTCTCCAAGCTGGACATTGACGCCGACGGCATGAAGAAAAAATTTGGCGTAATAGGCGAGCCGCTCGTACTGGGTGTTATCGTAGGTATGCTCATCGGATGGGCTGCCCAGCTGGACATCAAGAAAGTGCTCTTCCTGGGTATCACGATGGGTGCCGTAATGGAGCTTATCCCCCGCATCACTTCCCTCTTCATCGAAGGCTTGAAACCTATCTCTGAAAAGACTTCCGAGCTGGTGAAGACCAAATTCAATGGTAAGAAGGTGCACATCGGTATGAGCCCCGCTTTGGTTATCGGACATCCCGCTACCCTCGTGGCATCTGTTATCCTGATCCCCGTTATCCTTGCGCTGGCCGTATTCCTGCCTGGTAACCAATTCCTTCCGCTGGCTTCACTGGCAGGTATGTTCTACCTCTTCCCCATGGTATTGCCCTTTACGAAAGGTAACGTACTGAAAACATTGATCGTAGGTCTGGTAGCGCTCATCGTCGGACTTTACTTCGTGACCGACATGGCCCCCGACTTCACCCTGGCTGCCAACAATGTATATGCTGAAACCCACGACCCCACAGCCCACATCCCTGAAGGCTTCTCGGGTGGTGCACTCGACTTCGCTTCCTCATTATTCGGATGGACCATCTACCGCGGCATCAAGCTTTCGTATGTAGGTGGTGCTGTACTCGCTCTGATAGCTATCGCCCTGATGCTCATCAACCGTCGCATTATCATCCGCAGCGAAAAAGAAGCCAAACAAGCAGCTAAATAAGAAAGAAAGTTTTATTTAATAGTTTATATACTGAATATGAAAAAGTTAGCAATTGCAATGATGTTAGGCGTCGCCGCCATCTCGGCCAACGCCCAAATGAATTACAAAGTACAGACTGCCTGCCATCCGCTGGACGTAAAGCACTATGATACAGAGCGTCTGCGCAGTTCTTTCATGATGGAGAAAGTAATGGCTCCCGATGAAATCAACCTGACTTATACCCTCTACGACCGCCTGATCTATGGTGGTGTAATGCCTGTCAACAAGGTCCTGAAGCTGGAAACTTTCCGCGAACTGGGTCCTGAAATCACTTACTTCCTCGAGCGTCGCGAACTGGGCGTCATCAATGTAGGAGGTGACGGCGTCGTTACGGTTGACGGCAAGGAATATCCCATGAAATATAAAGAAGCCCTCTACGTAGGTTGCGGCAACAAGGAAGTGACTTTCAAGAGCAACGACGCTACGAAGCCTGCCAAGTTCTACATCAACTCGGCTCCCGCTTACAAGCAATACGTTACCCAGCTGATTACAACCGACGTAAAAGCTCAGAAGGCTGAACCCAAGAAATATGCCCTCGCCATCTCCGACCACTATGGCAAGATGGAAGACAGCAACGACCGCGTAGTGAACCAGCTCATCGTAAAAGATGTATTGGAAAGAGTGAAGAACGGCGGTACCAACCAGCTTCAGATGGGTCTGACCGAATTGGCTCCCGGCTCTGTATGGAACACCATGCCTGCCCACACGCACACACGTCGTATGGAAGCTTACTTCTACTTCAACGTATCCGAAGGTAACGCTATCTGCCACCTGATGGGCGAACCTCAGGAAGAACGCCTCGTATGGCTGCACAACGAGCAGGCCATCACTTCACCTGAATGGAGCATCCACGCTGCTGCAGGTACCAGCAACTACAGCTTCATCTGGGGTATGGGTGGTGAAAACCTGAAATATAGCGACAAAGACGAAATCAAGTATTTGGACATGAAATAATTGATAACGGCAAATGGGCGTAGGCTAACACAGGTCTACGCCCATTTTTGTCATTTTATACAGTATTTCTACCAATTATTGCACAAAGTGCTGACACGAAAACCTCTACTTTTGCAATCGAAAAAAAGAATCTACTATCATGAATACAATTCAAAATGCCGTCGAAAAAATGACCAATTACAGATGGACCATCTGTGCCATGTTGTTTTTCGCTACTACAGTAAACTATTTGGACCGTCAGGTTCTGTCACTGACGTGGAAAGACTTTATCGCTCCCGAATTCCATTGGACAGACGCACACTACGGAGACATCACCGCAATTTTCTCACTCGTTTATGCCATAGCCAACCTGTTCGCCGGTCGTTTTATCGACTGGATGGGCACTAAGAAAGGTTACCTTTGGGCCATCGCCGTATGGTCGTTGGGCGCCTGTCTTCATGCCTTGTGCGGATGGGCCACAGAGCATGTGGTAGGTATCCACAACGCAGCCGAAATGATTTCGGCCACAGGAGCCATCGCTTCTACCATCGCTATCACCAGCGTCTACTTCTTCATCGCAGCACGCATCGTGCTGGCCGTAGGCGAAGCAGGCAACTTCCCCGCTGCCATTAAAGTGACGGCAGAATACTTCCCCAAGAAAGACCGCGCCTTTGCCACTTCCATCTTCAACGCAGGCTCTACCATCGGCGCCCTGATAGCGCCCGTCAGCATCCCGCCCCTCGCCCGCTACTTCCAAAGCGTCGGCATAGGAAACGGTTGGGAAATGGCCTTCATCGTAATCGGTGGCCTGGGCTTCATCTGGATGGGTTTATGGATGTTCATGTACAAGAAACCCGAAGGCAATCCACGCGTCAATGCAGCCGAACTGGCATACATCAACCTGGACAAGCAAACAGAGCAACCTGCACAAGACGCAGCCGCTCCCAAGAAAGAAGAAAGAAAGATGAGTCTGTGGGAATGCCTGAAATATCCGCAGGCATGGGCCGTGGCAGTCGGTAAATTCATGACCGACGGTGTATGGTGGTTCTTCCTCTTCTGGACTCCTGCCTATATCTCGGACGTCTATGGTTTCTCCTCAGACAGCGGTACAGCCCAGTTGCTGATTTTCGTACTCTATGCCATCACCATGCTGTCCATCTATGGCGGCAAGCTGCCTACCATCATCATCAACAAGACAGGCTTGAACCCCTACGCCGCCCGCATGCGTGCCATGTTCATTTTCGCCCTCTTCCCGCTGCTGGCCCTCTTCGCCCAGCCGCTGGGTGAATACTCCTACTGGTTCCCCATCATCATCATTGGTATTGCAGGTGCAGCCCACCAGTCATGGTCGGCCAACATCTACTCCGTAGGTAGCGACATGTTCCCCAACAGTGCCGTGGCCACCATCATCGGTTTGGGAGGTATGGCAGGTGGTATCGGCTCTTACCTCATCAACAAGGGTTCGGGTATGTTGTTCACCTACGCCGCAGGTACAACCATCGTAGACGGCCAGGAGGTGGAAATGACCAAAGCCCTGCTGGCACAAGGCGCCGAATATGCACAGCCCGCCATGCAGTTCATGGGATTTGAAGGAAAGCCCGCCGGCTACTTCATCATCTTCTGCATCTGCGCTGTAGCCTACCTCATCGGCTGGTGCATCATGAAGATCTTGGTACCGAAATACAAACCCATCGTAATAGACTAAACAAAACAGTGCTTTAGCCTCCCTAACTCATAGTTTTCATAGAAACAAAAGGGGGTTGTGTCAGATTAGCGACACAACCCCTTTCTTTTTTACGATAAACAAACGTCCTACAAACCTTCAAAAATAGTGAAAAGCAAGAGGATAATTTCCATAAGGATAAAAAAAAGGGAAGTCTCACGACTTCCACAATTCTTCTAACCTTAAATCTAAATCTCTATGAAAAAAACGTGATGCAAAAATAACAAATATTTCGATATGTTGTATCATTCACCGATTAATTTTTGCAAAAACGAAGCAAATCCGCATAAATAGGGTTCTGATTCAGCAACTGAGGCACGCCTATGATGAGCACCTGCATACGAGCTCTGGTCAAAGCCACATTCAGTTTCCGATCGATCACCACTCCTTTCTCTTCGGTCACATTGGCCAGATACTTCAACTGGTAGGCACGGTTCACACAGAAGGAATAAATAATAACATCCCGCTCGCTGCCCTGAAAGCGCTCTACAGTGTCCACTGCCACGTCGTTCAGGGCAGGTATCCCCAAGGCGGCAAGCTCAGCCCTGATCAAGGCAATCTGGCTCCGATAGGGCGTGATGATGCCCAACGTCTTCGCAGGGTCGAAAGTCGAGCATGCCGAGTATTGCCTGTAGACAGCCTCGCTCAAGGCGGCTGCCAACCTGGCTTCCGACGCATTGGTCTTGACCGACTTCAGAGAAACATCCACGACAGAGGGCAGAAAAGCCACCCGCCTGGTCAGCACGGAAGCCAGCGGATGGTCGCGCAGACAAGGCGCCAACTTCAGATCGCCCCGCTGGTGGTCAAGTCCGAGCACTTCGAGCAGGCCTCCATAGAAAGCGCGGTTGGGGAATTGGGCCACGTCGGCGTTCATTCGCCCCTGGCGGCGCAACATGTCGTGGCAACGACCCGCCACGCCTCCACTTCCATCATCGGCCTCATCCTGTGCTGTCAGGTGGCGGTAAAGGCGCTCGAACAACGAGTCCTTCAGGTTGTACAAGCCCAGTCGGCGCAACTCTTCGTCATGCACTTCCGAATGTTCAGACGCCTGCTGGACGACGGCAGGCAGCTGCTTGTGGTCGCCTATCAGCACGAACTTGCCGATGGCATCTTCGCCCGACGCGCTTCGCGCGCAAAGCAGGCCCAGCAACTGAGGTTCCAATATCTGCGTAGCCTCATCCACCAACGCCACGTCGAAGCACTTCAGGCGGAACAGGTCGCCCTTGGTCGAGAGCGTGGCCACCGTCCCTACAAACACCCTGCACTGTACGATGCGCTCCTGCACGGCGCGACGATTGGCGCAATCTTCCAGCACATTTTCAATCAGATGCGGACGATAAGTCTCCTCGCAAGCCAGTTCGCTGCCGAGGCGTATGTAGTCGATGGAAGGATTGATGGCCGACAGGGCCTTGCAGATTTCATCGACGGCTCGGTTCGTGTACGACAGGAGCAGGATCTGTTTTCCCTCCGCATAAAAGGCTTCTACCATTCCTCGCAAGGCACGCGAGGTCTTTCCCGTCCCCGGCGGGCCCACCAGCAGGAAGTAGTCGCGAGCCGCCCGCGCCTTCAGGGTGATGCGTTCGAAATCGTCCGCCGCCGCACGGATCTGCCCGTCAAAGCTCTCGTCAAAGGCTGGTTCACGACACCCCAGCAACAAGTCGCGACGCCCCTGCGTGGCAGACAGGAAGAGCGAAAGCCCCTGATACATGCTGCGGAAAGTCGTGTCCATGTAGTCGTGCTCCACCGCATAGCGGCTATCGGCCGGCAACACGCCCGCATTCTGTTGCGAAGCACGCAGGCGGAGGCGGATCGTCTGTTCGGAGATGTACTCCACGTTGCCTTTGAACACCATCTTGTTCGTCACGTTGTCCTGCTCCGAATTGCGCTCGTAGAGCACCACGGCATCACCTGCGCGGAAGTTGGCCAACGCTTCTTCCCCGCCACCCCGTCGGGCCAGTTGCAGGTAGGGTTTGTGGATGTCGGCGGCATGGTTGTCCTGAATGGTCAAGTCGTAGATGATTTCGCCCGCCTCGCATTTCTCGTCGAGGGTAGAAAGCCACAAAGAAGCAGCCCCCGTGCAACTCAATCCCTCTACATCGCCCGATTTCGAGGTATAGAGTTCCTTCGTGATGAAATTGTAGAGCGTATAGAAATAGCTTTTCTCCAACGGCGACAAGGCGGCCAATTTCTCTGCCAGACGCTGGATAGGCGGACACAGGTAGTCGCGCCAGAACCTGCCGTCCAGCTTGCGTTCGTTCAAGACGTCGGGTTGCAGGTCCTTGAATTTATAGGCCGTATATTCGATGTTGTTTCGTAGTTGGATGCCATACTCCGCCTCGACAATGCGGTTGCGCACGTTCATCACCCTGCGCACCATCGCCCACGACGGCCGGGCGGGATAGAGCAGCGGATAGCGCGTATAGAGCAGGTAGGCCTTCACCCGCCGATGGTCTCTCCCCATCGCATACTCCAGCACGGCCTGATAGAGGAGCATCTGCACACGGTTGTTCTCCTTCGGCTCCACCTTGCCGCGGATGGAATATTCGTCGGCCTTGCCCGACTTCATTTCGATGAACGACGTCATGTCGCGCTGCATGTAGTCGAGGCGTCCTTGCAGACCCAGTGCCTCGCAGATGTACGACGGCTCGAGCACGGCGTCGCTCTTGTCGAGCCCATAGCCGGGGGCGGGAAAGGTCTCGTTCACCGTCCGACGGATATTCTCGAAGTGCAGGCGGCAATCGGCAAAGAACTGCCTTTCCTTCGCCGCCTCGCGCAGGTCCTCACAGGCGGCCAACTCCAGCGGATAGGTGCGGAAGGCTTTCTTCATGCACGCCAGGTAGTCGGGTTCGCCTTCTACATGTATCCATTCGTCCAGAAAGAGGTTGGCGATGTTACCCAGCAGCAACGGACACGTATTGTCCGACGGCTGGAGGCGGGCCAGGATGTAGTTGGCCGGATGGTGCCCGTAGTCCTTGAAGCATTCGGCCAGTGAGCTGATGTCGATCAGATAGTCGGGCTCCAGGATGATGAACGAGGGTGTCAGCACTCCCTCCTCGTCCACCACCACATCCAGCAGGTTGAGTTGCGCATGGCGCCACAACAGTTCACACGTCTCCCTGAACTCTTCGTTCACGTCGGGCACGTTGTAGCGCACTTTGAACCATTCGTCTGCCAAGGTGTCGAGGGGTTGTACATAGAGGTAGGTGTCGTCAGCGTATTGGAAGCACACGCGCATGCGCTTCACGCGGCGTCCCACGGGCATCACCACGTAGGTGGCGTCGGCGCGTGGCAGGAGGCGGTAGAGGGCGTCGGGGATATCCTCGTGCGTCAGAAGCTTGACGAAGAAAGCCAGCGTCTTCACGTCGCGCAACAGATTGTCGCGCACAGGCTCCTCTTCGCGATTGAGCACACGATTGGACGTCAGGCGAAAAGTGTGCAGGCGGTTCTGCTCTACAACAGAAAGGCCGACTTTCGCCGCCACGTAGCTGATGCGGGCGGAAAGGTCGGTCATCTGCAAACTGCCGTCCGACATCTGTGTGCGGCATAGTTGCTCCAGCAGTTCGCGCAATTGTCTGTAAGCCACTTCCAGGGGCACATCGTCCCTGCAAGCATCCAGCAATCGGTCGTAATATTCCTTCACTTCATTTTCCATGAAGGCAAAGATAGCGATTTCCACAGATATCCTATCATGCTATCCGTGTCATTCACACCAGAACATTAATTTGTCCTGCCTTTCTCACTTCTTCTGATTTCTCGGCTTCTTGCTGGCCTCGTTCAAGGCTTCTTCCTTCTCGTAAGCGGGTACATGATGCTTATCTTTTGGCTTTTTCGGCTTTTTGTTTCCAGCGGCTCCCATAAGGCATTCCTCCTTTTTTTAGATGGTTAAACAATCGAATTCAAAAATCGACCTCCCTCTCGCAAAGAGTGTACCAACGCCATGCGCTGTCCGTTAAATTAGATAAAATCTGCCTATTCTTCCGCTTCCGCCGGTTTGTCCTTGATCATCAGGATGCTCATCTCGTAGAGCAGGTAGAGCGGTATGGCCACTACGGCCAGTGTGAAGGGATCGCCCGTAGGCGTAATGACAGCCGCCACGATGACGATGAGCACCACCGCATGACGCCGATACTTGCGCAACAAGCGCTTGTGCACAATGCCCAGCAAGGACAACAACCACGTCACCAAAGGCAGTTCGAAAGCCAATCCCATGCAGAGAATCAGCATCATGAAGTTGTCGATGTAGGAGTTCAGCGAAATTTGGTTCTCGATGAGCGAACTGAGCTGATAGGTAGAAAGGAAACGAAGCGTCAGCGGATAGACCATGAAATAGCCTATCAGTACGCCCACAAAGAACATCCCCGCCCCTATCAACATGGCTTTGCGCACGCCCCGCAGCTCGTGGGGATAGAGGGCGGGACTGACAAAACGCCATATTTCGTAGAAAAGATAGGGTGCAGCTGTCACTACCGACATCCAGAAGGCGGTAGACATGTGTATCAGGAAAGGAGCTGCCAGGTTGATGTTGACCAGCTTCACGTGAAACTCCTGCATGAAGAAGTCGTCCTTCAGCTGGAGGCGTTCACCGATGTAGCGCAGCAGGTCGTAGAAGACAAAGTCGTTGTTGCAGGGAGCCAACACCACCTTGTCGAACAGGTAGGGCATAGCCATAAAGTAGCCCACACCCAATACGAACCACACACAAAGCACCCTGATGAGCACTTTGCGCAATTCGTCCAGATGGTCCCAGAAAGTCAGTTCCTTGTCGTCCGACATGCTTCAGGTCATTTCTTGTCCTTGACCGGCTCGTTGAGATCTTCCTGGGCCTTGTTGATTTCTTCCTTGGCTTCGTTCACGCCTTCCTTGAAGCTTTTTACGCCCTTGCCCAGTCCTTTCATCAGTTCAGGGATTTTCTTGCCGCCGAAGAGCAGCAGGATGATAACTACAATAATGATCCATTCAGAGCCACTAGGCAAGAGGCTTAATAAAAGTAAGTTTGTCATGGTTTTCTTTTTTTCTATTCTATTTGGGGGCAAAGATAGAAAAATTATCCATTCTCCATACAGCTTTGCCCCTTGTTTTTCAATCCTGATAATACACTCGCTTCACACGGGTAGACACGCTCGTCAGCACCTCGTAGGGGATGGTTTCGAGCACATCGGAGAGGACCGTCACAGGCAGGTGGTCGCCAAAGATTTCCACCGCGTCGCCCTCCTTGCAATCGATGTCCGTCACGTCGATCATACACACGTCCATGCAGATGTTGCCCACGTAGGGCGCCCGTTGTCCGTTCACCAGGCAGTAGGCATGTCCGTTGCCCAGCCGTCGGTTCAGGCCGTCGGCATAGCCTATAGGCAGAGCGGCGATGCGTGAAGGACGCTCCAGATGTCCCTTGCGGCTATAGCCCACGGTATCCTCCTGCGGCACGTCGTGTATCTGCAGGATGGTGGTCTTCAGCGTGCTGACGTTGTTCAGTATCGAGTTGTCTATCGGGCTGACGCCATAGAGGCCGATGCCCAGACGCACCATGTCGAACTGCGCGCCGGGGAAACGCTCGATGCCTGCCGAGTTGCAGATGTGGCGCAAGATCTTGTGGGGGAAAGCGTCCTGAAGTACCTTTGCCGCCGCTTCGAAGGTCTCTATCTGCCGCCGCGTGAAGCAGTCGAACACAGGCGAGTCGCTGCCCACCAGGTGGGAGAAGACCGAACGCACCAGCACGGCATTCTGTCCGCGCAGACGCTTCACCAGCTCGGGCATCTCTTCGGGCGCGAAGCCCAAACGGTGCATGCCCGTGTCCAGCTTGATATGGATGGGGAAGTTCGTGATACCTTCTTTCTCCGCCTCGCGCACAAGGGCGTCCAGCAGATGGAAGCTATAGACCTCAGGCTCCAGCTTGTAGTCGAACATCGTCTTGAAGGCCGTCATTTCGGGGTTCATGATGAGGATGTTGGCCGTGATGCCTGCCTTTCTCAGCTCCGACCCTTCGTCGGCCACGGCCACGGCCAGGTAGTCTACGTGCCTTTCCTGCAACGTCTTGGCTATCTCGTAGGAACCAGCCCCATAGGCCGACGCCTTCACCATGCACACCATCTTCGTCTCAGGCTTCAGCTTGCTGCGGTAGTAGTTCAGGTTGGCTACCATCGCTCCGAGGTTCACCTCCAGAATGGTCTCGTGCACCTTCCGTTCGAGGTTTTCGCTCAGGATGTCGAAGCCGAACTTGCGCGCACCCTTTATCAGAATCAGTTCCTTTTCCAACTTCAGCTCGCCGCGGGCAATGGCTTTGAGCAATGCCTGCGTGTCGGGATAGAAAGCTTTCTCGATGCCGAAGCAGGAAGCACACGACGAGATGTTCGGCCCTACGCCGATGATACGCTCCACGCCGCGGCTGTTCATCAGCTGGGCCACGCGCCGATAGAGCGTCGATGCATTCTGCCCCGTCTCCAGGATGTCGGACAGGATGAGCGTGCGCTTCAGCCCCTTGGCTTGCGAACGCCGGTATTGGAAGTCGAGGGCTATGTCGAGCGAGCCCAGGTCGCTGTTATAACTATCGTTGATCAGCAGGCAGCCGTTCTTGCCTTCCTTCACCTCCAGACGCATGGCCACCGGCTCCAGCCGCGCCATCCGTTCCTTAATCTTCTGCGGCGGAAGCATCAAGTAGAGGCAAGCCGCCAAGCAGTTCAGCGAATTCTCGATGGAAGCATCGTCGATGAAAGGCAGCGTAAACTGGTTGTCCATGTCCAGATAGCGGTAGGCTATCAGCGTGCAGTCGTCCTTCTTCTCCACCTTCGAGATGAAGAGCGGCCGTTCGGGGTCCTTGCGGCTCCACGCTATCTCGCGCGCGGAAAGCAGCGACTTGGCCACGCAGTTGCAGATGAATTCGTCGTCGCCGTTGTAGATCAGCACGTCGCAGTTCTTGAAGAACGTCAGCTTCTCCATGCACTTCTCCTGCAACGAATAGAAGTTCTCCTGATGGGCGCCTCCGATGTTGGTCAGGATGCCGATGGTCGGCTTGATGATGGCTTCCAGCGCCCTCATTTCGCCCGGCTCGGAGATGCCAGCCTCGAAGATGGCCAGCTCGTCGTCCGCCCTCATCTGCCAGACGGACAGGGGTACACCGATCTGCGAATTGTAGCTGCGCGGCGAGCGCACGATGCGACGGTCGTCGCCCAGCAGCTGGTGGAGCCATTCCTTCACCACCGTCTTGCCGTTACTGCCCGTGATGCCCACCACGGGGATGCTGAACTGCGCCCTGTGCAGCTCCGCCAACTTCTGCAAAGCCTTCAGGGGCGAAGGAACAAGGAGAAAATTCAATGAAGAATGAAGAATGGAAGCCTTGCTTCCGAATGAAGAATTCTCATTGCTTACAGACAATTCCTCATTCTTCATTCTTAATTCTTCATTACTCTCATACTCTTCCTCGCTCACCACGAAGCAGCGCACGCCCCGTTCGATGAGTTCGGGTATATAGTTCGCCCCCGTGTTGCGCTTGGCAGGAAGGGCAAAAAACAAAGTTTCTTCGGGAAAGTTCAACGAGCGGCTGTCAGTCAGCAGCCAGTCGATGGTAGCCGGAGCCCCGCCTATGCGTCGGGCCCCGATCATTTCTGCTATTTGTTCAATCGGATACGACATGTCATTCTCTCTTTTTCGAAGTCTAAGTACGGGTATTTTTCGTTAAGTCGGTCGATTTTTAACAAAATTTGTTCTAAAAATTTCTTATAGCCATCCGAGTCCGGGCGGAAAGGTTTGTGTGCCAAGTCTTTACGAATGGCGTCGCATTCGTCCATCACCCGCCTTGCCTCGTCCGTCAGGCAAGCCTCGCAGAAGCGTTGCCACACGTAGTCCACCGCCACGTCCGAGGGGTGCACCATGTCCGCCGCATAGAAGCGGTAGTCGCGCAGCTCGTCGTTCAGCAGCTCGTAGGCGGGAAAGTAGCCCACGACGTCGGGCATCGCCTCCACCAGCCTGTCGGCGGCCAGCAGCAGGGTAGCCTTGCTCAGCTGGTTGGCGTGCAGCCCGTCGCGCAGGTGCCGGATGGGGCTCACGGTCAGCAGCACCCTCAGGCGCGGGTTCGCCGCCCTCAGCCGCCCGACGAGGTCGCACCAGTCGTCCGTCACCTCCTCCACCGTCAGCCGCCGGCGGCGGAAGCAGCGTTCGGGCCTCTTGTGGCAGTTGCCCACGATGCAGCCCGTCTGCGCGTCTTCGTACACCCACGCCGTCCCCCACGTCGCTACCAGCACGTCCAGCCCCTTCAGCTCCTCGCGCAGGACCTCCAGGCGCGTGTTGATGCGCTCCAGTGCCTCCTCGGCCGTCGGGGCGGAGAAGTCGCCGTGGTGCATCGGGCTGTGCCACAAGCCACCATACGCCTGCAAGTCGTCCGCCCGATAGACCTTCCCCTCCAGCGCCTCGCGCAAGGCGGCGGAGATGGACATCGGATTGTAGAGCACCCCGTAGGGATTGACGTCGCAGGCAAACTTCGCCTCCACCAGCCTCGTGCCGATGTTCGTGGCAAAGCAGGAGCCCATCAGCAGCAGCCGCTCGCGCCCTGAAAATCGCGGCAGCCCCTCGGGCATTTCAACGGAAGTATAAAATCGGTTCATGAAAACAAAGGTAGGAAATTCTGCTGAAAGTCGGAAGGGGACGCCCCGATAAAAAAAGGGCAGGCGCCCCCTACCCTGCGGCAGGATGACGCCTTTCCCGTTTCTTCACTTCACCGTGATCCACACGCCTTCGCCGCGCTCTTTGGCTTCGACGATGAGCTGCTTCAGCAAGTTCACGTTGCGGGTGGAGTTCAACACATGCCCCACTTTTCGGTTCTCGCCCGGGAGGATGCAACCTGCCGTGTCGGCGGCCGTGTTGCCCGCGTGGATGCGGATGCCCTCAAACTGGGGTACGTGGAGCAGCAGGGGCAGCCACTGGCCGAACTTGGGACTCCAGGTGATCACCACCGGATAGCGTCCTTCGGGGATGGCCGTGCGCCCCGCTATCTTATGTCCCGAACGTCCCGGCCCGAGGTCGCGCCACGCAGGCTCCAGCGTGTCGCAAAAGTACACTCCGTCTATTTCCAGGCGGCCTATCGTGTAGGCCTTACGCTTGGCGGTTCTTGTCAATGTCATTTCCATCGCTTCTGAATTTTAGTTTTTGGTAATTGTCATTTGTCACAATTGTCACGTAACGCCTGTGCTTCCATTGGCGTAGCATAGCAGAAGTGCCTTGGGCATCCAATCCTTCCCGCTGACGAACCCGTACGGCATCCTGAAAGGTAAACTGGTCGGGCAGCAGCTCCAGCAGGTTACGTCGTCCAGGCAGCTGTCTATCCCTTACCATCCCCTGTTGGTTGGCTTCCTCGATCTCCGCCCCGAAGAACTCCATTTTGCAAGCCAAGTCGTATTGCAAGGACCAGCGGATGAAGTCCTCGAACGTCTTGTCCCATTGACAGCCGTTGGCCACGTAGAGCACGCATGCCTTCAGCCAGGCGATGACATTGGCACGGAAAGAGAGATTCTCGTACACGCGGCTCTGCGAGAGGCGGGCGAAGTCGGCGCACTCTTCCTTGAGCTTCTGCGCAAGCTTATAGGCCTGCGGGCAATCTATCAAGCCCTGCGCCTTGACGAGATTTTCGATGTAGGGACGAAGTTCCTCATCGAAGGCGGCGTCGTAGGTACCATAGACGGGCATGTCCGCGCCGATTTCACGCTCGGGGATAGTGCAGAAGTTGATGCGCGAGATAGGCCCGTCAGTCAGCACACGGCTGAAATAGCGTTTGCCCTTCTGGATGGTGGTTGAGGCATTCCAGTTGAAGCGGATAGTCACCTTCTCCGTCACGCTCTGCACGCCCACGCGCGTCTGTCCGTAGCGGTTGCCTGGGTCGAAGGCGAGGCACATGATTTGAAATTGCTGGCCGCCCCGTCCGCTTCCACGAAGGGCGTCGAACTGGTCAATCTCGTTCAGCTTCGTGTAGAGGAAGTGCCCGTCGGCCTCAGCCATGCGCATCACGAAGGCAGGGTTCGTCATGTCCGCGTCAATCTCTTGGATAATCAACCCTTCGGGTCGCTGGCGCTTGTCCTTGTTGGCTCCCTTCGAGGTCACCTCGTTCTTCCACTCGCGCTCGCGGCGGAGGTTGTCCTCGTCGCGGCGGCGGATGTCCGCCATGATACGGTTGATGGGCTCGGAGATACAATCTTTTCCTGCGCCCGTGCCGGCCATGAGGACATTCATTAAGGTGGCTTCGTGCTCCACATTGTCGATGTATTTAAACCTTACGCGATGCAGGTGCGCACCCAGCGAGGGAAAGACAGCGTGTGCCACGGCTGCCTTGTAAACATCAGGCGTACGGCTCACGAGGAGCTTGATTAAGGCGGGCAAGCGCTTGGGCAATGGAGAATTGAGAATGGATAATTGAGAATTATTTTCTTCATCATCCGCAGGCATTTCTCCATTATTCAGGGCTTGTCGCATCATCTTCGGCATCGAATACCACTTGGCCGAGCAGGCGGAGTGTATCAGCCCCCTCATCTCCTCCTCCGAAAGGCCATAGCGGGGCATCACTTGGAGCATCAGCGCTTCGTCGTTGTCCGCAATATAGCGCAGGTGCGAGGCCAGTCGATGGAGCTTGTCGTTGCGTTCGCCCGGCACGGGTTCGCCACCCGCCAGCTTGAACCATTGTCCGATAATTTCCGAATAGGGCACCCCCTTAAATGTAGGGACGCACAACGGTGCGTCCGCTTGGGGCGTTTCGGCGGGGGCGGCAACATCCGCTTTGGGCGTATCGTTGGCATGGGCGTCGTCATCGGACGCACCATGGTGCGTCCCTACGGGGGGAACGGCGGGGGCAAACAGCCTTTCCTCGTCCACATACAGTGTATGGTCCTCGGGCACCATGTAGATGCAGCGGCTCACGTCCTTCAGCGCGCCGTCCGCCTGAAAACCCACGTCGGCCGAGAAACATTTCTGTGCCTCCTGCGGCGTCATGCCGTCGGGCAGGACGATGAGCACGTGCGTGCCGCGCCTCACCGACTCCTCCACCAGCAGCACCTGCCACTTGCCCTCTTTTTGCAAGGCCAGCGACCGCTCCAGTATCTCGGCCGAATGACCCTTTTCGTCGAAGTCGAGCATCAGCCGCGGCAGGGGCTTCAGGGCGTCCGCCGCCGCACGGTGGTTGTCTCGGAAGGCGGCGCAATGAGGCGTCCAGATGGGCAGCCGCCGTTTCAGTTTCTCGTCGCCCGCCTCGATGCGGCGACACATTTCCGCCAGCCAAGGCTCGCGGCGCATGGCCTCCCACTCCTGTCGAGTGGCCGGAAGGGCGGGAGCACCATGCCCCCGTCCGATACAAGTAAAAATGTTCATGTCTTTCTAATTGATAATTGAGAATGGATAATCATTGCTTCATTCTCCATTTTCCATTCTCCATTGTTTCACCATCTCGTCTCCAGTTTGCGGCTGGCATAGTAAGCGTCGATGCGCCGCCCCTCCGCGTCGCGCAGGGCGCGGATTTCGTCTGCGGTGAGCGAGGGGTGAAAACTCCATTTCTCGATAATCTGACCGCGTTGGGTCATCTTTACTTGGCAATGCTCCGTAGCAAACAATTCAATGTAGCGCGGGCCCTGCGAGCCGATGTTGTAAGGGCTTACGCGTGTGCGTCCGTCCTCCTCCACCGTGATACGTCCCTTGTAGGATGCCCGTCCGTCGGGCGTGATGGGTGTTTTCTCTACTTCCCACGAACAGGGATAAATGTTGATGTTGCCGTTGGCCAGGAAGGCCGTCTGTGTGTCCATGCGGACGTCTTCGATAAAATAATTTCTATTCATAAATCCTTGAATGTTATGAGGGGAAGAAGCGAGAAACGTGGCCACATTACTCTCCAGGAGATTCCTTCACCTCGCTCCACTCAAGTTGTTGATAAAATTTAATTTTTCATTTTAATAAGATCTACCGCCAGGATGTCTTGAAACACCTGCCCGTTGTACTCGCGCGTCTGGAAGCGGAGGACAGCATACACCAGTTCGCCTGCATAAAACTTGCACGAGGCCAGCTGCCCCAGCATGGCTGCCACGTACGTGTCTTCGTACTTGCCGCCCAACTCCTGCAACACGATGTTGCACTTCATCACCTGGCCACTTTCGGCCTTCTGGCTTTGCACGGCGAAGGGTTCGCCTTGCATCACTACTTTCATTAATTTCTTCATTTTCTCCTAAATTTTAAATGAAACAAAAAAACTCCCGCAACCATCTGTTTTTCCGATGATTGCAGGAGCAAAGTTAGGGGATAAAAAAGCCCCTGCCGAGAAAAACATCGACAGGGGAATAATCAGGGGAATATGGGAATATTCGGGGGAATGTTATTGGGCTTCCAACAAGCTCATGAATTTCAAAGCTACCATAATCTGCCTGCGGGGAGCACCTTCAGCAGACTGGAGATAACTTTTCCAAAGAGTCACTTTGCTGGTTTCAAGCATAGAGGGTAACTGGACTTTTTTCAGCGATTCGTAACTGATGGGCGGGTCGACCGTTTCCATTCCCATCTCTGCCATAACCATACAAAAAGCTTTCCGCTGACTCGGATAATCTTCCAATTGGCTCAACACCTTATATATCGCATACCATTGTGCCTTCTCTGTAAAAATCCGTCCACCATTCGTGTCAGTAGCGGCCAGCAGCTGCTCAATGGCTCTCTTTACTCTTCGTTCATTGTTATTAAAAGGCGGTCCTTCCGATTCACGGGAATATACATGCTTGTGCGTCACAAACTCTACCCCCGTAAATGTTCCTCCCGTTATTACGGGACCTCCTTCTGTATGAATTTCTATTTTATTTTCACTCATTGTCCTACTTCCTTCAAATTATTGAACTCCACTCCTTCGGAAAAGCTGCCTCCCATGATGGCTGGTCCTCCGCCTGTATTGATAATATTTTTTATAACCGGCATCATACCACGGCCAGGTTCCTCCTTGCAAACAGCCGCCTCCAGCACCTCATGGATTTCATCGGTCAAATATGAATCTCCACTCCAGTAGCGGTTCATTCGCACCCGAAGCCCATCTTCACCCATACGGCAAACCAGCGTACCGATCCACTGTTGCCATGAAGTGATTTCCGACTGCCGGGCATGATTGTCCAACTCCATCATCAGCCCCATCGCCAGAGTACGGCATGCAGCCGCATCCACCAGCGCCAAGCATACAATGAGCGTCATCATCACTCCTTGCACGTACATTTCCATTTCGTCATCGGGCACATCAATGCCCGCGCCACGGATTTCATAGGCCAGCATATCCCATGTCGTCTGACACAAGTAATGTTTCCGGTCGGGGTCCTCCTTCATGCCATCCAACACGTCGGATAGCTCCAGCAGCACTTCTTCGGGAGTCAGACGCAACACATGCACACGGCTTGCACAGTGACGGGTGACGTCCGCCACTAGCCGATAAAGCATGTCACCGTCAAACCGCTCTCTTATACTTTCTCTTTCTTTTATGTTCAATCTTCGTTGCATCGTTATAATCTTTTGTATATTCGCGTACATCGTCCAGCCAACTCACCAGCGCATAGGTCGGTTCGCCGTCGGTACTGCTTCCAATGACACATTGCCCGTTGACAAAATGATTCAAGGGCTCTTCCTCAATGTCGAACGTTGCCAGCTGCCAATCACCGTTACGGAAGACCTTTCCATGTTTGAAGTGAACGGCTATCTGATAACCATTGTTGCAACAGAGCCCCACCATCTGTGCCAAGTCCTCCTGTGTGCGATCCAGTTTTAGCGTACCTTGGCTTGTTGCGTCCAGTTGATACTGGCTCTTCGCCGCACCCATCAGCCGTGAGAGGTTATTCAGGTATTTCAGAAGTTCAATCATTGGAGCAGGCGCATCAATGGGTCCCGACTTTTGCGGGTCGGAAAACTCGAACACGACTCGCGTGATACATTCATCTTTGCGGCGCATCCGATACTCTACCGTCTCCCAGAAATCCATAACGAGCATCTTGGCCCGAATTTCGATAGTCAACCCCGCATCGGCCAGCTGGGCATGGAGCGATTCTTGCAGGATGTCGCGTACTTTGTCCGGTTCTCCGTCAAAGGCTCCCGACTGTTCGATGGCCATCTGCCCCACACCAGGACGGTTGTCTATCAACACGTGGCAATAAGGATTCGACTCCAATTTGTGTTCTTTGTAGTCCTGCACCAGCGTGAGGTGCTTCACATTGCACACGCGCATCAACGTCACTCCGCCCCGCGTCTTCAGTACCGTATTTGGATAGAGAGTCGGTTCGCCCGTCTTGGCCGACGTGCGAAAAAGGTTGAGTTGCTTAACAGAAAGCAGTTTGCCCAGATAGTCCTGTCCGGTTGCCCCGTCCATATTTCCCTGCTTGAAAAGCGACTGTTCGCCTGTCTTTACGAGCTCGTATTTGTAGATGGTGAATTTCATGTTCTTTTCGTCCTGTTTTTGTTTTTATTGCAGATTGTACGCTCCCCGCTGCGTCCTTTTGTACGTGCTCCAAGCGTGTTTTTCACATTTACAAAGGTAACATATTTTCCAAATAACCTACGAAAAAAACACAAAAAAGAAAAACATCTTCGCCCTTCTCAGAAAGGCAGTTCATAGCCCCAGCTTTCATCCTCGCCCGGACGGACGAGATTGTTCTCCACAAAAGCGACATCCTTTATCTTGCCACGGTATTTGGCAAAAGTCTTTATACTTTCTATTTCCAGCCTTCGGTTCTGGCTCAGATGGAGGTATTCTTCTTCCTGGTCGATACCCAGGAAACGGCGTCCCAGCAGGTTGGCGGCGATGCCCGTCGTACTGCTTCCCGTAAAGGGGTCGAGCACCCACGCACCAGGGCGTGTCGATGCCAGAATGATGCGCGACAAGACGGCCAGCGGCTTTTGGCAGGGATGCTTGCCGCACGATTTCTCCCACGGAGCAATGGCAGGCAGGCGCCACACATCGCCCATCTGCTTGCCGTCGTTGATGCGCTTCATCAGCTCGTAATTGTAATAATGGGGTACTTTGGCCGACTTCCTTGCCCAGACAATGTACTCGGCCGAATGGGTGAAGTAGCGGCACGAAATGTTGGGTGGCGGGTTGGTCTTGGCCCACGTAACAACGTTCAGAATTTTAAATCCCAGCTCCGTCAGGCGGCTGGCTACGGAGAAGATGTTGTGATACGTTCCGCTCACCCAGATGGTACCGTCCTTTTTCAGCTTGTCACGGCAGGCGGCCAACCAGGTACGGTTGAAGGCGTCGATGCTTTCGGGTGTGCCTCCCTTGTCCCACTCGCCCTTGTCCACACATACCACCTTACCGCTCTGCATGCTGATGCCGCCGTTGGACAGGAAATAGGGCGGGTCGGCAAATATCATGTCGAACTTGAATTCAAACTGTTTCAAAAGTTCGACACAATTACCGTGCAGAAGGGTGAAGGCGCGGTCGGAGGAACGGAAGAAGGGGGTAATCATTGATTTTCAGGTACTGGCAATCCTAATTTAGCCAAAGGAATATAATTAAAATAGTATTGGCATCTCACACTAATAATATAGTCTAAAACATCTTTATATTTGGGGGCTTTAAACCATTCATCCAAAATATAAACATATTCCACCTCTATATTCAATTGCGACAATAATTTTTGATATTGTTTTTTCTTGAAATCGCAAGTTTGCAACTTCTCGTCTACGCTTCCGCCTACATTTTGAGTTTTTACCTCAATGATAAAAAGAGTATTATTGACAATTACATAAATGCAATTGTCGGGCAATAGCTTGGAAGAGATATGCTTTGTCCAGTCAACGCCATTTTCTGACAAGAAATTATAGAATCCATGTTTTTTAAATATTCGGGCCACTAAATTTCCCTCATAATACACATAAGAATCCATAACCGTATATCCTTCTTGCGAAGCCAGAAAAGTAGCCAAGTCAACCTTTCCTTCATAGATCAACCCTGTAATGGTATTTCCACCCCCAATACCGTCTTTTTTCATTTTATAGTATTTAAAAAGTCATTTATTGTCGTAAGGTTATATACACTCGGTATTGCGTAAAAAGCTTCTTCCAGCTTGCTACGTGCCGAATTCCATCCTACTCCGTCGGTAATCCAAACAAACTCGTAATTATCAAATTGATTGATTTTAGGAGCGAGTTCAGAATATGCACGTGCCACTTCATTGAGTTTTGAACCACCGCCACTATAAAAGTTTACTTCAATCAGATAAGTTTTGGTTTCGGTCTCTATCACAAAATCAAAACGTTTGCGATCTTCACCCAAACATTTCATTTCTTCAAATTCAGTAGAGTAAACTTCCCGGCGAAAGTCAATTCCTTTCTCTTGGAAGATTTCGGCTACCTTATTTCCCATAATGTCACCACTTCGGTTCTTACGTGCGTTGGTGTCAAGTCCTGTCTCTACCCCAAAAACATAATCAACTAAATTGGTAACATGTTTGTCTTGAAGTACCTGTTTCAAGCTTGTATCTTCCAAATATTCAATAACCCCTTCGGGAGTCTTGAAAAAATTCTCAATCAGTTGTATCTGTCCATTACGGGCAATCGCTTTTTTCTTGTCACTTGCCCGAACAGCGATCAAGATGTCAAGCACACTGAACACTTTAGGGTTTTCATCCCAAAGACGACGCACCGCCTCCTCCATATTGTCCTTACCCACCAGATAATTCAGCTGGTTGAGCTTGATGGAAATGGCATCAACATTGGCCGCAATCTTCTTAAAATCAGAGAAGAAACTCAACGGAGCGTTTGTCTCAATGAGTTGCGACATAAACGTCTTAAATTCTTCTTCTGTATGTGCCTTGCTCATATTCATTCAATTTTAAATCGACATTGTTCGGTAATTTTGGGCGTGATGCCATCGTTTCTGAGTAATTCCGTATAAGCAATTCCGTCAACTTACCACGTTTTTCGGGATTGGCATTGACCGAACGCGAAGCATACACACGTTCAATGAAGTAGTCTTTATACAAATCGTCAAAGAAAGTATCTTCCGGATTGCGTCCCCTACAATCGGAATTGCTGAGCATCATCAAACAATTTTTGCCGGACAATCTATCGAAATATTTTTTCAAACGTATCTGTTCATCGTCATTGAAGGCTTCCTTCGCATAAGAATTAAAACTCGATGTTGCATCCAGCGGACGATAAGGCGGGTCAAAATAAACAAAAGTGTCTTTTGCCACATATTGTTCCGTCTGTTCAAAATCACCGCTGATAATGTCAACCTTTTGTAACAATTCACTATCTGCATATATAGTTTCCGCATCACAAATCTTAGGATTCTTATATCTGCCGAAAGGGACATTAAATTCTCCTTTTGAATTTACCCGATAAAGCCCGTTGAAGCAAGTGCGGTTCAAAAACATTAGCAACACAGTATTGTCAACATCCGACATTTCTCCCTGATTGAATCTTTTACGCACAGACAAGAAAAACTCTTTTCTTTTTTCTTCCTCTTGAATGCCTAAATATTCGCGTTCAATCAGAGACAAGCTTTGTATCAATGCTTCTGGAGCTTTCTTAATCGTCTTATACGCTTTTATTAAATCTGGATTAACATCATTGATGACCGCCCGCTTAATATTATTGAAACGTTGAAGCATATAGAAAAGCATGGCACCTCCTCCGATGAAAGGTTCTATATAAGTCAGACCTTCTATCTGCATAAACCTTTTGGGTAAGAGCTCTTCAAACGTTGAAATGAGTTGCCCCTTACCGCCTACCCACTTTATAAAAGGTTTTGCCTTTGCTCTCTTCGAATTATATGGTTGTTTCAATATAATCATAAATGGATACCTCAAATAATCATGCGACAAATATACTCCTTTTTTCAGATTTCTGCCCATCGGTGGGAAAAATTCAGTCCATTTTTCGCCATTTCGCCGTAAAATAAGCAGCTTTTCGCGAGGCAGCCTGCTTACTCCTTGCCAGTGCAATTTATTGTACGTGATGTTGCCTGTCTCCTTGCTTGAAATTGCATAGACGATTGGTTATCAACAGATTGAAGTCCTTCAACGTGTGACAATGTGACAATTGTGACAACGTGACAATTAATTTTTTCCAATTTTCCACTCCCAGACGAAGAAAAGTGTTAAATATTTTAATACTATATATATTATATATAAATATATAATATATATAGTATTAATTTTCTAACGCACATTGGGCGTGACAAATTTGCTAATTGTCATTTGTCACAATTGTCACACGTCACGCCCCTATAAGCCCATTTCACCTGAACCGACAGGCTCTTTCCTGACCGGATAGACACCCATCCTGAAAACACAGACACGCAAGCCTGTGCAAACAGCTTCCCGACCAGAGCGCAGCTCATAAAACCGGAGAAACGCGCGCGCCGCGCCGCAAAACGGAAAGCACCGCTTTCTGCGCACGAAAACATCGGTTTTCGCATTGAAAATCAATGTATTGTTTTTATTAACACAAAGTCCTGATTTTGTTAACAGATTTTTAGAAGTTACCGATACCCTGTTTTTGGCCGCACGGGTGAAAGGCTCTATATTTGCCTTTGTGAATGAGGAATGAAGAACGAAGAATGAAGAATTTGCCTGCGGCCGAGGCACCATCCATTCTCAATTATCCATTCTCAATTATCAATTATTCAAACACCATTTAAAACAACAAAGCTATGTCAACAATCGGAACATTAAAGTACAGACGTTATCAGGCCAAATCGCCTCAGGACCCCGACGGAGCCGCCAAGTGGTACGCACGCGCCGTGCAGGACCGCACGGTAGAATTCGAAGACTTCGTCACCCACATTTCTGAACACAACTCGCCCTACTCGCGCGGCGTCATCCACGGCGTCC
>ENA-OZAI01000224-OZAI01000224.1-human-gut-metagenome-genome-assembly--contig:-NODE-224-length-23945-cov-6.538133_pt1 | contig 23945 bp, 16 predicted proteins | sample MGYA00243299_ERZ653495 | MGnify/ENA primary metagenome ERZ653495 (study PRJEB26926, sample SAMN06164907) | human gut metagenome | biome: ENVO:00009003; feature: ENVO:2100002; material: ENVO:00002003... | reverse complement strand
CTGCTACGCTGCATTCCACTCCCGTTAGCCAGAGCGAAAAATTCGCAGCGCATCTTGGCGCATTCTCATTTGGAAATAGTATAAATCACACACCAGCCCTCCGCAGCAGCCGCTGTGCAAGGGCTGGAATCCATTTTGGAGGAATGACATGAGCAACATTTCGGGCGGAACGCAGCGCCCGCGCCGCAGCCAGCAGACGCGCCTGACGGAAAAATTGACGCCGGAGACGAAGCCGCGACAGCCCGCCATGCGCCAGCCGAAGGGACGCTCACAGCGGCTGATAGATGAGGAAGCGCGCCGGAGCGCACCGCCCAAAACACGCGGCACACCCACGGGCAAGCGTCCATCTGCGCCGAAGCGGAAAACGACACGCAAACCGCGCAAGGGGCGCAAAAAGCGCGGCAGCACCTTCCTATGGCTGCTTGTCATGCTGATTTCGCTGACGGGCACGGCGGGGCTGCTGCTGCTTGCCGCGCCGCAGATGCTGGGCATGGAGCTGGCCGGGCTGCCGACGCTGGCGTTCGTCAACGGCAGCATCATCCGGTATGACGCAGAGCGAATCGCGAATTTCAATGAGGCGGTCGCGCTGGTCAACACCGACCGCATTTTCCCCAGCGTGACGATTGACGGCATCAACGTTGGCGGAATGACCCGCGCGGACGCCGAAAGCGCCTTGGGGCAGGGCGGCGTGGACAATTCCAGCGTGAACCTGCATGTGGTGGCGGATGCGTACACCTACGACATCACGGGTTACGACGTGCCGCTCTACCGCAACGTGAGCGAGATGGCGGCGGTTGCCTATGCCGCTGGGCGCGGGAACACAACCGCCCTGCGCGGTTCGGGGCGGACGCCGCTGAGCGAGCGCGTCGCGACGATTCGTGCGATGCAGCAAAGCCCCGTGACGCTTCAGACGCAAATCACCTACGACCGCGATGCCGTGCGAAAAATCGCGGAGAATATCGCGGCGGATGTGACCTGCACGCCCGTCAACGCGACGGTGGAGTCCTTTGACCCGACGACGAAGCAGTTCACCTTCAACAGCGACATCAGCGGCGCGTATCTGGACGCCAACAGCGTCTATCAGACGCTCACGGGCGTGCTGGATATGGGCAATTACACCGCGTCCCTGCGTTTGCAGTCGGACACGGTGCTGGCGGACGTGACAAAATCGCAGATTGTGGGCAAGTTTGGGCGCATTTCCACCTACACGACGAAAACCACCAGCAATTCCAACCGCAACACGAACATCGACCTGTCCTGCCAAGCCATCAACGGCTATAAGGTTGCGCCGGGGGATACGTTCTCCTTCAATCAGGCGACGGGGCAGCGCACGGCGGCGAAGGGCTACAAGGAAGCAACAGCGATTTCCGGCGGGCAGAGCGTGCCGGAGGTGGGCGGCGGCGTATGCCAGACCAGCTCGACGCTCTTCAACGCCGTCGCGCGCGCAAATCTGGAAATCGTCTACCGCAGCCCGCACGCGTGGCCGAGTTCCTACGTCCAGAAGGGGATGGACGCGACGGTCAACTGGCCGAATCTGGACTTCAAGTTCAAGAACGATACCGAGTGGCCGATTTACATCGTCGCGAATTATTCCAAGCAGAAGTGCACCGTCGAAATTTACGGGATGCTCCTGCCCGATGGCGTGTCGATTGACCTGGAAAGCACCGTCACGCGCACGATTGACCCGCCGAGCGACACCAAGTACGTCCAGAACACGAAACTCGCCGCCGGCACGCAGGAGACGACCATCAAAAAGCGCACCGGCTACGTCGTCGAAACCTACCAAATCTGGTATCAGAACGGCAAGGAAGTTGACCGCAAGCTGCTCTGCACGTCAACGTATAAGGCGTATCAGGAAACAGTCGAGTACAATTAAGGTAACACCGCACAAATGAGGTGGTGCCTTAAAAAACCGCCCGGTTATCTGCCAAACACAGATGTACCGGGCGGTTCTTTTTGCTTTTCGCGGAATCGCGAACAAATCATCGAATTCCGAATTCCCTTCAGTCTGCCGATGTGCTGACGGACTTGTTCCGCACGAACAGAATCAGCGACTGCTCGTCACTGTCGTAGATGGTCGTCGCGCGGAGTGCCGTGCGCAGGAACATGTCGGAGATGTACACTTCGCCGTTGTCCAGCCGGACGGCGCCGGATTCCATCGCAATTGCGCTGCCATCCACCATCACGGACAAACCGCTGTCCGTCTCGCGGACGACGACCGTGTAGCCTGCCGCGGACAGCACCCACACGCCGCTTTCGCTGACATCCAGCTGCCAGTCGTCGATGCAAGCCGCCAGCTCGCGCAGGGACATGACCGGACTGCCCACTGTGTTCACCCACAGGCTCGGACGGCGCGTGTAGCCCACGCCATCCTGCGTGACGGTCATCGTCAGCGTCGCGCCGCCGCTGCCGAGGAAGATGCTGCCATTCGGGAGCAGCGTCAAGCCATCCGGCGTATATACCGGCGCTTCGGTCGTCACCGTATCCACCGGGAAATCGCCGGATGCGCCCGGCAGAGGCAGATCATCCGCCGGAGATGCCGTTGGCGCGGCGCTCGGCGCGGGCGTTTCCGGCGCGGGGGTCGGGGTCGCCGTCGGCGGCACGGTCGGCGGGGAGTAGGGCACAACGTTCGGGTCTTCAAACAGGCGCGTCTGCGTCGCCTGACCCGCAATGCCGTCCACGGACAGCCCATTCGCCTTCTGGAAGCGGCGGACGGCGGCGGTCGTCTTGCTGCCGTACGCGCCGTCATCCTCGCCCTCTGCCAGATAGCCCAGCTCAATCAGCTTTTTCTGCACCTTCAGCACGCCTGAGCCGCGGTCTTGCCACTGCACGGTCCTGTAGCCCATGTTGGGCGTTATCGTGGGTTCGGGGATGGGCGAGGCCGTCGGCGTGGCGGTGGGCACGTCGGTCGCGGCGGGCGCGTTGGGAATCGGGGATGCCGTCACGTTCGGCGGCAGGGGCGTCGGGGTCGGGACATCCTGCGGCAGCGGCCCCTCCTGAACGGAGAAGGCGACGGTCAGCGCGACATACGCCAGAAGCGTTTTCAAAAAGTCCATGAGGAATGTTCCTCCTTGCATTCTAAATCAGTTTCTATTATACGACAAAATTCTGGTTTGCGCAACCTGATAGCGCGTTTTTTCCGTTTGCAGATTGTAAAAATTGCGGATTCGCGCTATAATGGCGGCAGGAAAAACTCATCAGCAGGAGGAATCAGCCATGAAAGAACCGATTTTGGTGATGATGGCGGCGGGCATGGGCAGCCGCTACGGGGGACTGAAGCAGCTGGATCCGGTCGGCCCGGACGGCGAGGTCATCCTCGATTACAGCCTGTACGATGCGTACCAGGCGGGCTTCCGCCGCGTCGTGTTCCTGATTAAGCACGAGATTGAGGACGCCTTCAAGGCGATGGTCGGTTCGCGCGTGCCGGCAGGGATGGAAGCAAACTACGCTTTCCAGCAATTGGATAAGCTGCCGGAGGGCTTTTCCGTCCCGGAAGGGCGCGTGAAGCCGTGGGGCACGGGGCACGCGGTGCTGTGCTGCCGCGAATTCCTCGATGCGCCGTTCCTCGTCATCAACGCGGACGACTACTACGGCGCGGGCGCGTTCAAGCTGGCGTATGAGTACCTGCGGACGCTGCGGGGCAAGCGCGGCGAGTACTTCATGGTCGGCTACGCGCTGAAGAATACGCTGACGGAGAATGGCTATGTGTCGCGCGGCGTGTGCACGGTCAACGAGTTCGGCTTCCTGAAGGAGGTGCGCGAGCGCACGCACATTATCGCCAGCTGCGACGGCCCGCTGTTCACGGAGGATGGCGAAATGTACCGCCGCCTGCCGGACGATACGACCGTCAGCATGAACTGCTGGGGCTTTACGCCGGATTTTCTCGATGCGCTGGCGGAGGGTTTCGTGCCCTTCCTGAACGAGGCGATGGAGAACAACCCGATGAAGGCGGAGTATTACCTGCCGACCGCCGTCAGCCGCCAGCTTGACCGTCACCGGGCGACGGCGCGCGTGCTGACCTGCCCCGACCGCTGGTACGGCGTGACGTACCACGAGGACAGGGCAGTCGTCGCCAAGGCGATGCTGCGCAAGGCAGAGGAAGGCGAGTATCCGCGGCCGCTGTGGGGGAAGAAATAATTCGGAATGAGTGTGCTTGTGCGGAAATAATTTGCGCGGAGTGCTTGCATTTGCGGCGGGCGTGGTGTATAATCACAGCAGAGCAATGAACGGTTCTGACGCGAGGAACGTCCCGGAAAGCGAGTGCGCGGCGGTGGAAGGCGCATGGGGAGCGGGCGCGTCATCCCGACCGGGAGCTGCGGCTAATCCCCGCCGGTTCGTCTCCGAGAGCGGACGCAAGAGAGAGGACAAGGGGGAACATCCGCCTTTGCCCTAAGCCGGGTGGTACCGCGAAGCAATGCAAGTCAGCAATGCCTTCGTCCCTGCAAAATCAGCAGAGGCGGAGGCTTTTTCTCATACTATTTCCAGATTCGCCTGTGCTATCTGCTTGCGCCTTTTCCCCGCTGTCGTCCGCTCATTCCACTTAGCGTAGCGCTGCTACGCTGCGTTTCATTCGCGTTAGCCAGCGAGAAAAATTCGCGGCGCATCTTAGCGCATTCTCATCAGGAAATAGTATCGCCTCGAATCATCAATCATCAATCATGGAGGGAAAAAATCATGGCCAAGGAAAAGAAACAGGAATTTGTCACCCACATCACCCCCCGCGACGAGGATTTCTCCCAGTGGTACACCGACGTTATCCTCAAGACGGAATTGTGCGACTACGCGCCCGTTCGCGGCTGCATGATCGTGCGCCCCTACGGCTACGCGATTTGGGAGCGCATTCAGGCGGAAATGGACAAGCGCTTCAAGGAAACGGGTCATCAAAATGTGTATTTCCCGATGCTGATTCCGGAATCGCTGCTGCTGAAGGAGGCGGAGCATGTGGAAGGCTTCGCGCCGGAAGTGGCGTGGGTGACGCAGGGCGGCACGGAAAAATTGCAGGAGCGTCTGGCAGTGCGCCCGACCTCCGAAACCATCTTCTGCACGATGTACGCCAAGTGGGTGCAGACGTGGCGTGACCTGCCGATGAAGTACAACCAGTGGTGCTCCGTCATGCGCTGGGAGAAGGCGACCCGCCCGTTCCTGCGCACGAGCGAGTTCCTCTGGCAGGAGGGTCACACCATCCACGCGACCGCCGAGGAAGCGCAGGAAGAAACGATGCAGATGCTGCACGTCTATCAGGAAGTGGCGGAAAACGTGATGGCGCTGCCGGTGTATGTCGGGCAGAAGTCGGAGAAGGAAAAGTTCGCTGGTGCGCGCGCGACGTACTCCATGGAAGCCATGATGCAGGACGGCAAGGCGCTGCAGGCAGGCACGAGCCACAACTTCGGCACGAATTTCGCCGAGGCGTACGGCATTCAGTTCCAGAACAAGGAAGGAAAGCTGACTTACGCCGAGGAAACGAGCTGGGGCGTTTCGACCCGCCTGATTGGCGCGATTATCATGACCCACGGCGACGAGCGCGGCCTGCGCCTGCCCCCGCGCGTTGCCCCGATTCAGGCGGTCATCCTGCCGATTGCGGCGCACAAGCCGGGCGTGATGGAGGCGTGCGAGAAGCTGCTTGAGGAATTGAAGGCGGCGGACATCCGCGTCAAGCTCGACGACCGCGACACGGTGTCCGCAGGCTACAAGTTCAACGACTGGGAGATGAAGGGCGTGCCGGTGCGGCTGGAAGTCGGCCCGCGCGACCTCGAAAACGGCGTCGTGACCGTGTTCCGCCGCGACCTGTGCGAAAAGGTGACGCTGCCGCTGGAAAATCTGGCGGACGAATTGAAGGCGCTGCTGGACGACATTCAGCAGACGCTCTTTGACCAGGCGAAGAAGTTCCGCGACGAAAAGACCCACGTCGTCCACAACATGGAGGAACTGGGCGCGGCCGTCGAAAATGGCTTCGCGAAGGCCATGTGGTGCGGCGAACGCGCGTGCGAGGACGAAATCAAGGAGAAATTCAACGCCTCCTCCCGCAATATGCCCTTTGACCAGGAAAAGGAATGGTTCGGCGACACCTGTGTCTGCTGCGGCAAAAAGGCGAAGAAGGTCATGTATTTCGCGAAAGCGTACTAATTTTCCCAGCAAATTGCCTGAAATTTTCCCGAAAGGCGCGAATTAACCATTTACAAACGGGAAAAAATCTGATACAATAATGGATGGGTCTGCGAACCGTTTGCGCGGACGACCGAAGACTCCGACGGCGCACTGCGTGAACAGGCGATTGCCCACGGGCATTGCCCGAAATAAAAATTTGGAGGATGAAATTCCATGACCAAGAGCGAAATCATTGCCACCTACGCCCAGCATGAAGGCGACACCGGTTCTCCCGAAGTGCAGATTGCCCTGCTGACCGACCGCATCAACCACCTGAACGAGCACCTGAAGACCAACCGCAACGACCACCACTCCAACCGTGGTCTGCTGCTGATGGTCGGCCGTCGCCGTGGTCTGCTGGAGTACCTGAAGAAGACCGACATCGAGCGTTATCGTGCGCTGATCGCTAAGCTGAACCTGCGTAAGTAATTATCGCAGAACTCGGCGGCTTTGCGCGCAAGAGCCGCCGTCTGGAGACACGCGGCAGGGGAGAATCCCCCTGTGCATTCCTCCTCACGGCGGCTTTTTGCGGCAAGGCGGCGCAGAACATGGGCAGGGTCTGGAGATGTTATCCCTTGAAAATCCCGAATCGCCTGATTCAGGGGGTTTTCATATGATAGCATCTCCGGGCGGTTCAGGAAGGCAGCCATCCGCCTTCCTACGACTGAGTATAAGGAGATTCTCAATGGAAAGCAAAAAGTACAGCATGGATCTGGCGGGCCGCGAGCTGACGCTGGAATTCGGCAAATACTGCGAACAGGCGGCTGGCTCCGTCTGGGTGCATCTGGGCGATACCGTCGTGATGGTGAACGCGACGATGGCGCCGACCCCCCGTCCCGGCGTGGACTTCTTCCCGCTGGCTGTGGACGTGGAGGAAAAGCAGTACTCTGTGGGCAAGATTCCCGGCGGCTTCATCAAGCGTGAAGGCCGTCCGACCGAAAAGGCGACCCTGACCTGCCGCCTGATCGACCGCCCGCTGCGCCCCCTGTTCAACAAGGGAATGCGCAACGATGTGCAGGTTGTTGTGACCGTGCTGAGCGTTGAGCAGGATGTGCCGCCGGAAATCCCCGCGATGATCGGTTCGTCCATCGCGCTGGCGGTCAGCGAAATTCCGTGGAACGGCCCGACGGGCGCGGTGGTTGTCGGCCGCGTGGACGGGCAGTACGTCATCAACCCCGATGAAGAGCAGCGCGCAAAGAGCGATATGCACGTTTACCTCGCCGGCACGAAGGACGCCATCATGATGGTGGAAGCGGGCGCAAACGAGGTCAGCGAAACGGCGATGCTCGATGCCATCATGTTCGGTCATGAGTACATCAAGAAGCTCGTTGAGTTCCAGGACAAGATTGTGGCGGAAATCGGCAAGGAAAAGGTTGAAGTGCCGCTGAACGTGACTGGTGACGACGTGAAGCAGGCCGTGCGTGAATTCGCCTACGACAAGTGCGTGTGGGTGTTCGACACCTTCAACCGTCAGGAGCGTCAGGCGCGTGAAGCGCAGGTCAAGCAGGAAACCATCGAAGCGCTGGCGGAGCAGTTCCCGGAGCGTGAAGCCGAAATCGCTGATGCGCTGTACTACCTGAACAAGGAAGTCATGCGCAAGAAGATTATCGAGCAGGGCATTCGTCCTGACGGCCGCGGCGTGACGGAAATCCGCCCGATTTGGTGCGAAGTGGGCGTGCTGCCGCGCGTGCATGGCTCTGCCGTGTTCACCCGTGGTCAGACGCAGGCGCTGACCGTGACCACGCTGGGCTCTACCAGCGAGGGTCAGGTGCTGGATGGCCTGTCCAGCGAGGACTTCAAGCGCTACATTCACCACTACAACATGCCGCCGTACGCCACGGGCGAAGCGGGCCGCCTCAAGAGCCCCGGCCGCCGCGAAATTGGCCACGGCGCACTGGCGGAGCGCGCACTGCTGCCCGTCATCCCCTCTGAGGAAGAGTTCCCCTACGCAATGCGCCTGGTGAGCGAAATCCTGTCCTCCAACGGCTCGTCCTCCATGGCGTCCGTGTGCGGTTCCACCCTGTCCCTGATGGACGCGGGCGTGCCGATTCACGCGCCGGTCGCGGGCGTTGCGATGGGCTTGATTAAGGACGTGGAGTCCGGCAAGGTGGCTGTCCTGACCGACATTCAGGGTCTGGAAGACTTCCTGGGCGACATGGACTTCAAGGTCGCTGGTTCCATGAACGGCATCACCGCCATCCAGATGGATATCAAGATTGCGGGCATTGACCGCACGATTCTTGAAACCGCGCTGGCGCAGGCGCTCAAGGGTCGCCTGTTCATCCTCGAAAAGATGCTCAGCTGCATCGGCGAGCCGCGCAAGGAACTGAGCAAGTACGCGCCCAAGATTGTCCGCTTCACCATCAATCCGGAGAAGATTCGCGAGGTTATCGGACCCGGCGGCAAGATGATCAACAAGATTATTGCCGAAACCGGCGTGAAGATTGACATCGAGGACGACGGTCGCGTGTTCATCTCCACCCCCGACGCGGAAGCTGCCGACAAGGCGCGCCGCATCATCGAGGGCATCGCGAAGGACATCGAGGTCGGCGAGGTGTACACGGGCAAGGTCGTGCGCATCATGAACTTCGGCGCGTTTGTCGAGCTGCTGCCCGGCAAGGACGGCATGATTCACATCTCCAAGCTGGCGAACCACCGCGTGGAGAAGGTCGAGGACGTCGTGAAGATTGGCGACACGCTGGAAGTGAAGGTCGCGGAAATCGACGCGCAGGGTCGTGTGAACCTCGTGCGCAACGACCTCACCTATGACAACACCGCCGCGGCTGCCCCGCGTCGTGCGGAAGGCTTCCGTGCGCGTCCGCCGCGCCGGGATGGTCGGAACTAATCGCGTTTCCGACAACCTTTCGATGGTTGATTGCTGATTTGGTTGAATTTTCTGCATAAAAGGTCGCTTTTGTTGCAGGGAGACGCGCCTGCGGGCGCGCAAGGGGGCTTTCCGATCGCCCCCTTGCCCCCTTCGGATGCACACTCTCTTACTTGAACTTTATCGAAAGTTAAATTTAGAGGGATGACCCTTTATGCGGAATCAGAATGTAATAATATGAAGAAATTCGCAAAAGTCCCTGCGATTGCACCGGGCTTTTGCGAATTTTCTGCTTTTTCGGGCGAAAATTGCGAAACGATGCCGCCATGCATCAGAAAGGAATCAAATGGATAGCATACTGAAAAACGTAGCGGGAGCTGATGAATGTATGCGTGACGAATGGGTGTTGCCGAATGGCCTGCGTGTGCTGGGGGAACGCCTGCCGCATCTGCGGTCGGTGTCCATCGGCGCGTGGATGCATGTGGGTTCGATGATGGAAACGCCGGAAGAAAACGGCCTCTCCCACTTCATTGAGCACATGATTTTCAAGGGAACGACGAAGCGCACCGTCCGGCAGATTGCCGAGGAAATGGACGCGGTCGGCGGGCAGCTGAACGCCTTCACGGGCAAGGACTGCACCTGCTGCTACGCCAAGGTCATCGACGAGGACATCGAACTCGCCATCGACATCATCGCCGACATGGTGATGAACGCGACGATGGACGAGAAGGAGCTGAACAAGGAACGCGGCGTTGTGCTGGAAGAAATCTCGATGGACGAGGATTCGCCCGAAGATTTGGTGCATGACCTGCTGGCAAAGGCGCAGTTTGGCACGCAGTCGCTGGGGCAGCCGATTCTGGGGCCGGCGGAACAGGTGGCGGCGTACACCCGCGAGAACCTCATGGACTACAAGAACAAGCACTACCTGCCGAGAGAAACGGTGGTGGCGCTGGCGGGCAACTATGAGCCCGCGCAGGTGCAGGCGCTGATGGAAAAATACTTCGGCACTTGGCAGGGCGGCGAAAGCGCACTCGTTGTGCCGAAACAGCAGGTTTTGACCGGACGGCGCGTTGTGAAGGAAAAGGACACCGAGCAGCTGCACATCTGCCTTGGCTATCCGGGATTCGCTTACGGCACGGACGACGTGTATGCCGTCGCGGTGATGAACAACGTGCTGGGCGGCGCGATGTCCTCCCGGCTGTTCCAGCGCATCCGCGAAGAGCTGGGCATGGCGTACTCCATTTACACCTACCCGAACTCGTATCAGGGCATCGGCACATACGGCATTTACGCCGGCATCAGCCCGAAGAACGGCGATAAGGTGCTGGAGGAAATCGACAGCGAACTCAAGCGTTTCCTGAAGGACGGCATGACGGACAAGGAGTTCCGCGACAGCAAAACGCAGCTTCGGTCGGGCTATTTGATGGGGCTGGAAAGCTCCGGCAGCCGAATGCAGGCGATGGGACGCTCGACGCTGCTCAACGGCCATCCGACTGACCACCAAAAGACGATTGCCGCCATCGAAGCCGTGACGCCGGAAATGGTGATGGACGTGGCACACAAGGTGCTGACTGCCGAGCCGTGCCTCGCAGTGGCGGGCAAGGGCGCGGAAAAGTACGCGGAGTAAAGAAACATGAACGAACGGATTATCGCGCTGGACATCGGCGACGCGCGCATCGGCGTGGCGGTTTCGGACGCGTCGCGCCTGATTGCCACGCCCATCGACACCATCTACCGCGTCGGCTACGGGCCGGACGTGCGCAAGGTGGTGGAAATCTGCCAGCGCTACGACACGACGCAGGTGCTTTCCGGCTGGCCGCTGAATATGGACGGCACGGCGGGCTTCCAGTCCGAAAAGGTCAAAGCGTTCTGCGAACAGCTGGAAAAAGCGGGGCTTTCGGTCGTCTATCAGGATGAACGCCTGACGACCGTGACCGCGACGAACGCGCTCATCGAGGGCAACATGCACCGGGCGGAGCGCAAGCACAATGTGGACAAGGTAGCGGCGGCGGTGATTTTGCAGCAGTATCTGGACACCTGCCGCAACCAGCAGCAACAGGAGGCAGCGAAAATGGAAGAACAGGACAACATCATTGAACTGATTGACGACGAGACGGGCGCGCCGATTCGCTTCCAGCATCTGGCGACGATTGAGCACGAGGGCGAACTGTACATTGCGCTCTCCGAGGCGGATGCGCCGGAGGACGGGCAGTGCGAGGTGTTCATCATGCAGGTCGCGCAGGAAGAAGACGGCACGGAAAGCTATATTCAGGTGGAAGATGAGGCTGTTCAGCAGGCGGTGTTCGACAAATTTCTCCAGCTGGTGAACGAGGGCAGCGGCGATGACGAATAACGACGAACGCAGCGAACTGGAAAAAATGGGCGAACCGCTGATTGAACTGACCGCCCCCGACGGCACGGTGATGCGCTTCCGCTTCGGCGCGGTGATTCCGCTGGACAACATCGAATATGCCGTGCTGCTGGAGATGGAGGACAACCCTGACGGCGAGGAACAGGTGCTGGTGACGCGCATTGAGCCGACGGACGACGGCGGCATGACATTCGTGGTCGAGGAGAACCCGCAGAAGGTGGAGCAGGTGTTTAACAGCTACGTCAACCTGCGCACGCAGGAGGGCTTGACGGGGCTGTCGGACGCGGAGGGATAATACGATTTCCAGATTCACCTGCGCCATCTGCTTGCGCCTTTTCCATTCTGGCGTCCGTTCATTCCACTTAGCGTAGCGCTGCTACGCTGCGTTTCATTCACGTTAGCCAGAATGAAAAATTCGCGGCGCATCTTGGCGCATTCTTATCTGGAAATAGTATAACACTGCGCGAAAGGAGGGCATCCGCCCATGAAAAAAGGAAAAAAGCGACTGCTTCTGGGATGGATTTGCCTGCTTCTTTCGTTGTGTATGGTGACGGTCGCATCCGCCGAAACGGACGGCACGCCGATTCAGCCCTGCCATCAGGTGACGATGACCGAGCGGAAATCCACCGCGCAAAACGGCGCGTCCATCAGCGTGTGGCACATCACAACCGCGCTGGGCACGGTGGATGCCGAGCTGAACGCGCTGGCGGATGACTACGCGGCGGAACTGTCGCCCCTGCTCCAAAAGCCGGGCAGGGAACGCACGCTGAACAGCAGCCTGACCGTGCGCATCCTCCACAGCCGGACGGGAATGAGCTGGATGAGCTTCATGGTGCAGGCGCGGCAGGAGTACCATCGGCAGATTCAGCAGGTGCGGTTCACCACGCGCACTTACGATATGCTGACCGGGCAGCGAATCACGCTTGCCGACATTTTCCCGGCGGATTCGCCCGCGTGGACGCTGATTTCGCAGACCGTGCGGGAAACGATAAGCGCCTATTATCCGGACAAAACGCCCGATGCGGCGGCGGTCGAGGCGCTCTGCGAAAATCTCGCTCAGGCGGATTTCATGCTCTATGGCATGTCGCTGGTCATTCCGCTGCCGTCGGTGTACGAAAATCATCCGCAGCTGATGCAGGCGACGCTGTACTATCCGCAGATTCGCGCGTACATGACCGAAGAAGCGCAGCGGCAGACGGATAACGCGAGCCTGTACCGCTTCTGTGCGCTGACGTATGACGACGGCCCGAACCAGTGGATTACGCCGCATGTGCTGGATGCGCTGATGCAAACCGGCGTGCGCGCGACGTTTTTCCTCGTCGGCAGCCGCGTGAAGGACTTTCCGTATCTGGCGCGGCAGGAGCATGACGAGGGGCACGCGATTGCGACGCACTTCTACGAGCACCTGTACGCGAATCAGGAGCAGGGCGGCAAGTTCCGCGCCATGTACGACAAGGTCAACCGCGCGCATATCGCCGCCATCGGCATTGCCCCGGCGTACGCCCGCGCACCCGGTGGACAGTGGCAGCGCATGGGCAGCTACGGCGTCGGCTGGCCGCTGATTCAGTGGACGGCGGAAGCGCAGGACTGGAGCGGCGGCGATCAGGGCCCCGATGCCTACCGCACCGCCAACACCATAGCCGCCAGCACCAAGGACGGCGGCATCATCCTCATGCACGACATGAAAATCAACTCCGCCAAGGCGACGGAGATGTTCATCCCGAAGCTGGAGGAGCGCGGCTTCATGCTGCTGACGGTGGATGAGCTGTTCGCCAAGGACGGCGTGACGCTGGAAGCGAATCAGGCGTACTGGCGCTGCCTTGACGGGGTCACGACGCAGTATTAACCGTACGATTCCGCAAAATGCAGAGGACAGCGAAAAGGCGGGAAAATGCGTGTGTACCTGTGCCGCTGTCTCTTTTTGCGCAAACAAGTGCGAATTTTGTATTTTCCACACGAAAAACAGCGCAAGGGAAGTGCCGACAAGCCGGACAGCCGCCGCTGCTCTTTCCCGCAAGAAATGGAAGCGGCGGGGGGAGTCCAGAGGGGGCTGAAGTCCAGACTTGCACCCTCTTCAGCCCCCTCTGGGCGCTCTTTGGTTCCTTTCTGGCGCGACAGAAAGTAACAACTTCGCGTCCGCAGACGCGACGGGAGCAGCAAAAAAACAAGTTTGTTTTCAGCATCACCTGCGGCACAAAAGCCGCAACATTCGCGCGCATTGGAAAGGAGCATTCCGATGATGAAGAAGTACATTGCCTGCCTGCTTGCAGCTATCCTTCTGCTGACCATGCTGCCCGCATCCGCATCGGCGGAGGGCGGAATGCAGGCGTGCCACCGCGTGACGGCGAAGTATACCGATTCCAAGCAGAGTAACAAGAGCGGCATCCGGCTGTGGTCGGTCAAAACCGCATTGACGAGCGTCGATGACGAAATCAATGGGCTGGCGCAGGCGTATGCGGACAAAATCGCCCCGACGCTCCAAGCAGGGAAAGCGAACGGCGATAAGAATAGCCGGCTGGATGTTGAAATCCGCCATAGCAAAACGGGGCTGACGTGGATGAGCTTCCTCGTGCAGGCGCGCACGACCTACCACCGCGACCTGATTGCGCAGGAGTTCACCAGCCGCACGTTCGACATGACGACCGGCGAAAGAATCCTGCTGACGGATATTTTCCCCGAAGGCAGCGAGGGCTGGACGATGCTGCGCGAGAAGCTCAAAGCCCAAATCAACTACTATTTCCCGGATGAAACGCCTGACCCGGATGCTGTTGCGCAGGTGCTGTCGGACGAGGGACTGCGGAATCTCGACTTCACGCTGCACGGCATGTCGCTGGTCATTCACCTCTCGGCGGACGCGTTCTATCCAGAGCATCACACGCTGATTGAGACGACGCTGTTCTACCCTGACATCCGAGAGTACATGACCGAAAAGGCGCAAATCGAGACGGACAATCTTTCCTATTATAAGACCGTCGCGCTGACGTTTGACGACGGCCCGACGCGCACCAACTCCACCAAAGTCCTCAACAGCCTGATGGAGGTCGGCGCGCCGGCTACATTCTTTATGATAGGCAAGAACATGAAGCCCTACGCCGATTTGGTGCAGCGCGCGCACGACGAGGGTCACGCCGTCGCCAGCCACAACTGGACGCACGGCGACGCGCGGAAAATCAGCGCCGCTACCCTCCGCGCCATGCCGGAGAAGGTCAACAATGCGCTGATTTCCATCATCGGCATCCCGACGCGCTATGACCGCGTGCCCTACGGCGTGTATCCGGCGATGATCAAAGCGAAAGTCGGCTGGTCGTACATCCAGTGGTCGGTGGATACCTACGACTGGCGCGGGCGCAGTACGTCGCTGATTATGAGCAAAACCAAGAAGCAGTTCACCGACGGCGATATTGTGCTGATGCACGACATCAAGGACAACACACCAAACACCGCGAAAGTGATGGCAGAATGGCTCTACGAGCAGGGGTACATTCTGCTGACGGTGGATGAGCTGTTCGCCAAGGATGGCGTGACGCTGGAGCCGGACACAGTGTATTTCCGCTGCGACGACGGCGTGACGACGATTAAGAAGTAACGGGGGTGCAAGGGATGAAGCGAATCGCCGCGATACTGCTGGTACTGTGCCTTCTGCTGGCGCAGGCGCTGGCAGAAACGACCATCGACCCGAAGGAAGCGCGAAACATCCCCCTGACGGAAGCGGGGGAGAATGAAACGCCCGACGGCATCAGCCCGACGACCGGGCGGACGCTGAGCAAGCTCTATGTGCCGGAGGGGTACGCGGGGCTGGCGGCGACAGGGCGCTATCTGCCCATGCTGGTGCAAATCGGCAATGACGGCGGCGGCGTGGGCAACCGCGCGCCGTGGGGCGTGGCGTGTGCGGATATCCTCTACGAAACGCCGCTGACAAGGAGCCACGAAACGCGCATCACCGCCGTTTTCTCCGATATGATCCCGGATTCGGTCGGCTTTGTGCGCTCGGCGCGCATTGGGCATGTGTGGCTGAGCGAGGAGTGGGGCGGCGGCTTCCTGTTCTACGGTCAGCAGGAGGTGGAAGGAAGCGACGTGAAGGCGGAAATCAAGCGGCTCGGCGCGGACCTGAGGAGCGTTATCTTCAGCGGCATTACGGGCGGCACGAACTTCAAGCGCTACTTTACCAGCCGCGCGGGCGCGAAATCCCCTTATGATGTGGATGCGAACGTCGCCGCGATGAGCCGCCTTGTGCCGGAAGACCACGTCGCGCCAAACCACGCCTTCCGCTTCACCGACGATGCGCCCGATGGCGACAGCGCCACCCGCGTCTACATCAAATGGGGGGACAGCGCGAAGCTCTACAACTCGCGCCTTGTCTACCGCAAGGAGTGGAACGGCTACCTGCGCTACATGGGCACGAGCAAGACGAACTGGTATGCCGACCGTGATTCGGACGACAGCGCCATTGCCTTCCAGAACGTGATTGTGCAGTTCACGCGCGTGGACTACAACCACAACAACAAGAATGAGCCGATTATGTACGTCATCGGCGAAAACGGCGAAGCGGCGGAGGGCAATGCGGATTTCTTCCTGGGCGGCAAGCATATTTCCGGCTATTGGAAGCGCGACGGCATGACCTCCCGCACGGTCTACTACGATGCAAGCGGCGAGGAAATCGCCCTCCTGCGCGGACGCACGCTGATTGTCATTTTCCCCGATGACGCGGCGTCGAAACGCTCGGTGTCTTACGAGTGAGCAAATGCATATCCCGCAGGGCGGGAGAATTTGTGCCGCACCAAAACAATTGGAAACGGCATGAAAAGCTGTCATTTTTTCTCCGGGCATTGCGTCCCGGAGTTTTTTGTTGCCGAAAAAAATAGGAAAATGATAGCCAAATATGGAAAAAACACTTGACAATCCTTGCCGAAAATCGCTATAATTAAACAGGTAAATTCATACGATTTCTGAATCAACATGAGCCATCAGCCTGCACGTTTTTCCCTTTGACGTCCGCGCATTCCACTTCGCGGCAGCCAGATGAAAAAATCCGCAGCGTATTTTGGCTTGTTTTCATTCGGAAATCGTATCAGGTTGAGGGAGTGGAATTGGAAAATGGAAAGCGGTGCAAACACAAAGGAAGTACTGACCCCGAAAAACGTCTATCGCTTTTTGACGGACAATCTGCCGGGGCTGTATCCGCATGGGGTGATTCCCGCGGCGGAGCGCAAGGGCTTGACGCTGGTGAAGTTCTGGGCGCAGGTGCTCGACGGAATCATTCCGCCGGAATGGCACGCGTCGCTCTTTGGAGGCACGCAGCGCTCGCGACGGCTGAGCGACATGATGAACCGCACGGGCGTGCAGCCGCTTCCGCCCAAATTGCAGCAGGAGATGAACGCGCTGCTGTCCGGGGAGACGCTGATTCGCCTGAGCCAGCAGGTGCAGGATTTCCTGCGCAGCGCGCACTATGACCCGGATGCCCTCACGCGCGCCCTGCCCGACTTCGTGCGCATGATGATGGAAAACGAGGAATGCATGAAGCCGGAGCACGAGCAGGTGTTTGAGAACCTGCAGCAATCGCGGGAGACGCTGCCGCGCACGTTTGTGGACATGCTGACGCTCTCGTGGCTGGTGCTGCTGGCGTTCTACGGGCCGGAAATGGGAAGCCGCGAGCTGCTGGACTTCTGCCAGGCGCAGGAGCACTCGGCGCAGGCGCTGTATCTGCTGTCGTCGCACGTCACGTTCGGGCGGCGCGTGCCGCTGTCGATGACGGGGCGCAACTGCGAATTGTGCCGTCAGGGGCTATCAAAGGATGAATACGTCATGGATGCGGCTTCGTGCCTGCCGCAATTGACGGACGCAATTCGGCAGGGCGGCAAAATCGCCGTGACGGGCATGGGTGGCATCGGCAAAACGGAAATGACCCGGCAGGCGCTGGCGCTGCTGGCGAAGGAAGAGCTGTTCAGCCGCATGGCGTGGGTGCAGTACGAAAAAAGTCTGACGGCGAGCCTGCGCATGGCGTTTGACGGCTTGGACGGCGTGGCGGAGGAAAACGTGCTCTCAACAGTGCGCGAGAAGCTGGAAGCGCCCTATCAGGGGCGGACGCTGCTGCTGATTGACAGCGTCGATATGCCGCCGGAAGCGGACGAGGGGCTGCGCGAGATTGAGCATTGGGGCTGCGATGTGCTGGTGACGACGCGCTTCCCGCTGGGCGAGGGATTCCGGAATATCGCCGTGCCGCTGCTGTCGGAGGAAGCCAGCCGGGCGCTGTTTGTCCAGCACGACCCGTACTTGAAAAGCATGGGCAGCGCGGAAACGGAGGCGCTGCATCAGGTGCTTTCGCGCGTGGCGGGGCATCCGCTGGCGATTATCCTGCTGGCGCATCTGGCGAAGATGAAGCGCTGGACGATGGCGCAGCTGCTGGAAGAGCTTGACCGCATCAGCCCGGAGGGACTGCGGCTGGCGGGCGGCAAATTCAGCGCGATTGCGCAGAGAATCGCCCAGATGGTGTCCTCCGACGCGCTGACCGACCGCGAAAGGCAGGTGCTGGCGGTTTTCGCCACGTTTCCGGCGTGGACAATCCCGGTGCGGGACGCGTTGACCCTCCTGCGCGACTTCGGCACGGAGGATGAGCTGCTCTCCGCGCTCGAAACGGCGGCGGATTACGGCCTGCTTGCGTCGAACTGGCGCGGATACGCCATGCACCCCGTGCTGGCGGAGAGCTTCCGGCCGCTGCTGCCGCCGATGGAGAAGGTGCCGAGGCTGGCGGAGGTGTTCGAGGAGTGCAAAGAGCATTACCGCGAGACAGATTATCGGACGGCGCCGCTGATGTCGCTGGCGCTGTACGCAATTTCAGACTTCGATGATGCGCCTGTGGAAACCATGGGCGGCATGACAGTGGCGATTTTTTACCTTTTGAATCTTCATGGGGGAGAAATTCCTGCCGCACGACTGGAATTGTGGCGACAAAAGAAGCAAGGTGAACTTCAAAAGACAGAACATAGACGCTTCTTGGACGGATGTTTCAGTTTGGCACTTGATTCCATTCTGGGCGGCGATTTGGTGAAAGATGGCGAAAAAGTGATTGCGAATCTTTCCAGCGCTTGTGAAGATGATATAGAGTTTATGCTGCTGACCTGTGGCAATCAGGCGCAGCAGATGGAGCGTGAAAATACCAGCAAATTCCTTGCCCGAATTGGCGAACTGATTCCGCTGAACCATCCGAATGCAGCGGCAATGAGAGCGGAGAAAACTGCTATTGCACTGCTGAACAAGGAAAGTGTGCCGCAAGAAGATTTGGATGCAGCCATTCCCTGCTTTATGGAAGCGTTGGATGAACCAAAGCGCGTGGTTGATGCGGCTGGGCAGCTTGCGCAGGTGCTTTGTGCAATGGGACTGGCAGGTATGCCCAGAGAGCGAATCAAAGCACTGGCGGAGCTACTGGAAGAAAAAACGAAGGATGTTGACAATTTGCCGTTTGCCTTCTATGAAGGGTGCGAATTGGTTTTTCATATTCTGGAGGAATATGACAAGGCACTTTCTTACGCGAAGGCTGCTGTTGAGCATACGCCGAAAAACACAAAAACGTATTTTACGGCACTGTACAATTATGTGACGATTATGCAGGAAATGGGGAGAAGGTTGGAAACACAGGAGACTGTAGTTGATGCGCTTAAAAAAGTGCAGAAACTATTTGGTGAAAACAACTCACTGTACTGCTGTTTCAAAATGGCGTATATCTCTAATTTGCTCGAATTAAAACAGGGAAAGGAAGCAAATGAAGCCCTAAATCAGGTGCTGCCGATTGTGCGCCAGCAGATGGGGGAAATTGATGCAAAGGTGGTCGAGTCGGCGCGTGTTCGTGCACTTGCACTGCTGGGACGTGAGGAAGAAGCAATCGAATTGGGCAAACAGATGCGTGCATTCTTTGTTCAAATCGGCGGTGAAGAATGGACACAGGTGAAAGCACTCGACAGAATCATCAGCAAAGTAAAAACAGGCGTCTATCGCCCCAAAACGTAATATTCGCAAGACAACGGTTGCAAGTTCGGCTGCAATGAATGTAACCCGCTTGACAATCCCCATTGTCGCCGTATAATGGAAAGTGGAATCCTGCATTCGGATGAACATTTTCCATTATACGGCATTTTTGCTGCCGGACGCAAAAGAAAGGAAAAATCCATGACGCTCAAGGAGTTTTATGCCGCAGTTGGCGGCGATTATGACGCAACCCTGAACAGAATCCCCAAGGAGTCGATGGTGCTGCGCTTTGTGAAGAAGTATGCCGACGACAAAACCTACGCCCAGCTGACCGAAGCGGTGAAAGCGCAGGACTGGGAAACGGCGTTCCGCGCGTCGCACACGCTCAAGGGCGTGGCGCAGAACCTCGGCTTTGACGGGCTGTACCGCGCCGCGTTCGCGCTGACGGAAGAAATGCGCGGGGGCAAGCCGCTGACGGACACTGCCCTCTACGAAGCCGTGGCGCAGCAGCAGCAGATTGTGCTGGACGCCGTGCGGCAGCTGGCATAAGGACAAAAAACATGCGTGAACAGAAGTGGAATCTTGGTCGGTTTATCGGGAGGAGCAGTGCGCTGCTTCTCCTGTTTGCGCTGCTCTTCCTGCCGTCGGCGTGGGCGGAGGAAGGGGAGAATCTGCCGAAAATAATCATCGGCAGCGACGAATATCAGCCGTACAGCTACTACAACGTGGATGGCTCGCCGCAGGGCGTGGATGTTGAAATGGCGCGCGAAGCCTTCCGGCGCATGGGGTATGCGCCTGTCTTCCGCCATGTGGCGTGGGAGGATAAGGACGAAGCGCTGGCAGACGGCACGGTGGACTGCCTGTGGAGCGGGTTCATGATGAACAATTGCGAGGACAAGTACACATGGGCGCGACTCAACCTGTTCAGCCGTCTGGTGGCGGTGGTGCGCGCGGACAGCGCCTATGCGGATTTGGCTGATTTGGCGGGCTGCCGCGCGGCGGTTCAGGCGACGAGCTGGGCGGAATATCTGCTGATTCGGCAGGATCAGCCGGGCATCCCGAAGGTCAAAACGGTGTACAGCTTCTCGTCGATGGAGGAGGTGTTCGCCGTCATGCGCAAGGGCTACGCGGACACGATTGTCGGGCATGAGTGCGTGCTGAACATCTTCCTTGCGGAGAATGAAGGACGCTACCGGAAGCTGGAAACCCTGCTGGGCACGGCGGAACTCGGCGTCGCGTTCCAGAAGGGGACGCACGAGGAACTGGCGCGGCAGCTGGAGCAGACGCTGGCTGAAATGGCGGCGGACGGCACGATGGCGGAGATTTTGACGGCATACGGCATCAACGGCACCGTCCGCATGGGAGGAATCGAAAGCAAATGAAACAGGAAACCTCTCATAAGCGGCGAGGCTTCATCAGCATGCTCTGGATGCCGCTGACACTGTATCTGGTAATGCTTGTCACATCCTTTGTTGTGCTGACGTGGCATGATACACGCAATGTCTGGCAGGCAATGGATGCAACGCTTGACTTTGCGGTGGCGCGGCTCGAACAGTATTTCAACGCCATGTCGAACGAACGCGCCAAGAGCGAAATCCGCCTGCTGGACAAAACGGCGGAGCTCAACTCCCGTATCGCGGAAGCAGGGGTGATAACGAACGAACAGCTTGACCGGTACGCCTATGCGCAGCGGCTGACGGGCATCGTCATCCTTGATGCGGACATGAATGCCGTAGCCCAAACGACGATTGACGGCGACACGGCGGCGGTGCTGCAATCGATTCTGAAAAAGCCGACGGTGCGGGAGATTGTGGATTACCCCGTGAAGGCGTACATGACGCGGACGCAGGCGGGTGACCGCACAGTGGATTTCGCCGCCGTCGCGCGCGAGGACGCGCCGGGCCTTGTGGTGGCATACGCCGAGCGCGAGGAAGAGGACGCGAGCGACATGAAGCTGGAGACACTCTTCAGCGGCTTCACGTTTGCAATGGACGGCACGGTCACCGTGTCGGACGGCAAAACCATCATTGCTTCCAGCAGCGCTGAAATCGTCGGGCGCAACGTAAAAAAAATCGAGGAAGACAGCATCCCCCATGCGCAGTGGGATGAATCGGGGCGGCTGCACATTGTTGACGGTATGACGGCGTGGTCGGGCAAGCGCACGGCGTTTGAGAACTACTCGGTGTACGCCATGTTCCCGGATCTTGCCGTCTACAATTCCCGCAACACCATTCTCCTTTACGGCACGCTGCTTTACATGGCAATCTGGCTTTGCTTCGCGTGGCTGCGCGCCCAGCAGTCCCGCCGCGCACTGGAGAGGAACAGCGAGCAGGCGCGGATTATCAGCGCCATCAGCGAAATCTACTGCTTCACGTTCCTTGTTAACGTCCAGCGCGGCACGGTGCGCATCATCAAGCACCCGGTGGAGCAACTGATGAAGATGGACCGCACATGGAGCATGAACGAAGTGGTGCAGATGCAAGCGGCTCAAAACGTTGCGCCGGATTTCCGCGAGGCGTTCATCAGCTACTGCGACCTGACGACCTTGCCGCAGCGCTTGAAGGAAAACCCGAACCTGACGCTGGAGTTCCGCGACCCGAAGGAAAAGGTGTACCTGATGACGACGCTGCCGCAGAACTACGACCGCCGCGGCAGGCTCGAATCGGTGCTGATGGTGACGCAGGACGTGACGGCGGAGAAGGAACGCGAACGCGACTATCAGCTGCAATTGAAAAAGACGGCGGAGGACGCCGAGCGCGCCAACATCGTCAAAACGGACTTCCTGCGCCGCATGAGCCACGATATCCGCACGCCGATTAACGGCATCCGCGGCATGGTGGAAATCAGCCGCCGATATGTGGGCGACGAAGCAAAGCAGGAAGAGTGCCGCGAGAAAATTATGACCGCATCGGGCTTCCTGCTGGATTTGGTCAACGATGTGCTGAACATGAACAAGCTCGAATCCGGCGCGGTGACGCTGGAAGAGAAGCCGTTCAACCTGCGCCAGATGGTCAGCGAAATTGTGACGATGGTGGAGGGGCAGGCGTGGCACGAAAACGTGCAGGTGTCCTGCAAGACGCTGGCGTGGAATCACGAAAACCTGATTGGCTCGCCGATGCACCTGCATCAGGTGCTGCAAAACGTTGTCGGCAATGCGGTCAAGTACAACTGCCCCGGCGGCAGCGTGACCATCTCCTGCGAGGAGAAAGGCTTTGACGGCACGACGGCGACGTTCCTTTTCACCTGTGCCGACACGGGACGCGGCATGAGTGCGGCGTTCCAGCAGCACGCGTTTGAGGCGTTCGCGCAGGAGGAATCCGGCGCGCGCACGGCCTACAAGGGCACGGGGCTGGGGCTGCCGATTGCCAAGGAACTTGTCGAGCAGATGGGCGGCAAAATCCACTTTGAGAGCGAACTGGGCGTCGGCACAACGTTCTACATCACCCTGCCGTTCCGCGTAGATCCGAATCCGCCGGAAGCGGAATCCGCCAAGCCGGAGCAGGCGGTGTCCATCAAGGGCGCGCACATACTGCTGGTGGAGGATAACGAGCTGAACATGGAAATCAGCCAGTACATACTGGAGGGCGCGGGCGCGATTGTCGCTCAGGCGTGGAACGGGAAGGAGGCGGTTCGCCGCTTTTCCGAAAGCGAACCGGGTACGTTTGACTGCATCCTGATGGACGTGATGATGCCGCTGATGGACGGACTGGAAGCAACGCGGACGATTCGCGCGATGCAGCGCCCGGATGCGGCGACCATCCCGATTGTGGCAATGACCGCGAATACCTTCTCCGAGGACGAACAGCGCAGCCGCGAGGCAGGCATGAACCTGTTCCTGAACAAGCCGGTGGATTCGGGAAAGATGCTGCAAACGGTGCTGGAGTGCCTAAAAATGGGCGGGGAAAATGCTTTGTGAAAACCTTGACAAGAACGCAGGTAGGGTGTAAAATAGAACTATCACAGGCGCGATTCCGGGGAAAAATCTGGACGCGCGAAAGGAAGGTTCTATTTATGAAGAAGCTGCTTGCGCTGGTGTGCGCGCTTGTCCTGTCGCTGTCGATGACGGCGGTGCTGGCGGAAGAAACCGATGCGTTCACCTCCGCGTCCGTCGCGAGCTACTACGCGGATTCCGCCCTGACCGGGGATGACCTGATGAACGCCATCAACTCCTTCTCCGGCACGTACCTCGTGTGCACCACCAACCCCGACGGCACGGCGAACGCGGGCGTGTTCATCTTCGCGTGCGTGAAGAACGAGGACAAGTACTACATCCAGATGGGTCTGGCGGAGAACCAGACGAAGCAGAACCTGCTCCGCACGGGCGAAGCGCTGGCGGTCTACGCCGCGAACCCCTCCACCGAGGAAGGCGCAAAGCCCTACATCACCGCCGGTGCGCGCATGGTGCTCCAGCAGGTGACGGACGAAGAACTGCTGAAGGTGCTCAACGTCAAGGGCAGCGAAACCGCGCTGTTCTTTGAAATCACCGAAATCAAGCCGCTGGGCTGATTGACAAACGGGGCGCACTCTCTTCCAAATGCGAAGGGGGTGCGCTTTTTTGGTTTTTCACGGAAACTTGGGGGAAGAGCAGCTTGGGGGGCGCGTCTGCGGACGCGCAAAGTTACTGGCAGGGACGCTTCGCTGCCTGCA
>ENA-OZAI01000193-OZAI01000193.1-human-gut-metagenome-genome-assembly--contig:-NODE-193-length-25436-cov-11.238879_pt1 | contig 25436 bp, 20 predicted proteins | sample MGYA00243299_ERZ653495 | MGnify/ENA primary metagenome ERZ653495 (study PRJEB26926, sample SAMN06164907) | human gut metagenome | biome: ENVO:00009003; feature: ENVO:2100002; material: ENVO:00002003... | reverse complement strand
ACACTACCTACGGCCAGCGGGAATTCCACGGATCGGCCCTCCCCACGGTGTATGGCAGCTTTACGGGCACCATCGGCTACAAATCGCTCACTCTCTCTGCTCTTTTCACATATTCGCTGGGCGGAAAGACGATGGACGGTGTCTACCAGTCGCTGATGACTACCGGCACCAGCCCGAGCAACTATCATGCCGACATCATGCAGTCGTGGGCGAAGGCTCCCGAAGGAATGGACGAACATTCGCCCGACCGCATCCGGAAGGACGGCATACCGCAAATCAACAGTACGTTGAGTTCGGACAACAATGCCGTCTCTTCCCGCTGGCTCACTTCGGCCGACTATCTGGTGGTGAAGAACATCACCCTGGCCTACCGCCTGCCGCAGGCGTGGGTCACCCGCATGGGACTCCAGGCCATGGGACTGAACGTCAACTGCGAGAACCTCTGGACCTTCACCGCCCGACAGGGCATGAACCCCCAGCAGTCTTTCTCTGGCGGACAGGGCAATTACCTCGTGACGCCGCGCATCTTCTCCGTGGGAGTGAGTGTGACTTTGTAAAACCGTAAACACCGAATTCGTATGAAACTGAAAAATAGATTTTTCCTGGCCGCCGCGGCAGCGCTGCTGTCTGCCTGTTCGGCCGACTACCTCGACACCCTGCCGCAGTCGTCTACCGACACGGGCACCGTCTTCGAAACGACCGAAAACGCCCGCATGGCCGTCAACGGACTCTGCCTCATGATGACCCAGCAATACCTTGGACAGCAGGGCGTCAACGGCGAGGGGACCATCAAGACCTGGTATGGCAACTATCCGGGCAACGACTTCCAGAAGTGCAACCTGACGGGATGGGCGCCCATCATCAACGCCACGTACATGGAACGTAACTCCGTGCTCTACTGCTACTATCCGTGGTTCTACTATTATAAGCTCGTGGGCAACGCCAACCGCATCCTGGCTAACATCGACAAGGCTGTGGGGGCGGAAGAAGAACGGCTCTTCATCCGTGCACAGGCACTCACCGTCCGCGCCTACGCCTACCTGATGCTCAGCCAGCTCTACTGCCACCGCTGGGCGGACAGCAACCAGGGCGCCTCGCGCGGCCTGCCCCTGCGCATCGACACGTCGGACGGCGACCTGCCCGCTTCGACCCTGGCGCAAGTCTACACGCAGATTTATGCAGATCTCGACGCCGCCATCGACGGCTATACGCGCAGCGGCCTGACGCGCCCCCGCGACGACAACCACAGCCCCGACCTTGCCGTGGCCTACGCCATCTATGCCCGTGCCGCCCTGACGCGCGAGGACTGGGCCGCGGCCGCCAAGTATGCCCCCCTGGCACGCAAGGACTATCCGCTGATGAGCAACGCCGACTACGTAGACGGCGGGTTCAGTACCCCCAACAGCGAATGGATCTGGAGCAGCTACAGCGCCCCCGACCAGACGCTCTACTACTTCTCCTTCTTCGCCCAGCAGGGTAGCAACTCCAGCGCCAACATCTGCCGCAGTTATCCCTGTGCCATCAGCAAGGAGCTCTACGACCGCATCCCTGCGACCGACGTGCGCCGCCGCATGTTCCTCGCCCCACAGGAGGGCGACGCCTACAACACGGCCAATGGTCGCGTCACCGCCGGCCCTCTGCTGGAGCGCGCCCGCCGCGACTACGCCTCGAAGCTCTTCTCTTCGAGTCTCATTTACGCCTACATGCAGTTCAAGTTCCTCTGCACCGGCCAGCCCGGCGTGGGCCAGCTCAATCACTTCCGCTCTGCGGAGATGTACCTCATCGAGGCCGAAGCCCTCTGCCGCCTGGGCGGCAAGGACGCCGACGTGCAGGCCCTGATGCAGGCGCTGGTAAAGGACAGCGGCCGCGACCCGCAGTATGCCTGCACCAAGACGGGCGCCGACCTGCTGGAAGAAGTCAGGCTCTACCGCCGCATCGAGCTTTGGGGCGAAGGCTTCGACTGGTTCGACCTGAAGCGCTGGCGCCTGCCCATCGAGCGCCACGCCCATCCCACGGGCAGCTTCCATCCCCAGTTCGCCGTCAGCGTGAAGCCCGAGGAAGGCAACCAGTGGACGTGGGTCTATCCCGCCAAGGAGGTGGATTACAACGGCGCGCTGGACAGTTACATCGAGTGATAGAACTTCTTTACCCTAACCAATTTCATATTTTTTTCTTCATCTATTCTCTCTGATGTCAGGTCGGGAGGCCCGGTTTCTGCGGAAGCCGGCGTCTCCCGACGTTTTTGTATAAAAACAAAAAAATATTTTGTCTTTTTATTTTTTGTTTGTTGAAATTCACTACATTTGCGATAACTTATAACTAACAAAATAAAAAGACATGGAAAAAGAAGTAATGATGAACGGCGAGAACGTTCGTGAGGCTTATGAAGCCCCTAAGTGTGAAATGATTGAGATGCAGAATGAAGGAGTGTTGTGCGGAAGTGGTGACCTTAACAGTGCTTCTGTCGGCAAATTTTGGGAAGAAGAATACAACGGTGGATGGAATTAATGATAAATGAATTTGAGAGAAAGATGAAAACAAGACAGATTTGGGGAATATTTCCCCTGGCTGCAATGGCACTGATGATGGGCGCTTGCGGTGACGACGATATTTTGAACGGAGGGAGTGAGAACGGAGAGCAGGTTGAGCTTGTGCCGATGACATTCAAGGCTGAAATGGCGCAGACGCGTACCGAGCTGTCTGGAACTATGGTCAATTGGAAGCAGGGCGACGTTATCTCCATTTTAAATCTTGGAGAGGATGCGCAACAGAATTGTCAGTTCACTACGCAAGACAATGGCAGTTCGGCTACCTTTACCGGCGAAGCTCCTGAGGCAGACGCCTATCTGGCCGTTTATCCCTATCAGGAAGGAATAACCGGGGATTATGATGGCAATAGTACTCGAATTACGTTGAATGGCTTGGAACTTAAGTCCGAGCAGCAGGCTGTAGCCGGTTCTTTCGACCCTAATGCCCATTTCGCAGCCGGATATGTTTCGTCAAAGAATGGTGTCCCTACTTTGATTCTCAGTAATCTTTGCGCCTTGGTGAAATTTCGTATAGATGGCGACCAGGCTGAGAATGTGACGGCAGTTGTCTTGTCCGGCCAAAGCAAAGAAACACTGGCTGCCGAAAGTTTCTCAGTAGCATATCCTCGCCAAGCGGTAAATTTAGCTACTTTTTCAGACCAGGCTGAGTCCTCTACATCCATCCGTTTGCTCGCTCCCGAAGGAGGTTTCGAACCCCAAACGGATTATTTCTTTGTTGCACTTCCCGGCGAGCTCCAAAGCGGCATCAAGCTGGAGTTCACTCTGGAAGGAGGTAGCTCGATTACGAAGACTTCTACAACGGCGGCAACTCTTAAACCGAATTACATCCTGAATCTGGGCAAAATCACCGTCGGCGAATTGCCGGATGCCAAGATTGAGAATAAAGATTTCATTAAGGCTGTAGAGGAGGCTGTCACAAATATAGGCTGGACGGTTGCAGAGGATGGTACCGTAACCCTTGATGCGGATAACTTGGCAAAAGTGGAAGCTGTTGAAAGTCTTTATCTTGAAAACATGAACCTGACAGATCTTTCCGGTATTGAATATTTCACAAATTTGAAAACTTTATCTTGTAATAATAACAATTTGCAGGTGCTGGATGTAAGCAAACTGAAGTCTCTTAAAACGTTAAGATGCTCTTCCTGTGGGCTGACAACTTTAAACGTGGAAGGATTGAGCAATTTATGGGAATTAACGTGTACCAGTAACAATTTGACTTCACTGAATCTGAGCGGCTTGAATGTAGGTACCTTACAATGTGCCGTCAATCTATTGGAGACGCTGGATATTTCGGAACAGACAAATCTCAAGACTTTGAAGTGTGGCAGCCAGAAAGAAAGTAAAAAGTTAACTCTTATCGTAAATTCTGATCAGATGACGATGTGGGAAAATAGCTGGTCCAGTGGTAATAGTGAAGTAATCCCCGTTCTCAAAGAAACAAATTAATCCACCTGCGAACTCCCCCCGCCGCCGGCAGGGCGTTTTCCCGCATCGTGAAGTGCTCCCGCCGACGGGAGGACGTTTTCCCGCATCGTGAAAAGCTCCCGCCGACGGGAGGACGTTTTCTCGCATCGTGAAATGCTCCCGCCGTCGGCAGGACGTTTTCTCGCTCCGTGAAATGTTCCTGCCGTCGGCAGGACGTAATTGCAACGATTGAATCTTTAAAACAGAAGAGCCTATGAAGGAAATTTTGTACAACTTCTCGCGCGTCCGTGCCAAGAATGCGCAGCACGTATTGTTCCTCACTCACGTCCTCGCGGCCATTCCGCAGGAAGTGGCCGAGGCCCGCGGCTTTGTCGCCCGTCTCACAGCCTTTGCCGCGGCAGCCGCTAACGAGCAGGAATGCTTCCGTCCCGGCAGGGCATTTCTGGATACGGCCGACATCGTGGCCGCCGACCGCGCCCGCGACGAGCTGTTCTACTTCTACAATCAGGTGATCCAGGCTTATGCCTCCTACCATCCCGACGCCGAACGCCGCAAGGCAGGCGCGACGCTGGCCTTCGCCTTCCGCGAGGCGGGAAACGTGGCCAAGGCCGACTATGCCTCGGAAACGGCTTCGCTGACCGACCTTGTCGGGACATTGCGCAGCGAGCCTTATGTGGCCGCTCTCGCCGTCCTCGGACTGGACGAAGCGCCCGACGAGCTGGAGGCGGTGAACCAGGCCTTCGACGCCCTCTTCGTGAAGCGCACGGCCGAGGAGCGCGACCGCGCCCAGTCGTGGAACATGAAGACGCTTCGTCCCCTTTCCGACGCAGCCTTCGACGACTTGGCCAAGGCCATCAACGCCCTCTACATTTCCAACGAACTGGTCGCTGGCGATGAGGCCATCCGCACGGAGCTGGGCAAGGTCATCGACGACGTGAATGCTGTCATCGTCCGCCTGAAGAAGACGATGAACCAGGGCGCGGCTGGCGTAGATCCCAGTGAAGACGAGCCGGGCGACACCACGCCTACGCCGGAGCCTGAAGAACCCGAACCCGGCGGCGACAGCGGCGATGAAGGCGGAAGCCCGCTGTAAATGGAGAATTGATAATGGATAATGGAGAATGGAAAATCGGATGCACGGACACGAATTTTCCATTCTCCATTTTTCATTTCTCCCCGCAACGCCCTTGCTTTTCTCCCGCTTTGTGCTAACTTTGCCGTCAGTAGAACCAAGATATGGAATTCACGTTGGTACAAGTTTTAGTACAATGGCCCATGCCAGAGCTGCCTGAGGATTGTCATTAGCCATGGAACATCGTTTTGTCCTTGTATTCTGACCGACTTTTACAGGTTTGGAGTTGATGCTGAAAATTTGGAAACAACGCCTTTACGAGATAGATAGTGTATTGACACGATTCCCGGAGAAATCCTTGCGGATTCCAAGGATTATTACGATTTTTGCTATGAAATTATGTATAAACAGACAGATGGCAGTCAATAACCAGACTACACACTGATTTACTGAAAAGTCTATCATCTGTGCACTTGTTCATGTGCAGATGTTTTTGAGAGATTAATTCAAATATCATCCATATAATTAATTCAATCGTACCATGAAAATGTATAGATTAACTTTAGGTCACATCATGGCCATATTGTTTTTTTCACTGGCAAGTATTACAACTTTTGCACAATCACGGGTGCAATCCGTATCCTTGGCAGGCAATGCTTATGTTACCCAACGTGCTGATAAGGTCCATATTTCGGATAACGGTGTGGAAAACTGGAACAGTCCCCAGACCACTGTCAGTGCATACTTTCATGTCGACAAGCCGCAGACCATCACACTATCGCTCCAAGGCACAGGTCACGCCACTATGCGTATGACATGCAACGGCAAAGAACAGGACATCAAGTTCGACAGCGACGAACCGACCGTTGCCGGGAATCTGAAAATCAAGATCAGTAAGCCCGGTTATGTCCGTGTGGACCTCAAAGGCATGAAGCGTGATGGCGGGAACTTTGCTAACATTACCAACCTGATGGTTGCATACACAGATGGCAACATAACGTGTGTACACGATTTCTCCAACTACTGGGGACGACGAGGTCCGTCTGTGCACTTGGGTTATACTCTACCAGAGGGGAATGATTATGAATGGTTCTATAACGAGGTGACTGTTCCACACGAGGGCGAAGTGATGCATAGCTACTATATGGCGGCAGGCTTTGGCGAAGGATACTTTGGCATGCAATATAACTCAAAGACAGAACGGCGCATCCTCTTTTCCGTATGGAGCCCGTTTGATACACAAGACCCGCGTAATATTCCCGAAGACCAGCGTATACGCATGCTGCGCCAGGGCGATGGAGTGAAAATCGGAGAGTTTGGCAATGAGGGTTCGGGTGGCCAGAGTTTTATGATTTACCCGTGGAAAGCAGGTACGACATACCCATTCCTGATGCATGTACGCCCCGACGGAAAGGGCAACACGATATATACGGCCTACTTCTATGCCACGGAGGAAGGAGAGTGGCGCCTGGTTGCTGAGTTCCTGCGTCCACAAACCAACACATGGTACACCCATCCCCATTCTTTCCTGGAAAACTTCAATCCGGAACAAGGCTATCTGACACGTAAGGTGCAATTTAAAAACCAATGGGCACGTACTACAGACGGCCGTTGGGTGCGTCCTTTGAATGCAACCTTTACCAACGACGGCACAGCACAAGCTGGTGTGCGTCTGGACTATGCGGGTGGACAAACTGCCGACGGAAAGGCCCTGTTCCTGAAAATGGGCGGTTTTTTCAACGAGAATGTCCAAGCTGGTACACGTTTCCCTCTGCCTGCTTATGATACCACACAACCCCCACAGATCGATTGGCAGGCCCTGGAAGAACTTGGAAAAACAAAGTAAATACATCGCGATTACTGCGAATTCGGGGAGAATGATACAGACGGCATAATCAAAATACAATGTCATCCTGAACGCAGTGAAGGATTTCAATGCACAGACAGCTGCTTGCGAGATTCTTCACTGTGTTCAGACTATACCTAAATATAAAAATAAGAGTTGTTTTGAGCGAAGCTAATGACAAAATGCTGACACTTTTCTATTTCGAGATATTCTCAATTTATTTTTCCATTTTTTATTTCTCCCCGCAACGCCCTTGCTTTTCTCCCGCTTTGTGCTAACTTTGCCGTCAGTAGAACCAAGCTGAAACAAGATATGGAAATACAAGCCAACTATATCCGCCGCATCGAGATCGACGGCCTGTGGCACCGCTACAACGTGGCCTGGGACCTGCGCCCCGATGTCAACATCCTGGCCGGCATCAACGGCGTGGGCAAGACCACCATCCTGAACCGCTCCGTGGGATTCCTGGAGCACCGCACCTCGGGCGAGGTGAAGAACGGCGAACTGGAGGGCGTGCGCGTCTACTTCGACCGCCCCGACGCCACCTCCATCCCTTACGACGTCATCCGCTCCTACGACCGGCCGCTCGTCATGGGCGACTTCACCGCCCGCATGGCCGATCCCAACGTGCGCTCCGAGCTCGACTGGCAGCTCTACCTGCTGCAGCGCCGCTACCTGGACTATCAGGTGAACGTGGGCAACCGCATGATCGAACTTCTGGGCAGCGACGACGACGCGCAGCGTGCCCTTGCCCCGCAGCTCTCCCTGCCGAAGCGCCGCTTCCAGGACATGATCGACGAGCTCTTCGGCTACACGCGCAAGACCATCGACCGCCGCAGCAACGAAATCGCCTTCTATCAGGACGGCGAACGCCTGCTGCCCTACAAGCTCTCTTCGGGCGAGAAGCAGATGCTCGTCATCCTGCTCACCGTGCTCGTGCGCGAAGGCACCCACAGTGTCCTCTTCATGGACGAGCCCGAAGCCTCGCTCCACATCGAGTGGCAGCAGAAGCTCATCGGCATGATCCGCCGCCTGAACCCGCAGATGCAGCTCATCCTTTCCACCCACTCGCCCGCCGTCATCATGGAAGGCTGGCTCGATGCGGTGACGGAGGTGAGCGAGATAACAAAGGAAATGAAGAATGAAGAATGAAGAATTAACAATGTACAGTCTCTTCTTTCGCCGTTCATCAATTATTCTTCATTCTTAATTCTTCATTCTTCATTTTTATGTCTCTCACCCTCCGCCATAACCTCACCTCCGACTACCTGGACGCCGCCCGCCGCCTGTCGCCGCCGAAGAAGCGCCGCCGCATTGTGGCCTACGTCGAAAGCTACGACGACGTGGCCTTCTGGCGCACGCTGCTCTCCGAGTTCGAGACCGACGAACGCTACTTTCAGGTGATGCTCCCCTCGCAGACCTCGCTGTCGAAGGGAAAGAAAACCGTGCTGCTCAACACGCTCAACGCCGACAAGCTGGGCGGCAGCCTCATTGCCTGCGTGGACAGCGATTACGACTTCCTGATGCAGGGAGCCACCGCCCTGTCGCGCCGCATCAACCAGAACCCCTACGTGCTGCAGACCTACGCCTACGCCATCGAGAACTACCTGTGCTACGCCGAAACCCTGCACGACGTCTGCGTGCAGGCCACGCTGAACGACCGCCAGCTGCTCGACTTCCCCGAGTTCATGCGCCGCTATTCGCGCCTGGCCTATCCGCTCTTCCTGTGGAACATCTGGTTCTACCGCCGCCACGACAACACGACCTTCCCCATGTACGAGTTCAACCAGTGCGTCCGCCTGCAGGACGTTAGCCTGGCCCATCCCTACCGCTGCCTGGACGACGTGCGCCGCCGCGTCGACGCCAAGCTTTCCGAACTGCGCACCCGCTTTCCGCAGGCCATCGAGCACATCGACGCCCTGGGCGAGGAACTGACGCAGCTCGGCCTGACGCCGGACACGACCTACCTCTACATTCAGGGTCATCACCTGATGGACGGCGTGGTGATGAAGCTGCTCAACCCCGTCTGCACGCAGCTGCGCCGCGAGCGTGAGAAGGAGATTCGCCGCCTGGCCGTTCACGACGAGCAGTTCCACAACGAACTGACCGCCTACGAGAACAGCCTGGCCGCCGTCCAGCTGATGCTGAAGAAGAACGACGGCTACAAGGGCCTCTACCTCTACCAGTGGATGCGTGAGGATGTGCAGCGGATACTGGAAATGAAATAAAGAATTTAGCTTATGGAACTATTGAAACGTATTGACGAACTCTTGATAGGCTGGGGAATGAGCCCAGCCACAGCCGACTGGCTCGACCAGTTCATCGCTTTCATGCTGGTACTGCTCCTGGCCTTTGTCGCCGATTTCATTTGCCGCAAGGTGTTGCTCCGGGCCATCGCCCGCCTGGTGCAGAAGACCAAGGCTACGTGGGACGACATCCTGTTCGACCGCCGCGTGATGGGCTATCTCAGCCACATGGTGGCGCCCGTCATCATCTACCTGTTCATTCCGGTCGTCTTTGCCGATACCGACTCGGTGACGCTGAACTTCATCCGCCGCCTGTGCTACATCGTCATCATTCTTTCCTTTCTCTTCTTCATCAATGCCTTCCTCAAGGCCGCCTATACGGTCTACAGCGAGAAGGAATCCATGCGCGACCGTCCGCTGAAGGGCCTGCTCCAGACGTTGCAGGTGTCGCTGTGGACCATCGGAATCATTGTGGTCGTGGCCGAATTGCTGGGCAAGTCGCCCCTGTCGCTGCTGGCCGGACTGGGAGCCTCGGCCGCCATCCTGATGCTGGTGTTCAAGGACAGCATCATGGGCTTCGTCAGCGGCGTGCAGCTCTCGGCCAACGACATGCTGAAGGTGGGCGACTGGATCACGATGCCCAAGTACGGAGCCGACGGAACGGTCATCGAGGTGACGCTGAACACGGTGAAGGTGCGCAACTTCGACAACACCATCACCACCATCCCGCCTTACTTGCTGGTAAGCGACTCCTTCCAGAACTGGCGCGGCATGCGCGAGAGCGGTGGCCGTCGCGTGAAGCGCAGCATCAACATCGACATGACCAGCGTACGTTTCTGTACGCCCGAGATGCTGGCGAAGTACCGCAAAATCCAGCTGCTGAAAGACTATATCGACCAGACCGAAGCCGTGGTTCACGCCTACAACGAAGAGAACGGCATCGACAACGAGGTGCTGGTGAACGGCCGCCGGCAGACGAATCTTGGTGTATTCCGCGCTTACCTCACCGCTTACCTCAAGAGCCTGCCCGTCGTGAATAAGGAACTGAACTGCATGGTGCGCCATCTGCAACCCACCGATCACGGCTTGCCCATTGAGCTTTATTTCTTTTCTACGATCAAGGATTGGATTCCCTACGAGGGTGTGCAGGCCGATGTTTTCGACCATGTGCTGGCCATTATTCCCGAGTTCGACCTTCGCGTTTTCCAATCGCCTTCGGGAGCGGACTTTCAGCGGTTGGCGGAGAAACAGCATTAGAAAACTGTGGTTTCGTTTGTCGCTGCTCTTACCTTTCGCTATATTTGCGCTGAAATTTATATTAATACATTAAAAAAAGAAGAATTGATTTATGAAGACGAGAGTATTTTTAGCTGTAGCGTTGGTGTTTTCGTTGGCTATGATGTCCTGTGGCAACAAGAAGGCGGCAGAGGCAAATTCGGAAACGACCACGCAAGTTTGTGATTCTGCATGCACAAAAGGCGCAGGAGAATGTTGTGCCAACGATAGCGTTTGCAAGGGAACCTGTAACGGAACTTGTGCCGGCGATTGCGAGAACGCATCCTGCCCGAAAAAGGCGTGCGACAATGCTTGCGAGAAATAACCTTTCGATAAAGAAATAAAAAAGATCGGGGCGTGTCCACAAAGGATGTGCCTCGATTTGTTTCATATTAACTGCAATAATATGCGTATTGTTATAGAATGTCGCATTTTGATTGAAAAAAGTAACGGATTTGTTTGCATGCTATGAAATAATCTCTACCTTTGCAGCGTTTTAAAGTCAAAAAGAAGATAAGATGATTCAGAACTTTACATATATTCTGCTGTGCGGCATTATTATTCTGCTAGGAAGATGTAGCGGAAGTGAGTGTCGTGCGTGATTATATGTATGTTGAATGATATATGAAGCCTTTCTCACTTCCGTAGTGCGAAAGGCTTTTTTGTTGGACATAACTATAAATACGATATACAAGATGAGTGACAGATTATTTATTTTCGACACAACGCTCCGCGATGGTGAGCAGGTTCCGGGATGTCAGTTGAACACAGTAGAGAAAATCCAAGTGGCCAAGCAACTGGAACTGTTGGGCGTGGACGTTATTGAAGCGGGCTTCCCCATTTCGAGCCCGGGCGACTTCAATTCGGTGATTGAAATATCCAAAGCAGTGACATGGCCTACCATCTGTGCCTTGACACGTGCCGTACAGAAAGATATCGACGTAGCGGCTGAAGCCTTGAAATATGCCAAACACAAACGTATCCACACGGGTATCGGTACTTCGGATTCGCACATCCGCTATAAATTCAACTCCAATCGTGAGGAAATCATCGAGCGCGCCGTGGCTGCCGTGAAGTATGCCCGCCGCTTTGTGGACGATGTGGAGTTCTATGCCGAAGACGCCGGACGTACGGAGAATGAATACCTGGCCCGTGTCATCGAGGCCGTCATCAAGGCGGGAGCAACGGTGGTGAACATCCCCGACACGACAGGTTACTGCCTGCCTTCGGAGTATGGCGCCAAGATAAAATACCTGATGGAGCATGTGGACGGTATTCACAACGCCGTTATTTCTACTCACTGTCACAATGACTTGGGAATGGCTACGGCTAATACGATGGCAGGTGTCTTGAACGGCGCCCGTCAGGTGGAAGTGACCATTAACGGTATTGGCGAGCGTGCGGGCAACACGTCGCTGGAAGAAATTGCGATGATCATCAAGTGTCACAAGGACATCGACATCGAGACGAACATCAATACGCAGAAAATCTATCCAACAAGCCGTATGGTATCCAGTCTGATGAACATGCCTGTGCAGCCCAACAAGGCTATCGTGGGACGCAATGCTTTTGCCCACTCTTCGGGTATCCATCAGGACGGCGTGTTGAAGAACGTACAGACGTATGAAATCATCGACCCGCACGACGTGGGTATCGACGACAACTCTATCGTACTGACCGCCCGTAGCGGACGTGCTGCTTTAAAGAACCGTCTGCATGTGTTGGGCGTAGAACTGACGCAAGAAAAGCTGGATAAAATATACGAAGAATTCCTCAAACTGGCCGACAAGAAGAAAGATATCAACGACGACGACATCCTCGTCTTGGCCGGTGCTGACCGTACCCAAAATCATCGCATTAAGTTGGAGTATTTGCAAGTGACCAGTGGTGTGGGCGTTCGCTCTGTAGCCAGCCTTGGTTTGAATATCTCGGGCGAAAAGTTCGAGGCGGCCGCCAGCGGAAACGGTCCGGTAGATGCTGCCATCAAGGCATTGAAGAAGATTATCGACCGCCAGATGACGCTGAAGGAATTCACCATCCAAGCCATCAGCAAGGGTAGCGACGACATGGGTAAGGTACACATGCAGGTGGAGTACGACAACCGCATCTATTACGGTTTTGGTGCCAATACCGACATTATCGCCGCTTCTGTCGAGGCTTATATCGACTGTATCAACAAATTTAAGTCATGATTTAATAGCATCCATTGATAGATATGAATACACTCTTTGATAAAATATGGGACGCCCACGTGGTACAGAAGGTAGAGGACGGCCCTACACAACTTTACATCGACCGTCTCTATTGCCACGAGGTAACCAGTCCGCAGGCTTTTGAGGGTTTGCGTGCCCGCGGCCTTCGTTGTTTCCGTCCTGAGAAGATATTCTGCATGCCCGACCATAACACGCCGACGCACGATCAGGACAAGCCGATTGAAGACCCGGTTTCTCGTACACAAGTAGATACGTTGGCAAAGAATGCTGAGGAATTTGGCTTGACACACTTTGGCATGATGAATCCAAAGAACGGTATCATTCACGTCGTAGGTCCTGAACGGGGACTGACGTTGCCAGGTATGACCATCGTCTGCGGCGACTCGCACACCTCGACCCACGGAGCAATGGGCGCCGTAGCTTTCGGTATCGGTACCAGCGAGGTGGAAATGGTAATGGCTTCGCAATGTATCCTCCAGACACGGCCCAAAACGATGCGCATTACTGTTGATGGTCAGCTGGGCAAGGGTGTAACGGCCAAGGACCTGGCTCTCTACATGATGTCGAAGATGACAACCAGCGGTGCCACGGGCTATTTCGTGGAATATGCGGGCGAGGCCGTACGCAGCCTGACGATGGAGGGCCGTCTGACTTTGTGTAACCTCTCCATCGAGATGGGGGCACGCGGCGGCATGGTGGCACCCGACGAGGTGACCTTCGCCTACATCAAAGGTCGTGAATATGCTCCGAAGGGCGAAGCGTGGGACAAGGCTGTGGCTTATTGGAAGACGCTGAAGAGCGATGACGATGCCGTTTTCGACAAGGAAGTACGTTTCGACGCCGCCGACATCGAGCCGATGATTACTTACGGTACCAACCCCGGCATGGGCATGGGTATCACCGCTCACATCCCTACGACCGAAGGCATGGGCGAGGCGGCACAGACTTCGTTCAAGAAATCGCTGGGCTACATGGGCTTCGAGCCGGGTGAGTCTTTGTTGGGCAAGAAGATTGACTATATCTTTCTTGGTGCCTGCACCAACGGCCGCATCGAGGACTTCCGTGCCTTTGCCTCCATCGCCAAAGGACGCAAGAAGGCTCCGCACGTGGTGGCTTGGCTGGTGCCCGGCTCGTGGATGGTCGATGCGCAGATACGTGAGGAAGGGCTGGACAAAATATTGGCCGAGGCTGGTTTTGAAATCCGTCAGCCGGGCTGTTCGGCCTGTCTGGCGATGAACGATGATAAAGTGCCTGCAGGCAAGTATGCCGTGTCCACGTCGAACCGCAACTTCGAAGGACGCCAGGGACCTGGTTCACGTACACTGCTGGCCAGCCCGCTGACTGCTGCCGCGGCCGCCGTGACGGGCGTGATTACCGACCCGCGGACATTGCTGGATTAAAACAGTGTTTTGTAGTCCGTAAAGCATTGCTTTATGGACTGCAAAGCATTGCTTTATTGAGAACAAAGAAAAGATGTATCGTAACATTCAATAGACGAATAATGAAACAGAAATTCAACATCATAACCTCCACCTGCGTTCCCCTTCCGCTGGAGAACGTGGATACTGACCAGATTATCCCCGCCCGTTTCCTTAAGGCGACAACCCGCGAGGAAAAGTTCTTTGGCGACAACCTCTTCCGTGACTGGCGCTACAACGCCGACGGCACACTGAACAAGGACTTCGTACTGAACAACCCTGCCTATAGCGGCTGCATCCTCGTGGCCGGGAAGAACTTCGGTTCGGGCTCCAGCCGCGAACATGCTGCCTGGGCCATCGCCGGATATGGCTTTCGCGTGGTTATCTCCAGTTTCTTTGCTGATATTCACAAGAACAACGAACTGAACAACTTCGTGCTCCCTGTCGTGGTGAGCGAAGGTTTCCTGAAGGAACTGTTCGAAAGCATCGCTGCCGACCCCAAGACTGAGGTGGAAGTGAACCTGCCCGCCCAGACCGTGACCAACAAGGCAACGGGCCGTAGCGAGACCTTCGAAATCAATGCCTACAAGAAGCATTGCCTGATGAACGGACTGGACGACATTGATTTCCTCGTGGAAAATAAAGATAAGATAGAAGCATGGGAAAGCAAGTCAAAATAGAAATCATGGACACCACCCTGCGCGACGGGGAGCAGACCAGCGGCGTGTCCTTCGTGCCCCATGAGAAGCTGATGATAGCTCGTCTGCTGCTCGAGGAGCTGAAGGTGGATCGCGTCGAGGTTGCCTCCGCCCGCGTGTCCGACGGCGAGGCCGATGCCGTACGCATGATTTGCGACTGGGCTGCTCGACGTGGCCTGTTGCAACGTGTCGAGGTGCTCGGCTTTGTGGACGGGCATGCGTCTGTAGACTGGATACACTCCGCAGGGTGTCGTGTCATCAACCTGCTGTGCAAGGGCTCGCTCAAACACTGCACCTACCAGCTGAAGAAGACGCCCGAGGAGCACATCGCCGACATCCGTGCGGTGGTGGACTACGCCGAGGGGCTCGACATGGAGGTCAATGTTTACCTCGAAGACTGGAGCAACGGAATGAAAGACTCGCCCGAATACGTCTTTCAGCTGATGGACGCCCTTGCCGATACGGGTATCCGCCGCTTCATGCTGCCCGACACGTTGGGCATACTCAATCCCCTGCAAGTCATTGAGTTTATGCGCAAGATGAAGAAGCGCTATCCTGATACTCATTTCGATTTCCATGCCCATAACGACTATGACCTGGCCGTGTCCAACGTGCTGGCTGCCGTGTTGAGCGGTTGCCGTGGTCTGCACACCACCATCAACGGACTGGGTGAGCGAGCTGGCAATGCCCCACTGGCCAGCGTGCAAGCCATCCTGAAAGACCACTTCAACGCCGTGACGGGTATCGACGAGAGCCGTCTGAACGAGGTGAGCCGCGTGGTGGAGTCGTACTCCGGCATCGCCATCCCCGCCAATAAACCTATCGTCGGCGAAAACGTCTTCACGCAGGTGGCAGGCGTACATGCCGACGGCGACAACAAGCGCAACCTCTATTACAACGATCTGCTGCCCGAACGCTTCGGTCGCCGCCGCGAGTATGCCCTGGGCAAGAACTCTGGCAAGGCCAACATCCGCAAGAACCTGGAAGATCTGGGACTGCAGCTCGACGATGAGTCGATGCGCAAGGTCACCGAGCGCATCATCGAGCTGGGCGACAAGAAGGAGCTCGTCACGCAGGAAGACCTGCCCTACATCGTTTCCGACGTGCTGAAGCACGACGTCCGCACCGAACGCGTCAAGCTGAAGAGCTACATCGTCAACCTGGCCTACGGGCTGAAGCCGATGGCCACCATCAAGGTGGAAATCAACGGCAAGGAGTACGAAGAGAACAGCAGCGGCGACGGTCAGTACGACGCCTTCGTCCGCGCCCTGCGCAAGGTGTATAAGGGCACGCTGGGCCGGCGCTTCCCCATGCTGACCAACTACGCCGTCAGCATCCCCCCCGGCGGGCGCACGGACGCTTTCGTACAGACGGTCATCACGTGGAGCTTCGACGACAAGGTGTTCCGCACCCGCGGACTGGACGCCGACCAGACGGAGGCGGCCATCAAGGCTACGATGAAGATGCTGAACCTCATCGAGGACGGCTTTGGAGAGTCTTCGGAATCCCCTTTGCAAAACATCGGCGTGTAGCCGGAACCGGAGCAGCGTGTAGCCGAGACCGGAGCAGCGTGTAGTTGTGACCGCACCGGCGTGTAGTTCGGAGCGGAGCGGCGTGTTTCCGGTCCGTCTCTCGGAAGAAGGTTGGGAAGCAGTGTAGTTTTAAGAAAAATTAGAGCCGGAGATACGGAATAAAATGCTTATTTTGAGCCCCAAAAGCGAGAATCGGATATGAAGAAGATACACCTGAAACCCTGGCAGCGCTACGTGCTGGTCTTCGTCCTGCTGCTGGCCGTCAACGGCCTGTTACGCTGGATAAGCCCCGGCGAGGAGTGGAAAGACGGAAATCTGCTGGTCAGCCTCGTGACGGCGGCCGTGCTCACCGCAGGCTTTATCGCCGGCGATCGCGTGCGCCTCAAGAACAAGAAATACAAAGATAAAGTGGAAGAATTACTAAAAAACAACGAATAAACAACATGGAACTGAAAGTAGCAGTGTTGGCCGGTGACGGTATCGGCCCCGAAATATCCGCCGTAGGGGTGGATGTAATGACCGCCGTATGCGAGAAGTTTGGACACAAGGTGTCGTACGAATATGCCCTCTGCGGCGCGCATGCCATCGACGAAGTGGGCGACCCCTTCCCCGAAGAGACCTATCAGGTATGCAAGAACGCGGACGCCGTGCTCTTCTCCGCCGTGGGCGACCCCAAGTTCGACAACGACCCTACGGCCAAGGTGCGCCCCGAACAGGGCTTGCTGGCCATGCGTAAAAAACTGGGGCTCTTTGCCAACATTCGCCCGGTGCAGACCTTCAAGTGCCTGCTCCACAAGTCGCCACTGCGTGCCGAACTGGTCGAAGACGCCGACTTCCTCTGCATCCGCGAACTGACGGGCGGCATGTATTTCGGTGAGAAGTACCAGGACAACGACAAGGCCTGGGATACGAACTATTACACCCGTCCCGAGGTGGAGCGCATCCTTCGCGTCGGCTTCGAGTACGCCATGAAGCGCCGCAAGCATCTCACCGTAGTCGACAAGGCCAACGTGCTGGCTTCTTCCCGTCTGTGGCGTCAGATTGCCCAGGAGATGGCTCCGCAATATCCCGAGGTGACGACCGACTACATGTTTGTGGACAACGCTGCTATGAAGATGATTCAGGAGCCGCGTTTCTTCGACGTCATGGTGACCGAGAATACCTTTGGCGACATCCTCACCGACGAGGGTTCCGTCATCAGTGGTTCGATGGGGCTGCTTCCCTCAGCCTCTACGGGCGAGAGCACGCCGGTCTTCGAGCCCATCCACGGTTCGTGGCCGCAGGCCAAGGGGCTGAACATCGCCAATCCGCTGGCGCAGGTACTGTCCGTGGCTATGCTCTTCGAGTACTTCAATCTCAAGGAAGAGGGTGCCTTGATACGTCGTGCGGTCGATGCTTCGCTCGATGCCAACGTACGCACGCCTGAGATTCAGGTGGAAGGCGGTGCTAAGTATGGCACGAAGGAAGTAGGCGCTTGGCTGGTAGATTATCTGAAAAAAGCCTGACGTACCATGATAGCCAGGAATCTCATCGACCTTGTAGGCCGCACGCCGCTTATGGAGCTTGTGGCCTACAGCCGCCTGCACGGCCTGACGTGCCCGCTGGTGGCGAAGTTGGAGATGTTCAACCCCTCGGGCAGCGTCAAGGCACGTACCGCCCTGGCCATGATCGAGGATGCCGAGGCGCGCGGCCTGCTGCGTCCGGGCGCTACGCTCATCGAGCCCACCAGCGGCAATACGGGCATCGGACTGGCTATGGTAGCCACGATCAAGGGCTACCGCCTCGTCCTCACCATGCCCGAGACGATGAGTCTCGAACGCCGCAACCTGCTGAAGGCGCTGGGTGCGGAGATCGTGTTGACACCTGGTGCCGAGGGTATGGCGGGTTCCATTGCCAAGGCCGAAGCCTTACGCGACGCTACGCCCGGCGCCGTCATCCTCCAGCAGTTCGATAATCCCGCGAACGCCGCCGTGCACGAGCGCACCACCGGCGAGGAAGTGTGGGCCGACACGGACGGGCAGGTCGATGTCTTTGTGGCGGGTGTCGGTACGGGCGGCACCGTCAGCGGCGTGGCCCGTGCGTTGAAGAAGCATAACGCTGCTGTACGTGTGGTAGCTGTTGAGCCCGCTTCCTCGCCCGTACTCAGTGGCGGTAAGGCGGGGCCGCATCGCCTGCAGGGTATCGGCGCCAATTTCGTGCCCGGCAATTACGATGCTTCTGTCATCGACGAGGTGCTTTCCGTGGCCGACGACGACGCCTTTCGTGCCGCTCGTGAACTGGCTGCTACCGAAGGTCTGTTGGCGGGCATTTCTTCGGGGGCTGCCCTCCATGCCGCGTGCACGTTGGCTTCCCGTTCCGATCTGCAAGGCAAACGCATTGTGGTGCTCCTGCCCGATACAGGCGAGCGCTACTTGTCGGCGGGATTGTATTGATTGCGCATCGTTATTAGTATATTAATTAGAATAAATATGAGGAAAATCGTCCTATCCATCCTTTTAATTCTGGTCTCTTGCCTTACAGCTCTGTCGCAAACCTATGATGAATGGTGTGAACGTGCCGTAGCCGCTACGGAACAAGATAGCCTTGAATTAGCAGAAAAGTGTATCCGTCAGGCCTTGAAACTGGAGCCAGCCAATCCGCGCAATGCCCTTCTCTTTTCCAATTTGGGTACCATTCAACGTAGCCAGCGTCGCTATGAGCAGGCTTTGGAGTCTTATCGATTGGCTTTGAACATGGCTCCCATGTCTGTACCTATTTTGATGAATCATGCTACTCTTTCGCTTGAGCTGGGGCAGAATGACAAGGCGCGTGCTGATTATTCACAGGTTATTGAATTAGAGCCTCACAATGCTGAAGCATTATTGATGCGGGCCTATATTTATATGCAGCAACGTGACTACAAGTTTGCTCGCCTTGATTACGATACGCTTCTGAAAGTGGATCCACAGAATTATAGCGCTCGTTTGGGGTTGGCAACTTTGTGTCAAAGGGAAGTTCGTTATGATGAAGCGTTGGTCGTGTTGGATGGTATGCTGGCCGATAAAGGCGGGACGAGACCTTATACCACTGGTGAATTGGCCACTGTTTGTGTGGCTCGTGCCGGTGTGGAGCTTGACATGTTGAAGCCCGACCAAGCCTTGCTGGATTTGGATGAGGCCATTCGCCTTGATCCTCGTCAATCGGAAGCTTATCTGATGCGTGGTCGTGTACATCTGATGTTAAAGAAGAAAACACTGGCCAAACGCGATCTGGAAAAAGCAGTATCGTTGGGCGTGCCTCAAAGTGAGGTACGAGAGTTGATGAATCAATGCAAATAGGAAAGTAGAGTATCAGACAAAATTTCGGATGAGCTTTACAAACTCTTTCCCATATTTCTTTTTCTTATAGTCGCTGATGCCGCTTACGTTGCCGAAAGCGTCGAGCGTGGTTGGTCGTTGAACGGCCAGCAGGTGCAGAACTTTGTCGGACAGAACGAGGTAAGCAGGCAGTACCTCTTCGTCAGCCAGTCGTTTGCGTAGGCTTCTAAGAGCTTCGAAAAGGTCGGTGCTTTCTCCGCTTTCCATGCCCAGAGACAGTTCGCGCATGACGGGAGCAGATGTCCTTTTTCTCCTTCCTCGTGTGGCCGATATACCTTCTCTACGTATCACTACCAGGTGTGCCTTTTCCCTGCCAAATAGCACATCACTTCCGGCAGGAGTTATCTTCAGATGGTTGCTTTCGTTGTAGGCTACCTCGAAATATCCCATTTGCAACATCTGTAGCAGGTAGTCCTGCCAGTCGCGAGCCGGTATATCGCGTCCGGCACCATAGGTTTTCAGTTGGTGATAACCTTTTTCTTTCAGTTCTGCATTCAGATTGCCGCGCAGGATGTCTACCAGCATCGGGGTGCCTACCTGCTGGTTGGTACGGGCGATAGCACTCAATGCTTTTTGTACGATGATGGTACCATCGAATCGTTCAGGAGGATTTTTGCATACGTCGCAATTGCCGCAATCGTGCATTCGTTGCTCGCCGAAGTAGTTCAGCAGGATGCGTCGGCGGCAAATGTCGGCCTCGGCATATTGTTGCATGCGCTGGAGTTTTTCTAGATTGATTTCACTTTGTCCACTTTCGGTGGCAAATTTGGTTAGCATGATGAGGTCGGCCATCGAGTAGAACAGCAGCGTGTCGCTCGGCAAGCCGTCGCGTCCTGCACGTCCTATTTCCTGATAGAAACTCTCGATACTTTTGGGCAGGTTGTAGTGGATGACCCACCGCACGTTGCTCTTGTCGATGCCCATGCCGAAGGCGACGGTGGCACATACCACTTGTACGCGGTCGTTGATGAAGTCGTCTTGCGCACGGTTACGCTTTTCGGTTTCTAGTCCTGCATGGTAGATGGCGGTTCGAATACCGTTTTTTTGTAGCATTTGTGCCACGTTTTCCGTATTTTTTCGGCTCATGCAATAGATGATGCCACTTTCTCCCCGATGGCGGGCAATGAATTCAAGGATGGCTTTATTCTTTTCCTTCGATTGGTATCCCCGTTTGACGGTGAGGCTCAGGTTGGGACGGTCGAATGAAGAAAGAAAGATACGAGGCTCTCGCAGGTGAAGTTGCTTGACAATGTCTTCGCGTGTCAACTTGTCTGCCGTAGCGGTAAGGGCGATAACGGGTGTTTGTGGGAAGAGACTACGTAAAATGCCAAGTTGGGTGTATTCGGGACGGAAGTCGTGTCCCCATTGCGAGATGCAGTGTGCTTCGTCAATGGCGAAGAAGGAAACGTGTATGTCGCGCAGGAAATAGTTGGCTTCTGCCACCAGCTTTTCGGGAGAGATGTAGAGTAACTTTAATTTCCCTTCCATGCAGGCACGTCGAATGCGTAGGTTTTCCGTTTCGTCGTTGTTGCTGTTCAGAGCTGCTGCGGCGATACCATTGTTTCGGAGGCTCTCTACCTGGTCTTTCATGAGTGAGATGAGTGGTGATACCACAATGGCAGTCCCTTTGCAAATGATGGCTGGCACTTGGTAGCAGACAGACTTCCCGCCACCTGTCGGCATCAGCACCAGTGCATCTTTATTCAGTAGCAGGTGGCTGATAATTTCCTCTTGTAATGGACGGAAATCGGTATATCCAAAATAGGTTTTAAGTACTTGTTGTATTGGGCTCATCAGTTGCTGTCTGCTTTTTTTCTTGGGCAAAAATACAGCAATTATTTGAATATCCGTTTCTCTCTTCTCATGAATGTTCGGAAAAGCTTTCTTCAATTTTGGAGGGAAGTGTTAAATAATTATTCCTTTATTCAACTTTTTTTATCCTTTCGACGTTGAAAAAAAGTACCATAATTCTTGCATATTTCAAAAAAAAAACAGACTTTTGTCAAGCCTTATAAAATAGGCAATTAATGTACAACCCCTAACCAGTTTATTTGATGAGTGATTTAGAAAACAAAACGCAAGAAGAGGCTCCGAAAAAACGCCCCTATAATTTGCGTGAGAAAAAAGAAAAAGATGCGGCTTATCGCGCATTGATCCGTCCAGAGTTGGCTGACGAACTGTATGACAAGATCCTTAATATCATTGTTGTGCAGAAAAAGTACAGAGATCGTGACTATTCTGCCAAAGATTTGGCCAAAGAGTTGGAAACCAATACCCGTTACTTGTCTGCTGTAGTCAATTCTCGTTTCGGAATGAATTATTCCTGTCTTTTGAACGAATATCGTGTGAAAGAAGCTATGCATTTGCTGAAGGACAAGCGGTATGCCGACAAGAATGTGGAGGAAATCAGTACGATGGTAGGTTTTGCTAATCGTCAGTCTTTCTATGCCGCTTTTTATAAGAATGTAGGCGAAACTCCTAACAGCTACCGCAAGAAGCATGCGGAAAAGAAAAAATAATCCGACTCCTGAAGAGGAGATAGATTGAAAGGAAATATCTGGGGATTTTCCCTCCCCGGATACTTCCTTTTTTATTTGTAATCCCAATAAGCTGATAATATGAAAAAGCATTTCTTTTCAATGGTAGCTGCCTTGTCTATGCTGACGGCATGTGGAGGCGCTTCTCAACAAACTACTGCTGAGGCAGAAAAATTTGATTATAACGTGGAACAATTTGCTGATTTACAGATTTTACGCTATCGCGTACCTGGATTTGAGGAACTCTCACTCCAGCAAAAACAACTGGTTTATTATCTGACAGAAGCCGCTTTGCAAGGTCGGGATATTCTCTTTGACCAGAATGGTAAGTACAATCTTCGCATTCGTAAGGCATTGGAGGCCGTTTATACAGGTTATAAGGGCGACAAACAGTCGGCCGACTTCAAGGCAATGGAGGTTTACCTCAAGCGCGTATGGTTCTCTAACGGCATTCATCATCACTACGGATGCGAAAAGTTTGTGCCGGGCTTCACTCCCGAATTCTTCAAGCAGGCTTTGGCCAGTGTCGATGCTTCTGAGCTTCCTTTGGCCGAAGGGCAGACGCTGGAGCAATTCTGTGACGAGATTTTCCCCGTCATTTTCGATCCGGCCGTGATGCCCAAGCGCGTCAATCAGGCCGATGGCGAAGACCTGGTGCTCACCTCCGCTTGCAACTACTATGAGGGTGTGACGCAGAAGGAAGCCGAAGACTTCTACAACGCTCTGAAAGATCCCAAGGACGAAACGCCCGTTTCCTATGGACTAAACAGCCGTTTGGTGAAGGAAAACGGCCGTGTTCAGGAAAAGGTATGGAAGGTGGGTGGACTCTACGGCCAGGCGCTCGAGAAAATTGTCTACTGGCTGAAGAAAGCCGAAGGCGTAGCCGAGACACCCGAACAGAAAGCCGTCATCGCCAAATTGGTGGAGTACTACGAAACAGGCGACCTGAAGACCTTCGACGATTATGCCATCCTGTGGGTGAAGGATCTGAATTCGCGCGTGGATTTCGTGAACGGCTTTACCGAAAGCTATGGCGATCCGCTGGGTATGAAGGCCAGCTGGGAGTCGCTTGTCAACTTCAAGGACCTTGAGGCTACTCGTCGTACGGAAACTATCAGTGCCAATGCTCAGTGGTTCGAAGACCATTCGCCCGTGGACAAGCAATTCAAGAAAGAAGAAGTGAAAGGCGTTTCGGCCAAGGTTATCACCGCCGCCATCTTGGCAGGCGATCTCTATCCTGCCACGGCCATCGGCATCAACCTGCCTAATGCCAACTGGATACGTAGCCAGCATGGCTCCAAGTCGGTGACCATCGGCAACATCACCGATGCCTACAATAAGGCCGCCCATGGCAATGGCTTCAACGAAGAGTTTGTTTATAGCCAGGCCGAACTGGATAATATCAACAAGTATGCCGACCTGACCGACGAGCTTCATACCGACCTGCACGAATGCCTCGGTCATGGTTCGGGCAAGTTGCTTCCTGGTGTCGATCCCGATGCCCTGAAGGCTTACGGCTCTACTATCGAAGAAGCCCGTGCTGACTTGTTCGGCCTCTACTATGTGGCCGATCCCAAGCTGGTTGAGTTGGGACTTCTGCCTGATGCCGATGCCTACAAGGCCCAGTTCTATACTTACCTGATGAACGGCCTGATGACTCAGCTAGTACGTATCGAGCCGGGTAATCAGATTGAGGAAGCTCACATGCGCAACCGTGCCCTCATCGCTCGTTGGGTGTACGAGAAGGGAGCGGCCGACAAGGTGGTTGAATTGAAGAAGAAGGACGGCAAGACCTACGTGGTAGTGAACGACTACGCCAAGGTGCGCACCCTCTTCGGCGAATTGCTGGCCGAAATCCAGCGCATCAAGTCGACAGGCGACTTCGAAGGTGCCCGCCAGCTGGTCGAAAACTATGCCGTGAAGGTCGATCCCAAACTGCATGCCGAGGTACTCGAACGTTACAAGAAACTGAACCTGGCTCCTTACAAAGGTTTTGTCAATCCGAAGTATGAGCCTGTGACCGATGCCGAAGGCAACATCACCGACGTGAAGGTGACCTACGACGAAGGCTATGCCGAGCAGATGCTTCGTTATAGCAAGGACTATGCAACCCTGCCTTACGTCAACGAATAAGGCCTGACGTACGCTATACCTGTCTTTAGGCACGGATGCCACGGATTTTCACAGACGAACCGATGTGACAATTTGTGTCGTTCGTGCCTAAAGTGTCCCAAGAAACAGTCTTATATTGTTATTTTCTATATATTTGAATGATGGATTTACACGAACAACTGAAAGATATCAAGACCCAGCTCCGACTTTCGATGAACGGAGCTGTGTCGCAAAGCATGCGCGAGAAGGGGCTTGTCTATAAACTGAACTTTGGTGTCGAGCTGCCCCGCATCAAGGGGATTGCTGCCGCCTATGAAAAGAATCACACTTTGGCTCAGGCTTTATGGAAGGAAGACATCCGTGAGTGCAAGATACTGGCCGGTTTGCTCCAGCCCGTCGAAACCTTCCTGCCCGAGATTGCCGACATATGGATAGACACCATGCCCACGGTCGAGATTGCCGAACTTACGTCGATGAACCTTTTCCAGCATCTGCCCTATGCACCCGCCAAGGCTTTCCGTTGGATAGCGGACGAACGCGAGTTGGCGCAGGTGTGCGGCTTTCTCACCATCGCTCGTCTGCTTCAGAAGAAGGGCGATATGGAAGATCGTGTGGCCAATGAGTTTCTCGACCAGGCCGTGTCGTGTTTCCTCGCCGGTTCTTATGCAGTACGCAATGCCGTTTCCGCCGCCCTCCGCCGCTTCATGGAGCATAGCGAGGAACATGCGTTCAGGGCTTGCCGATGTGTGGACGGTATGAAAGATTCTTCATCCGAGAGTGAACGCTTGCTCTACGAGGTGGTAAGTGCGGTAATCGAATGACTTGGTGGTGGTTGTAACTTTTCCCGCTTTTCCTTTTGCTTTCCACAAAAAAGGCTTAACTTTGTTGGCTGATAAAAAAGAAAATGGACTGAAGGATGGAGGTTCAAAATGTGAAAGATACGGTCAAGCAGATATTCACCGAATATCTCAATGCGAACGGGCATCGGAAGACTCCCGAACGCTATGCCATACTCGATACCATCTATTCCATCGACGGCCATTTCGACATCGACACGCTCTACTCGCTCATGGCCGACCAGGAAAAGTTCCGCGTCAGCAGGGCTACCCTCTACAACACCATTATCCTGCTCATCAACGCGCGGCTGGTCATCAAGC
>ENA-OZAI01000169-OZAI01000169.1-human-gut-metagenome-genome-assembly--contig:-NODE-169-length-26636-cov-5.609119_pt1 | contig 26636 bp, 19 predicted proteins | sample MGYA00243299_ERZ653495 | MGnify/ENA primary metagenome ERZ653495 (study PRJEB26926, sample SAMN06164907) | human gut metagenome | biome: ENVO:00009003; feature: ENVO:2100002; material: ENVO:00002003... | reverse complement strand
TTAGGATCAGAGGTTAATATGGATATCAGACAGATGCAGGAACATTGGGAAAGAGAACATTTCAGCCCGTATGCAGCATTCAGCGATTCCTCGATGGGACGAGATATACGAGAACCTGAATGCGATATCAGAACAATATATCAGCGTGATAAGGACCGGATTCTTCATTGCAAATCATTCAGAAGATTAAAGCATAAGACGCAGGTCTTTCTGTCTCCGGAAGGAGATCATTACAGAACAAGACTTACACATACTCTTGAGGTTGCCCAGATAGGAAGGACAATCGCAAGGGCTTTGCGCCTTAATGAAGACCTGACAGAGGCAATTGCTTTGGGACATGATCTCGGACATACCCCGTTCGGGCATGCAGGCGAGCGCGTCCTTAACGAGATATGCCCATTTGGTTTCAGGCATTATGAACAGAGCATCCGTGTTGTGGAATTTCTCGAAAAGGATGGTAAGGGGCTTAACCTTACCAGGGAAGTACGCGATGGAATAGTTAATCATCGGACGAGCGGGCACCCGTCCACCATGGAGGGTAAGATAATCCGCGTATCAGACAAGATAGCGTATATTAATCATGATATAGATGATGCAATCAGGGGAGGAATATTGTCGGAGGATGATCTTCCGGGAGAATTAACGGCGATACTTGGCAATTCCACCAAGGAAAGGCTCAATACATTAATTCATGATGTTATTAATGAAAGCATGGATAAGCCGGATATTCTCATGTCGGATGATGTGGGATATGCAATGACAAGCCTTAGGCAGTTTATGTTTGACAGCGTATATACCAATCCGATGGCTAAGAGTGAAGAGGTTAAAGCACGTAAAATGCTCAAAGAAATGTACTGGTATTTCTGCGAGCACTTTGATGAAATTCCTGCAGCTTTCCGCACAATAGAAGAACAGCATAACGAATCAAAGGAGCGTGTGGTATGTGATTACATAGCAGGAATGAGTGATCAGTTTGCAATTAATATATTTAAGAAAATATTCATTCCTGTTTCATGGAAGAAATAGATGACAGAGGTAATTAAGAATTGTATCTTTCGGATGATTTAATAGAAGAAATCAGATCTCGTAATGATATTGTTGATGTAATTTCGTCATATGTCAAATTGCAGAAAAAAGGCAGTTCGTATTTTGGACTTTGTCCTTTCCATAATGAAAAGTCACCTTCTTTCTCTGTGTCAGCCGGTAAGCAGATGTTCTATTGCTTTGGCTGCGGTGAAGGAGGCAATGTGTTTTCTTTCCTTATGAAATATGACAGTCTTACATTCCCTGAAGCAGCTAAGGTGCTGGCCGACAGGGCAGGAATAGATGTTCCCGATATTGAGATAAGTGACGAGAAGCGTCATGAGGCAGATCTTAAGAATAATATATATGAAATTAATGCCAAGGCAGCAAGGTATTTTCATTACCTCCTCGGTACAAAGGATGGAGATGCGGCCAAAGCATATTTTGCAAAGAGAGAACTTGAGGATAAGACGGTAACATCCTTTGGACTTGGTTTTTCATCAATGCGCAAAGATGCATTGTACCAGTATCTCAAGAGAGAAGGCTGTAGTGACGATATTCTTAAGGAAACAGGTCTTTTTGTATATGATGAGCGCGGCGTTCATGACAGGTTTCGCAACCGTGTGATGTTTCCGATATTGAATATCAATAATAAAGTGATTGGCTTCGGCGGACGTGTCATGGGCGATGGACAACCCAAATACCTGAATTCGCCAGAAACCGGTGTTTTTGACAAAGGCCGTAATCTGTATGGTCTTAATATTGCCAAGAACTCCCGCAAAAATAATATAATAATCTGTGAAGGGTATATGGATGTGATTTCCATGCACCAGGCGGGATTTACGCAGGCGGTGGCATCACTCGGAACTGCACTTACAACAGGTCAGGCGATGTTGATCAAACGTTATGTCAAGGATGTTCTGATCTGTTATGACAGTGACGGACCGGGTGTTAAGGCAGCTTTGCGTGCCATAGGAATTTTCAGGGATGCAGGCCTTAGAACCAGAGTTATTAATATGCAGCCGCATAAAGATGCGGATGAATTTATTAAAGCCAAAGGGCGTGAGGCATTTCAGGAGAGAATTGATAACGCAGAAAACAGTTTCCTTTTTGAAGTCAGGATGATGGAAAGAGACTATGACATCAACGACCCGGACGGTAAGACTGCATTTATGGGTGCTATAGCAAGAAGACTTACCGACTTTGAAGAAGAAATAGAGAGAAATAATTATCTTGAAGCAGTTGCAGCCAGATATTTTGTAAGTCCGGACAGTCTCAGAAAATTAGTAGCCAGGTCGGCAGCCGCCACAACGGCAGGAAGAGAACGCAAGCCGGTTAATGTAACGGATCGCGCCAAAGTCAAGGATGATGGTGTACATAAATCCCAGAGGATGATTCTTACATGGATATGTGATAATCCGGATATATATAAGGCTGTGAGAGATTATATTACACCCGAGGATTTTACTGAGCCGTTATATAAAGAGCTTGCAGGTATGATGTTTGCACAGCTTGAAGAAGGCAGATTCAATCCGGCGGCGATACTTAACCGTTTTGAGGATGATGAGAGACAGCGTGATGCAGCGATGATTCTTAATACAAACATCCTTGACGATTCAGCACTTGAATCAGACAGGGAGAAAGCACTTAATGAAGCTGTTATCAACATAAGGCGTAACAGCCTGGAGATGAGAAGCAGGTCGGCAGCCGACCTTAATGAGCTGCAGAAGATAATAGCAGAACAGGCGGGACTTAAGAACCTGCATATTTCACTTAAATAGAGGACAAACTAAAATTAACTATGGAAGGATGGACATGTTGATGGATGAAAACATGGAAAAATTCAGTGAGAAGCTGAAGGATTTGCTGGCACTTGCCAAGAAAAAGAAAAATGTTCTTGAATATCAGGAAATTACGGATATGTTCAGTGATATGGATCTTGACGCAGATAAGATGGACAAGATATTCGAATTCCTTGAGGCTAATAATATCGACACACTCAGAACAACCGATGAAGATGACGAAGCACCGGATGATGATGTAATACTTGATAACGAAGACGATATAGATGTTGAAAATATAGATTTGTCCGTGCCGGATGGCGTAAGCATTGAGGATTCTGTAAGAATGTATCTTAAAGAAATAGGTAAAGTACCGCTTCTTTCAGCTGATGAAGAAATTGAACTTGCCAAGAGAATGGAACTCGGAGATGTTAATGCCAAACAGCGTCTTGCAGAGGCCAATTTACGACTTGTTGTAAGTATTGCCAAGAGATATGTGGGAAGAGGAATGCTTTTCCTCGATCTTATCCAGGAAGGTAACCTTGGACTTATAAAGGCAGTTGAGAAATTTGATTACCGTAAGGGATATAAGTTTTCAACATACGCGACATGGTGGATAAGACAGGCTATAACAAGGGCAATAGCAGATCAGGCAAGAACCATAAGAATACCCGTTCATATGGTTGAGACGATCAATAAACTTATCAGGGTTTCGCGCCAGTTGCTTCAGGAGCTTGGACGTGAACCGACTCCGCAGGAGATTGCGGCGCAGATGGATATGCCTGTAGACAGAGTCCGTGAAATACTTAAGATTTCACAGGAACCGGTATCGCTTGAGACACCAATCGGCGAGGAGGAAGACAGCCATCTCGGAGACTTTATACAGGATGATAATGTCCCTGTACCGGCAGAGGCAGCTGCGTTTACATTACTCAAGGAACAGCTTGATGAAGTATTGTCAACACTCACTGACCGTGAGCAGAAAGTACTTAAATTAAGATTCGGACTTGATGACGGAAGAGCTAGAACACTTGAGGAAGTCGGCAAGGAATTTAATGTAACAAGAGAACGTATCAGACAGATAGAGGCCAAAGCGTTAAGAAAATTAAGACACCCGAGCAGAAGCCGTAAGTTAAAGGATTATCTTGACTAATGAATTTATCAAAGAGACTTAAAACAGTTGCCGATTGCGTAACGCCCGGAAATGTCGTGGCTGATGTTGGTACAGACCACGGATACATACCGATATATCTTGCAGCACATGGGATTTCACCCCATGTTATTGCAATGGATGTCAATGAAGGACCGCTTTCGACAGCCGGAAGAAATATTTCACTTAATAATGTTGATAATCTGGTAAGTACAAGATTATCGGACGGACTTAAAGAACTTGGCCCTCACGAGGCAGACACGGTTATTATTTCAGGAATGGGCGGACTTCTTACGGTGCGTATCCTTAAGGATGATATGGATAAAGTCCGCAGTCTTAAGGAACTGATTCTCTCACCTCATTCAGACTGGGATGTTGTAAGACATTTTCTTCATGATGAAGGGATGATGATTACCGATGAGCATATGGTAATTGATGACGGAAAGTATTATGTTGTGATGAAGGCAGTATACAGACCGGAAATCAGCCGGAATCCCGGTGAATGTGAGTACAGGTATGGTGGTATGCTTCTTGCTTCGCGCGATCCTGTTCTCAAGCAATATCTTGAGAATGAGCTTTCCAAGAAAATAACAATTCTTAAAGGACTTGACAGTCAGAAATCAAGAATTGAAGAATTGAAATCAGATATTGATATCATTAAGGAGGGACTTCATTTATATGAATGCTGAGAATGTAGCAGAACTTCTTATGAAACTCAGTCCGGTAAAATACGCATGTGACTGGGATAATGTGGGAATGCATGTCGGTCATAAAGATAACGAAATCAATACAATACTTGTAACGCTTGATATAGATGACGCAGCGATTGACAGGGCCATAGAGATAAATGCCGACATGATAGTATCACACCATCCGCTTATTTTTCATGGAATAAAGCAGATTAATGATGATAATATAACCGGAAGGCGGATAATGCGGCTTATCGAAAACAGAATAAATGCATATTGCATGCATACTAATTATGACTGTGTCGGAGGAATGGCACATGCGGCAGCATCAAGACTTTCAATGTCTGAAGATGATGTCCTTGAGGAAACATGTGACGGCGAAGGAATAGGCAGAACCGGCAGACCGGAGCATAGTATGACAGCAGCAGAGTTATGTGGACTGGTAAAAGAAAAATTCGGACTTTCTCATGTTATATTATACGGAGACGAATTGAAGATGATTGATAGAATTTCAATCTGCCCGGGATCAGGCAAAGAATATACTGAAACGGCATTGAAACAGGGCGCACAGGTACTGATTACCGGTGATATGTCATATCACGTTGCGGCGGATGCGGTGGCAGAAGGTTTGTGCATTATTGATGCAGGGCATTATGGCATTGAACATATCTTTATAGATGAGATAATGGAATATCTTAAGGAAAATACAGATAATATAGAAATAGCGGGGATGTCGTATGACAATCCGCAGCATTTTATCTAAAGGGGGCAATAAGATGGAAGATAGAATTTTATTAAAAGAACTGGCAGATAAGGCACAGCCGGAATTTAAGGACAAAATCGTGCTTGCCAGAGTGAATGGCAAGCTGTGTGAGTTGTGGAAGAAAGTATACCCGGATTCTAAGATAGAATATATTACAACAGCGCAGAGCGATGGACTGCTTACTTACAAGAGAAGCGCAACCTTAATTATGCTCAAAGCAATATATGATGTATACGGACATACGGATATCGAGAGAGTTAAGGTTGAATTTTCCCTCAGCAAGGGATATTATTGTACTGTAAAAGGAAATGTATCGGTCAATGATGAATTTATATGTAGGGTTAAGGCCCGCATGAGAGAAATCGTCGATGGCGATATGCCGATAATAAAGCATACAATTCCGAAAGATGAAGCAGTAAAGCATTTTGGCAATCATGGAATGTATGACAAGGAAAAGCTTTTCAGGTACAGAAAGAGTTCAACGGTTAACGTATACAGGCTTGATGGATTTGAAGATTACTATTATGGATATATGGTGCCGTCGAGCGGATACATACAGCATTATGAGTTATTCCTTTATGATAAAGGCTTTGTAATTCAGTTTCCGACAGTGGAGAATACGAAAGATATTCCGGAGTTTGCACCGCAGAATAAGCTTTTTAAAGTGCTTGATGAATCTACTGAATGGTGCAGGATGCTTGGTGTTGAGACGGTGGGAGACTTAAATGAGACGATAGTTTCCGGAAACATCAAGGAACTTATACTCGTACAGGAAGCCCTTCAGGAAAAGAAACTTGCGGACATTGCACAGAGAATATCGGATGACCCTTCCAAGAAATTTATTATGATAGCAGGACCGTCATCTTCCGGTAAGACGACTACGTCATACCGTCTTGCAATACAGTTGCGGGCACACGGCATGAGGCCGCACCAGATATCGCTTGATAATTATTTCGTAAACAGAGAATTTACTCCTAAAGATGAGAATGGCGATTATAATTTTGAGTGCCTTGAAGCACTTGATATAGAGCAGTTTAACAAAGATATGACAGCACTTTTAAATGGTGAAAGAGTTGAACTGCCATCATTCAATTTCAAACTTGGCAAGCGTGAATATAACGGCGATTATAAGGAACTCGGACCTAGTGATGTTCTCGTCATAGAGGGTATACACGGGCTGAACGACCGTTTGTCATATTCACTTCCAAAGGAAAGCAAATTTAAGATTTACCTGAGTGCACTCACCCAGTTAAATATAGATGAACATAACAGGATTCCTACAACGGACGGCAGACTCATAAGAAGAATTGTAAGAGATGCCCGGACGAGAGGAACATCGGCAAAGAAGACCATAGCAATGTGGCCTTCAGTAAGAAAAGGAGAGGAAGAAAATATATTTCCTTTTCAGGAAGAAGCGGATGTTATGTTCAATTCCGCACTCATATATGAGCTTGCTTTGTTAAAGCAATATGCGGAACCACTTCTTTTCGGTATCGGAAGGGATGAACCGGAATATCCGGAAGCCAACAGGCTTATTAAGTTCCTTGACTATTTTCTCGGCATACCGAATGACTTCATTCCGATTAATTCCATCGCAAGGGAATTTATCGGTGGAAGCTGTTTTAATGTGTAAATAAACCTAATATAAATCAGTGGGCCGGATGGTCGCGGCTGCAATTATGCAGGTGAGGAAAGTCCGGGCTTCATAGGGCAGGATGCCGGATAACGTCCGGTGGAGGTGACTCCAAGGCCAGTGCAACAGAAATATACCGCCGGTTATATCAACCGGTAAGGGTGGAAGGGCAGCTTAAGAGACTACCGCTTCTGCGGTAACGCAGAAGGCACATGTAAACCCCATCCGAAGCAAGACCAAACAGAAGCGATGACGCGGCCCGCCAGCTTCAGGTAGGTTGCTTGAGCCTGCCGGTAACGGCAGGACTAGATAGATGACCATTCAAGACATAACCCGGCTTACAGGTCCACTGGTTTATAAGGTTTATATATATTTTTTGATAATAATTTAATAGAATACATATCGCAGGAGGAAACGATTATGGAAATGGCAAAAATCAAAGAAATTGTTGCTGCAATGACACTTGAGGAAAAGGCCGGAATGTGTTCAGGTGAAGATTTCTGGCATACCAAAGCCGTGGAACGCCTTGGAATACCGAAAATAATGGTATCAGATGGCCCTCATGGTTTGCGTAAACAGGATGAGAACGGTGACAATCCCGGAGTGAATGACAGCATCAAGGCAGTTTGTTTCCCGGCAGGATGCGGAGCGGCAACTTCGTTTAACAGGGATTTGATTTACGAAATGGGCAAGTCGCTCGGAAAAGAATGTCAGTCAGAGAATGTATCGGTATTGCTCGGACCTGCGGTAAATATTAAGCGTTCGCCTCTTTGCGGACGTAATTTCGAATATTATTCCGAAGATCCGTATCTCGCGTCTGAGATTGCGGCATCCCATATTAACGGTGTCCAGAGCATGGGCGTTGGCACAAGCATTAAACATTTTATGGCAAATAATCAGGAAACGAGAAGAATGTCGGTAAGTGCTTCCATTGACGAAAGAGCATTGCATGAGATTTATCTTGCTGTATTTGAGAATGCAATTAAGAAATCCAAACCGTGGACGGTTATGAGTTCTTATAATAAAGTAAATGGCAGATATGTCGGAGAAAATCATGAACTTATGACAGATTTTCTTCGCAAAGAAAGCGGATTTGACGGTTTTGTCATGAGCGACTGGGGCGCAGTCGGTAACAGGGTTGCAGGTGTTAAGGCCGGACTGGATCTGGAAATGCCGGGGTCGCAGGGTGTCAGGGATGCGCTTATAGTTGAGGCTGTTAAGAATGGCTCAATGGAAGAATCGACTCTTAATACCGCATGTGAGAGAATCCTTAATATAGTATATAAGGCTGTAGAGAATCATGATTCTTCGATCAAGGTCAGCTGGGATGATGAGCATGATAAATCAAGAATGATAGCCGAGGAGACAATAGTTCTTCTCAAGAATCAGGATGATATTCTTCCGCTTTCAATGGATAAGAAAATAGCATTTATCGGTAAATACGCTGTAAAACCACGCTTCCAGGGCGGAGGCAGTTCACATATCGATTGTATTAAGGTTACATCGGCAATGGATGAAGTTATGTCACAGAATATCGACTGCGTAACATATGCACAGGGATTCGATGATGCGGAAGATGTAATAGATGACAAACTTGAAGCACAGGCAGTGAAATTAGCAAAGGAATCGGACATTGCTGTCATTTTTGCGGGTCTTCCGGATGCGTTTGAATCTGAGGGATTTGACAGAAAACATATGCATATGCCGCAGAGCCAGAATCATCTTATAAGTGAAATAGCCAAAGTGCAGCCGAATGTTGTGGTTGTGCTTCATAACGGTTCACCGATTGAGATGCCTTGGATTGATGATGTTAAGGGAGTCCTTGAGTCATATCTTGGCGGTGAGGCTGTCGGAGGTGCACAGTGCGACATACTTTTTGGCAAAGTAAATCCAAGTGCAAAACTTGCAGAGACATTCCCGTATAAGTTAGAGGACAACCCTTCATTCCTTACAGGATTTGGTGATGGTGATGCAGTATCGTACAGTGAAGGTCTTTTTGTGGGATACCGTTATTACGATAAGAAAAAAATGCCTGTACAGTTTCCGTTTGGATATGGCTTATCATATACTACATTTAAGTATTCAAACCTTGTATTATCAGGCACAACGATGAATGACGACAGCAGGATAGAGGTTTCGGTTGATGTTACCAATACAGGTAAAACAGCCGGTAAGGAAATTGTTCAGATTTATGTTGCCGATATGGAACCTACAGTTACAAGACCGGAAAAAGAACTTAAGAATTTTACAAAAGTATTTCTTGAACCGGGTCAGACAAAGACTGTCACAATGGAACTTGATATGAGGGCATTTGCCTATTATGAACCGCGAATTAAGGGCTGGTTTGCTCATGGCGGTAAATACAGGATAATGGCAGCGAAGTCATCAGCCGAAATAGAACTTGTTTCGGAAATAGAGTATATACAGGATAAGAAGCTTCCGGTTCATTATACGGTCGATACGACTATGGGTGACATTTTTAAGGATGATAATGCAAGAGCAGTGGTTTCACATCTTTATCAGGCATATTTTGAAGGTGAACTGGGTCCGCAGAGTGACGGTGCCATTGAAGCAATTTCCAATGAGATGAATGATTCGATGCTTGAGAACCTGCCGATTCATGCTGTGACATCTTTCGCAAAAGCACCTATAACACAGGCAGAAATTGAAGAAGCTGTGGATAAACTGAATAATTTATAAACAATTTATGAAATATGAGGAGACTGCCATGATTGAAATTGATAATCTTACCAAGATCTATAAGCTGAGTAAGAAACAGATGCAGAAAGAAAAGACAAAAGAAACAGTGAAGATTGCGGTTGAAAATGTGTCACTTAAGGCTGTGAATGGGGAAATTTACGGCCTTCTGGGCCCGAATGGAGCCGGAAAGACTACAACATTGCGCTGTCTGGCGACTCTTCTTAATCCTACGGAAGGACGTATAAGTGTCGATGGATTTGACACAGTGAAAGATCCCGGTGAGGTACGTAAGAGAATAGGTTTTCTTACAAATGAAATCAAGCTGGATGCCCAGTTTACCGTAAGATATATGTTTGATTTCTTCGGTAAACTGCATAATGTATCTGAAAACGAACTGGATGCAAGACGCAGTGAACTTTTCTCATATTTCGGAATTGAAGGTTTCGCTGACAAGAAAATAGAAGAGCTGTCGACAGGTATGAAGCAGAAGGCAGCGATTGCCGTAAGCCTTGTACATAATCCGCCGATTGTAATATTTGATGAACCGACGTCAGGCCTTGATATTGTAACTGCAAGGCTGGTTACGGATTATCTGAAGAAACTTCGTGATGAAGGAAAACTCATTATCATATCGACTCATATTATGAGCGAGGCAGAGAAACTTTGTGACAGGATCGGTGTCATAATTGACGGCCATAAGGTATGTGATGCATCACTTCCTGAGATATATGCCATGTATAATACTGATAATCTTGAAGATGCATTTTTTGAGATGTATAAGGCTAATCACAAGGAGGTATTGTAATGAACGGATTCAGGACAATTATGGGCAAGGAGTTTGCCCGTGTATTTAAGGATAAGAAACTCATTTTTTCAATGTTTATACTTCCAGTGATAATTATGGCCGGCATTTTTCTGTTAATGTTCGGATTGATATCCAATATGAAAGCTGATATTGATAAACACATATCGGAGGTATATGTGCAGGATGCACCGCAGGATTTTGCAGATACTGTTAAACAGGCCGGTGATATTAATGTTACATTTATCGGTAAAGATGCTGACATAAATGCAATTAAAGATAAAATACTCAGCGCAGATGCGGATCTACTGGTCGTATTCCCGGATAATTTTACCGAAGATGTGCGGAATTATGAAAATGCATCAGTACCGCAGATCAAGACTTTTTATAATCCGAGTGAAGATTACTCTTCTGAGGCAAGGACAAGATTTGTGGGTACTTACATTGAAAGCTACAGACAGGCGCTTCTTACGGAAAGATATGGAAGCATAGACAAGACGCTTGCCTTTACCGTGGATTCGGATAATCCGGAATCGGAAATTGTGGACAGCAATAAAGCTACAGGTAAAATGCTGGGTACTTTTGTACCTTATTTCATAACTATGATGATATTTGCCGGAGCGATGAGTTTTGGTGTAGACTCAATTGCCGGCGAGAAAGAGAGAGGAACACTTGCCAGTCTTCTTCTTACACCGGTAAAGCGTGTACATATTGTTATGGGTAAACTTGTGGCACTGGGTGTACTTTCCGTAATGTCGGCAGTTGTATATCTTGTCGGAATGCTGGTTGCATTGCCTATAGGAATGAAACAGTTAGGAACATCCGATGTCTTAAGCGGATTATCCATTTCATTCACGGGAACTCAGGTTGTGGAATTTATAATTATAATAATTGGAATTGTTCTTATGTATGTATCAATAATCGGGATGGTTTCTGTGCTTTCCAAAAACATCAAAGAAGCGCAGACATATATTATGCCGGTATATATGATAGTTATTGTAGTTGGAATGATTACAATGTACACATCTGATACAGACAGCATGACAAGCTATCTTATACCTGTGTTTAACTCATCAGCGGCATTTCGCGGAATACTCACAGGAGAAATAACAACGGCAGAGTTTGCTGTGGCTGCGATAGTTACATATGCATTTGCCGGAATACTTATTGCTCTTACCGCCAAGGCATTTAAGAGCGAAAAATTAATGTTTAACGCATAAGGATTTTGTATATACCATGAAGAATAAAGCAGATATATCTGACGGAAGTTTTAATGAAGATTTTTCAAAAATCGAGGAAAATTACATAGAATGTTATGAGAAAAACCAGGGCAGACCATTAAAAGTGGTGCTTGGATTATACAAAGGAAGCTATCACAAATTCGGTCTTGCCGCAATATTTTTTGTACTTAAGCACAGTTGTGTATGGGTGCTTCCGATCGTTACGGCCAATGTAATAAATATTGCATCGGGACAGCAGAACGGAACGGTAAAAACCATATTGATAAACATTCTCGTAATTATGGCATTGATAGCAATCAACTATCCGATGAATTACCTGTTTACCAAATGCAGAAGTCAGGCTACCAGGTCTGCTGAGGCCGGATTACGAGGCGCGCTGGTACGAAAATTACAACAGCTTTCGATATCATATCATACACAGATGCAGTCCGGAAGACTTCAGTCCAAAGTAATGAGAGATGTTGAGGCGATAGAAACATTATCGCAGCAGCTTTTTGTGAATATGATGACCATTGCATTGAATGTTATTGTTGCAGTCACCGTAACCGGAACCAAAAGCGCACTTGTGCTTGTGTTTTTTATACTATGTGCGCCTGCGGCTGCACTTACAATGGTTACATTCAGAAAACGAATAAGGACAAGCAATGCCGACTTCAGACGTGAGATGGAGGAAACATCTGCCAAAGTAATGGAGATGGTTGAGATGATTCCCGTCACCAGAGCTCATGCACTGGAAAATGAAGAAATCGGACGTATGGAGGGACAGCTTCTGCATGTTGCCAAAAGCGGGTACAAGCTGGATATCATACAGGCTAATTTTGGCGCTGTGGGATGGTGTGTTTTTCAGGCATTTCAGGTACTGTGCCTCGGATTTACAGGTTATCTGGCATATCGTGGGACGATTAAGGTCGGTGACATAACCCTTTATCAGACATATTTCGGTAATATAATAGGCCAGATAACGCAGTTCCTTAATCTGCTTCCGATTATTTCCAAAGGTTTCGAGTCCGTTACTTCTGTTGGCGAAGTGCTTATGACCAACGACATAGAGGATAATTCCTCAAAACCGAAGCTTAAGGATATAGCAGGTGAATTTGATTTTAAAAATGTGAAATTTGCATACAAGGACGATGGTAAAATAGTCCTCAACGGATTTAATCTCCATGTAAATCCGGGAGAGACAGTAGCATTTGTCGGCGAATCAGGTGCAGGCAAGACCACTATACTGAACCTGATTATCGGATTCATGCAGCCGGATTCCGGAGAGATAGACATAGACGGACATAATCTTAATGATATTAATTTAAGAAGTTACCGTAAACATATTGCGGTTGTTCCGCAAAACAGCATTCTTTTTTCGGGAACCATAAAGGAAAATATAACCTACGGAATAAAGAATGTTGATGAAAATAAACTCAGAGAGGTTATAAAGGCTGCGAACCTGACTGAATTTATTGACGGTCTTCCAAAGGGCGTTGATAGTGAAGTTGGCGAACACGGAGGCGGTTTAAGCGGTGGGCAGAGACAGCGTATCTCTATTGCAAGAGCGCTTATGCGTGATCCTAAGGTAATAGTTCTGGATGAGGCAACGTCTGCACTTGACAGTATTTCCGAACGGGAGATACAGAAAGCACTTGATAATCTCAAGTCAGAACGGACGACATTCATAGTTGCACACAGATTGTCAACTATACGTAACGCAGATAAGATTGCCGTTATTTCCGAAGGAAAAGTAACGGAATACGGTACATATGATGAACTGATGGAAGCAAAAGGTGAATTTTACGAACTTAGAAAGCTTCAGGTTGAATAAGCGAGGAAATTATAATGGTAAATGTTGTTTTTGATATGGATGGCGTATTGTTTGATACGCAGAGGATATACTATAAGACGTGGTTTGTTGTGGCTGACAGACTGGGACTGTCCGATATTACGGAACCGGCAGATAAGTGCATCGGAACTAACCGCAAATACCAGTATAGTGTATTATATGATTTTTATGGGCCGGAATTTCCACGTGAAGAATTCTATGCCCTTAAGGATAAGCTATTTGCCGAATATGTTGAACAGAACGGTGTTCCTCTTAAGAAAGGAACCATCGAGCTGCTTGAGTATCTTAAAAACAGCGGCAAAAAAGTGGCAATAGCATCCTCATCAAGACGCCATATAGTAGAAAATCATCTGAAGCAGCATGATATGATGAAATATTTTGACGTTATTGTAGGCGGTGATATGATTGAAAAAAGCAAGCCGGCTCCGGATATATATCTTAAAGCGTGTGAACTGCTTGGAGTTGCGCCCCGTGAGTGTTATGCTGTTGAGGATTCATATAATGGGCTGATATCGGCATTTGATGCCGGCCTCAAACCGGTTATGGTTCCGGATATGCTTCCGTACAATGACGAAATTGCCCCGAAAGTATATCTTAAATTTGATTCACTCCTTGATTTCAGGGATTATCTTAAGAAAGAGCAGGGATTATGAAAGAAAAACTTATAAAAAATCTTATGGAGAAACTATGGGAACGATATGAATACGCATCCATTCTGGCAAGCGATGTCAGAGGCAAGCGTTATTCGGTTTCAAAGCGTGGTGTTGCATGTGCGATGTCAGGTCTTTTAAGCGGATGCGGATACGTTATTAAGGTCCACAACGGTCATGCATTTGCTGAATACTCGTTTGGTGAACTGACAGAGAATAATATAGAAGAGATAATTACCGAAGTAGACAGGGTATATGAGATGGAGGAACTTCTAAGCGGAGAGGGAATAGAACTTGTTTCATATGATGTTCCCGAAGAAATACCGGTAAAGAGTTTCAGTGAAAATGAGATGCATGGTAACCCTGACGAATGTGATGACAGTGTCATTGTTGATAAGCTGCGTGAAGTAAGGAAACACGCTCTTGCGATGGATGACAGGATTCTTGACTGTCAGGCAGGAGCACAATATCAGATATATACGAAGTATTTTCTTTCAAAGTCAAAGGAGCTTAAGGAGAAAGTCCTCTGGATGACAGGAAATTATTTTATAATGGCAAAGAACGGAGAGGCTGTAAGGTCTTATTATAAAGCATACAGTAACCGTGACGGAATAGGTGTTCTGGACAAAATGGAAGACGGGCTGGCCGGTGCTGTTAAAGGAGCTATAGAACTTCTTGATACAAAGACGATAAAACCGGGCGAATATGACTGCATATGCACACCGGAGGTTACCGGAATGATAGCGCATGAAGCTTTCGGACACGGCGTGGAGATGGATATGTTCTATAAAGACAGGGCACTTGCCGTGAATTATATAGGTAAACAGGTTGCTTCAGACCTTGTGACCATGCATGATGGAGCAAAATCAGCAATTGAAGTAGCAAGTTATGATTTCGATGACGAGGGTACGATTGGTCAGGACACGGTTGTAATAGATCACGGTATCCTTAAAAAAGGCATATGTGATGCCCAGTCAGCAATGGCTCTGAAAACGGCACCGACGGGAAACGGAAGGCGCGAAAGTTATGAACGTAAGGCTTATACGAGAATGACAAACACTTTTTTTGAAGGTGGAAAAGACAGCCTCGATGATATGATAGCATCGATAAAGTATGGATTTTTGCTGGAAAATGCCACATGTGGAATGGAAGACCCTAAGAATTGGGGAATACAGTGCATGGTTAATATGGCAAGGGAGATAGTGGATGGAAAGCTTACGGGTGTCATATATTCACCTATTGTTCTGAGTGGTTATGTTCCGGATCTGCTTAAGTCAATAACCATGATGTCGCCGGTAACAGAACTTTGCGGAAGCGGTTTCTGTGGCAAAGGATATAAAGAATGGGTTAAGGTGTCGGACGGAGGCCCTTATATCAAAGCAAGAATCAAACTCGGATAGGAGGATAATTATGACAGACAGAATAATTAAGATTCTCCAATCGGAGAAGATAGATAAATATTGTATTTATGAAGAACGTCGTGAGAGTGCAGAACTTTTTCTGGTAAAGAAAAAAGCAGATCTGATGCGCGGCAAGGATACGAGAGATGTAAAGCTTACGCTGTACCGCGAGTTTAATAAGGAAGGAAAGCACTGCCTTGGTTCGGTTGATGTGTTTCTGTACAGCGAAATGGATGATGTGACTATGCAGTCTCTGATACGAAAGGCATATAAATCAACACTTTACGCGGATAATCCGTATTATGAACTTCCATCAGGCAGCGGAGTATGTGAAGATTATCCTGATGCGATAAGAAGTCTTAACATAACGGCGGTAAAAATGGCGAAAGCACTTTATTCGGCAGATATTGATGAAAATGCGTGGATTAACTCAGCTGAAATATTTGCACTCAGAAATACAGTCCATATTACCAACAGTAATGGCGTTGATGTAAAATATGTCAAAGAGAGCGTTAAGGGAGAGTTTGTCGTTCAAAGCAGATTGAATGGCAATGATGTTGAACTTATCAGGCAGTTTGAATATGACAGCCCGGATGAACAGGCACTGAGGCGTAAATGCGAGGATGCGATACAGTCTGTAAAAGACAGGGCAATAGCTGTGAAGGCACCGGAGGACTTAAGCGCATATCCGCTGATTCTTTGTGATGATACGGTGGGTGAATTCCTTACTTTTTACACAGAGAGATGTAACGCTTCTTATATTTATCCGGGATATTCCGATTATGAATGCGGAAAAGATGTATGTCCTGATGCTGCCGGTGACAAGATCAGCATAGATATTATGGCCGATGTTCCGTACAGCTGTGAAGGTGTTGAGAAGAATGATCATACTCTTATCGAAAACGGAATTATAAAGACGCTTCACGGTAATCATGCGTACTCATCATATCTTGGCATTGAATCCATCGGTGAATATAATCGTATCAGATGTAATAACCGTGGCACGGATGAAGAAGTATTAAAAGAACCATATATCATGGTGAAAAGCTTCTCTGATTTTCAGATGGATGCAATGGACGGAAGTTTCGGCGGAGAGTTCAGACTGGCATATTTGTGTGAGAACGGCAGGATAACCCCGGTTACCGGACAAAGTGTGAGCAAAAATATGTTTGAAGCCCATAAAAATATGATTTTTTCTGCGGCCATGTACAACGAAGCATCATATTCCGGACCGTCTATGGTAAGGATAAAGTAATAAAAATAACTGTTGACATTGTTAAATTCCCATGATATATTATCGTTGTCAAGTGTACTAGTTAGCATAGTACAGTTGATGCTTTTAAATATAGGAATTGGGAGTAGACGGATGTATCAGATAGATGTAATGTCGAGAATACCGGTATATGAACAGATTGTTGAACAGACGGAAAAGTTTATCCTTGCAGGCATTTTGTGTGCAGGTGATAAGATTCCGTCTGTTCGCAGTATGTCCGTCGAATTGTCTGTAAATCCGAATACAATTCAGAAAGCAGTCGCAGAACTCGACAGAAGAGGACTGATATTCTCTGTTCAGGGTAAAGGTTCTTTTGTATCGGAAAAAGCCAAGGATGCGTTGACTATGGCCAAGCGGAGCAACCTCGGAAAGATACGTGATGAACTTCGTGAGATGAAGATGGCCGGGATAAGCCGGTCTGAAATAATAGATGTAGTTGAAGAAGTGTATAGGGAGGAGGCCGTTTATAATGATTAATATAGAAGGTCTTACCAAGACATTTGATGGGTACAATGCTGTTGATGGTGTAACATGCAGCATACAGGACGGATGTATATATGGAATGGTCGGTTCCAACGGTTCCGGAAAATCCACTTTTTTAAGACTTATTGCCGGAATATATAAGCCGGATAAAGGAAATGTGTATATCGACGGTATTCCGGTATATGAACATCCTGAGGTCAAGAATAAGCTTGCATTCGTGCCGGATGATTTATATTTTGTTAATAATTCATCAATGAAGAGAATGGCCGGATTTTATAATTGTGTATACAGTAATTTTGATATGGACAGGTTCTGTTCGTTAAGTGAGATGTTCAAGCTCGATATTAATAAGTCCGTGAGTACTTTTTCAAAAGGAATGAAAAGACAGGCTGCAATAATACTGGCAGTAAGTTCGCATCCGCAGTATCTTTTACTGGATGAGACATTTGACGGCCTGGATCCGGTTATGAGAAATCTTGTTAAGAATATGGTTTGCCAGGATGTCGAAGATAATAATATGACTGTTATAATGACGTCACATTCACTCAGGGAACTTGAAGATACCTGTGACCAGCTTGCGCTGCTTCATAAAGGTGGTCTTGTACTTGAGAGCGACATACTTGATCTTAAAACATCACTTTTTAAGATTCAGATTGCGTTTGTGGAAAAATATGACAGAAGTATGTTTGATGGGTTTGATATATTGCATTTTTCTAAACATGGTTCGGTTTCTAATATTATAATGAGAGGTGACAAGGAAGCGGTTGCAGAACATCTAAAGGCTATGAAACCGGCAATTCTTGATATCCTGCCTCTTACACTTGAGGAAGTTTTTACATATGAGATGGAGACACTCGGATATGTATTTAATCCCGAAATATTTGAGAAGGAGGACCGTGCATAATGAATTTCAGACCGGCAATGGGCCTTTTTAAAGAATCATTCAGACAGCTTAAGATAGTCGGAATACTTGGGTGTATAATATATGCTTTGATTGGCATAATGGTTCCGATTGGGGCAAATATAAGTGTGCGCAGTGTAACCAATAATTATTCTGTTGCAGCCACGCAGGCGGTATATGTTTTTGATGTAAAATACATGATGATCGTATCAGCGGCTATTGCAGTTATTATAGTACCGATAATGATGCTGGTGGCCTTTAATTTTCTTAATAAGAGAAACAGCTGTGATTTCTATCATGCTATACCTGTTAAGCGTCTTCCTGCATTTGTCGGAATAATAATGGCAGTAGTGCTGTGGACCATTATAATGATTTTCGTTGAGACATTTACAATAAGCGTCATGTGCGGCAGCCTTCCAAGGGTCAAGGTGGAATGCAGAAGCCTGATGATTACTGCGGTGAAGACTTTTGCGTTGGCATTCTTTTTTATCGGAGTGTTATCGGCAGGTATTTCATTATCGGGTACATTGTTCAGTAATATTGTAGTGTCCGGTGTTATAATGCTGGCTCCGCGTTTTATGATAATTGCAGTTATCGATATAGTTGGTTCGGTGGCAGAATGCTATCCGGTTAGTGACATTATGTCAAAATTTCTTGATAGCGGCAATGTTCTTACACAGATAATGCGGAAAATGACCGGTAACGGGACGAATATCGGGAGTTTTGATGCGGTCATCCCTACCGTTGTTGAGGGAATGGTGTATTTTATTCTGGGAGCATTCGTCTATGTGCACCGTAAGAGCGAAACAGCTCAGAAACCAAGCCTTACATACGGAGTACAGTCGGTGTTGAGAATGGTTTCGGCATATCTTTGCAGCCTTGTCGGAGTTGGCTTTCTTATGTCTTATTTTACCAATTACGGCTCAATGGCACATTTGTTTTACGCAACGGTAATGTTTGTGTTGGCTGTTCTTGTATATATAATGTATGAATTGCTTACATCACACAAATGGAGTATGGTTGGAAGAAGCCTGAAACAACTTCCAATCCTTATAATACTGGTAGCGGTTACTTTTGCCGCTATGAAAATAGTTGTATATGGAATTAACAGTTACAGGATAGTACCTGAGCGTACACAATACATTGAAATTGAAGATGTGGAAACGTATCAGCTTGATAATTACGATATAAACTGGGACAAGCTTGACAGAAAGATATATGATGCCGACTGCATAAGCGCAATTGCGGATGAATATAATGATGGTACAGAAGATTATTATGATATGTTGACAAGATGCGTTGTGACAGTACATCAGGATGGACACAGGTATAAACGTAATGTAAATCTTAAACCAAAGACACTGTCAAAGGTCGCTTACAGTATAACAAAGCGCAATGATTCACTAAGCGGAAATTATCTCAGGAAATATATAAATAATTCATATGTTGACATGGATTTCATAAGCCTTGATAACAGTCAGGTTCATGCAATTTATGATTCTATCAAAGAAGAGATAGAGCAGAATAATAATCTTTTGGATGTGATTATGACAGATTATTCAAGTACAATAGGGACATTGTATATAGCTTATATCTATCAGCCGGATATACTCTCACAGGAATATCAGCAGCAACGGCTGCCTATTTCATATAAGACACCTAAAACACTTGAATTACTTATGAATTATGCTAAATCAACGGTCTCATATGAAGAATTTCTTGATATAGTTCATGACAAAAAATTTGAGTCGGCAACTATGAGTGTGGGTGCGCTGACGGCTGACAAAGCTTTTATTTCACAGTATTGGTTTGATTATAATACTGACTTGTATTATAATTTGCTGCAAATCATCGGTAAATACGGAAAAAAAGGTTGCGTAACAGATGATAATGCTGTTATTATAAGTGCACATGCATATTATAACGGTTCGGATTCAGATGATAAGAATGCGGCGTTATATGGCATATATTCGCTTTCTGATGAAGGAATGGAACTTTTCATGAAGGCATGTGAAGAAATTAACAAGAGTAATACGTATGTGGATTAAGACGGAGGTGCGGGGTGTCAGCTTTTACGGAGAAAGCAATAGTTGATGCGTTTGTCAGTTTGCTTAATGAGCATCCGCTGGATAAGATAACAGTTAAGAATATTATTGATAAATGTGGTGTCAATCGTTCAACATTTTATTATTATTTTGAGGACATATATGATCTTATCAATAAGATTTTTGAATATGAGACAGGTAAAATAGTAAATAAGCATTCTGAGTATGAATCATGGGCGGACGGAATTAAAGAAGCCATGTCTTTTGCTATAGATAATAAGAAAGCAATTTATCATGTATATAAATCAGTCAGCCGTGAGCGCCTCAACAAATATCTGAATGAGGTATGTGACAGTATTTTTATGGAGGTTGTGTCGTCACAGGCAGAAGGCTCCAATGCCGGTCCTGAAGATATAAGGCTTGTTACTGATATATATAAGTATACGCTTATAGGCCTGGTATTCAAATGGCTTGAAGAAGGTATGATAACGGAGCCGGGTGAGATCATTGATAAACTCGCTTATCTCTTTGATGGCAATATACATGAAATGCTTGTGCGCGCAGGAGAATATGATAAACGACAGAATTAAATATCTGTCTATAATTCCAACAAATAATATGCAGTGTCGGAAAATCCGACATTGCTTTTTTTTTGCGTGTTTTTTTTGTGAACATTTATGTATAAAATAACCAAGGATTTAGATGAAATAAGGAGATGAGAACATGATTAAATTCGGTAAATGGGTAGTTAAGCACAGGGTTCTGATTATTATCATTGCAGTGCTTTTGCTCATACCGTCCGTAATAGGGATGGTAAAAACACGTATTAATTATGATATGCTCACATATCTGCCGGAGGATATGGATACCGTAAAGGGCCAGAATATTCTTCTCGATGATTTTGGCAAGGGAGCATTTTCATTAATTGTCGTGGAAGGGATGGATGAGAAAGACATCGCAGACCTTACAAAGAAGCTTGAGGATGTAAATCATGTAGATACTGTTATGTGGTACAGCTCACTGGCAGATATATCCATACCTATGGAAATGCTTCCGGAGAAATACTACAATGCATTTAATAACGGTGATACTACAATGATGGCGGTGTTCTTCGATACATCGACATCAAGTGATGACACGATTCAGGCAATTAAAGATGTCAGAAGTGTATGCGGTAAGGATTGCTTCGTAACGGGTATGTCAGCTCTGGTAACGGATCTGAAGGATTTGTGTGAGAAAGAAGAGGCAATATATGTAGGAATCGCGGTTGCCTGCTGTCTTGTTGTAATGATGATTCTTCTTGATTCATTCGTTGCACCGATTCTGTTCCTTGTAAGTATAGGAATGGCAATCCTTTATAACCTTGGCAGCAACATATTCCTTGGTGAAATATCGTATATAACAAAAGCTCTGGCTGCGGTGTTACAGTTGGCAGTTACAATGGATTATTCGATATTCCTCTGGCACAGTTACAACGAACAAAAGGAACGTTATGACGGAGATAAGGAACGTGCCATGGCGCATGCCGTAAAAGCAACGTTCACATCCGTAATCGGCAGCTCGATCACAACGGTGGCAGGATTCCTTGCAATGTGTTTCATGAGTTTTACACTCGGTGTTGACCTGGGTATAGTAATGGCAAAGGGTGTTATATTCGGCGTAATCGGATGTGTAACGATACTTCCTTCGTTATTGCTTATATTTGATAAAGTTCTTGAGAAAACAAAACATCGTTCGATTATCTCTAAAATGGATAAATTTGCTTCGGGAATTGTAAAGATTCCGGCAGTATTCATTGTTCTTTTTGTAATAATAATTGTACCGGCAATTTACTGTTACAACAAGACGGAAGTATACTACGACATGGCATCCACATTGCCGGATGATATAGATTATGTAATCGCTACATCCAAACTCGATGAGAAGTTCGATATGAGTAATGTACATATGGTACTCGCGGACACCAATATGGAAGCTAAAGATGCCAATGCCATGATGAAAGAGATGGAAAGTGTTGACGGCGTCAACTTTGCAATGGGATTTAACAGCCTTGTCGGAACAGCCATTCCGGAGGAAATTATCCCTGATGATTTAAAGAGTATTTTAAAAGGTGATAAATATCAGCTTATTCTTGTAAGTTCGGCTTATAAGACAGCAACGGACGAGGTTAACGACCAGATTGATGAGCTGAATGATATTATTAAGAAATACGACGAAAACGGTATGCTTATAGGTGAGGCTCCTTGTACCAAGGATCTTATCACGGTTACAGACCATGACTTCCAGGTGGTAAACATTATATCAATAGCAGCCATTTTCATAATCATACTCATAGTATTAAAGAGTATATCACTTCCTGTAATACTCGTTGCGGTAATACAGTTTGCAATATTTATTAACCTTGGTATTCCGTATATCACCGGAACAACACTTCCGTTTATCGCTCCGATATGTATAAGCACGATACAGCTTGGTTCTACTGTCGATTATGCGATACTTATGACAACAAGATATAAGAGGGAACGTTCACGCGGGGCCGACAGAAAAGCATCTGTCACGACTGCACTCGCCACATCGATTCCATCAATTCTTGTAAGTGCACTCGGATTCTTTGCAGCAACTTTTGGTGTAGCGGTTTATTCGGAAATAGATATTATTTCTTCACTTTGTGTATTGATGGCAAGGGGCGCACTTATCAGTATGGCATCGGTAATTCTTATTTTACCTTCATTCCTGCTGGTATTTGATGGCCTGATAACACATACAAGTATTGGATTTAATGTCAGAAAGAAAAAAGCATAAGAAAGGAAGGCGTATATTATGAGAAAAAATATAGGAAAAGCAATCGGATTAACAATGTCCGCACTTATGATTTTCGGATGCGGAATGGCTGTTTCGGCCGGAAGCAATGGCAGTACAGATGTAAAGAGCGTTACACAGAAGGAAGAGAGCTCTACAGATAAAGTAAAATCAGATATAGCAAGTATTATAAATGATGCTGATGTCGACAAGGAGGAAACCGTTTATGTTATCGCCAATGCAGACGGAAGCGTGAAGAAAGTTATCGTAAGCGAACTCCTTAAGAATCCGGACGGACTTGATAAGCTCACAGACGCTACAGGACTTACAGATATAGTAAATGTAAAGAGCGATGCAGGATATACCATGAGTGATTCAAGCTATGTATGGGATGCAGGCGGTGAAAATATTTATTACAGAGGTACAACAACCAATGAAGTTCCTGTGACATTCAAGATTTCTTTCAAACTTGACGGACAGAGTGTATCGGCGGATGAAATAGCCGGCAAGAGCGGAGCTCTTGAGATGACATTCGATTACATCAATAACTGTAAAAAAACAGTTGAGATAGATGGTAAGAACGAGGAAATGTATGTTCCGTTTCTTATGATAAGCGGAATGATTCTTGACAATGACAATTTCAAGAATATAACAGTTGATAACGGTAAAGTCATAGATGACGGTGATAAGACAGTTGTAGCAGGTTTTGCACTTCCGGGTCTCTCGGATAATCTGGCACTTAGTGATGGTACAGATATCGATATCCCATCTTCGGTAACAATTAAAGCCGATGTAACGGATTTTTCACTTGCAACGACACTTACGGTTGCTACCAACGATGTATTCAATAAAGTGAGCATTGATGATGATGACACCGTGGAAGAAATAGAGGACAAACTTGATACCCTTGATTCTTCTATGAAACAGATTGTGGACGGTGCATCAGAACTTCATGGTTATCTTACACAGTTACTTGATAAATCCGGTGAACTCATTGAAGGCGTTGCCGAACTTGATACATATGCTAACCAGATTTCACAGAGCGTGGATAAGCTTTACAAAGATGGTGTCGTATATATAGACGGTAAACTTGCGGAGCTTTCAAGCGGACTTTCAACACTTTCAGGAAACAGCGCACAGTTGAATGCGGGAGCCAAACAGGTATATGATACGCTTCTGGGCACTGTTGAGACACAGCTTAAGGCAGCAGGTCTTGATGCACTCGGAATTAAGGTTCCGGCACTTACCGTAGACAATTATGCGGCTGAGCTTAATAAACTTGTTAACGCACTCGATGAAACAAATGTGAGAGCATATGCAACCCAGATTGCAAAGAAAACCGTAACAGATAAAGTGAATGCAAGCGAAGCACAGATTACTGCAGCCGTAACCGAAGCAGTTAAGACTGAGGTTACGAACACAGTTAAGACAACAGTTGTTCTTCCAAAGGTGCTTGCTTCACAGAACCTTACAATGGAACAGTATAATGTGCTTCCGGCAGCGGTTAAGAGTCAGATAGATGCAGCGGTTGATGCGCAGATGCAGTCAGAAACAGTCCAGTCAGCAATCACTGCCCAGATGGCAACGGATAAGGTTAAAAAGACCATTTCCGATAATGTAGCAGCCCAGAAGACAAAACTCATAGCAGAAAATATGGCAGGAACTGAGGTACAGACACAGATTAATGCTGCTGTAACCAAGGCAAAAGATGGCGCAGCCCAGATTAAATCAGCCAGGGAATCGCTTGATTCATATGCAACATTTTATCAGGGCGTCCTCGCTTATACGGCAGGAACGGATACGGCAGCAGCCGGCAGTGCACAGCTGTCACAGGGATACACAGAGAATATCACCGCTAATGTAAAAACTCTTTCGGATAAACTCAAAGAGTATGTTGCAGGTATTGATAAACTTAACACAAGTGCTCCTGCATTTAAGGACGCTGTTTCACAGATTACAGACGGAGCAGGGACTCTTGCAGACGGAACATCCAAGTTCTATGATGAAGGAATCAAGGCGATTATAGATAAGATTGATGACATAACACCTGTAATCACAAGACTTAAGGCCACACTTGATATATCCAGGGATTATCAGTCATTCGGCGGCAAGTCAGATGATATGACAGGAAGCACAAAGTTCATATACAGAACTGAGTCAATCGAAAAATAAATAAGCTTATTAGTCTAAATTATGTTCTCTTTCTAAAGTACCGCGGCTTTCGGGCCGCGGTACTTATTTTTGCCGCTGCCTTTTGCCTTTAAATATTGTTACAGCTGACAGGGATGTGTTATACTATAGTTGCGAAAAGGAGGCACTTATGAATATAGGAATTATCGGAGCCGGACATATCGCCGGTAAAATGGCATTGACAATACAGGCGTGCAAAAATGCCAATGCTTATGCAGTAGCATCGCGTTCATATGAAAAGGCATGTGAATTTGCGGCAGAATACGGTTTTGCACATGCTTATGGTTCGTATGACGAACTTGTAGGGGATTCTGATGTCGAACTGGTATATGTGGCGACACCACATTCATTTCATTATGAACATATCAGGATGTGCCTTGAACACGGCAAGAATGTATTATGTGAGAAGTCTTTTACGCTTGACGCATCACAGGCTTCTGAATTGATTTCCATGGCAGAGAACAGGGGACTTTTTCTTGGCGAGGCAATCTGGACAAGATATCTTCCAATGAGATTTACGCTTGATAATCTTATTAAAAGTAAAATCATAGGAGAAGTTATGTCCGTATCGGCTTCTTTGTCATATCCGATTGCCAATAAAGAAAGAATTATCCGCAAGGATCTTGGCGGAGGTGCGCTTTTAGATATCGGAGTCTATTGTGTTAATTTTGCATCAATGGTATTGGGCAATGACATCCGCGCAATAACGGCATCTGCTGTCTTAAATGCCAACGGCATGGATATGGCCGACGGAATTACGATGCTGTATGAGAATGGAAAAATGGCGGTCCTTCATTGTGATGCCAGAACCGCAGGAAGCCGCGACGGGATAGTATACGGGACAGATGGATATATTGTTTTTCACAATATAAATAACTGTGAAGGCATTGATGTTTATAATACTTCCCACGAAATTATCAGCCATATTGATACGCCTGCACAGATAACCGGATTCGAATATGAGCTTGATGCCGCAATCGATGCCATACAGAACGGCCGGACCGAGTGCACCCGGATGCCTCATGCCGAAATAATTGCGGTTATGGAAATAATGGACAGAATAAGGGAGAAAACAGGGGTGGAGTATTAGAAACGTAAAGATAACACAGTCTCAATTTGTTGATGAGAATTATTATATCTGAAGAATAAATTTATGTTTGAGGTAAGAAGGCAAGAATGCATAAAAGATACATGTTGACAGGTGTATTTAGTCATGCTATCATAAATTCAAAGCATAAATTTCAATCATTCTGAAACGGCCGTATTTCTTACACGGACCGGA
>ENA-OZAI01000161-OZAI01000161.1-human-gut-metagenome-genome-assembly--contig:-NODE-161-length-27384-cov-4.119177_pt1 | contig 27384 bp, 28 predicted proteins | sample MGYA00243299_ERZ653495 | MGnify/ENA primary metagenome ERZ653495 (study PRJEB26926, sample SAMN06164907) | human gut metagenome | biome: ENVO:00009003; feature: ENVO:2100002; material: ENVO:00002003... | reverse complement strand
AGGCTATTCGTCGGCAGCGTCAGATGTGTATAAGAGACAGATTCTGTGCTTTTTCGCGTGAATTTTTATTTTTCGTTCTTTCAGGGGACTGATTTCGTGCCGGTTCGCGTGGTTTCGCTGGTTTTCGCCTGCCCGTTTGTCGATTTTTTCTTCTTGCTTTTTTTAGATTACAGGCGTTTTACCATTTCCTGCAGCAGGTTGACACAGTGACGGGCTGCCTCGCTCTCAAAGGTCGGGTAGTCCATCGTTGCGCTGTCGTCTGCTTTATCGGAGATGGCGCGGAGTACGACGTATGGAATCTTGTTCAGATAAGCGCCCTGCGCAATCGCAGCGCCCTCCATCTCGGCGCAGGAACCGTTGAATTCCTCGATCAGATGGTTTTTCACTTCTTTGCTGGAAATAAACTGGTCACCGCTGACCACGCGTCCGCGGAATACCTGGATTTCCGGATTGACTTCCTTGCAGACTTCCTCTGCCACCTCCGCAAGGTGCTCGTCTGCCGGGAAGCTCAAAACGCCCATCTGCGGAATCTCGCCGAGCGGGTATCCGAAGATGCGCACATCCATATCGTGCTGAACAGCATCGGTCGAGATGACGATATCGCCGATGTTGATTTCATTCCGCAGGGAGCCTGCGATTCCGGTGTTGATGACACAGTCCACGCCGTAATCATCCACAAGAATCTGCGTGCAGATACCGGCATTTACTTTGCCGATTCCGCTGCGCACAACAACCACTTCTTTTCCGTTCAGGTAACCGTGGTTGAACTCCATGGATGCCTTCGTGCGGATTGTAACATCCGTCATCATTTCCTTTAAGCTTGCAACTTCAACTTCCATTGCACCGATAATTCCGATTAACTTCATGTTTATGATATCCTCCAATAACTTTCCTTCTGGTTTCTTCTGCGGCCTGCATCCGCACACCGTAACCGGCTGCAGCGGACTCTCCGCTCTTTTGTGATTCCTGTTACAGAATACCATAAAATCCGAATCTGTGGTATCTTTTTTCTTTGCTGTTTTCCGATTCTATGGTATAATAGCAGGAAGCGAGGAAATACCGTGGCTGAGGTTCACGGTCATATCCTAAATTTCTCATTTACGAAGGAGGATCTTATCTATGGAATATACAACAAAAGGTACCTGTTCCAGAAAAATTCTGTTTGAGGTAGAAGACGGTAAAGTACACAACGTACAGTTCGTAGGCGGATGCAACGGAAACACACAGGGTGTTGCAAGACTCGTTGAGGGCATGGACGTAAACGAAGCCATCTCCCGCATGAAAGGCATCGACTGCAACGGACGCGGAACATCATGTCCAGACCAGCTTGCAAAAGCGCTGGAACAGGCAATTCAGAAATAACTCTTTTTAACGCTTGCTCTTTTTTATAATAAATCCCCGGGAATGCTCACCCGGGGATTTTGTAATTTATGCACTTCTGTTTTTTCTTTTCTGATGCAGCACAGCCTCCCTGCCGCCTGCTTTCTGCCGCTCTTTCTTCTATATATAATAGCGCGGTCTTTCTTCCTTCCGGTCGCTGAAACAGTTTTATCTATCCCATTTGTCGCAGAGACTGTTGATCTGGTCAGCAAATTTGGAAAGATCTTTGTTTGCGCCGCCTTTGTTTCTTGTAATAACCGTAAGCAGCCGCTGACCAGCCGCAACGAGGCGGTCGAAGACGGCATTTCCGCTGCTTCTCGTGCGCAGGGTTCCTGCATTTGCGGCACTTTCTTTCTGGATCGGAATGCCGACAGTTTTCTCGATAAATTCATTTTCTTTCAGATCAAATACGGTCCCGGAGAACGGAGCCATCGCCGGATAACGGAATTCATCCCACAGTTTTTCTGCAAAAAGTTCCGTCACCTTATCCTCTCCGTGCGTCACGAAAACGCGGTCCGGTTTTGCCCGCAGACTGCCCGCCCATTTGAGCAGTCCTTCCTGATCTGCGTGGCCGCTCATGCCCGGGAACTGGATGATGTGCGCGTTCACATGAACCTCTTCCTGGAACAGTTTCACTTCCTTCGCGCCTCCGATCAGCGCCCGTCCCAGTGTACCGACGGCCTGATAGCCGACGAAGAGAACCGTACTCTCCTGCCGCCAGAGGTTGTGCTTCAGATGATGCTTGATTCGTCCTGCATCGCACATGCCGCTCGCGGATATGATGACCTTCGGGGTTTCGTTGAAGTTGATGGCTTTCGACTCATCGGATGTAATCGAGAGCTTTAAGCCCGGAAACAGAATCGGATTAATGCCCTGCGCAAGGAGCGCAGCTGCATCGGAATCGTAGCACTCTTTCTGATGATCGCGGAAAATATTGGTTGCCTCAACGGCAAGCGGACTGTCCACGTAAACCGGGAATTCGCCGTGACCGTGAACCAGATGTTCTGCCTTAATTTCACGAATAAAGTACAGCATCTCCTGCGTTCTTCCAACAGCAAACGACGGGATCACGAGGTTGCCGCCGCGGTCGAGCGTTTCCTGAATGATTTTTGCCAGCTCCGGCACGTAATCCGGTTTCGGACCGTGGCTCCGGTCACCGTAGGTGGATTCCATAATCACGTAATCGGCGCTCTCCGGGTACTCCGGGTCGTTGATCAGCGGCTGATGGATATTTCCGATATCGCCGGAGAAGAGCAGTTTTTTCGTCACACCGTCCTCTGTCAGCCACAGCTCAATGGATGCGGAGCCGAGCAGATGACCGGCATCGAGGAAACGGATCTGAATGCCGTCCGATAGTGTCACACGCTGATGATACGGAATGCCTTCCAGCAGACGGATCACGCCGAGGGCGTCCTCCATCGTATATGGCGTAACGTAATCTTCTTTTCCCGCCCGGCGGTTCTTGCGGTTCCGCCACTCGGCCTCGGCAAGCTGAATGTGTGCGCTGTCGCGGAGCATGATGTCCGAAAGCGCTACCGTCGCCGGAGTCATATAGATTGGGCCACGGAAGCCGTGCGCATACAGCAGCGGCAGATTTCCGGTGTGATCGATGTGCGCGTGCGTGATCAATACAAAATCAAGCTGGGATGCCGGGACCGGAATCGGCTTGTTTTCATAAATATTCGGTCCCTGCTCCATACCGCAGTCCACTAAAAATTTTTTCCCGGCAGCCTCCAGATAATAACAACTGCCCGTCACTTCATGTGTTGCTCCAAGAAATGTAAGACGCATAAGATGCCTCCTGTTCTCCCGTTTTGTTCGGGGACAAAATGTTGTCACTGCGGGTCAAAACACGCGTTATACGTTTGGCCCGTTATCGCAGCCAGCAGTCGTCAAGTTCTCATGCCAGCATGGTCTTTGACGCGTTGTCCGCGAAAATAATCTGAAATTTTTTTTGTATTTTATGCTTATTCTCTCTTTTTTGATTATTATAGCATAATATCTGGCGGATTCCAACGGAATTTTAAGGCAGATTGCACAACAATCTTGATATTTTTGTTCAATTATGGGCATCGGCTTGTAGAAGCGTACAGAAAAGAGGCACCGGTATTCCTGCAGTAATACCGATGCCTCACTTATCGGGGCCAGCCGATGTTCCGTATGATCACTCACACGCTGAACATAGTAACACATGATGACTCAGATCTGTGTTGTGGTTGGAAAAAGGAATTTCGACGCGTTGAAAATCCTGAAAGATCTGCGTTTTCGTCTTAATATATTCATTGTTATAAGGTTTCTATAGGGGACTGGCCCCGGTTTCTCAAAGGGAGGGAATGTAAACTGGATTGGGTTAAAAACCATGTCCGTTCATTTACACTACCTCTTTTTTATCTCATTATAGATAATGTTTTGCCCGTTTTTATTCTAAATATTTGTGCGTTAGATAAGAAGCACGTTAGCCGATGTAGATACCATTAGTTCTGCTAGCGCCATTTTCAAGTACACCATTTTTAGTGCAAGAATGATAGCCTCTTAAACGATAGTAATAACCTTTTTCTACTTTTACTTCTTTTCCAAAATACAATGAGTTTGTATTATAATCTACATTTTCCCACTTCATATAACTATAAAAATTACCGTCACCATTGGAGCGTTCTAAATACACATTTAATTTTACAGTATTACAAGTAACATTGCATAATGTTGCTCCTCCAACTCCAACGTAACCATTTCCATTATTAGTAATTCTTACATATCCCTCATGTAAATATGTACTTCTTGCCACACTCTGATAGTTTCCAACTGATTCCAATTCATTTGTCAGCACAGACCCATCTATCGTATTACCTAAATAATCTAATACATCTGCCTGTACACTCACCGAATTTACAGCCAGTGAAAAAACGAGCATTGCACAAAAGAGTAAGCTTTTCAAATTCATAATTTTTTTCATACTTTCTCTTTTCTCCCGCCTTCATCTACATAATATATACGTGTATCTGATAACATAATTACACATTGTACTGCATTTCGTTTAAAATTTTTATCAATTCTTCCTTTTCGATTTGTCCACTTAATTGATAATATGCATCTTTATATTTCCAAGCTGCATAATAATTTTCTTCATCATTCTCTGAAATTGTTCCCATATCAACTTCTATTACATCATCTATCGTTTCTACTTCAACTTTCTCTTTATCTTTCCAGCTTCCTTGCGATAAATCCTTTTCATTGGCAGATAAACGCAAATACACAAAATTTCCATTATATATATATTCTATTGAAGCCATTTGTATTTCTGGTATTATCATAACTTTATTATATGTCATTCCTGCTGGAATATAATAAAACTCCGGCACTGCAATGTGTACTTTATCCTTTATTTCTTGAATTGCATCATCCAAACTTACATCTGAGTATTCTCTTTCTTCACCATTATCAGTTCCACTTACATCTCCACCATTCCAAACATCATGCACAGTCTCCACCAGTCGAATCCGATTTGCCTCGCTCGTCATACTGGCTCCAAACACGCAAGCCCCCACAACCAACACAACACCAGCCGCCTTTGCCGTCCGTACCCAGTGTTTTGTTGTTTTCGCTCTCTTCGCAATCTTCTTCTGTCTCTCCGCCTGCTTTTCACGTTCCACCTTTTTCTCCACGATCTGGCGGCGGATCTCCAGTGTTTTTTCTGTCGGATTCCCTTCCGCGTCCGCGAGTCCTTCCTTCTGAAGGCGCTGCTGGAAGCGCTCGTACATTGCGTTCAGTTCTTCCTCTGAAAGCGCAGGCGCAGCCTCCTGTTCTGTTGCTGTGTTTCCTTCCTCTGCCTTTACAACTGCCGATTCCCCTTCCACCGTTTTCGAATCCGCAGCCATTTTTTCTTCCATCGTCTGCTCCAGTTTCTTTTTCAGCTGTTCTTCTTTTTCTATCTTTTTCATCTTCTTCCGTTCCTCGGCATTTTCCATGTTGTAACCGCTCTTGACTTTTTTTCTTCTTGAGGGGATAATAAAAGCCAAATGATATTATCAAATTCCAGGGAGGAATTCTCATGAAGCATATTGTTCTGACAGGCGGAGGTACCGCCGGCCATGTTACCCCGAATATTGCCCTGATTCCAAAATTAAAGGAAGCAGGTTATAAAATCTCTTATATCGGTTCCTACGACGGTATGGAGCGCAAGCTGATCGAAGATCTCGGCATTCCGTATTACGGAATTTCATCCGGAAAGCTGCGCCGCTACTTCGATCCGAAAAACTTTTCCGATCCATTCCGCGTCGTAAAAGGCTACTTTGAAGCAAAAAAACTGCTCAAAAAGCTGAAACCAAACGTTGTCTTCTCCAAAGGCGGCTTCGTTTCGGTACCGGTTGTCCTTGCCGCCAAAGCATGTAAAGTCCCGGCGCTCATCCATGAATCAGATATGACGCCTGGCCTGGCAAATAAACTGTGTATTCCGTCCGCTGCAAAGGTCTGCTGTAATTTCCCGGAAACCGTCAAATGTCTCCCGGAAAACAAAGCCGTTCTGACCGGAACGCCAATCCGCCAGGAACTGCTGTCCGGCGATGCGCGGGAAGGCCTGAAGTTCTGCGGATTCAATGCCGCAAAACCGGTTATTCTCGTCATCGGAGGAAGCCTCGGTTCCGTCGCTGTCAATAATGCGGTCCGTTCTATTTTACCAGAACTTCTGAAAGATTTCCAGGTGATTCATCTCTGCGGTAAAGATAAACTGGATGCATCCTTAAATGGTACCGAAGGTTACGTTCAGTTCGAGTACATCAAAGATGAGCTCCCGGATCTCTTCGCTGCAGCAGATCTGATCATCTCCCGCGCCGGCGCAAATGCGATCTGCGAAATCAGTGCTCTGGCAAAACCAAACATTCTGATTCCGCTTTCTGCCAATGCCAGCCGCGGAGACCAGATTTTAAATGCGCGTTCCTTTGAGCGTCAGGGTTACAGTAAAGTTCTGGAAGAAGAATCCGTGAATGCGCAGACCCTTCAGTCCGCAATCCGTGAGGTTTACGAAAATCGTCAGACCTACATCAATGCGATGAAGAAGAGCAGCCACACCGATTCCATCGGCCGCATCCTTTCCCTGATCCAGGAATGCGAACGCAAATAGTAACTACAGAAATCCCATTTCTCTGGCTTTGTCAGCAAAGTGCTGGCAAAGCCATTTTTTCGTCCGGGTCATTTTCACCCGCAGATTTCCGATGGTGATACCCATTTCGGATGCTACTTCCTTTTCCGAACGCTCATGCACCTTGATTTCACGCGTAATATAATAACCCGATTCATCATGATCTTTCAGTGCATCCATCACTTCCTGAAAAAAATGATTTCTCTCCTGCTTTTCTTCCTCTGCAAGCGTCGGAAGTTCCATCTCTTCCGCCCGAAGATCCTCATCCAGTTCGTTCCAGTCAAAACGTTGTGCTTTTCTTTGATAATCAATTCCCAGATTCTTCGCAGCGACACGGACCCAGCCTTCTACTCTGTCTTCATCCAGCGCATCAATATTCAGGTACAGTTTCACCATCGTTTCCTGTGCGATATCATCCGCATCGGCTTCATTGTGTACCACCTGCATTGCGGCTGAATAGGCTGTCATTACATACTTTTTATATATTTCTGAAAAGTTATTTTTGTCCATTGTTCTCCGCCCCTGTTCGTCTGTCATTGATTCTTTTTCTGGCTGCTGCCAGCCTTTTCTCAGGCCTTCAGCTCTGCCGTCACGCTCTCAATGATCTGCTCTTTTACCGCATCCTCGAGAGTTCCCTGCTTCCATGCAGCAATACCGGCATTGTCACCTTCATATCTTGGAATCAGATGCATATGGAAGTGGAATACCGTCTGTCCTGCTGCCTCACCATTGTTCTGTACCAGATTGAAGCCATCAGAATGAAGCGCTTTCGTCATGGCCGTCGCCATTTTTTTGCCGAGAATCATTGCTTTCGCTGCGGTTTCATCCGGAATTTCATAAATGTTTGCAAAATGCTGTTTTGGAAGAATCAGCGCATGTCCTTTCGTTGCCGGTCCCTGATCCAGAATGACACGGAACTCATCGTCCTCATACAATGTCGCGGTTGGAATTTCTCCGTTTGCTAATTTACAAAAAATACAATCCATGATCTTTTTCTCCTTTACTTTTTTTAATTCTTCTGTTGTTCCGAATCCCGTTCTGCACGGTTCCGAACAACTCTATTTTCTCACTATTTGTCGAAAAATGTCAAATAATGCAGAACGCTTTTTGTTGCGCGCTCCCCCTTTTCAATGCTAAACTTTTGCCTAATCAAAAATCATTACCTACGCATCATAAGGAGGATACGGCTATGTCAAAAGAACCAACAACCAATTCACAGGGCTTATCGGAAGAATGTCACGCTATGATTTCCCGGATTTCACATGAGGTTCGAAATCCTGTTGCGGTTATCCACAGCTTTCATCAGCTTCTTCTTTTAGCGCATCCGGAGCTTTCCAACGATCTCTATTTTCAGAAAATCCAGGAAAATATGGCTTTTCTGAACTCCCTGCTCGATGAGCTCTCCTGCTATAATCATTCATATCGGGCGGTACGCGCTTACGTGAATCCTTATCTTCTGCTCCAGAATCTCTGTGCCGATACCGGCGTTCTCCTCGAAAAACAACAGGTTTCCATTGAACTTGTCAAGGAATCTGCCATTCCGCGCTTTGCCCTTGATACCACGCAATTTCGTCAGCTTTTTCTGAACCTGATCCGAAATGCGGCGGAAGCAATGCCTTCCGGCGGAACGATCAAAATCTCTCTCTGTTTCGACGGTGACTTTCTGACCATCCGTGTGCAGGACACTGGCTGCGGAATCCCCGCCGAGGATCTGCCGACTCTCTTTGACCTTTTTGTCACACATAAGAAAAACGGAACCGGCCTTGGACTTGCCATCTGCAAGGAAATTGTAACCGCACACGACGGCACGATTTCCGTTTCTTCCGTTCCCGGGGAAGGAAGCACCTTTACGGTCGTTTTCCCCTTTTCCTGATCCTTGCCATTCCCGGATAGAGAACCGCCATCAGGACTGCACCTGCCAGAAAACCGCCGATGTGTGCGAAGTTGTCCACATTTGAAGACTGGAATCCGACCAGCAGCGAAAGGACAGCCATGACGGCCATCCGCCGGAAGGTGAGATCCTCCAGCCTTCCTTTCCGAAATGCCAGAAGAACAAGCATCGCTCCGACTGCAGAAAAAATCGCTCCCGAAGCGCCGGCGGAAACTGCCGGTGCTTCCCCTGTTTTCATCAGGAACAGTTCATACAGATACGAGCACAGATTTCCGACAAGTCCGCCACCCAGATAGATGACCAGATAACGGATCTTTCCAACTGCGCGTTCCAGGTAATCCCCAAGGAACAAAAGAAGCAGCATGTTGTTGATCAGATGCTGGATGCCAAAGTGAAGAAACATACTCGTAAACAGGCGATAGTATTCTCCGCTCTCAATCAGCGGCGCATACGCCGCACCGCAGTCCATCATATGTCTGGAGCTCTCTGTCCCTCCGGTCAGTGTGACTGCAAGGAATACCAGAATATTGCATACGACGATGACCAGATTGATGCTGTTTTTTGACCTCTTCCACATACGGTCCACGATATCTTCGTTCGGATCGTAACTGTTTTTCCTTTGTTCTTCCATTACATCATTTCCTTATCTGTGCTATTTTTTTATTATAATTTAATTCACTTGTAAATGCAAGAAATCGTCAAATTTTTTTCTTTTTTGATAAACGTTTTTCGACAATTATTGACGCTTCACGACGGCTTTCGACGTTTTATGACATTATTTTTTACATTATTTCTTTTTTTAATTTTATGCATAATTTTCTTTTCTATAATATTTTTGTTTCATTCGCATAACTTTTTTCTTTGATCATTCTGCCATATTAAAAATAACGCATCCAGCGCTTTCTCCAAATCGAAAAAGTGTAATGCGTCATTTTTCTCTAATTTCTGTTTTTCTCTCCCGCCTTATACCGGTATTTCTTCCCGGCAAATGAGATATCGTCTCCATCCTCCAGCTTCTTTTTTGTCTCGCCCATCAATGGAACGCCATTCACCGTTGTTCCGTTCCGCGAATTCAGATCCAGCAGATAATCTCCCTCTTCTGTACTGACCAGCTTTGCGTGAAGGCGGCTTACCGTACGGTATGGCAGAATTACATCTGCCGCCGCTGACAGTTTTCCAATCAATGTGCTTCCGCGTTCAATCGGAATCAGCGGAAGATCAATCGGATCTATCGGAATCAGATATGCCCTTCCCTCATCCTCCGGGCTGGTCAGCAGTTCCGTTTTTCCAAACAGATCCTCTTCATGCCCCTCCAATTCCATCAGGCTGTGCATCTTTCTGTTTTCCTGTTCTTCATTCTTTTCCCATGTTTTCTCTTTTTCGACTGAGGAATCCCTTCTCCATCCCTGCTGTTCTGTATCGCTTTGCGGATTCCATGTTCCATCTTTCTGTTTTAAGCCCTTCCGATTCTGATATTCCGAAAATACATCTCCTGTTTCGCCTTGTTTCCGGATTCCTGCGGCCTTCCCATAGCTTCCTGTTTCTGTTCCCGACTGCCGCTTTTTCCATCGGCTGACAAGTTCCAATGCCAGACTTACAATTCCCACAACAGCCGCCGCTCCTCCCAGCACCAGATACCAAACAGTTTCGGCCTGTGTCCACCGCAGTGCCAGCACACCTCCCAGAAATCCGATGCAGATCACTGCTTCCACAATATTTTTCCAGCGTCCTTCATCCTTTTCTTCCTCCGCTTCCACAAAAAAATTTTCCGCCGCTTCCGCTTCTTGTTCTCCCCAAAGTGTTTCCTCCATCTGTACAGGCGGATTTTCTTCCCTAGGACGCTCTTTTCCCTCCTGCTCCGTCGTTTCTTTCTTCTCTTTCCCTGTCTGATATAAGAGTGCCTGAATCATCTCAACCGAAAAGATCTCCGCCGAAATCTCCCGATACAGTCCATACCCGAGTACCACCGCATCCTGCTCCTGGTGATCCAGCTTCGGCAGCAGATATTCCATCAGCTCCCGGATCTGCTTCTGAAAACAGCCTGTGTGTCCCTGCTTTCCCGGCAGATAACAGAAGGAAAAGTTCTCCAGATTTGCATCTGCAAAAACCAGCTCCGGCTGCAGAACGAGACCGTCCGGTGCAAGCAGGTACTGCCCCAGTTCTTCGAGAAGATCCAGCAGCTGTTCAAACAGTTTCCGCAGCGCCTCCGCCCCAATCGAGCGCTGTTCAAACACACTCTGAAGCGACTGCTTTGATGTCACCTCATAGTAAAACAATGTTTTATCATCCATTTTCCCGATTTTGCAGTCCAAAAGCCCTGGGATTGTGTTTGTCAGCAGCATACGGATCTGATACGACGCCGTGTCCGGCTCTTTTTCCTCCTGTAAAATAACATATGTATGATTCAAATCTCTTTTATAATCAATCTGCATTTCTCCGCTTCCGTCCTTACTTCTGGTTCCAGATCTGTTTTACTGCCCGTATCTTCCGGATCGTTTTCACCGGATTGTTTCTCCTGCTTTCACTCAAAACCGAATATTCCCACGCGTTCCGGCTCCAGATTGGCAGAATGTTTCCTTCTGCTTTTATCTGAATCTCTTTTTCTCTGCATTCCGTCTGTACAGTCACCGGTTCAGCCGGAAGCGGTATCTGGGAAATCCACCATTCCATCCGGCTTTGGGCGGCTGCCTCTCCTTTTTCCACAGACAGACGGCCTTCACTGGCGGCAAGCATTGTGCTTTCATATGCCGCAAATGTATACCAGCTCCGTGCGTGTACAAAAAAGGTCAGCGACAGCAGAAGAAAAATCACCATCAGAACAAGCGGCACGACCAGAACTGCCTCTACCGTAATACTTGCTTTTCTCATTTTCACTTTCAAAGCATTCCGCACCTCCCCACAAATCCAAGCAGCAGAAACGGCACCAGCGGTATGGAATCCTGTTTCCGTATTTTCTTCCGCATCAGAAGGACTCCGCAGAGTACCGAACAGAGAATGAGTCCCAGCGTCAGAACGCCGAACGTCTGCCCAAATCCCAGCCAGATTCCAACCGTCAGAAGCAGAAGGCCGTCCCCGTATCCCACCTGTTCCCGTGATATATAACTGAGCGTCAGAAATCCTGCTCCCGGCAGCAGGGACAGCAGCCATTCCAGCCACGATGTCTGTTCCACCAGAATCTGCCATCCAATGCCTGCAAGGAATAAAACACCGGTCAGGACAAGGCTGATCTGCCGTTTCCTCACATCCATTCCGGCAAGAATCCCCAGATACAGCAATATAATTGCACTCTTTACTTCTTCCTGATACACAGCCGCGGCCTCCTTTCCGCAAACCCGAGTTTCTGTTTACCGTCCTTCTTTCCAGTCTCACCCGGAAAGAAGACACCTGCTCTGCTCATATCCGGCTTTCTTACGCCGCCTTTTTCGCGCATTTCGAGCACTGCGGCAGTCCATCCGTCTGTTCCAGTGCTACAAGTTTTACTTTACGTTTCAGCCCTTTGCAGGAAAGACTGTTATGATACCGGTTTCCGTATTTCGTATAGTAAACTTCTGCCCCCGCAGCGCCATTTCCCACGCACTGTTCGCATTCCTTATATTTTTCTCCATCCTGATTCCGTTTCCACGCAAGCGCACCCGGTGAGGAAACCTGGATCGAAAGATTGATATGACTGCACGACGAATCGGTATGATACACACTGCCGTTCTCAGTCACCCACACCATCTGTTTTGCTTCGCCCTCTTCTTCATCCGCCTCCTCTTCTGTCTTTCCGCAGAACAGATGCACTTTCGCACACGCTGCAATTCCCCGGTTCCGCACCGGAACGAGGCGGTTTCCCATTTTCGGCCAGTAAATCGCTTTCAGTTCCAGCCATCCATTTTTCACACGGCTTCCTGCCAGTGTCACCATTCCATTTTCGCGGATTTCTTTTGGAATCTTTGCTTCTGCATAAGCAATGCACGCGGCCGTTTCTGGTATTTCATACGTTTCTTTTCCCGTCTCATCCACCGCGTAGGCACAAACGGAAAGATACCGCGCGGACTCCTGCAGAGATACCGTCAGCATTCCATGCAGCCGGTAAAGATCCACGATTTTTAATAACACAAGAACCGCGATCAGAAAAACAGGAAGTGCCAGTGAAGCTTCCACCGTCAGGCTTGCCCTGTTCCATTTTCGTTTTACAAAAGGCTGCTCTCCTGATCCGGATTTATAAAAATTCCCGGAAGAGTGGATAAGTTTTTTGATAAGGTTCCAGAAATAAATGTGCCGTTCAGAAGAACACCCTTTTGTATCCCTGCCGGAGTCATCCCATTTTTCAGGCTGCTCCCTGCATCTCATATCCATAATTTCTCGTAATCTCATACTCTCGTTTCCCAATTACCGCCGTAAAACCGGCTTCCAGTTCATCGACACAGCAATCCAGTCGGAAACCCGGCTGCTGCTGTTCTGTCCGCATATTGTATTCCACCAGATCCATCGCTCCAAACGTTACCGCTTTTCCCGATTTCTGCATCAAAAGCAGCCGCAGATAATCGGAATACTCCATGCCGCCCGGTGCATTTTTTCTGCTCTGATCCCCTGTTTCCAGCAGTTTCGGAAGCTGTTCCAGAGAAAGCTGCCACGATTCTGCCGTTTTGAACAGCGCTACTTTTCCACCATCCAGCAGTTCCCGCAGATCCAGAATGCTTTCTGCAAATGCCCAGCACACGGCAAGTGCCATTTTCACAACCGGCATCGCCGCCGGAACTCCAAACGACGCGGCAATTACCCCCGCCATTGCTTCCATCTCGCCCTGCTTCTGCGCATCTTTCGCCAGATACACCAGATTTGCCGCCTCCCGCAGCGCCAGCAGACGGTTCACGGTTCCCGCCAGATTATCCTGATCACTGTTTTTTCCGCAGAGCACATATTCCACCTGGCACTGCAGCCCTTCCTTCTTCTCCTTGCTGGTATAGCACGGAAATTTCCACAGAATATATTCGGACGAAAGCATCTTATCCACAAAGCTCAGTTCTTTTCCACACTCTGCCATGCCAAACCCGCTCTGCAGCTCCCGTTTTGATGCAAGAAACGATACATCCGTTTCCCCCTGCGACAGTGCCTGCCCTTCCGGGAGGACCAGTCCTAAAATTCCCATTTTCATTACTTTTTGAATGACCTCAATCGGATTCACAAAATCTTCCGGTACCGGCTGCTTCTGATCCGGTTCCGAAGGCGTGCCGTTTCCAGATTCTCCTTCACCTTCTGTTTTTTCTGTTCCCTCTTCTGGCTGTTTGGATTCTTCATACTGTTTTAAAACCTCCTCTTCCTCGTAACCGCTCTGTCCGTCCTCCTGACGTTTCACGGTTTCCTGTTCTCCTCTTAATTTCTGGGAAAGCTGCTGTATTCCATAAGTTCCAAGGCTGGCTTTCATTGCCTCACAGATCTGACGGGAGAAAGCACTTCCCTCCTCGTCTGTCGCAAGACGATAGCCGCCGAGATAAACTTCTGTAACCTGTCCGCCAGATAAACTGCCTGATAGAATTCCCATCCCCGATGCAGTGGGGGACAGAACTTCTCCCGCAGTTTCTGCGACTTTTCTGCTCATGGTTTCAGGTTTCCAGACACCGCTCTTATCCCCGCCGTTATAAAAAAACAGCTCGTACTGTCCCAGCAGTGTTCTGTCATACCCGGCAAACAGAGAATACAGTCCCTGTTCCATTGCGCAGGCCGTCATCACCCGTGCATGGGCATTTCGCACCGACGCAATTGTCCCGGAAATCAGGGAAAGCATCAGTATCAGAACGAGACACAAATATGCTGTTATGCTTCCGGCTGCCCATCTTTTCTGTCTTTCTGTTTCCCTCATGGGATACAGCTCCTTCCACTTTACTTTTACTTTTTCGAACTTTAGATGCCGTGGATCGGATAAAGGATATACCGAGACACAGATATGCAAATGACATATAGGTCCGTACCGGCTTCTAAATTTTTCTTTGGAGTTCCGTATTGGACATTTTCCCGTTTATACGGTGTTGCTCTGGTTTGTGACCTTCTCCATCAGACTGTTGACCAGACTCACAAGCTGCTTTTTAAAGATTAGTACGAGTCCGATCAGCACAACGAGAATCAGAATCACTTCCACAACCCCCACCGCATCTTCCTCTTTCCAGAACTCCGATATCAGCTTCATAATTCCCACCTCCTCTCTTTACCAGCTGTTTGTTGTGGGGATAAAAACATCCCCTATGCATAAAAGGACAAAAATGCCGGAACCGTGAGTATGACCAATACAACCGCAAGCATCATGCCCATCGGAAGAAGAAGCTTTGTCGATGCCTTTTCTCCTGTTGTTTTCGCCTGCCTTCTTCTCTCCTCAAAGGCCTCCTGCGATTCCTGTTTCAATAATTCCAGCAGTCCTTTACTGCCTTTTTTCAGATTCTGCGTCAGCAGAACAGCAAGGGAACGATACGCTCCGGTTCCCATACGCATTCCCATGCGCTGGTACGCTTCCTGCTCGGAAACACCGTTTTCCATCTCCTGGCAGGTAAATACAATCTCTTCATAGGCAAAACGTTTCTGCCCGCCAAGCGCCAGATTTTTCCGGTAATCCACTGCAATCCGCTCGAGTACTTTCCGCATCCCAAGCCCGGCACCCAGAAGAAGAACCATTTTGCTGACAATTTCGGGATAATCCCGCAGCATCTGTTCTTCTCTTTTCTGCCTTGCTTTTTCTTGTTCCCTTCCTTTTGCCGCCCAGCAGACTGCTCCTGCCGCCGCGGCAAGTGCCATAAGTTCCAGACCTGTCAGATCCGGCACTTTTGACCATGTTACAGTTTCTCCGTTCAGTGTCTCCGGCAGATAATAGGCTGTTTCTTCGGGATGCGCTTCGTTTTCTTTTTCCACTGCTTTTTTCAGTGCCCTAAAAACCGCATCCCGCCCTTTTATCTCCGGTGGATAGACCTGAACCTTCCGTATATATTCTGTTGTTTCCCCCTGAAGTTCCAGTTCCGCTTTCAGCGTAACCTCCACTCCTTCTTCGGGAATCTCGTCTGACAGCAAACCCCGGCTGTCAATCAACAACGGCCTGTCTGTTTCCCAGCTAAGCGCCACCGGGCTTCCCGGTATTTCCGTAACCAGATCCATGTTTCTGTTTACCGTATGAAAAGACAGATTCTCACCTAAGATGATTTCATCCAGCGCCTCTATCGCCGCACTGAACGCCTCTTCTATCTCTTCTGCGCTGTAAGCTCTTGCAGGTACAGACAGTGTAATTCTTTCCGGTTTCTGATTTCCAACAGAAACCTCAAGTTTTTCCTCTGTCGGTTGGCTGCCTAAGGCACCCCGTTCCAGTTGAAGTTCCGCTTTTTCATCTCCTGAAACTTTTCGCACTCCGATCGGAAGGCAGAGTGCAGTGCCCGCTATAAACCCTGTCGCTGCAAGGCAGAAAATCCGTCTCACCAATTTGTGATCTTCCGCCTTTTTTCTCATCCGGAAATACCAGATGAACAGCCCCGCCCATGCGGTCAGACAAATCCACAACATTTGATTCCTCCCCTTTTTTGCGGACGAATCGTTATGATTCGCAGTCTTACTTTTTAAACTTCAATTGCTTCTTAAAACTCAATGTCCAGAATCTTCTTTCCAAGCACCCATGCCGCCAGATACACGGCAAGGCATCCGCTCATGAAGAAAACCCCGATTACATTCCCATACATCACACTTAAGAATTCCGGAAAGGAAAGCTGTACATATCCCAGAATTCCAAACGGCACAACACTCATAATATTCTGCTCGAACCGCCGGGAAGAAACGCCCGCACGGATTTCCCGCATCGTGTCAATTCTCGTACAGAAAATATCCCACGTATTCTGAAAGATCTCGCAGACATTTCCTCCTGTCCGCTTCGCAATCACCAGTACACTTGCAAACGTCGCAATATCGTCAATGCGGCTTCGCACCGCAAGATCCTGAAACAGTTGTTCCACCGGCACGGAAATCATCATTTTATGACGCATCCGGCGCAGTTCCTGTACCAGAATGTTTTCTTTTCCCAGCGACTGTTCCAGCTGTCCTGCCGCCTCCAGCACTGCATTTTCCATGGAATAGCCGGAACGCAGTGCCGTGTGCATCCACGCAATCAGATCCCGGAAGCTGTCGTACAGCTCCTCTTTCCGTCTCTGAATCCGGTTTTTCCGATACGTGTGAAAACATACGATTCCAACCGGAACCACAGCAATGCATGCCCACCACGCCCGGTAACAGAGCAGGTTCACAGCGGCGGCAATCCCAAGACTGATTCCCGCTATTTCGAGATATTCCCGACCGGTAAATTCCCAGGTCTGATAGTCGATCCCCTTCGTCTCCTTCTCCTCTGCCATGCCCGTCTTTACCTGGCTTCCCTCACGTATTCTCATCCTGTTTTCCCCTCCAGTTTTTCTCTGTGTACCAGTTCGCCTGTCTTTTGCAGGCCTCTCCCATATTCTCTTCGAAACAAAGAAACCGTTTTGATTTCGTCCTCCTCCATCCCTGTGATCTCTGCGATCTCCTCCACCCGACGGCTTCCATCCTCCCCGCGTCCTAAATGCACGAGAATTTCGATTCCCGATGCAATCTGGCGGCGGATTGCTTCCAACGGGAGCTGCACTCCCATCAGCACCATCGTTTCCAGACGGGAGATCATATCTTTCACGCTGTTTGCATGTGCCGTGCTCAAAGATCCCGCATGCCCGGTATTGAGTGCGGATAATAATTCAAACGTTTCCGCTCCGCGCACTTCGCCGATAATTACGCGGTTCGGCCGCATACGCAAAGCTGCGCGGATCAGATCGCGGATCGTAATTTCTGTTCCTGATTCCAGATTTGCCTCTTTTGCTTCCAGCCGCACCAGATTCTCCACACCCTGGATCTGCAGCTCTGCATTGTCTTCGATGGTTATGATGCGCTCGCCCTTTGGAATGTAGGCGGAAAGCGCATTCAGAAATGTCGTTTTGCCAGATCCGGTCGCCCCGCCGATCATCATGCTGTAGCGGGTCCGGACGAGAGCCTGCAGAAACTCTGCCGCCTCTTTTGTAATACTCCCGATGGAGACCAGAAATTCCATCGTCACCGCCTGCTCCGGAAAGCGGCGGATGGTCAGAATCGGTCCGTTTAATGCGACCGGTTTCATGACAACGTTGACGCGGTCTCCATTTTCCAGCCGTGCATCCACAATCGGATTCTGTTCATTCACCACGCGGTTGCATCGGCCTACAATCTGCTGAATCACATCCTCCAGCTTTTCTGCGGAGGTAAAGCTTTTGCCGTATCTCTCGATTCTGCCGTTCCGTTCCACGAAGATATGCTGATAACCGTTTACCATAATTTCGGTAATTCCCGCATCTTCCAGCAGCTCCTGCAGGACATCGAGCCTCCGCACACTGTAGAACAGCTGTCTGCGCAGCTCCGCCTTCTGTGCCACCGGAAGATACCGTGTTTCTTCTTCCCCTAAAATCAGACCGTCAATCTCTTCGAGAACCTCTCCGTCATCCGGTTCGGATGCGATATCGATCCGCTCCATCAGTTTTCTCCGCAGAATTTCCGGCATTGTCATGTTTCTTCTCCTCTTCTGCCGTCCCGCAGAATCTGACGCACATAGTCGCCCAGCTCGCTCCAGACAAGCTCCTCAAAGTAGGCTTTTCCCGTCCGGTTTGCCGTGTGGAACGGAACGTGGATTTTCCGCATCTTGTCCAGCACCGACTGGCAGTCCCACCGGCGCAGCAAATTTTCAAACTGCTCCATTTTTGCCGCAGAAATCACATCATTCCTTATCGGAACGTAAATTTCATTGCAAAAATCCAGGATCTGATACAAATCCGCCACGCCATCCCCGAGGTCGAGAATCAGCACTTCATAACTGCTGTCCTTCTCAATCTCCTGAAACAGCCATTTCCATTCTTCATATTTTGCAGTCTGAATGTCCATCGGCGATGCGGCGGGCGGCAGATAATCCAGGTTCTGCATCGACTGGACCATTCCGCCCAGTTTGTAGATGATGCCCTGATTTTCCTGTCTCGCATAATACAGAATATCGCTCATCCCCCTGTCGTAACTGCATTCCAGCAGCCGTTCAAATCCGGAATAGCTCTCCATATTGAGATACAGCACTGCCCGCTCCTTCGCCAGAATCTGCCCCATCGTCAGGGCAAACGAGGTCTTCTGCGTCCGTCCGACCGGCGAATAAATGCCGATGATGCGCATTTCCTTTTTCGGCAGCAGTGCAGGCGATGTATCGACACCATTTTCTACGCCGTAGCACGCCATGACCTCGCGGATCACCTTTTCCGACGACTGGTATTTGTAGACCGCCGGATACCGATCCAGCACCGGACTGTGTACGCCCTCAGACAGAATGATAATCTGACGGATCGGATACCGGCGGATCTCTTCTTTCATCGCTTTATCCGAAATCAGAAGAATCTCTGTTTCGTTATTCTTTGCGAACTCCAGGAACATCTCCGCACTGGAAAACGCATGCACTTCGAACGGAATATTTCTCTTCTGGTTCAGATATTCCATAAAATTGCGTGCATATTCCATTTCCGTGTCACAGACTGCAAAAACACTCTTTTTCTTTGCAGTATTCAATAAAATCCCCCAATCCAGAGCAGCACTCCCATCAGCACGGGAACGGAAAAATGGATGCACTCCATGCCCCACTTCCCATCGTAATAGGGAACCGGCTCTGTTTTTTTCTGGTATTTTCTTTTGGTAAAATAAGTTTGGAAATAATTGAAAAATTTGGTAAGACGCTGCGGTAAATTTCCGCAGACGAGAATAATTCCGATAGATAAGACCGCTCCAGACAGGAACGACACAATCATACATTTCAGGATCGCTGGCACACCGAGAAAGCCTCCAACAGCGGATAGGAGTTTGATATCTCCCGCGCCCAGCATATGAAAATAGAACAGAATGTAAAGTGCGAGTATCGGGAAAAGCATCCCAAAAAGAAAAATACCCGCTCCCGCGGCGCCATAGCGGATGAGCTGTGTAACCAGCCCGGCGATCCATGCGGTGATAATCCATTCATTTGCAATTCTGCGTGTTCTTAAATCCATCCATACCGCCCCTGTCGCAACCGTCAGTACCAGACAGTGCTGCAAAGACATCTTGTCTCTCACCTCCCGTTTCGTTTGGGTCAACTTGATTGTGAGGTCATTATAGTTGCCTCTTTTCGATTTGTCCAGCGGTTTTCGGCAACTTTTTCCGGTTTGTGAATTGCCTCCAAAAACGGGATGAAAATTTCTCACACCAAAAAGAAAAATCGTGTGAAAGGTTTTCCGTTTTTCGCGGATTCGTAGAATCGTATCGCAATTTCACCGCTGCTTTTTGGCTATTATTTTATGATCCTTTTTTGAAAGAAATTTTCCAGCCGCATCACAGCAAAAAGAAACAGACCAGAACTTTTTTCTTCGTTCTGGTCTGCTTCCATACAGTTTTTTCTGTTTTTACTGAATAAAATCCGCATACTCCGCTCTGCTGACCTTTTTCAGATCCTCCGGCGCCATGCACAGCGTGGTTCCGATTCTTCCCCCACTCACGTAAACTTTATCAAATTGTGCCGCACATTCCTGAATCACGGTCGGATACTGTTTTTTCATTCCGATCGGGCTGCATCCGCCGCGGACGTATCCGCTGACTGCAGTGATATCTTTGACATGGATCATCTCGATGGATTTCTCCCCCACCGCTTTTGCGGCTTTTTTCAGGTCTACTTCCTCTGCAATCGGAAGCACCAGCACATAATACTGCTTGCTTTTTCCCTGTGCCACAAGCGTTTTAAACGACTGCTCGACCGGCGCGCCGGTTTTCTCTGCTGTGTGAAGCCCGTCGATAAATTCATCGCATTCATATTGAAGAACTTCGTATTTGATTTTCTGGCGGTCCAGAATCCGCATTGCATTTGTTTTGATTTCTTTTTCTTTTGCCATTATTTTCTCTCCGGTGCTCCCTGCAGTGCATACAGTTCTTTTTTGAGCTGTTTGATTTCTTTTTTCATCTCAATATTTTTCTGTTTCAGCCGTACGACAGCATCCCCGGCTTCTTCCGGTTTTACAGAAAGTAAACGTGCAATGCCGAGGGTATTGATGTGTTTTAAGCAGTAATCCGCATACGCTTTTTCACCGGAAAGCATGGTCACGCGGACGCCGCCTTTGTATTTCTGGGCACTTAAGATTTTGATCAGACGGATTTCCCCTGTTTTTGCAACGTGGGTTCCGCAGCACGCACAGCTGTCGCAGCCTTCGATCGTCACAATCCGCACCTGGCCCTCGATCTCTTTTTTGCTCCGGTAATCCATGGTTTCCAGCTCTTCCTTTGACGGATAACTGATCGTAACCGGAACATTTCGAAGCACGGCTTCGTTTGCCTCCTGCTCCACATCGTAGAGCTGCTCCTCGGTCAGAACGCCGTCAAAATCAACGGTAATGACATCACTTCCCATATGGAATCCAACGTTGTTGAAACCGTAAATCCGATGCACGATACCTGACACGATATGCTCTCCGCAGTGATTCTGCATATTGGAAAAACGTTTTTCAAAGTCAAGTTTTCCAACTACCGTTTTGCCCGGCTCGAGCGGTGCTTCCACGGTATGCCAGATTTCGCCGTCGATTTCCTGTACATCCGTTACAAAAATTCCATCCAGTGTTCCCTCATCTGCCGGCTGGCCGCCGCCCTCCGGGAAAAATGCGGTCCGATCCAGCAGCACGCGGTACATGCCGCCCTCGCAGACGCTCCGTTCTACGGTTGCCTCAAATTCACCCAGGTACGCATCCTGATCAAATAATCTTGTTGTGCTCATAATTTTTCCTCTTTTCCGTCTATTCGTTTACAATGTCAATCTGGCACATTTTCATAGCTTCCAATGCATTTTTATGACTCTGCGGCGTTACGCCCGCGCACGCGGATGCATCGACAGAAATCGGCACTTCCGGATAAAATGCTTTCAGCAGCATGGCATTGGAAATCACGCAGATGTCGGTGCAGAGTCCCACGAGTTCAATGAATTCCGGCACGCCGCCTGCCAGTTTTTCGATCTCCTCCGGCAGATTTTTTGCACCGAAGGTGATTTTATTCATCACCACGGCCTGTCTTTTCTCCGCCATTTTCTGAATTGTATCCTGCAGTGCATGACCCTTCGTTCCTTCGATACAATGCTCTACCGGAAGTTTTCTGCCCTCGGACGTTTCCAGATAATCCGCAAAATGGGTATCTCTGGTGCAGATAACAGCTCCGTCAAACGAATCCATCACCTCTGCAACGCGGTCAACAATCCCGACCGCCTCTTTCGTGCCGAGACTTCCGTCGATAAAATCATTCTGCATATCTACTACAATTAATACTTTCATCTTTGTTCTCCCTTCTGGGACATTTTTTTATAAATGCTGCATCCAGCTCAGTGCCAGTGAAATCCAGCTCTGGCACTCTTCGCGTACTGCGTTCTGGTATTCATAGCTCTGTGTCTCCTCGCTTGCAAGGCCAAGGCCGTGGCCGCCGACCGGATAAATATGCATTTCTACCGGAATCTCCAGTGCATGCAGTGCAGTAAAGAACAGAATGGAGTTTTCTACCGGCACGCAGTCGTCCGGCGCGGTATGCCACAGGAAGGTCTTCGGCGTATCGAGGCTGACCTGATTCTCGAGAGACATCTCGTCTACCAGCTCATCATACCGGTCTCCCAGCAGATTGGTGAAGGATCCGCGGTGCGCTTTCGGACCGGATGTGATAACCGGGTAGGATAACAGCAGACCGTTCGGACGAAGCTGCTCTGCGTCTACGCCAAGTTCTTCTGCAAGGAATGTTTTCTTTTTCCAGAACACACCGTACGATGCTGCCAGATGGCCGCCTGCGGAAAATCCCGCTACTACTACTTTGTTCGGATCAATATGATATTCTGCCGCATGCTCCCGCAGATGTGCAACGGTCCAGGCAAGCTGGCGGAGTGCCGTCGGATAGTGAGCTGCCGGAGCAACACTGTAATGCAGAACAACAGCGTGGTAACCGGCTCCGACAAACTTCAGCGCAATCGGCTCTGCCTCACGCTCGGACACCCATTCATAACCGCCGCCCGGGCAGATCACGATGACCGGACGCACGCGTTCCGGAGCAATCTCACGCGAGTTGTCCAGAAAATACGTATATAATTTTGCAGTTTCTTCTGTATCTTTTACTTCGACATCTAATACCTGATAATTCATAAATTCTTCCTTTCCCCCAATTTTTCCGGGCATGGGCACGGCCACAGCCGCCAATTTTTACTCTGTTGTCATTATACCGTATCAGCGCAAAATATCAAGCGTATCACGCCAGTCACTTTTTTCTTTTCAAATTCACTTCCTCATAGTATAATAATTTTAAATTTGCATGTTTTTGAGCGGCAAATAACACACCAAGGAGGATATTGCAATTATGGATTCCAATCTTATTGTCCTTACCGATCAGGACGGAAATTCTGTCCGTTTTGAGCTTCTGGATATCGTAGAATACAAGGAGGATGAGTACGCAGTTCTCTATCCGGCCGACGGCGGCGATGACGAACCGGTACACATTCTGCGCATCATTTCCGAGAATCTCGATGTCAACGAAGCCGAGTTCGAAGGCCTCGATGACGATGAACTGATCGACACCATTTATCAGATCTTCCGCGAGCGCAACGATCTGGACGACTGATTCTGCCACGCAAAAAGAGCAGCATTTTTACCTTTCACACGCCGGTAAAATGCTGCTCTGTTTGTGTTCCTGACTTTCCAGTTGCTATCTACAGTTTATACTGCATCAAGTTCCTCTGGGATAAGTATTTGATATTCGATTGCCATTTTTATTTCCTTCTGCTTATTTTCTCACATCCAGCACCTGCACATACGGGTCGTCCTTTGTGCATGGTTTCCAGTCGTCTTTTCCCTCTGCGTTCGGGTTTCCGGTTTTCATGAAATTGGTCCAGTCGTCCATCATTTCTTTGCTTAGGGCATAGTCGCCTTCAGTTTTCGGGCGCCAGCTTCGGCCCAGAGTTCCGAACATGTACCAGAGTTCGGAAGAATGGAACGCTCCGGCGTCGTCACCTAACAGGGCACGGGTGAAGTAGTAAACGTAAGCCGGTTTTCTTCCGAGTTTTTCCAGCGCAAGGCTCCAGTTGATGCATCCCTTATAGATGCCGCCGTGCTCGCCTTTTTCTTTCATCTCCGGGAACACGCCGATGTCGTCTGCGGTTGATCCGAGCATGTATGGGATGTCCTTGATTTTTCCTTCGGTTACGGCATCGTTATAGCCGCAGGTCAGCAGATGATTGTCGATGTTCGGCACGAAGCTCAGCATTCTCGATGGATTTACGCGGTCAAACTCCTCCTGCAGCTCCACAATTTTCTCAGCCGGAATCGCACGCAGTTCTTCCAGCGATTTTGCTCCGCTAAGCTCTACAAATTCCTGGCCGATCATTTCCGCCTCAGAAAGCAGCATATCGCGGTTCAGTCCGGTGTCGTAGCCGCCGGCGCTCTGGAAAATGGCTTTGCTGATCCAGTTTTCAGTCAGCGGAGAACTGATGAGTGTCTGTACGCTCATGCATCCCGCGGACTGGCCGAATACGGTGATATTTTCCGGGTCGCCGCCGAATGCTGCGATATTTTCTTTTACCCATTTCAGTGCTGCGATCTGGTCGAGAATCGCGTAGTTTCCGCTTCTTCCGACACCGCTCTCCTCGGACAGCCACGGATGTGCCAAAAATCCGAAAGCACCGAGACGGTAATTGATCGTAACGAGAATCACTCCGCGTTCGCAGTAAGCAGCTCCATCAAATTCGGATTCGTGGCTGAAGCCGTGCATAAACGCGCCGCCGTGAATCCAGAAAGCAACCGGCAGTTTTTCATCCACTGTATTTGCCGGTATCCAGATGTTTAAGTACAGACAATCCTCACTCTGGTTCATACCAAATTCCGGATCGAGATAAAATTCTTTTCCATAGAAGGAGTCCGGCTCATGCTCGGTCTGCGGGCAGACACATCCGAAATGATCCGCCTTATAAACGCCCTCCCAGCACGCCGGCTCTTCCGGCGGGCAGAATCGTTTTTCGCCTACCGGCGGCTTTGCGTACGGAACGCCGCGGAATACCGTGTAGCCGTCTTTTTGCACACCATGAACCTGTCCATATTTTGTTTTTGTCTCTGTAATTGCCATAATTTAAAATCCCCTTTCCATTTCTTATAACTGTGCTAAAAACCCTCATACAGCTTCAGTATAGCAAATCTTTTTCTTCGCTTCTATATGCACAATTCCAAATAATGGCACCCAGTTTTGTAACTATTGATTATTGGTTATGCAGACATTTAAAAATCCTCTTGATTTATTAGCACACAGAAATAATAATATTTTATATATAAGATTGACTTATTATCACTGACAAAAACCTTTCATGACTGATCTGGTTTACTTTGACCGGTTTTGGTGCTACACTTTTCTTTGCTTCAAAACGACATATTTCATAGTGAGGAGGAGTATTTAGTATGAAAGCCATTTTAACAGATCTTCTGGCAATCATCGGCGTTGTGCTGAATGGTCTGCCGCAGGGTCTTCTTGCTCTGACGTTTGGATTTGCATCGGTTCCGACGGCGCTGGCATTCTTTGTTGGTGCGGTGGGCAATACGATTACGCAGAGTGTCGCACCAATTTCCTTCCAGGCGGAGACGATCACTTACGCCGGAACGGCTGGAAAAGACCGTTCGGAACGCTGTACGATGATTTTTATCGGCGGTGTGATTATGGCTCTGATCGGAGTGTTTGGACTGCTGACAAAAATCGTAAACTTTGTAGGTGAGGATGTTGCCTATGGAATGATGGCCGGTGTCGGTATCATTCTGGTAAAGGCCGCGATCGATATGATCAAGAGTGATGCCATTTCCGGCGGTGTTTCCCTGGCCGCAGCACTGATCACCTATTACTTTACCAAAGACAGTGCCAATACCCTGGTTTATACCATCGTCATTTCCGTTGTAGCATCCTGCATTGCCAATGCATTTTTCAACAAAGAGAAATCCAGCATTGTCGTAGAGGATGATAAATTTGTCCGCCAGAAATTTACAATCAATGCCAACGTAATTCTCGGCGCACTCGGTATGGTCTGCCTGAACATTGGTTCCAACATTTCCTTCGGCGGAATTACCGCAGGAATGGCAACCGGTGGAAATTACAACGTCGATAACCTGACCGTGATTTCTTCCCTGGCCGATATGTTTTCTTCCTTTTTCGGAGGAGCCCCGGTTGAGGCAATCATTTCCGCAACTGCCAATGCACCGCACGCTGTATGGGCTGGTGTCATCATGATGGTTGTGATCGGTGTAATTCTGCTTCTGAAACTGCTTCCGAAAATCGGAAAATTTGTTCCGTCTTCTTCGATCGCAGGTTTCCTGTTTGTACTCGGTATCTTCAAAACCGTTGTACTGGATGCGCCGTCTGCCTTCGCTGTCAATGCAGCCGTCGGCGGAACCACAATGGTTGTCACTGCAGTAACAAACCCGTTCCTCGGAATGCTGGCCGGTGTTGCTGCAAAACTGCTTGGATTATAAATTCAGTAACATAAGAGGAAAATCGTATGAAAGAATACAGCATGGAGCTCTGCGGAGTGAAAAGAACACTTCCATTTATCCCGATCAGTGAGGAGATGGCGTTTGCAAGCTTTGTTGTCCTTGGTGACACCGAGCTGGTAAGTGCATGTGCGCCGGAGCTGGCCGCAAAAATCGGAGAAGTCGATGCCATTGTCACCGCAGAAGCGAAAGGTATTGCCCTAGCGTATGAAGTAAGCAAAGAGCTGGGCCATAAAGAATTTATCGTTGCACGAAAAAGCACAAAATCCTACATGAAAGATGTGGTTTCCGCATCCGTTCATTCGATTACAACAGCGGGTGAGCAGCATCTTTATCTGGATGGAAAAGACGCAGATAAAATCCGCGGCAAACGTGTCTGCCTGCTGGATGATGTCATTTCCACCGGCGAGTCCCTGCACGCACTGGAATGCCTGATGGCGAATGTCAGTGCAGAGGTTGTAAAAAAAGCAGCGATCCTTGCTGAGGGCGATGCTGCTGATCGAAAAGATATTGTATTTCTGCAGAAGCTTCCGTTATTCAAAAAGACGGGCGACGGAGAGTACGAAGTCATCGAATAATTGCCAATCCTTCTAATGCATATAGAGAATAGAAAAACGGTGCAGTTCTGAATTTCTGCCATGAATTCAGAACTGCACCGTTTCTTTTTAAAAGAGACGCAGAAGCATCATATACGAAATGGTTCCAAGAAGGATGGAGACGAGGGTCTGGTGTTTCCATTTGTAGGTGATAAAAACGACCGCTGCTGCGAGCAGTTTCGGTACTGCGGCAGAGATACCGCCGGTGGGAATATCTTTCATACAGTAAATGATCAGTACCGCCATGATGGCAGACGGCAGTGCCTGGCCGAGTCGTTCGAGTGATGCGGGCATTTTACGGCTGCCGGAAAATGTAAGAAACGGGAGTGCACGGAGTCCGAAGGTGATCAGAGCGGAGACAGCGCCAGCGTGTGCTTCTCTGCTTTTTCCCATTGGTCAATGAAGATAATGAGAAACAGGGCTGTCATACAGAAATCAAGGCCCGTCAGGTCAAATGGAATGATCTGGCCTAAAATGTCGCCAAGAACCGAACCAACTATCCAATAGCAGCGGCTGAACAGAGCGACGAGGAACATGGTGTCCTCTTTTTCTTTTTTCGGAAGATCTAAGGTACAGTTTACGGCGTATGTCTCATCGGTCATCGTGTGAATCATGTACAGCTTGCGGCGCCCCATCTGTTTGAATTCCTTCAGGAAGGTAATGCTGTAAAAACTCTGGCGGCTGTTCATCAGAAGTGCAGTGAGCGCAATGGTGATGAGGGAAGCGCCGCTAGAAAGAAACGTAATCAGAACGAACTGGAACGCGCCCGTATAGACCTGTCTCTTATACACATCT
>ENA-OZAI01000112-OZAI01000112.1-human-gut-metagenome-genome-assembly--contig:-NODE-112-length-31284-cov-6.638445_pt1 | contig 31284 bp, 18 predicted proteins | sample MGYA00243299_ERZ653495 | MGnify/ENA primary metagenome ERZ653495 (study PRJEB26926, sample SAMN06164907) | human gut metagenome | biome: ENVO:00009003; feature: ENVO:2100002; material: ENVO:00002003... | reverse complement strand
TAGTCTCGTGGGCTCGGAGATGTGTATAAGAGACAGGCGTTGCAGTAGTTCCACCAGTGGATAGGCAGAAGATCGTTTCTGAACCACGCTGTCTGTGCGAATTTATCAGGCTCTATTGCCATAAGAGTAAGATCTGCAACATTCTTGTTTGCAACTCTCAGCTTTACATTATCGTTCACAAGAACTCTTGTGGCAATCTCCACACCGTCAAGCGCCTCATAACGTGAAAAGTCGGTTTCTACATAGGTGCTTGAGCCGCCTTCCTCCGAGGTCGAAAGCGAGTATTCCTTCATTACGACATCTGCGCCGTTCTCATAATAAATCCTGTCGCTTATATTGTTGTTTATAGCTCTCGCCGTATTCGCCGAGAACAGACCGAATGAGAAGGTCATTACAAGGAACAGCATAAGGAAACGTTCCTTGCCGCCCTGTGAACGGCACACGGTGGTTATAGCTATATACTGTGAGGGCGTCCAGAACGGACGCAGTACATAATACACAAGCCTTAAAAGATACGGATAGATACGGATAAACAGCAGACCGAAGCCCAGTATCATAAGCGTTGAGAATATGAACAGAAGCGGGTCAAGCTCGCCTGTCGCTTCAAAAGTACCCTCAGCTATAGAATTTGTGATGTTGGTTGTGTAGAAGTAAAGGAAGCCGAATGACACCGCAAGAAGCACAATATCGACACCGCACTTTTCCCACAGCGACATCTTTACGACCTTTGTCCTGCTCTGCTTATACTGTACGATAGTCAGCTTTGACGCAGGGATAATCGGTATCATTGTGGTAAGGAAGAATACCACTACCGCAAGCAGTGCGTAAATAACGCTTATTCCGGTTATCTTTGCGGCGATTCCCGTGCGGTTTACGAACTCTAAAAATCCGTTTGATACTCCGAGGAACTGACACAGCACAAGTCCGATGAACGGTGCGACCACAAGCGTTACAATACCGAGTATGCCCGACTCTGCGGCATACATACCGAATATCTGCCACGAGCTTGCGCCACGGCTCTTGAATACGGCAATCTCGTTGCGCTCTCTGTCAACATTGAGCTGAGATACCATGAACAGATAGAACGCAAGCATTACCATTGCGGGTATCTGAAGTATCCACAGTATACGGGTGAGCTTTTCCGCACGCTCGGTATAGTTGCCGATTATATCCGCAACGTTGAATTCGTGTGCATATCCTGCCTCTTTATAGAACGCATCGTCCTTTCCAAGCTCCGCAGTAACAGCGGATATTCTGTTCATATCAAGCGTATGATAGTCAAGAGAATATCTTCTTGCAATGTTTACCGCATTGAATCTGCCTGCGGGCATAAGGTCGTTTCTTACCATATCGTAATCAACGAATATGGCATTGAGATAGCTGTCGAGCGTTTCTGCCCAGTAGCTGTCGTTGTCGGTCTTCTGCTCATATACGCCGGTGATCTTAACATAATACGGCTCAACACCTGCCGCAAGCGAAATTATCTTATATGTATTGCCCATATTTATGCCAAGCGTTTTGAGTGCGTCCTCTGAAGCAAGTCCCTCGTACACGCCGTCAACAGAGGTCTTTGAGGGCAGCTCGCCTCTGACGAGCTTCATATGGTCAAGGCTGTCGGTCATTCCTATAAGCTTCAGCCTTGTAGACAGCTCCGAACCGTTACGCTCGCCGTTTACGATATAAAGACAATCGTCAATAAGCGTTGTCTTGCTGTTCTCCGAGGCGATTCCTATAGCATTTATCCTTGAATCCGTTTTAGATACAACATCGTCTATCGTTGCCTGCTGGGTATTCGTATCGGCAGTTATCTGAAGCGTCTTTGTTACGGAATACAGACCGGGATATTTGTTGTTGTCAATCTGGTACTGCTCCATATCCTTTATCAGCATACGCTGTAAGGATGCGTCCATATATATCGGAATAGTGCTCATCATACCTGCGGCAAGCAGGAAGCCGATGAAAAGACACAGCACCATCCATTTTGTATTGCGCATTTTGCGCCATAATAAAGTAAACATCTTGTATTATTCCTTCCGAAAGTAAAGCCTGTTCAGTTTGCCGTCTTACTTGACAACAACCTCGTCACCCTCGGAAAGTCCCGATACTATCTGGATCTCCGTAGCATTGCTTATGCCGGTTTCGACATCCGTTTCCTTCTTGACTCCGTCCTTGTAGACCTGTACATAGTTCTTGCCCGACAGCGTCTTTACAAGATACTTCGGTATGACGATTGCGTTCTCCGCCTGTTCCTTGATATAGCTTATATCCGCAACCGTTCCCACCTTGCCAAAGCCGGGCAGGCTGCCCTTGAACTCGGCATATATCGAGCTTGTATCCTCGTCACCCTGTTCCTTTGCCTCAACAGGCGTTTTTACTATAGTACCCTTGTACTCCTGCTCGTCGATAGTTATTGTAACTTCCTGACCTTTTTTAAATTTTTTATCATCGTTGACGGCCGCCTTTACATATATCTTATCGGGATCTATTATTGTAGCGATAACCTTGTATGCCTGTACCTTTGAGCCGGCGTTCATACGCTCCGCAAAGCTGACAAGTCCGTCACACGGCGCATACAGCTTGGAGGTATCGTACTCGTTCTGAAGCTGTGCCAGTGTATTCTTCTCAATCTCAAGCTGTAAGCGGTCATTCTCAGCACCGCTTGAGCCGTATGTATTCTGCGCCTGCTGAACCTTAAGTTCCTGAGTGCGTATCTCGTATTCAAGATCTCCGGTGTTGTATTCAGCGATAAGGTCGCCCTTTTTTACCGTATCTCCTGCTCTGACATATATCGTTTTAAGAGTACCGTCACGCTCTGTAAACGAACAGTCCTGCTGCAGCTCGGATACGCAGTAGCCGGTCGCACTCGCCTTGTTTATTATAGTCTTCTTTACCGCCTTATAGGTAGAATATGTAACATCCTCCACCTTAAGCACAGGCGGATCGAGCAATTTTTCTTCCTCCGGGAAAAAATAGCATCCGGAAGCAGAGCCTGCCATAGCAAGCACTGCGGCTATTGCGGCGGCACGCAAAACAGTCTTTTTCATTTTTACTTTCCTTTCCTTTGAACAAAGGGATTTTCGCATCTTTTTCCGTTTATAGCAAATCAAGGATTTTGCTGACTTTATATGTACAAAATTTAAAAAACACTATAGAGATGCTTATTTTAATTTTAGCATTTTTCACATAAATTTTCTACACTTTTTCAAAATTAAACGATATGCACAAATACCAAAAAGGTTATTTGTTTATTTTGTACACCGTAAAGCAACTTTAAATAATCGAAAAGCACTTGAAAAAGCCGAACGGATTTAGTATAATAGTGAGTAGTGTTTATTTTTCAAATTGACATATAAAATCAATACGACGGGCAGGAAAAGCTCAAGGGAAGGAACAAAATAATGGCTACAAAGTATGTATTCGTCACCGGCGGCGTTGTGTCGGGACTCGGAAAAGGTATCACGGCAGCTTCACTCGGAAGACTGCTCAAGATGAGAGGTTACAAGGTAACTATCCAGAAGTTCGACCCCTATATAAACGTTGACCCCGGTACGATGAGTCCTTATCAGCACGGTGAAGTTTTCGTAACAGATGACGGTGCCGAAACCGACCTCGACCTCGGTCACTATGAACGTTTTATAGACGAAAACCTTTCAAAGTACAGCAATGTAACAACAGGTAAGATTTACTGGACAGTTCTTAACAAGGAACGTCGTGGAGATTATCTCGGCGGCACGGTTCAGGTAATCCCCCACATAACAAACGAAATCAAATCAAGAATATACAGAGTTGCAAACTCGGCCGAAACCACTGCAGATGTTGTTATAACCGAAATCGGCGGTACGGTCGGAGATATTGAAAGCACTCCCTTCCTTGAGGCTATCCGTCAGGTAGTTTCGGATGTAGGCAGAGAAAACGTTGTTTATATCCACGTTACTCTCCTCCCCTTCATCACAGGCAGCAACGAGATGAAGACAAAGCCCACACAGCACAGTGTAAAGGAGCTTCTCTCACTCGGCATTCAGCCCGACATTCTCGTTTGCAGAAGCGAGATGGAGATTCCTCAGGATATGAGAGATAAGATTGCCAGCTTCTGTAACGTCCGCAAGCAGGACGTTATCCAGAACCTTACCGCTCCTTCTCTTTACGAAGTACCTCTTATGCTTGAAAAGGAAGGTCTTGCAAAGGTAGTATGCGATCATCTCGGACTTGATCCCCGTGTTCCCGATCTCAAGGAATGGGAGGATATGGTTCAGCGTCAGTACAACGCCACAAAGAATACCGTAATCGGTCTTGTAGGCAAGTACGTTGCACTCCCCGACGCTTATATTTCCGTTATGGAATCCCTGCGTCACGCAGGCTTTGAGAACGAATCGCACGTTGAAATAAAGCTCATCAACTCAGAAGAAGTTACTCCCGAAACGGCAGACGAGCTTCTGCATGATTGCGACGGCATTCTCGTTCCCGGCGGCTTCGGTGACAGAGGCATCGAGGGCAAGATTGAGGCTGTCCGCTACGCAAGAGAGCATAAGAAGCCCTATCTAGGTCTTTGTCTTGGTATGCACATGGCTACAATCGAATTTGCACGTCATGTGGCAGGTCTTACAGACGCAAATTCAAGCGAATTCCACGAAGGTGAGCAGAACGTTATCGACCTTATGCCCGACCAGAAGGATGTTGATATGGGCGGTACAATGCGTCTTGGCTTATATCCCTGCAAGCTTGAAGCAGGTACTATTTCCCGTGAGGTTTACGGCGATGAGCTTATTTATGAAAGACACCGCCACCGCTATGAGTTCAACAACGTATTCCGCAAGCAGCTGACAGAGAGCGGTCTTGTTATCGCAGGTCAGTCGCCCGACGGAAAGCTCGTTGAAATAGTTGAGCTTCCGAGAAGCGTTCACCCCTGGTTCGTGGCTGTTCAGTTCCACCCCGAATTCAAGTCACGTCCCAACAGATCGCACCCCTTATTCAAGGACTTTATAAGAGCGTCGCTTGAACAGGCAAACAAGTAAAGAACGAACAATAACTGCCCGTGAAAGCGGGCGGTTATATTCATATTACAGGATATTTTACATTCCCTTTACATCTTCAGACCGTATTTAATCCATTAAAAGAGGTAATTTATGACAGACAGCAACGTTTATGATAACCGTGAATTATCGTGGCTGAAATTCAATCAGCGTGTACTTGAAGAAGCGCAGGACGTTAATGTTCCGCTCTTTGAGAGAATGAGGTTTATATCAATATTCACAAGCAACCTGGACGAATTCTTTATGGTCCGTGTCGGCTCACTGTACGATCAGGATCTGGTAGACCCCCAAAAGTGCGAGAACAAGACAGGTATGACCGCCGCAAGACAGCTTAAGGAAATCGCACGCAGGGTAAAGGATCTGCTCTATATAAAGGACTGCGCCTTTTCAGAGGTTTCGGCAAAGCTCAGCGAGTATGCCGAACTTAAAAAGCCCGCCGACCTTAAGGGCGACGACAAGTTGTTCTTAAGGCTGTATTTCGAAAGAGAAATTCTCCCTTTGCTTTCTCCGAGCATTATAGACAAGAACCACCCGTTCCCGTTCTTAAAGAACAGAGCGATATATATCGGCACTCTGCTCAAAAGCAAAAACGAGGAAAAGAAAAAGCAGCTTGTGGGAATATTGAGTGCGGAATGTGACAAGGATTTCCCCCGTGTTATTTTCCTGCCCGGACAGAATCTGAGATATGTTCTGGCGGAAGATGTAATACTGCATTACATTGATACCCTTTTCCCGAATTTCTTCGTTGAAAACCGCTGTATCATGCGTGTCACGAGAAACGCCGACATTGACGTGAACGAGGCTCTTTACGATCACGATATGGACTTCAGAAACGTAATGGAGGAGCTGTGCCGTAAAAGAAAGAAACTGATGCCGGTAAGAGCCGAGTTTTCATATGACGCTTCACCGGAGCTTGTAAAGCGTATGCTTGATTATCTTGAGCTGTCAGACAGCTTCTCGTTTATGCAGAGCTGTCCTCTTGATTTCGGCTTTATGTCCGCACTTGAGGATAAGCTTGAAAACAGGAGCGAGCTTTTCTACAATCAGGTTTCACCGCAGAATTCAATAATGGTAAACCCGTACGAGAGTATGTTCTCACAGCTTTCACAGCACGATATACTTCTGTCGTACCCCTACAACAAGTTTAAGAACTTCCTGCGTCTGCTTGATGAGGCGGCTGACGATCCTTACGTTTCTTCCATAAAGATAACGCTTTACCGTGTCGCAAGAAACAGCGAGATCGTAAGCGCTCTCATAAGAGCCGCCGAAAACGGCAAACAGGTAATGGCGCTTGTTGAGCTTCGTGCCAGATTTGACGAGGAAAACAACATCGGCTGGAGCAAGAAGATGGAGGAGGCAGGTGTTAAGATAATATACGGTCTTGACGCTCTGAAGGTACACTCAAAGCTGCTGCTGATAACACGCAAGCAGGGAAGCAACATCAGATATTATACTCAGATAGGCACAGGTAACTATAACGAGAAAACCTCACGACTTTACACCGACCTTACGCTGATGACATCGGATAAGGACATAGGTGCGGACGCAAGCACCGTGTTCAACGCTCTGTCGCTCGGTACGACAGTTGAGAGCAGTACAACACTGCTTGTAGCGCCGAAATGTCTCAAGTCACGCATTGTGGAAATGATCGACAACGAGATAACCTACGGTACTAAAGGCTATATCGGCCTTAAAATGAACTCGCTCACCGACAAGGATATTATAGACAAGCTGATAGAAGCAAGCTGTCAGGGAGTAAAGATAGAGCTGATAATAAGAGGTATCTGCTGTCTTATCGCAGGAGTACCGGGTTACACCGAAAACATATCGGTCATTTCGATAGTCGGACGTTTCCTCGAACACAGCCGTATATATATTTTCGGCAAGGGTGAACGCAGGAAGGTATATATTTCTTCCGCAGACTTTATGACCAGAAATACCGAGCGACGTGTGGAGGTTGCCGTACCGCTGAAGGATAAAATAATTGCCGATAAGGCAGTAGATATATTCAATACGATGCTCAAGGATAACGTCAAGGCTCGTGTGCAGGGAAGCGACGGAATCTACCGCCATAAAAAAGCTATGCCGGGTGAGGAACACATAGAGGTACACAAGCTGTTCTATGAACGTGCATATCAGGAAGCCGAGCAGGCGCAAAAGCTCTATAAAGAGCCGAGAAAGTCACTCTTTGCAAGAATCCGTGCAAGGCTGCAAAGTAAATAAACGATAAACAAAAGCGGAGCAGGTGAAAATCTGCTCCGCTTATACTTTATCTTTTTATCCTGCTTACTGCACAAGATCCCCGTATACAATGCCGAGTCCTACTGTGCTCATATAAACTCTGCCGTATTTGTTCATATCGCCTACAACAAAATATCCGTTGCCGAGACCGCCGAACTGATGCTGATCATCGCTTACCTTGCTCCATGTCTTACCCTCATCCTCAGACCAGTAAAGACCTATGGAATCATCGTTTGTGGGCTTGCCCCATACGAATATGGTATAAGGATCGCTGTCCGTCTTGCCCTTACCAAGACCTACCGCCATGCAAGCGGCTAAAGAATCCAATCTTGTGAATGTTTTGCCATTGTCTGTTGAAACCTGAAGTCCCATTGAAGGATAGTATACAACGCCCTCCTTGCCGGGTGCAACCACAGGTCTTGCCGCAGCGAATACAGAAAGTGTCATATTCTGAGTAAATGTCTTTCCGCCGTCCTCGCTGTAGAAGAACGCACTGCCGCTTGCGGCATATACATAATCGGGGTTTACGGGGTCGCAGATAATCTTCTTTGAACCTACTCCGCCCTCGCTCTTTGTCCAGGTCTTGCCCTGATCGTCAGAAAAGTAAATGTTGCTGTCGTTTCCGGGTGCCCAGAAGAATCTCTTTCCGTCAGCAGAAACTGCCACATAGCCGCCGTAAGCAATCTTTCCGCTCTCAAGAGGCGAAACGGTAACATTCACCCATTTCTTGCCTGCGTCAAGAGTATACCAGAAGCCCGGCTTTTCTTCACTGCCGCCGCACTTTACCCATATATCAGTTGCCTTTGCCGCTATCGCAAGACCGGTCATTGAGCCTGCAACGCTGTTGTGTACCATACCGTATTCTTCGGCACTATCCTGTACAAAGCCGTCATAGTCGGCTATAACGCTTACCAGCTTACCACCGGGTATGCTGATTATATCATACGGAACAGTTTCCTCTATGCCCTTTGAGAAGAAGTAGAATTCGGGGCTTTCATCCCATATATTATCGCAGGTGAACACGCCGTTACCCGATACCACCATTATCTTATTTGTGTTATTGGGATCAATGGCCATTGAGCTGCACCAGTGCATAGACGCTGTTGTTATCCACTCAACTCCGCCGCTGCTCATCTTCATCTTATCGTTGAGAAGCGTCCAGTTCTTACCGCCGTCCGTAGTTACATAGAATTCATCGCCGTACTGACCGTTAGGCTGAGGGACATATATATTCTCCGTGCAGGCAACCATTCTGTCGGGGTTTGAAGGATCTATCACCACATCACCGAAAGACTTCTTTGCAGGATTGATCTCTGTAAAGGTATCATCGGCAATGTTGAGAGTTCTTACGCCGCCGTCAATTCTGTTATTGTTCCACGGACCTTCGGCGCTTGCATAGGTAATTACTATTTTCCCGTCACCGTTATACTTCATTCTCTGCGTATAAAGTTCCTTGGGTGCGTCTGCAACGGGTTTCCATGTAGCACCGCCGTCGGTCGATTTATAAAGGTTCTCCTCCTTTGTTCTCGAAACAGCCGCATATATAGTTGTGCAGGCACTGTCATCGCCCGATTTCGGGTCGATTATGATACTGCATATACCGTTGCCGTTTGACGTTGTCGTCTTTGTTCCCATATCAAGTGCAGTGAATGTCTTTCCGCCGTCGGTCGACTTTATTATACCGCCTGTTCTTCCGCCGACATATACTATATCACTGTTCTTGGGGTCAACCGCAATACGCTCGCCGTTTCCTCTGCCCATACCGTTTCCGTGCGCCGTTATCATATCGGTAAGTTCGGTACGGTTCCACGTTTTGCCGTAATCATCGGAGTATAAGAGGCAGGTTTTGCCGTTGCTGAAATACTCCGTGCCTGCAAGCATATATACCTTGTTAGGATCTTTTTCTCCGAATGCAAGACCGTCTATACCAAGCAGACCATTGTCTTCTTCGCTGATATCGTACGACATGGATTCCCACTTCTGAGTATCCTTATTATAACGGTATGCGCCGCCGACGTCTGTACGGGCATAATATAAGCCCTGCTCGCTTGTTGCAAATACGCCGCTTACGAATCCGCCGCCGCCCATAGCTACCTGGCTGAACGTAAACTGCGCCTGCGCTGTTCCCGAATTGCCGCCCGATGTTGTATTATCGCTTGTCATACTGCTGTCACCACTGCCCGATGAGGTCGCATCACCGCTTGACGATGTTCCCGAATTATCGTTTCCGTTACAGCCTGCGGCGCATATTGCTGTTGCTACCGCAAGTATGACCGCTGTTATTTTTCTGTACTTCATTTCTTATTCCTTTCTTATTAAAGCAGACTTGCTTAATTTTTATGTAAACCTTTACACAAGTATTATGCACCATTTAAGTTAAATTTGCAAGACTTGTTTTGCTGTTTTGTGAATATGTGATAAATCTTCGTAGCCACTATTGGTGATAATCACGGATTTTGCACCAAGAAAAATATGGGCGTGACTTTTGCGTGCTTATATAGTATAATCATATTGCAATCGAATACAAGCCCTGTCTTATCACGTTTACGGCAGGCAAACGGAAATGGAAATGGAAAAGAAAAATGAAAAAACGCATCATCTCCCTTATCTTATGTGCGGCAGTAATAATATCCGCCTGCGGCTGCAGTGCCGATAACGGCACCTTGTCAGCCGGCAGCTCGTCATCAGCAGCTTCGGCAGCGTCTTCCGCCGAAGCCGCATCGCAGGATACTGCCTCCTCAGACAGCGGTTCGTCTTACGATACCTCGTCAGACACTTCTGATAAAACAAGTTCCGACGAGCAGAACAGTTCGTCATCAGACAGTTCAGATAAGCAAAACAGTTCGTCATCTGACAGCTCAGACAAACAAAACAACTCGTCCGATGCTTCTTCCGAAACGTCAAAGCCTTCAACAAACAAGCAGGAAAGCAGTTCTTCTGCCGCTACGGCAAGCAAGCCCGCAAACAGCACAGGTTCAGCAACAAGCAAGCCGACAAACAGCGCCGGCACTGCAACAAGCAAGCCTGCGTCTGCGACCGCCGCCGATACCACCAAAAAGCCCGCCGCAACGACTACAACAAAAAAGCCTTCCGCAACGACTACCACAACAACCGTAAAGCAGACAGACGACAAGCCGCTGAGCTTTTCGGAAACCTATGAAGCGGAAAACGGAAAGCTGTCAAACGATATGTCCGTCATATCCGACAGCAACGCATCCGGCGGAAAGTCAGCAGGAAAATTCGAAAGCGACAGCTCATACTGTCAGATTAGTATAACCGTTCCTGCCGATGCGGTTTATGATATAGTGATACGCTCAAAGGCTATCGGCCCATACAAAGAGAATGACCTTTATGCAGACGGTAAAAAAGTAGGCACTTTCGTAAGCAAACCGGATAATTTCTCCGACTATACCGTATGCGCCGTAACTTTCAAAAAAGGCAGTCACACTCTTACCGTCAAGAAGTCATGGGGCTGGATAGAGCTTGATAAAATAACGGTAAAGACGGGTGCAAAAATAAGCGACAGCACCTATAACGTCACATCTTCGCTTGTAAACCGAAATGCCACCGCAAACACAAAGAAGCTGTACAGTTTCCTTAAGGACAGCTACGGAAAATATGTAATCACAGGTCAGCAGTGTGACGGCGGAATAAACGGCAACGAATTCAAAGCGATAAAAAATCTTACCGGCGACTACCCCGCCCTGCTCGGACTTGATCTGATGGATTACACTCCGTCAAGGACAGCATTCGGCGCATCATCCTCCGCTGTTGAAAAGGCAATAGAATTTGCCAACAAGGGCGGTATCGTAACATTGTGCTGGCACTGGAACGCTCCGACCGAATACCTTAACAGCACCGCCAACAATTCTGACGGCTGGTGGGGCGGATTCTACACCAAGAGCAGCAAATTCGATATAGCAAAAGTTATGAACGGTCAGGACGCAAAAGGAAAGAAACTGCTTGACCGTGACATCAAGGAAATAGCTAAGCAGTTAAAGCGTCTTGAAAAAGCAGGCGTACCTGTTATATGGCGACCCCTGCACGAAGCGTCAGGCGGCTGGTTCTGGTGGGGCGCACAAGGTTCCGACGCTTACAAAAAGCTGTGGAAATACCTTTATAACGAGCTTACGAATACATACGGCTGTAACAATCTTATCTGGGTCTATAACGGTCAGAGTGCCGACTGGTATCCGGGTGACGAATATGTTGATATTGTAGGCGAGGACATCTATCCCGGAAATCACGTTTACGATCCTCAGATAAGCCGTTTCAAACAGGCGATAAACTACGGCAGTAAAACAAAGATAACGGCTCTCACAGAAAACGGCTGTATCTTTGATATAGATTCCGCCGTGAGCATAAACGCACTGTGGTGCTGGTTCATGACATGGGGCAACGAGTTTACCGTTAACGGCAGTAATTACAGTGAAAAATACACCGAAAAATCGGTCATAAAGAAAATGTACGCAAGCAAATATTCCTTAACTCTCGGATCGCTTCCGAAAATCTATTGACATAAGCTGAAAACGCTCCGACAGGCGAACACCTGTCGGAGCGTTTTTGTTACAGTTTTTAGCTTACGATATTTTTGATATAATTATCATACCATAAGCGAGCATATCTTGTTGCTGTACTCAACGGGGTCTTCTATAGGCATACCCTCAACAAGAAGCGCCTGATCGTACAGAATCTCGCTGTATGTTTTCAGCTTGTCCTTATCCGTTTCATACAGCTTTTTCAGCGTTTCATAGATAGGATGCTCCGCATTGATCTCCAGCACCTTTTCAGCCTTTGCGTCATGCTCTGCGGGCATCTGGCTGAGCACCTTCTCCATCTCTATAGAAAGCAGACCGTCACTGGTCAGGCATACTGCGTGGGACTTCAGTATCTTTGACAGTCTTACATCCTTTACCTTACCGCCGAGTGATTCCTTCATGAAAGCAAACATATCCTTGCTTTCCTCAGCCTTAGCCTTCATTTCTTCCTTTTCTTCGGGAGTTTCAAGGTCAAGGTCGCCTGCGGATACTGACTTGAACTGCTTTTCGTTATAGTCAACCATCATCTGTAAAGCAAACTCGTCAACGCTGTCGATAAGATAAAGTATCTCATAGCCCTTATCCTTTACAAGCTCGGTCTGAGGGAGCTTGTCTATCTTATCGACCGTTTCGCCGCTTGCAAAGTAGATGTACTTCTGATCTTCCTTCATTCTTGAAACATATTCTTCAAGAGTTACGAGCTTCTTTTCGTATGACGAATAGAACAGCAGCAGATCCTTAAGCAATTCCTTGCCTGCGCCGAAGCCATTGTATACACCGAACTTTATCTGAAGGCCGAATACCTTCCAGAACTTTTCGTATCTCTCACGGTCGTTGCGGAGCATCTTTGTAAGCTCGTTCTTGATAGAACGCTCAAGGCTCTTTTCGATTATCTTAAGCTGTCTGTCGTGCTGCAGCATCTCACGGGAGATATTGAGCGACAGATCCGCAGAGTCAACAAGACCCTTTACAAAGCTGAAATAATCGGGGAGCAGATCTGGGCATTTATCCATTATAAGAACGCCGTTCGAATAAAGCTGTAAGCCCTTTTCATAGTCCTTTGAATAGTAGTCGAAGGGAGCTTTTGACGGAATGTACATCAGTGCGTTATATGTTGCTGTACCCTCTGCCTTTGTGTGGATATGTGCGATAGGATCGTCATAGTCGAAGAACTTTTCCTTGTAGAACTGATTATAATCCTCGTCTTTAAGCTCCGACTTGCTCTTGTTCCAGATAGGCACCATACTGTTGAGAGTTTCTATCTCGGTATGTGTTTCATACTCGTTCTCGGTACCTTCCTTGAGGTGCTGATGACTTACTTCCATCCTGATAGGATAACGGATATAGTCGGAATACTTCTTTACTATCATACGGAGCTTGTAGTCCTGAAGATACTCGTCATACTCCTCTTCTTCGGTATTTTCCTTTATCTTAAGGGTTATCTTTGTGCCGACATCTTCCTTGTCAGAGTCTGTGATAGTATAACCGTCTACGCCCTGCGAATACCACTTGTAAGCCTGCTCACTGCCGTAAGCCTTAGACTCAACAGTAACCTCAGACGCTACCATAAACGCAGAGTAGAAGCCTACACCGAACTGACCGATAACGTTTATATCGTCCTTTTCCGTATCGGTATTGTCATTCTTGAATTTGAATGAACCGCTGTTTGCGATAACACCGAGATTATTTTCAAGCTCGTCCTTTGTCATACCGATACCGTTATCGGTAATTGTTATAAGACGGTTTTCCTTGTCAACCGCAAGGTCTATACCGAGGTCTTTTCTCTCTATGCCGAGATTCTCCGTCAATGACTTGAAATACAACTTGTCAAGCGCATCGCTTGCATTTGAAATAAGCTCACGCAGAAATATCTCCTTATGAGTGTAGATCGAATTGATCATCATATCAAGCAAACGCTTTGATTCTGCCTTGAATGCCTTTTTTGCCATAAAAATCATTTCCTTTCTATGCCTGCGCCTTATATAGCGGCGATAATACTGAATTTACACCGATCGCAACCGGTTTAGCACTCTATCACTCTGAGTGCTAAAATATATTATAACACTATTTTTATATTTGTCAAGAGGTGTTTTAAAAATGTTTGTATTTAAAACAAATCCGTGATTTCAAGCGAAAATTTCAACATCGGCTATTGACAATTGTTCATTTTTGAACTATAATAATATTGTTCGGAAATGAACAATATCATCTTTCGACAGAAAGGACAGGCATATGACCACAAGCAGTTTCTGGAATTTCATCTCTGCCGCAGAGGACGAATACAGCGTGTACAGAAAGCGCATTATGGCAAAGTTTTCTCTCTCAGCCGCAGAAACGGATATAATTATGTTCCTTGCGAACAACCCCGGCTATGACACGGCGGCGGATATTTCAAAGGTTCGCCGTATACTGAAATCGCAGGTTTCGTTATCGGTAAAATTCCTGTGCGAAAAGGGCTTGCTGACAGGCACTTATAAGGACGGAAACAAAAAAAGCGTGCATCTTTCACTGACGGCAAAGGCAAAGCCTGTTGTCACATACGGCAAAAATGAACAAAGCGATTTTGCAGCTGTTCTGTTTGACGGATTTACCGATGAAGAAATCGCCGCATTTGAAAGATACCATATTAAAATACTGGACAATATAAACAGAAAAAGGAGCGACAAATAATGCAATATCTTATAACGACCGCCATTTGTCTGCTTGCAGGTCTTGGTGCAGGTCTTGGAACAGGGTTTGCCGGTATGAGTGCGGCGGCGGTAATCACACCTATGCTTGTTACATTTCTCGGTATAGAGCCGTATACCGCTGTCGGAATCGCCCTTGCCTCAGATGTTCTGGCAAGTGCCGTATCGGCTTACACATACGGAAAGAACAAAAACCTTGATATTAAAAACGGGCTTGTGATGATGATAACAGTGCTTATTTTCACGGTTGTCGGCAGTTTCGTTTCAAGCCTTGTGCCGTCGGTTGCAATGGGCAATTTCTCGGTATTCATGACGCTTTTGCTCGGCATTAAATTCATAGTAAGACCTGTAATGACCACAAAAGCCGATATGAGCGCAAGATCCGCAAAATCGGTATTGATAAAGTCAATCATCTGCGGTATTATAGTCGGCTTCATCTGCGGATTCATCGGTGCGGGCGGCGGTATGATGATGCTCCTCCTGCTCACGAGCGTTATGGGCTATGAGCTTAAGACCGCAGTAGGCACAAGCGTATTTATTATGACATTCACTGCGCTTACAGGCTCTGTTTCGCACTTTGCGATAGGCGGTCTTCCGGATATGCTCCCGTTCATCCTATGCATAATCTTCACGCTTATCTTTGCAAGAATAGCCGCAAAGATAGCAAATAAGGCAAGTCCCGAAACGCTTAACCGTGTGACCGGCATTATCCTTGTAATACTGGGAATTGTAGTTCTCGGCTTTTCACTGATTAAATAAATCCGGCAAATGAATATAACTAAAGCCACGATGATAAAAAATCTTGGCTTTGATATTACTGTACCTCTATCTCAGGCATTTCTTTCATTTCATCTTTCTGTAAAGTTTTCTTCTCTCTGAATATAAGTGAGAAAACAGCTCTTACAACAGGACCCGCAAAGAATAATTGCCAGCACAGAGCCATAGGAAAATTGGTTATCGTTGTCTGAATCCACACCGCAATAACTTCGCTTTCCGCATTTTTGAACAGAAGAGTTGCGGCAAGGCTCATAAGCGGACACATAAAGATAACTGAAATAACCGAGATACCGAGAACTATGAAAAACGGATTATCACGTTCAGGATTAATTATTTTAAAAGTCTTGTACTTTGCTATCCTGCCGACTAAAAAAATATCAAGCACAAAAGCAATAGGTCCCATTATCACAAGCTCCTTGAAAGCAAGTAAAAATACCTCGTTTGTCATACCGCCGATATTAAGTGCTATATTATAGCATATCATAGCGTACACCATAACAAACACCATCATAACAGTAAACACGATTTCCTGAAATAAGTTTTTGGGCATAAAAAATTCCTCCTGATAATAACAATTTGCACTTTATTGTGTTGTTCGTTATCATCCGGGGGATGTGCGTTTCCAATTAGACCAATATTCTTTTTACGTTATAGATTTTAACATATTCCGCACCCATAGTCAATTGTGAAGTGAAACGAAAAAAGCACCGCTTTGGCGGTGCCTTTTTGTATACATATCACTTTTCCTTTTTACACTTTTTCGCTTCTGAATCTTCCGACAACATTTGCATTCTTATCAATGTTGACCTCAAATCTCAGAGTGCACGGCGAATAGTGAACATTTTCGCCCTCCGCAATAACCTCATAGAAGAATGCCAGAGCGCCTCCGTCCTCCATACGTCTTACGGCACACTTGCAGAAGCCTTCTGCGATTGCCCTTTTTACATAAGGTATCTCACGGTCGTATGTACAGAAATTGTCCTCCGTAACGGGAATATTCACATCCCCGTCAGAACAGCTGTTTTCTCTCAGCATAGTTTCAAGCGGTGATACTTTCTTACGGCTGAATTCCGCAAACGGAGCTTTCTTAGCAATTTCGCCCTTTCTTGCAGGGCGTCCGTTTATTTTCCAGCACGGCCGTGTAACAACGACCGTTTCTCCTATATGGAAATCATTGTTGAGATGCTCGCTCTGTGCCGAATAGAAATCAAGCGTATCCTTGTCTATCACGACCTCTTTTGCCTTATCACGCACTATTCCGACAAGCTCAAGCATAGAGAGCAGCTCGCCTGCCTTTTCCATGCACTTTTCATCGCTCCATATCTCATAATTGCGGAAGTTGTTTCTCCAGTACGTCTTTATCGGCAGATCGCCTATAAGCGCCTGTATCCTCATTTCCCAGTCGAACAGTATACCGCTCTTACTGCGTATCTTGTTCTCCTTGATGGCATTGAGCGGTTCAAGCAACTGTGCAAACGATGCGATATTATCCGCAATATCCTGCGCTATGTACTTTCTTGTATCGCTGGTCTTCTTTTTCTCGCTTTCTTCCTCGATCTTTTCATCGCTGTACTTGTCGAAATCGTCCTGTCCGCCGTCAGCCGTATCGAATAACGAAAAGACCTCTGAAGGATCGTTAAATGTTTTCTTTACCTCAGGCTCGTCATCCATAAGCAGATTTCCGAACAAATCCTCTACCTCGGCAACATTCTCATCGTGCTTTTCTTCGGTAACCTGTGCAGGCGTATATGCTTCGTCCGGCAGATCGAAGAAATCCATAGTTCTCGGCTTTTCGTCAGCGTCAATCGGCTCGTCCGGAGTTTCGGACAGCTCATCGGATAATGTACTTTCCTCAAAAATACCGCTTGTCTGTTCAAGATCGTCGTCCGAAATATCTTCGGAGCTTCCGGTGCTTCCGGTGCTACCGGTGCTGTCAGCGGTTTTGGATATTCCTATAAAGTCGCCGAATTCTTTCAATGCGTCCTCTACAGACTCAGCTGTACGAATAGAAGAAACAGGCTCGCTTGCGGTTTCCTCCGCCATTATAGTGTGGAACTGTTCTTCGAGCGACTCTTCTTCACTGTCGGCGGTTTCTTCCTGCTCGGCGATTTCCTCAAAAGCCTTTACTGCGTCCTCGACAGGCTCGCTTACAGCTTCTTCGGTGGCTGTGTTATTTTGTTCGCTTTCAGCTTCGCTGTCGGCGGTTTCTTCCTGATCGGCTATTTCTTCAAAAGCCTTTACTGCGTCCTCAACAGGCTCGCTTGCGGCTTCTTCGGTAGCAGTGTCATTTTGTTCATCGTCAATTTTAGTTTCGCTGTCGGCGGTTTCGTCCTGCTGTGCTATTTCCTCAAAAGCCTTTACTGCGTCCTCAACAGGCTCGCTTACGGCTTCTTCGGTGGCAGTGTCATTTTGTTCATCGTCAATTACAGCTTCACTGTCGGTAGTTTCTTCCCGCTCGGCTATTTCTTCAAAAGCCTTTACTGCGTCCTCGACAGGCTCGCTTACAGCTTCTTCGGTAGCGGTTTCATTTTGTTCGCTGTCAATTTCAGTTTCGCTGTCGGCGGTTTCTTCCTGCTGTGCTATTTCCTCGAAAGCCTTTACTGCGTCCTCGACAGGCTCGCTTACAGCTTCTTCGGTGGCAATGTCATTTTGCTCATAGTCAATTTCAGCTTCGCTGTCGGCTGTTTCTTCCTGCTCGGCGATTTCCTCAAAAGCCTTTACAGCGTCCTCGACAGGCTCGCTTACGGCTTCTTCGGTGGCAGTGTCATTTTGTTCGCTTTCAGTTTCAATGTCGGCAGTTTCTTCCTGCTGTGCTATTTCTTCGAATGCCTTTACTGCCTCCTCGACAGGCTCGCTTGCATAAAGATCGAAAATGCTCTCATCAACAGGCATATTTACGTCTTCAATTTCTTCATTATCCTGTATAACAGACGGCATTTCTGCAAGCTCCTGAACCGCATTTGCTATCGGAGCGGATGTCATTATCCCCTTTTCAAGCATCATCTGCTTCGGCATTTCGGCTTGCTCGTCAAAATTCTCCTCAACTGCCGTTACTGCGGATAAGGCTTCTTCGGCTGTATCATCAGCTTTTTTGCTGCTTTCGCCTGCATCCTCGCTATCATTACCGACGGACGATTCAAGCCTGTTGAAATGGTCGAATACACGCTCAAAGCTGACACCGGTATCGTCGTCATCTTCACTCTGAGTAAATGTAAAATTGACAGGCGCTATCTCAGGCTCAGTTTCGGTTTCGCCGTTACCTCTTTCGGACATAGGCTTATACCGGCGTACAGCCTCATCAATGCGGCTGTTTATCGCATCGGTCTGTTCTTTCTCGCTTATAGGCTTTCTGATTATCTCCTTATGAGTTACCCCGCCGTTTTTCCATACGGTCAGGCTTTTCTTTCTGAGCGGAGTCTGCGTTTCCTCCAGCTTTTTCTTGGCATATACAGCCGCACCTACGGCAGCCGCCGCACCTACAGCGGCAACAATCGCCTTACTTATCTTCATATATTATCAACCTCCCGGCTAATGCCGAAATATTATTCAACACTCTTGAGTGCCTCGACCATATTGACCTTCATAAGCCGTCTGTGCATAAACAGCATTACTATCACGGCAAAGCATATCGTTATAAGACCTGAGAATACAAAGCTCATCGGATGTACCGTTCTGCCGAACATAACCATATCAATTTCAGCCGTCTTTACAACAAAGTCAACAAGGAATCTTCCGAATACCATGCCCGTCACTGTTCCTATAAGGGTAAGTATCACCGTTTCCCTGAACACATACATTGATACTTCCTTATCATAGAAGCCAAGCACCTTGAGCGATGCGATCTCCCTTATACGCTCGTTTATATTGATGTTCGTTAGATTATAAAGCACAATGAACGCAAGCGCACCTGCACTCACTATAAGAACCACTATTACAAAAAGCAGTGATTTGAGCATAGAACTGAATGTTCCCGCAACGCTTGTCTTGAAGCTTACTCCCATAACTCCGTCTATCTTCATAAGCTCCTGTGCAAGCTCGTCCCTGTCACTTTCGGTCATATCGTCGCCGTCCTCAGAGTTGAAGAAGAAGCAGTTATACGGCAGTCCTTCCTCGCCGCTAAGCTCCTTGTACAGCTTTTCCGTGATATACACATAGTGATGAGCGTAGTTTTCGCATATCTCCGTTACCGTAGCAGTAACTCGCTTCGTTTCCGACAAAGCTATCGTTACCGTATCGCCCTTCTTTATACCGCCGAGCAAAGATGCCAGCTTCTCGTTTATTATAACGCCGTCGTCGGTTACCGTGTACTGCTCGCCTGTCCGTCTGTCCTTTACCGTCACAAACTGTGCGATGGTTTCGTTGTCCGCTCCGCCGAATATATACGCTTCTGTGCTTTTCTTACCGTTATATACCGTTATCTGCTTTTGATATATCCTGTTGCCCTCGCAGTCATAACGCTCAAGCATCTTTCCTATCTTTGCTGTCTGTTCGTCGGTCACGGTATTGTCATAAGCGGTAATACCGGTATAATTGCTTATCTCGCCGAACTGCTTTTGCAGAATATCGTTTACGCTGTCATACACGCCGAATCCCGTCAGCACAAGCGCCGTACAGCCTGCAATGCCCACTATCGTCATAAGCATTCTTCTCTTGTAACGGAATATATTACGCATCGTTACCTTATAGCTGAACGAAAGCCTGTTCCATATAAAGCCTATGCGTTCAAGCAGTATCTTCTTACCGCTCTTTGGCGTTTTCGGCCGCATAAGCGCCGCAGGACAGTCGTGAAGTATGCCGCCGCACGAGAAATAAACTGTAACAGCAGTAAGCAGTACAGATACCCCTGCGGTACATATCATAAGTATATAATCATACGGCAAAAGAATATCGGGGATAACGTACATCATTCCGTATGCGGTAATAATGATTGCCGGGAATATCTTCATTCCCACAAGCATACCCGATAAAGCGCCCGCCGTTGCCGCTGTCAGCGCATAAAGCAGATATTTGAATATAATAGCGCCGTTTTTATAGCCAAGCGCCTTGAGCGTTCCTATCTGGGTACGCTGTTCCTCTACCATTCGTGTCATCGTGGTAAGACATACAAGCGCCGCCACCATTACAAAGAACAGGGGGAACACCATAGCTATATTGCCTATTCTTTCGGCATTCTGACCGTATTCACTGTAACCCGGATTATCATCACGGGTAAACAGATACCACTCAGGTCTGCTCGTCTTTTCGAGCTTTTCCCTGCCGTCGTCTATCTTCTTCTGAGCATCGGCAAACTGCTTGTCTGCATCGGTTTTTGCCGTTTCAAGTGCCGTCTTGCCCTCGTTATACTCCTTCAGACCCTTTTCATAATCGGCATAATTCTTGTCATACTCCGCTTTACCGCTGTCATACTTTGCCTTGCCCGAAACATACTGTGCGTATCCTGCGTCATACTGAGCCTTTCCTGCGTCATACTGTGCCTTTGCACTTTCGTACTGTGCAAGTCCGCTTGTGTACTGAGAATATCCATCCTCGTACTGCTTTTTTCCGTCCTCATATTTGGCATAACCGATTTCGTACTGAAGCTTTCCGTCATTATATTGCTTAAGCCCGTCATTATACTGTGCAAGTCCGCTTTCATACTGTTTCTTCTGCTTGTCAAGCTCCGCCTGCGAGCTGTCGAGAAGCTTAACTCCGGAATCATAAGCCTCTTTGGTGATATTACCCTTCTTGTATGAATCCTCCAGCGTTTCACGGCTCGTATTTATAATCGCCTGCTGACTTGTTATCTTTGTGTTTGCATCGTCAAGCTGAGCCTTGCTCGACTTCAACTGTGAGTCTGCGTTTTCAAGCTGTATTTTAGCCGTAACAAGCTGTATATAGCTTTCGTCAAGCGTTTTCTTTCCGGCTTCAAGCTGCAGCTTCGTTTCGTCCAGCTTCTTCTTTGTGCTGTCAAGCACATCTTTTGTCGCCGTCAGAGTAGCCCCGTTTGTGTCAAGCTCCTTTTTTGCCTCATCAAGCTGTTTTTTCGATTCCTCAAGCGTTTTCTTGCCGCTTTCAAGCTGAGGCTTTGCTTCGTCAAGCTGTTTTTTTGCGTCTGACAGCTTCTTTTCGTTTTCGCCTATCTTCGCATATGCCTCGTTCTTCTTTTTATCAAGCTCCTTCTGCCCGTCGTCAAGCTTCTTCTTTGCGTCGCCTGCTATTTCGTCAAAACGTTCTTCTTCTCTTACATCCGCTATTTTCTGTATCTTCTTTTCAAGAACGTCACGGGCGTCCTCATATTCATCGCTGTAACAGCTGTACTGCTTTAGCTCGTCCGAGTTTATCATAACCTGAGTATATACCTCTGTCTTGAAACAGCTTTCCGGTATATAACAGATCATATAGACTGAACCGCTTCCTATGGTCGTGTTTCCACGCTCCACGTCGGATATATACATAGGCGATGCGAATTTTCCGACTATAGTAAATTCCTTTACCGACAAAGTTCCGTCTATATCCGTGTCTTCATCGCCGCACAGTGTCAGCTTGTCCCCGACTTTATAATGAGCAAGCAGTTTACCGCTGTCGATAACGCACTCATTTTCTTCTTCTGGAAGTCTGCCGTCAACTATCTGTAAAGAGCTGTACGGATTGTTTTCACCCGTTTTGTCAAGAGAATATACCCTTGCGACCTTCTTTTCGCCCGCATCCGTGTTGACGTATGCGTCCGTGAAATATCCGGGATAAATATCAACATCCGGAAGCCCTTTTTTCAAAGCGTCTATATCGTTATCGTCAAATCCGTATGTAGATACCAGCCTGATATCCGACAGGGAAGTCCTGTCGTAATAATGATCCGATGATACCTTCATCGCAGGAGCGCTCTGCAGAAGTCCCGCAAAAAATCCTGTGCCGATAGCGATTATACCGAATATCGAAAGAAAACGGCTTTTCGTTTTCTTCATCTCGGCAAACGCATTTTTCAGCATTGCATTTTTCATATCCGTTCCCTTTCCCCGCTTACCACTCTATTTCTTCAACGGGTGTCGGATGCTCGTTTACGACTATTTCGCTCACCTTACTGCTTTTCATATGTATGACTCTGTCAGCCATAGGGCATATCGCCGTATTATGTGTTACGAGTATTACAGTCATATTTTCACTGCGGCAGGTGTCCTGAAGCAATTTCAGTATCATCTTGCCGGTGTTGTAATCAAGCGCACCCGTAGGCTCGTCGCACAGCAACAGCTTGGGCTTTTTCGCAAGCGCTCTCGCTATAGCCACTCTCTGCTGTTCACCGCCCGAAAGCTGAGCCGGGAAGTTGTTTATTCTGTCGGTAAGTCCGACCTTTTCCAGTATCTCTACAGCAGGGATATAGTCCTCCACCGTCTGAGTAGACAGCTCAATATTCTCCTTTGCCGTAAGGTTCGGGATGAGATTATAGAACTGGAATATAAAGCCTATATCGTATCTTCTGTAGTCGATAAGCTCTTTTCTGCTGTAACCGCTTATCTTACTTCCGTCTACATAAAAACTTCCCGATGTAGCGGTATCCATACCGCCCAGTATATTAAGCACCGTAGTCTTGCCCGAACCGCTCGGTCCTACGATTATTGCAAATTCGCCCTTTTCAATGTCAAAGCTGACCTTATCGTTTGCGTTGATTATTATATCGCCCATACGGTACTGCTTTGTAATATCGCTCAGCGTAACAAAACTCATTGTAATTCCTTGCAACCTTTCGTCCGTTGTTTCCTGAAATCGTTACTCTATTAAATTATACCATTTTTCACGGTACAATTCAACAGCTGTTCTATATTTATTTATAGTGTATCCCGACATTTTTAACTCCCTTTAAATTTCAATGCCGTTAAAATAAAAATTATTCTCATTTTACTTGACAAACGCATTTGCTTATGCTACAATATCAATCGGAAAAATCCCTTATCAAGAGCGGTTTACATTTTCTGCATTAAGATGCAGATTGGGAGTCAGGCTCCGTAAACCCAGCAACCGTTTCGCTTGAGCTTTCTTTGCGAAAAATGGTGCTAATTCCTACGGCACGGCAAGGGCTGTGACCGAAAGATGAGGAGCAGGCAATCAGCAAGCTCCGAATGGGGCTTTTTTTAATGCAGTTTTACGCAGGTATATGCGTATGGGATACGGTTTAAAACCGCTATATGAAAGGAAAAATCAATGGCAAAATACTTATTCACTTCCGAAAGCGTAACAGAGGGTCACCCCGACAAGATCTGCGACAGGATCTCAGACGGTGTGCTTGATGCGATATTAGCACAGGACAAGAACGCCCGTGTAGCCTGCGAAACCTGCGCCACAACAGGTATGGTTCTGATTATGGGTGAGATCACGACAACGGCAAACGTTGACATTCCTGCAATAGCAAGAGATGTCATAAAGGAAACAGGCTATGATAACAGCGACTACGGCTTTGACTACAAGACCTGCGCTATACTCACAACGCTTGACAAGCAGAGCCCCGATATAGCTATGGGCGTTGACAACGCTCTTGAGGGCAGAGATAACAATGAATTTGACACAGGCGCAGGCGATCAGGGTATGATGTTCGGCTATGCGTGTGATGAAACCGAGGAGCTTATGCCCCTTACGATTTCCCTTGCTCACGCACTTTCAAAGAAGCTCACAGCGGTAAGAAAGTCGGGCGAGATACCCTATCTTCTCCCCGACGGAAAGACGCAGGTAACGGTAGAATATAATGAAGACGGCACTCCCTCAAGAATTGACACTGTCGTTGTTTCCTCACAGCACAAGGCTGATGTTACGCAGGAACAGCTCAGAGCCGATATTATCGAAAAGGTTATAAAGACTACCGTTCCCGCTTCACTGCTTGACGAGAACACTAAGATGCTGATAAATCCCACAGGACGCTTTGTAGTAGGCGGTCCTCAGGGCGACAGCGGTCTTACGGGCAGAAAGATAATAGTAGATACATACGGCGGTGTCGGCAGACACGGCGGCGGCGCATTCTCAGGAAAAGATCCCACAAAGGTTGACCGTTCAGCCGCTTACGCCGCAAGACACGTTGCAAAGAACATTGTAGCCGCAGGCATAGCAAAGCGTTGCGAAGTTGAGCTTGCGTATGCTATCGGCGTTGCACAGCCCGTATCTGTCTTTGTTGATACATTCGGCACAGGCATAAAGCCCGACAGCGAAATTTCAGCCGCTGTAAGCAAGGTGTTCGACCTTCGCCCCAGTGCGATAATCAGCTCACTGAATTTAAGAAACACAAAGTACAGACCTCTTGCCGCTTACGGTCACATGGGACGTACAGACCTTGACGTTGCATGGGAAAAGACAGACAAGGTTGACGAGCTTAAATCAGCACTTGATATAAAGTAATCAGCATATAACACTAAAGCCGTTAAGGAACACCGCAACGGCTTTAATCATAATCAAACGGAGAACAGAAATGACACATATACGCCACGCAATCGAGTCCGATGCTTCACGCATCGCAGAAATAATCGTCACAAATTACAGGGTAAATTTCTACCCGTTTTTCAGAAATGACACCTTTTACTTCGGTGAACTGAACGTCCTTGACACTGCCAAAGAATATTCCGCAGGCTCAGCCGCACTTAAAAACACATTTGTCTATGACGACGGTGTAATAAAAGGCATTATACGCATTTCGGGCAACGAGGTCGAAAAGCTGTATGTAGAGCCGCTTTTTCAGAATCAGGGCATAGGCTCAGTGCTTCTCGGTTACGCTATCAACAATTTTGCCGTCAATGAGCTGTGGGTGCTTGAATACAACAAGCGTGGAATTGATTTTTATCGCCGCAACGGATTCAGCCTTACCGGCGAAAAAATCACAGAATACGAATTTGTGCCGCTTTTAAAGATGAAAAGAGAATGAGCCAAAAGCCGTTACGGAACACCGCAACGGCTTTATTTTTTGCAAAATTCCAACATATTTTACCGCCGTCATCGGAGGTTACGCAATTCTCCGCCATTCAGATAAGCAAATTTGAAGCGCAACATTGCCGCCCGCCGTTTTGCTATCCTACGGATAGCTCAGACAATTCCAAAGGCGGAGTTTGAGGCGGCACATTGCCGCAGGCGGAATTTGAGGCGGCACATTGCCGCCACGCTATTCGCTGAAATCCGTAACTATGTACTTCGGCGCACCGGGAGTTGAATACACCCACCGGTCAATATGCCCCTCTGTAATGAAATACGGCGCTTCAAGCGGAACACAGCCGTCATCACAGCAGTTTACTATTATCAGCTTGATTTTCATTTTTTCGGGTATAATCGCCTTGATATACACGCAGGCGCAATCTCCCACCTTTATTCCGCTTTTAAGCTCCGCCAGCCCTGCGAGATTCGGCGCAAGCTCGATGAAAATCCCGTAGTCCTCTATCGACCTTACAATGCCGGGAACGGTTTCGCCTACCGCAAAACGTTCTGCGTTCTGCTGCCACGTTCCGAGCAGTTCCTTGTGCGTAAGACAGATATGACCCTGATCCCGACCTTTCACCACCGCAAAAATATCGTCGCCTACCGAAAATCTGTTTGCAGGATGAACTATTCTTGATACCGAGATAGCGTCAATCGGTATCATTGACGCAATGCCGCAGCCTATGTCCACAAAACAGCCGAACTGTTCAAGATGCGTTACCCTCGCCCCTATAATATCACCGGGAGTCAGCTTTGATACATATTCCTTGTCTGCCTCCTCCTGCGCCGCCTTCCTTGACAGGATTGCCAACGGTTCGCTTCCGGTTTCGTCTATCTTCGTTATCTTGAAGCAGACAGGCTTTCCCACTCTTGATATAAGCGCTATATCCCGTGTCGCACCGCTTTCTATGCCTATTGCGCCCTCACTGCGAGGTATTATCCCCTTCATACAGCCAAGATCGACGTGCATATTATGCTCCGCATCGCACACCGTACACGAAGCCTCAAGTATTGCCCCCGACACCGCCGCCTGCATAAGCGTTTTGGCTGATTGCAATGCCGCCGTGTTCTCTTTGTATGCAAGTCTTCTTCCCTCCGGTAAAAATTCCGTCATTTGAAATACCGTTCCTTCCTCGTTGTGTTTTCTTTTTTACAAGTGTATGTCAGATTTTCCTTAAATATGTTACCATATATTTACATTTGATTTTTCACGGAATATTTGGCGAAATTCTTGTAATTATCGTTGATTTTGACAACGTTTTCTGTTACAATAGAATCTATACAGGCTTAGTGCCATTAACCCTTGGATTCTAAACGGAGGAATCATGTTTATTCACAGCGGAACATTAAAACGTGCAGGCATTCTTGCCGCAGTGGTTGCTGTAGGTACAGCCGCCGCAATAACCTATAACGCTTTTTTATCATCGGAGGGCGGACTTCCCGAAGTATTAAGCCCGCTTCAGCCGATAATAAAGGACGAAGACGGCGGGGTAAAGCAGAAAACAGATATTGCCTTCTCTCCCGACGGCAGCTTTTTTGATAAAGACATATCGGTTGAGCTTAAAGCAAAAGATAAAACGGCAACAATCTACTATACCACAAACGGCGAGACCCCCACGGAAAAATCAAACAGATATACAAATCCCATAACGGTGCACAGCTCGGGAGAGGTCAACGCAAAGACGATAAAAGCCATTGCGGTAAGCGAAAACGGCACTTCCGAAGTATTCACAAAAAGCTATATCACAGGCAAGGACGTGTCGGAACGTTTTGAAAAAGGCACTTATGTATTCGTTCTTTCGACCGACAGTGAAAACCTTTACGATTATGAAAAAGGCATCGCCGTAGCAGGAAAGATCCGTGACGAGTGGATAGCAAACGAGTATGACGGAAAAAGCGAAATCACGCCCAACGAACCTGCAAACTGGAATCAGGAAGGTATGGCAGGCGAAAGGCCTATGTATGTCGAGGCTTTTTCAAGCAGCGGAGAGCTTCTTGTTTCACAGCAGGCAGGCGCAAGAGTTGCAGGTGCATATTCTGCCGCAGTTGACCAGAAATCGTGGAAGCTCATCGCAAGAACGATGTACACCGGCGATAAAGGCAAATTCAGCTACCCGTTCTTCAGTGACGCTACAGATGAAAACGGTGCGATTCTCACAAAGATTGACCGCATAGTTCTGCGTAACGGTGCAAACGACCGAGAATTCGCAGGTGTGCGTGACGAGCTTTCAATGTCGCTTGCAAAGCAGTCGGGCTACCTTGATGCACAGTCGACCGCCCCTGCGGCAGTATTCCTTAACGGAAAGTATTACGGCTTTGCGTGGCTCCATCAGAATTTCAGCCGTGCATATCTCGAAGAACGCTACGGCGGCACGAAGGACAACTATCAGGTGGTCGGAAAAGCCGAAGGCGAGATAGTCGATGAAAACGCAGAAGGTGCGGCAGACGATTATAACAAGGTTCTTGAGCTTGCTGAGAGCGGACTTACCGACGACAAGAAATTCGAGCAGTTCTGCTCTATGGTAGATATAGACAACTATATGCACTACCTCGCAATGCAGTTATTTATCGACAACCGTGACTGGCCCGGAAACAACTATAAAGTGTGGCGGTATGTTGCGTCAGACGGCGAAGAGGTCACAAGCAAGTACCAGGACGGCAAGTGGAGATATTTCTTCTACGATGCAGAATTTGCCTGGGGACTTTATTCGGACGGATACGCAAACAAGACGTTGACCAAGATTTTAAACGGCACTCACCCTGCAGGCGGCTCAGTGCTTATATCGGCACTTATGGAACGTGCGGATATGCGTGAAAAGCTGGCGAACAACCTCTGCGACCTTATAGGCGGCGCATTCAGCTCTGAAAATATTCTGGCAACGCTTGAGCAGAAGCTCGCCGACAGCGACAAGGAACAGCTATATGCTCTGAACAAGGGTATCACGTCAACGTGGGCAAACGAGGGTACGTTTGAAAACAGCAGAAACGAGATAAGAGAATTCGCCGACAAGCGTGCAAATATCATTCTCAGCGACATCTGCAAGAATTTCGGAATTGACAAGGACGATACATACAAGGTAAAGCTGAACGGTGCAAAGGGTCTTAAGCTCACTATGAACATTCAGACCGTCAAGGACTCAAATACGGTAACAGCCGAATATTTCACGCCCTACAAGGTAAAGCTGACAGCCGAGGATATGTCGGGCTACGCCTTCACAAGCTGGGAGATAAACGGCAAGACCTATACCGACCGTGAGATAACGATAGACAGCTCAATGGCTAAAAAGGGCAAGATAACAATAAACGCACGCAGTGAAAAAACATCGTCTACAGGCGAACTGCTGTATATAAGCGAAGTGTACACGGGCGGCGATGAAGACTGGATAGAGCTTTACAATCCCAATGACAACGACGTATCAACAAAAGGTCTTTATCTTACAGATAAGGATGATATGCTTAACCGCTACAAGATACCCACTGTCAACGTAAAGCCTCATTCAACGCTTACGATAGTTTGCAAGAACAACAAGTCTGAAAATACGCTGATGAAAATGCAGACGAATTTCAGTCTTAAAACCGGTGAAACGCTGATACTCAGCAACGAAAGCGGAGAAATTCTCGGCAAGGTCGCAATAATCGACTGCAGTAAGGATGAATCGCTTGTAAGACAGCGTGACGGAAGCTACGCAAAGGGTACGCCGACCTTTGAAAAGAACAGCCAATAACATAAAAGCCGTGCATCAAGGCGATGCACGGCTGTTTTTCTTTCCCTTTCGCACCAGCCTTGCTAAATACTCCCTTCGCCTTTGAAAGAATCAAATGCAGGCATAGCAAAAAACAAGCACGGCTGTACACCGTGCTTAAAACAAAAAGGACCGTGAAAACCACGATCCTCTTTTTTCATTACTTGTCAAGATTGTACTTCTTCTTGAACTTGTCAACACGTCCGCCTGTGTCAACCAACTTCTGCTTTCCTGTAAAGAAAGGGTGGCACTTCGAGCAGATTTCAACCTTTATATCCTGCTTGGTTGATCTTGTTTCGATAACCTCGCCGCAAGCACACTTGATAGTGGTGGGCTGGTAGTTAGGGTGGATACCTTCTTTCATGCTGTCACCTCCTGACCTTTAGAATTAATCTAAATTACAGCTTTCGCTATGATTTCAGAATACTGCGCTTTCACGCTTAGGTTACTATTATAGCATATACAAAACTGTTTTGCAATAGTTTTTTCAAATTTCCCGAAAAATTTATATCACAGACAGTTTCAGCCTACAATCTTTGTGAAATCTGCCGAGAGTTTAACCTGCTTTTCAGCAGCGTCTTCAACGCTTGTGCCTACTGTTGTGTAGTAGAGCTTGATTTTAGGCTCAGTACCGGAGGGTCTTATTACTACGCTTGCGTTATCCTCAAGGTAGAATGTGATAACGTTTGACTTAGGAAGTGTGAGTTCTTCTGTCTTGCCGCTTTCGTAGTCTGTCTTTACGCTGAGCTTGTAGTCAGCCTTGCCGATAACCTTAAGACCTGCAACAGCGTCAAGCTTTTCGTTTCTGAGAGTATCCATGATAGCGTTCATCTTCTTCATACCTGTTTCACCCTCGAATGTGAATGTATCGAGCTTGTTGCAGTAGAAGCCGTAGTCGCTGTACATCTTTGCTCTTGCCTGTACAAGAGAAATACCCTGTGAACGATAGAATGCCGCCATCTCGCAGATAAGCATAGATGCTACAACAGCGTCCTTATCTCTTACATAAGAGCCTGCAAGGTAGCCGTAGCTTTCCTCGAAGCCGAAGATATATCTGTTTTCCTCGCCCTTTGCCTCTAAGAAGCCGATCTGCTCACCGATGAACTTGAAGCCTGTGAGAACTTCTCTGAGCTCTACGCCGTACTTAGCGGCGATAGCCTTTACAAGATCGGTAGTAACTATTGTCTTTACTGCAACGGGGTTTGCGGGCATTGTACCTGCGGCGATACGCTCCTTGCAGATATATTCGAGCAACATTGCGCCTACCTCGTTACCTGTGAACAGAACGTAGTTGTCACCGTCGGGAACTGCGATACCTACACGGTCGCTGTCGGGATCGGTAGCAAGCAGTAAGTCGGGCTTTTCTGTCTTGCAAAGCTCAAGGCCTAAGTGCAGAGCTTCCTTTATCTCGGGGTTGGGATATGGGCAGGTAGTGAAGTTGCCGTCGGGCATTTCCTGTTCCTTTACAACTACAACGTTGTTTATACCGATTTCCTTTAAGATACGGCGGACGGGCTTGTTGCCTGCACCGTTAAGAGGAGTATAAACAACCTTCAGTCCGCTCTTTGCACAAAGCTCGGGGTGGATGGACTGCTTTTTAACGTTTGCGATATATTCGTCAATAACATCCTGACCGATGTACTTTATTTTTCCTTCGTTTACAAACTGCTCAAAGTCGCCGCTCTTTACGTCTGCGAAGATATTGAGCTTCTCAATCTCGCCGAGAATCTTTTCAGCGGCTTCAAGAGTAACCTGACAGCCGTCGCTTCCGTAAACCTTATAACCGTTATACTTTGCAGGGTTGTGGCTTGCGGTAACAATGATACCTGCGTCACAGCCGAGCGCTCTTACAGCCCAAGAAAGCATAGGTGTGGGCATAAGCTCTGTGTAGATGTTTGCTGTAATGCCGTTTGCGGCAAATATCGAAGCGGCGTGCTTTGCGAATACGTCAGACTTTATTCTGCTGTCGTATGCAACAGCAACCTTAAGATCGCTCTTGCCTGTGTTCTTGAGGTAGTTTGCAAGACCCTGAGTAGCCTTGCCTACGGTATAAACGTTCATTCTGTTTGTACCTGCGCCGATAACGCCTCTCAGACCGCCCGTGCCGAATTCGAGATCACGGTAGAAACGGTCGTTTATTTCTTCGTCCTTGCCCTTTACATTCTCAAGCTCTGTCTTTAAATCGGGATCCTTGACCGCTTTTTCAAGCCATTCGTTATAAAGCTCTGTAGTGTTTGCCATAATAGTCTGTCCTTTCTGTATAAAACGGTAGCACAGTTTGCTGTATTTAAAAATTAGGTAAATATAGCTGTGGCTAACCTAAAATTCCATTCAACAAACAGTATAACAT
>ENA-OZAI01000059-OZAI01000059.1-human-gut-metagenome-genome-assembly--contig:-NODE-59-length-38019-cov-11.540354_pt1 | contig 38019 bp, 36 predicted proteins | sample MGYA00243299_ERZ653495 | MGnify/ENA primary metagenome ERZ653495 (study PRJEB26926, sample SAMN06164907) | human gut metagenome | biome: ENVO:00009003; feature: ENVO:2100002; material: ENVO:00002003... | reverse complement strand
TAAAGATTTATGCGGAGTGAAAAAGACGGCATAGGGCTACTTGCGAAACTTGAATATATAATTGATAGCAAAGATAGTGAAATGTATCGGGTTTTGAATGAAGATGTCTGTTTTTTAGTATCTTTGTCGAATGTTATCGGGTCGTTAAAAAAGAAGGAAGCCTTGTTTATGCATAGTCATAGTAGCCATATGGATGAACGTTTGCTTAAACGTCTTTTTGAAGCATATTCCAATGATTTGCTTTACTATGCTCAGTATCTTGTTCGCTCTAGAGAAGAAGCGGAAGAGATTGTAAGCGATGTTTTCTTTGAAGTATGGCAGCATCGTGACAGGTTCTCTGAGGTGAAAAACGAGAAGGCATGGTTGTTGAAGGTAACTCATAACAAGGTAGTGTCCTGGTTGCGGAAAAATGGAAATGGTCAGGTGCTTGTGCCATGGGATGAAGTAGGCGACTATGGTACGCTTGTTGATTTGCAGACTCCTGATTCACGGATCATTAGTCGGGAGGAAATATCCCGTATCAACCAGGTTGTAAATCAGCTTCCTCCCCGTTGCCGACAAGTCTTTGTGTTGGCCAAAATCGAAAAGCTTCCATATAAAGAGATTGCCGAAGTATTGGGTATCTCTGTGAAAACGATCAATATTCATGTAGCCAAAGCGCTTGAATTTATTTCCTCTGTCTTGAAGTGAGATGGCGTCAATGAGGGTAGTTGCGTCTCTCAAGTTGATGTTTAGCACGCCAATGTAGGTGTTTGGCGTGCTGAAGTAGATGTTTACGTTGAGGAAAAGCACCCTTTTGTCCTGCTTAAAACAGTGCTTTCTCTTGTCTAAAGCATCGTTTTTTCTCTGCTTGCGCGATTGCATTGTTCAACTTGAATAGGTGGCGTGAAGGAAGAAACTTTTTTTGTTTTTATCGTTCACTCTTTCACAAGCTGTTATCTCGTTGATTTTTAGTAAGAAACGGTGAAAGATCTTCTTTCACCGTGAAAGAAGATCGGCTTGTTTGAAATAAAAAACAAACTTTTTTTAAAAAAAAGACGAAACCTATAGGAGATTTTTTCGGAAACAGCGTCTTGTTTTATATAATTCGATGATGAAAGACGACAAAAAAGAACATAATAATAAGTATGAAAAGTTAGCGTCCTTTCTGGAAGACCCACAGGACCTGACCAATATGAATGAGGCTTCTTCCGACGATGAGGTCCGTAAGCTCTTGTTCATGTGGAATGAATGCCAGCCGGCTGCAACTGATTCGTCAGAGGTTTGGGAAAAGACGCTGCAACGGATCAGGCAGGCTCAAGCACAGGAAGCCGAAAGTCGTAGAAGACATCTCTCGCTTGCTTGGAGATGGGTGGCGGCCGCTTCGGTTGTCCTCTGTGTCGGCTTGGGTTCGCTTTGGTTCTCGAAAACGGAAGTTACGGTGGACGAACGAAGCCGTATGGAGCAGATGCTGCTGGCTCAGGTCGATACGGGCGAAGTGAAGGAAGTGACCCTTGTGGTTTCCGACCGTAAGAAAGTGGAGCTGGCCAATAATGCCAAAGTGGCTTATAATGCCTCCGGTCAGGTCAGTGTCAATTCGGTGAAACTGAAGGAACCGTCCGTACAGAAAGAAGAAACCTCGGCACAAACCTCTTCTGAGGAAGCTATGGAATATAACCAGCTGATTGTGCCCAAGGGGCGTCGCTCTATGATTGTGTTGGCTGACAACAGTAAGATGTGGATTAACTCCGGCAGTAAGGTGATCTATCCACGTGCTTTCAAGGGTGACAGACGTGAGATTTTTGTGGAAGGGGAAGTTTATCTGAAAGTGAGTCGTGACGAATCGAAACCTTTCATTGTAAATACTTCAGCTTTCGATGTGGAAGTGTTGGGTACTTCTTTTAATGTGTCAGCCTATAAAGGCGATGCGCATGCTTCTGTGGTGTTAGTTGAGGGTGCGGTTGATGTGAAAGATGCGGCGGATAAGCATGTTCTGATGCAACCGAATGAGCGGGTACAGTTGGATGAGGCTGGTGAGTTGAAAAAGGAAACAGTAAATGCTCTCGATTATATCCATTGGGTAGATGGAGTTTGGATCTTGAATGGTAAACCTTTGAAAGAAGTGCTTGCTTATTTGAGTGAATATTATGGACAGAAGATTGTTTGTGATCCATCTATTGCCGATGAGGCATTTTATGGTAAATTATTTTTGAATGAAGAATTGGAGAAAGTGTTAGAATCAATTTGGCAAACCTTGCCTGAGGACTTAGGTGCCTCGAGAGAGTCTATCTATGTACAGGTGAATTGATTACCAGGTTGTGAATAATAATGTTGATCTTAAAATATATGTCTATGAAATAGAAAGAATTTGTGTTGTAAAAAAAGAGGGTCGGACAATACTCCCAATATTGCCCGACCGGAAATGATTTTAATTATTCCATTTTTAGTAACCAAAATCAGTACGAAAGTATGAAAAAGAAAACGACTTTTGGTCGGATGAAGAGAGTTTTTACATCTCTTTATCTATTAATTAGTGTTTTTTTATTGACGGAGGGTGCTTTGGTCCCTCTACATGCCGCTGATACTCGCGGAAGTAACAAACAAGCTGTAGCAACAACTCAGACGCTGAAAGAGTTGTTTAGTTACATTGAGAAAAACAGCAATCTTGTCATTCTTTATTCCAAGGGACTTTTATCCGAATTGGATAAAAAAGTTTCCATTAATATGAATGGTAAGAAAGCCGAGGAAATCTTGAAGGAACTGGCAGATGCTGCCAATCTGGAGATTAAAATTAGTGATCGTCAGGTGACGGTGATGAAGAAAGCTCCGATTGTGCAACAAGGCAACAACATCAAGGTGACCGGACAGGTTTTTGATGACATGGGTGAAACAGTTCCTGGCGCTAACGTGACCGTTAAAGGTAACACTTCTATCGGAACGGTAACCGACCTGGATGGTAATTTTACCTTGGAAGTTCCTAAAGGTACAACCTTGGTGGTTTCTTTTATCGGATATGCCAATTATGAATATGTCGTACAGAGCTCCGACAAGGTGACCATTAAACTGTCGGCCGATTCAGAAGCGCTGGATGAAGTGGTCGTGGTAGGTTACGGTATGCAGCGCAAGAGCTCTATCACCGGTTCCATTTCTTCCATCAAGGCAGAAAAACTGAAAGATGTCACTACACCGAGCGTGGCCAACATGCTGCAGGGTAAGGTGGCCGGTGCGGTGGTTGCTCCTACTTCCGGTCGTCCGGGTGAAGGTGTAAGCATCCGTGTACGTGGTATCGGTTCTATCCGTGGTAATGTGGAGCCTTTGTGGGTAATCGACGGTGTGGTTGGTGCCTCTTCTGCCGACCTGAACCCGAATGATATCGAAACCATTTCTATTCTGAAAGACGGTTCCGCTACGGCTTTGTACGGTTCTCGTGGTGCCAATGGTGTTATCCAGGTAACTACCAAGCGTGCTACCACCGGTACTTCCCAGATTGATTTGTCTGCCAAGTTTGGTGTGTCACAATTGCAGAAAGGTAATCTGGAAATGATGTCAGGTGCTGAGTATTATGACTATGTACGAACGGCTTATGAGAATGCTGGAACATTGGATTCTCAAGCTTGGTTGCAACCTTATTTGCGTGAACGTAACTTCGACTGGTGGGATTTGGCTACTCAGAATGCTTTGACGCAGAACTATAACATTGGCTACCGTTATGGTAATGATAAAATCAAGTCGTATGTATCCGGTGACTACTATTCTGAAGAAGGTACCATCAAGGGATTTGACTACGACCGCTTCACGTTCCGTTCGAATACGGACTATATTGTGAACGACCGTTTGACCTTGAAGGCAAAAGTGGCTGCAAGTTATAAGGAAACATTCAACCAGGAATATTATTTGATGCACACCAGCTATACCCCGTGGGACACCCCTTGGGATTCGCAAGGCAATCTGAAAGACGGAACTCAGGGTGTGCCGACTGCGGATGCTGCTCCCACAGCTAATCCAGATGATTATTGGTATTCCGATGGTGGTTCAAATTTCTTGTATGACCATGATTTAAACTGGTCTAAAAGTCGTAATAATGGTATAGATTTAGGCGTCGGTTTTGATTTTAAAATCATTGAAGGATTGACTTTTGAATCGAACAACCGTATTGGTTTCACTAATAATTATTCCAGTTCTTATGTCGATCCTAATAGTCGTGGTGGTGCTGGTGATGGTGGGTCGTATTATGATGGTGAGTCCAATACACGTTCCATCTATACCAGCCAATTGCTGCGTTTCCTGAAGACTTTTGGTGAGAAGCATGAAATCAATGCTTATTTGGGTTATGACTACGATGAATACCGTTATTGGGATTTGAGTGCTACTGCCCATAAGATTTTTTCGGGAGCTGAAATTATTAAAGCGGGTGCAGATGATCCTGAAGCAAGTGGTACCAAATCTGAATCGAAGAATGCGGCAATTTACTTGAATGTCAATTATTCGTTCGACAGCAAGTATCTCATTCAAGGAATGATTCGTCGTGACGGTTCCTCGAAGTTCGGTAGCGACAAGCGTTGGGCTACCTTCTGGTCGGTCGGTGCCGGTTGGAACATGCACAAAGAAGAGTTTATCAGCCAGTTCGAGTGGATTAATGAATTGAAGCCCCGTGTTTCTTACGGTATCAGTGGTAACCAGCCGAATGGAGCTTATGAATGGGCTACTATTTTTGGTTATACCTCTCAATATGCCAATGAAATCGCTTTCTTGTCCAACTATCAGGGAAATCCCGATTTGTCTTGGGAGGAAACGGCTAATTTTGACGCAGGTATTGATATCCGCCTGTTCGACCGTGTAAACATTACATTCGACTATTATTTGAAGAAGGTGAAGAACCTGATTTATCTGCGCCACCTGCCCGCCGTTACCGGTTTCAACCGCCAGACGGCCAACAACGGTAAGATGGAAAACTCGGGTGTGGAACTGACTGTTACGCCTGAGATTATCCGTACAAAAGATTGGTACTGGGACATCAGCTTCAACATGGGCTATAACCGTAACGAAGTGACTTACCTGCCGAATGGTGATGACCTCACGATGCAGGCAGTGGCTGTAGGCTATCCTTATTTGAACTGGTATATGCCGGAATGGGCCGGTGTGGACACCATGACCGGAACTCCGCTGTGGTTCAAAGTTGACTCGGAAACGGGAGAAAAGACGGTGACGGGCAATTACAATGAGGCTACCCATGTGTTGTTGGACGCTTCTCCGACACCGAAAGTGAACGGTGGTTTGAGTACGAACTTGACGTGGAAAGGTTTGTCGCTGAATGCCAACTTTACCTTCAGTGCCGGTGCCAAGATTTACAACGGTATGCGTGCCGGTGCGCTCGACCGTGATGCGGAACGTCCTTCGCAGGTTGCCATGAAGCTGGCCGATGGTTGGAGTCGTTGGGAGAAACCGGGTGATATTGCCACACATCCGCAATTGATAGCCGGTGGTAATAACCAATCTTCCAGTACTTCTACCCGCTATTTGGAGAATGGTGACTATTTCAAACTGAAATCGTTGACCCTTTCCTACAGCTTCCCCAAGAAGTGGCTGGATCCATTAAAGATTAAAGGCGCCAACTTGAGTGTGGGTGGAGAAAACCTGTTCACCATCACCAAGTTCTCCGGTCAGGATCCTGAAATCCTTTATAATGGAAGTGCCAGCAGTTTTGGCTATCCTACCGTAAGACGTTTCACTGTAGGATTGAATGTTAACTTCTAAGTAATGATAACCAATAAGAAAGAAACTATGAAACTGAAATATACATTAGGTGCCCTGGCTGTTGTATCCTCATTGGCAGGTTGCAGCCTGGACGTAAATATGTACGATGGCGTAACGGGTGAAGACGTTACGGTTCGTAACATTGTGGAATTGTCGCAAGGCAGTTATAGCATGTTGAAATATGATGGCGGTTTGATTGACTACGGCTATTACTTTTGGGCTTACGGAGGTGATGACCTTTCTTGGGGCGGTACGTCTACAGATTCTAAATTTAATATCTATGATTACAGCCGCAAACTCACCAGTGAGGTTACTGAGTATACCTGGGAGTTGGGTTATCGTACCATCGGTAACTGTAATAAGGTGATTGAAATGGGCGAAGAACTGGGTGAAAATCTGACTGCAGAAGAGAAGGTGATTGTCGGTGAGAATTTTTATCTCCGTGCCTTGTCTTATTTCCTGTTGGTAAACGAGTTTGCACAGCCTTATTCCAACAACCCGACTCAGAACCCGGGACTCCCTTTGAAGCTGAACAGCGATCCCAACGATTTGCCCCAAAGCCGTTCTACCGTAGCCGAGATTTACGATCAGGTGGTGAAAGACTTGAAGGAAGCCATTACTTACATGACTTTGCCGTCTAATCTGTCACCCAAAAACAGTTGTTATGCCACGAAGGAGGCTGCCGAAGCTTTGCTGGCCAGGGTATATCTCTATATGGAAAACTGGGAGGGTGCCTGGGAAATGGCAAACAATGTCATTGCTTCCGGTCGGTTTAAACTGCTACGTGGTGAAGAATATGCGATTTATCCCCAGCATGTTCCCGAAGAAAATTCAGAAACCATTTTTGCCGTACGTCGTACCAAACAAAAAGATGATGCGGGTGCAGGAAGAATGGGAGGCTTGTATATTAACGTGGATTATAACGGCTGGGAGGAAATGTACGCATCGACTCCTTACCTGGAATTGTTGGAACTCTATTTGGACGACAAGGGCTATCCGCAGGATTTGCGTAGCAGTTTCATCACCAAGCGTTATGTGGAGGATGGAACGAATACATCTGATTATCCAATAACAGGTAATCCTGAACGTAATTATCAGGATTGGACGTTTGCCTATGCAGCCAAACAGAGTAATACCGCCAATTATGAGTATCGTCAGATTTCTGTTAAGAAGCAAGCTGATGGAACGTATGCGATGAGTGCGGAAGATGCTGTATCGTTCCAAAGTGCCACTATTCAATCTGAACCTTATAACCTGGGTACTCGCTATTATGTAGTGGCATCGGATGGTACGAAATATATCGGCCGTATCGAGCCACGTGTATATGACGCCAGAACGCTCCGTCAAAAGGAATCAATCTTTTTAGTGTATGCCATTAACAAGTGTTCTTATCAGGAACAATATTATCATTTGTGGTCACCGATTATTTCCCGTCTGGCAGAAATGTACCTGATTCGTGCCGAGGCCAATCTGGAAAAGGGCGGCGATACGCAGGCTACTTTGGATGACGTGAATGTGCTTCGTGAAAGAGCCGGCATTCCCCAGTGGACATTGGATAATATCAAGACAGCCGAGTATGGTCAGCCGAAGGATATTCACAAGATCATTGAAGAAGAGCGTATGCTGGAGTTTGCTTGGGAAGGCCATCGTCGTTTCGACGTGTTCCGCTGGCGCCAGACGCTGGATCGCAGGTATCCGGGCGGGCATACCTTGAGACAGGGTGACCGTTATTTGGAAATACCCTACAACTCTCCTTCGGTATGCGAGTATATTCCGAAAGCACAATATGATGCTTATCCTTATGAATTGGAACAAAATCCCTGATTTTGAAGGATTGTTGTGAATATCTACCCGTTTCCCCTATCAAGGGAGGAGGCGGGTAGATTCAAAGAAATCTTTGTAACATCATTAAAATAACAGAATTTATAAAATGAAAAAAATATCATATTTATTATTGCTCCTTTTGGCGTTTGTGTATGCCGGATGTGCTGATACGGAGCAGCCTTATGTAGGCTATGTTATCATAGAGCGTGCTGTAGTAGAGGCAGAAGCCAGTTCAACTACTACCATAACTGCTGACACGGATATTGACTCACCCATTGAAATCAAATCGATTGATTTTGGCGAGGGGGTGGACGAATGGTGTACCATTACAACTAAAGGAAAAGAAATTACAGTAACTACTACACAGGCCAATACGGGTTCGAACTATCGTACGGCGACTGTCAATGTGAAATGTGGTTATTGGTTGAAGTCATTCCAAGTGCTGCAGAAATATGCAGGACAGGAATACCTGCAATATGACTGGACCCGCTGGACAGCCACTGGTAACAGTGTCGAGAGCAGTGATGGTGGGGGGTATGCTAGTTTGTTCAGTGAAGATCGTACAACTTATTGGCATAGTCAATATAGCGGTGATGCTCCTTCTCTGCCTTATTGGATTGTGGTAGATATGAAAGAAGAATTGGAGATTGCTAAGTTCGATATCGGTAGAAGATATTATGCCGGAAATGGTAACAATTACGGTTCAGTAAAGACTTTAAAGCTGTATGCTAGTACGGATAATGAAAACTTTACTGAGGTTGGAGGCTTTACTTTTACTTTCCCTTGGACCGCTCCTGATGGTACGGTGGTTGAAGGTCCTAATAGTCCGTTGATTCCAGCTTATGAGGAGATTGTTCCTGCTGAACCGGTGAAGGCACGTTACATGAAAATGGAAATTACTGAAACGAACACAAGTAACGACGCTTGCCAGATAGCTTATTTCAAGGCATACGAAAAAATTTAAAGCCATAATTTCTTCTACCTTTTTAAAATCTAAGTATCTTTGCAGAGGATGTCCGATAGGTTCAGACATCCTCTTTTTATAAATCTAACTGAATCTAAAGATCATGAATAAACAGAAGGGGCTGTACTTATTGTTAGGACTATTGTTAACCTCTGTTGTCTGTGCTCAGGAAATTAGAGTGTATGATGTGGCCGATTTTGGCGTGAAGGCCAACAGCTCGAAAAATATTTCTGCTACCTGGCAAAGTCTGCTGAAGAAAATCAATATCGAATATGAGACGGGTGACAGTATTGTGATCCGTTTTCATCCAGGTACTTATCATTTTCATGAGAAAGGGGCAGCTATAAAGAAGTACTATATTTCTAATCATGATCAGGACAATCCGAAAAAGATTGGCATTTCTTTGGAAGGGATGAAGCATCTGACATTGGATGGCGGTGGAGCTTCGTTTGTCTTTCATGGTAGAATGTTGCCGATTTCTCTAGTGCATTCAGAGAACTGTGTTTTAAAGAATTTCAGCATTGATTTTGCAAATCCACATATCGCACAAGTGGAGATTGTGAAAAACGATCCGGAACAAGGGATTACTTTCCGTCCAGCTCCTTGGGTGAAATATCGTATTGCTAAAGATAGTGTCTTTGAAGCCTATGGCGATGGATGGACAGTAAGACATAGTTGGGGAATTCCTTTTGAAAAAGATACGAAACGGATTGTTTACAATGCCGGTGATCGTGGATGCAATACCAAGGGAGCTTCTTTGACATCAGATGGATGTGTGTTGGCACCGAACTGGAAAGACAGTAAACTGGTACCGGGAACGATATTTGTGATGCGCGGATGGGGCCGTCCCACTCCGGGTATTTTCCTTTCGCACAATCTTAATACCTGTCTGGAAAATATACAGGTACATTATGCAGAAGGAATGGGACTGTTAGCCCAAGTATGTGAAAATATAACGCTCGAGAAATTCCGTGTGTGTCTAAAAGGGGAGGAGGATCCTCGCTATTTTACGACTCAAGCGGATGCTACCCACTTTTCGGGTTGCAAGGGAAAGATCATTTCATGTAACGGGTTGTACGAGGGGATGATGGATGATGCGATCAATGTGCACGGCACTTACTTGAAAGTAATCGGTCGTAAGGATGAGTACACCTTGGTGGGGCGTTATATGCATGACCAGTCTTGGGGTTTTGAATGGGGACGTACAGGTGACGAAGTACAGTTTATCCGTTCAACGACCATGGAATTGATCGGTACCCAAAATAAAATTACGGCTATCACCCCTTATGATAAGGACTGTATAGAAGGAGCCCGCGAATTTCTGATAAGTTTTGAGAAGCCTGTAGAGGCCTGTATTGATGAAAAGGGAAGCTTTGGTATTGAGAATTTGACTTGGTCTCCAGAAGTCTTGTTTTCGGGTAATCTTATTCGCAACAATCGGGCGCGTGGTGCTTTGTTCAGTACGCCTCGCGAGACAATTGTCGAAAACAATACATTTGATCATACATCAGGAACAGCCATTTTGCTTTGTGGGGATTGTAACGGATGGTTTGAAACAGGGGCTTGTCGCAATGTTCAGATACGGAACAATCATTTTATCAATGCGTTGACCAGCATGTATCAGTTTACCAATGCTGTAATTTCTATCTATCCGGAGATTCCTGAACTGGAGAAGCAACAAGCTTATTTTCACGGAGGAAAAGAGGGAGGTATCGTGATAGAAAACAATGTATTCGATACGTTTGATGCACCAATCCTCTATGCAAAATCCGTAGATGGTCTTGTCTTTCGGAACAATACGATAAAAACAAATACGGAATATCCTCCTTTCCATTTTAACAGAAACCGCTTTGGGTTGGAAAAGGTGAATCGTGTGTCCATTTCAGAATAAAATAAAATGTGAGTAACTTCTAACTTAAATTATAAAACTCGTATAGCATGAATGGTAATCTTGAGCGTTGGAAAGCGATGCCTTTAGCATTGGCTTTACTATTATTATCTCCTCAGCAGGAGGCTCAAGCTGTGTGTAATGAAAAAAACGGTGTCGAGGCTACACAACAGGCTGCGATACGGATTGTCGGAGCTGTCCAAATCAATCCGACTACGGTAGAAATTCTCTTTTCAAATAATCAGCGCATGACGCTCGATTTTTATGGGGAGAATATTTTCAGAATGTTTCAGGGCAATGCGGGAGGTGTCATTCGTGATCCCCAAGCTGAGCCGGAAGCAAAAATTTTGGTGGGCCAGCCACGTAAATCTATTGTAGGATTGAATTTACAAGATGAGCCTGGACAATTGTCGGTGGCTACGGAGAGAATCAAGATCGTGTTTGATAAGAATACGACATTGATGAAGGTAGTCAATTTGGAAAACGGAAAGGTTGTGATTGAAGAAGTGGAGCCTATCGTGTTCGAAAAGGATATGGTTACATTGAAACTGAAAGAGCAACCTGATGAATATTTCTATGGCGGAGGTGTACAGAATGGACGTTTCTCCCATAAAGGGCGATCTATTGCCATTGAAAATCAGAATAGTTGGACGGATGGTGGTGTGGCGTCCCCAAATCCTTTTTATTGGTCGACAAACGGTTATGGCATCATGTGGCATACGTTTAAAAAAGGAGTTTATGATTTCGGACGTGAAGTAGCTGGAGTTGTCAAGTTGTCTCATCAAACAGATTATTTGGATCTCTTCGTGATGGTCAATGAGGGGGCTGTACCTTTGTTGAATGATTTTTATCAACTGACAGGAAATCCTGTACTGATACCGAAATTTGGTTTCTATCAGGGCCATCTGAATGCTTACAATCGTGACTACTGGAAAGAAGATGAGAATGGCATCTTGTTTGAAGACGGGAAGCGTTATAAGGAAAGTCAAAAAGACAATGGCGGTATCAAGGAGTCATTGAATGGCGAAAAGAACAATTATCAGTTCTCGGCTCGTGCGGTGATCGATCGATATAAGAATCATGATATGCCTTTGGGCTGGTTGCTTCCTAATGACGGATATGGTGCCGGTTATGGACAGACAGGTACGCTGGACGGTAATATTCAGAACTTGAAGAGCCTGACAGACTATGCCCACAAAAATGGAGTGGAGATAGGTCTTTGGACCCAGTCGGATTTGCATCCGAAAGAAGGGGTTGAGGCGTTGCTTCAACGTGATATTGTTAAAGAAGTGAGAGATGCAGGTGTGCGCGTACTGAAGACGGATGTCGCTTGGGTAGGTGCCGGTTATTCATTCGGATTGAACGGTATTACGGATGTGGCACAAATCATGCCTTATTATGGCAATAATGCACGTCCTTTCATCATCAGTTTGGACGGTTGGGCAGGTACTCAACGTTATGCAGGATTATGGTCGGGTGACCAGACTGGTGGTAACTGGGAGTACATCCGTTTCCACATTCCAACCTATATTGGTTCAGGCCTTTCGGGTAATCCTAATATTTCTTCAGATATGGACGGTATTTTCGGTGGAAAGAATTTGGTAGTAAATACCCGTGATTTCCAGTGGAAAACCTTTACTCCTATGCAGCTGAACATGGACGGCTGGGGAGCAAATGAAAAATATCCGCATGCTTTGGGTGAGCCTGCCACTTCTATCAATCGCTGGTACCTGAAGTTAAAGTCGGAATTGATGCCCTATACTTATAGTATAGCACGGGAATCAGTAGATGGCTTGCCTATGATTCGTGCGATGTTCCTTGAATATCCTAATGCCTATACATGGGGTAAGTCTACCCAATACCAATATTTGTATGGTCCTTATTTCTTGGTTGCTCCGATTTATCAGGCTACGAAGGCTGATGGACAGGGTAATGATGTTCGTAATGGAATTTACTTGCCAGAAGGTGAGTGGGTTGACTATTTCTCTGGCGATGTCTATCAGGGTGGCTGTATCATCAACAACTTTGCTTCACCGCTTTGGAAGCTTCCTGTGTTTGTGAAGAAAGGGGCTATTATCCCAATGGCAAATCCGAACAACAATGTGCATGAGATAGATCAGCATCTGCGTATCTATGAATTGTATCCTTATGGCTATTCATCATTTACAGAGTACGATGACGATGGCGTATCAGAAGAATATCGTGCGGGTAAATTTACGACTACGTTGATTGAATCGGATGTGAATGAAAAGGGTGAGTTACAGGTAACAATCCATCCTGCACAGGGTGATTTCAAAGGCTTGGTAAAGGAGAAGGCTACTGAATTCCGAATCAATGTCACTGAGAAGCCGAAGAAGATTGTAGCCAATGTTGGTAAAAACAAGATTAAGCTCACTGAAGTTACTTCATTGGAAGCATTCAAGGCGGGCGAGAATGTGTATTTCTACAATCAGTCTCCTAATTTGAACCAGTTTGCGACGCCAGGCAGTGATTTTGCCAAAGAGGTGATAACAAAGAACCCTCAATTGCTGGTGAAACTGGCTGCTTCGGACATTACGGCCGCTGCCACTACTTTGACGGTGAAAGGTTTTGCCTTTGCTCCTGCTGACAAGTATCGCATTTCGACAGGAACATTGCTTGCTCCTCAGCCACAGATTTCTGATGAAAACACCGAAGCTTATACGTTGAAACCCACATGGGCGAAAGTTGAAAATGCTGATTTCTATGAAATAGAGTTCGATGGTATGTTTTATACTACCATTCGCGAAACCGAACTGCTGTTTGAAGACCTGAAGGCAGAAACCGCTTATTCCTTCAAAGTACGTGCTGTAAACAAGGAGGGTGTATCTGATTGGGCAGAATGCAGTGCTACTACGAAACAGAACCCGTTGGAATTTGCGATTACAGGTATGATGGGTAAAACCTCTGTACCTAATCAGGGAAATTCGATTCGAAAACTGTTTGATTTTGAAGAAGGTGAGATTTGGCATACGAAGTACAATGAAAAAGCTGTACCGTTCGATTTGATTATTGATTTGCGCTCTATCAATCAGATAGAAAAACTGCACTATCTGCCTCGTGACAATGCCGGCAACGGAACGTTGTTGAAAGGAACGATCTACTATAGCATGGATAAGGAGAACTGGACAGAAGCAGGTGCTTTTGATTGGAAGCGTGACAATGAGACGAAGATTTTCAACTTCGGACAGAAACCGACAGTTCGTTACATCAAGATGAGTGTGACAGAGGCTGTAGGCGACTACGGTTCTGGACGCGAGATCTATGTGTTTAAGGTGCCAGGCACAGAAAGCTATCTGCCGGGCGACATCAACAATGATAAAAAGATTGACGAGAACGACCTGACTTCGTATACCAATTACACAGGTTTGAGAAGAGGTGATTCCGATTTCGAAGGATATATCAGTCGTGGCGACTTGAATGTAAACGGCCTGATCGATGCTTATGATATCTCTGCAGTGGCTACCCGCTTGGAAGGTGGTGCACATGTTCGGAATGTGGAAAAGGTAGAAGGCAATATTACGCTGACCACAGCTAAGCGCTCATATACGAAAGGCGAGACGGTTGAAATCCAGGTAAAAGGTACAGGGCTGAAAGCTGTCAATGCTTTGAGTTTTGCTCTTCCTTACAATCCGGCCGATTACGAATTTGTAGGAATTGAGGCAGGTGCCGTCAAGGATATGCATAATATGACGAACGACCGTCTTCATACCAGTGGTGAGAAAGCATTGTATCCGACCTTTGTCAATCTCGGTGATCGTGAGACGCTGGAAGGCGATTGTGACCTGTTTGTCATTAAGCTGAAGGCCAATCGAAATGTGAAGTTCGACCTGCAGGCAAAAGATGGTTTCTTGGTAAACAAACGAATGGAGGTCAGAAAGTTCTGAAAAAGAGAGGCATCTTCTTGTTTGATCGACAAGTAATGCTTACCTTTGCAACATGTGAATAAAGGAAGGGGTGTACGTATGTAAAATGGCGTACCCTCTGTCCTCTTGATATAGATACAACATTTTTATTCTTTAACTTTTAAATTAAAACCATTTATGAAAAAAATTGGAACATTACTGTTGGCCATGTGCCTTGCATTGGGCGCATGCTCTACACAGTCGACCTCTACCGTTCAGACGAACGATAAGGGTACGCAGTGGGAATGGAAGAATGGAACTATCGTAGTGAAAACACCTGAGCGTCCTGCCGGACAGCAAAGCGTATTGGGACTGACTACTCCGAAAATGGAGGTGGTACGTGTAGGTTTTGTCGGCTTGGGTATGCGTGGCCCGGGTGCTGTCGCTCGTTTTACTTATATCCCTGGTACTCAGATTGTAGCTCTTTGTGATTATGAGCAAAAGCGTGCTGAGGCTTGCCAGCAGATTCTGAAGAAGGCTTCTTTGCCGAAGGCTGCCATTTATTCAGGTGCCAATGGCTATGAAGAGCTCTGCAAACGTGATGATATTGACTTGGTTTATATTGCCGCTGACTGGTTGCACCACTTTCCCATCGCCAAGTGTGCGTTGGAGAACGGCAAGAACGTCGCTATTGAAGTACCTTCTGCCATGAACTTGAAGGAATGCTGGGAGTTGATAGATCTGAGTGAAAAAAATCGTAAGCACTGTATGATTCTGGAGAACTGCTGCTATGACTGGTTTGAAATGAACACCCTGAACATGGCTCAGAATGGTGTGTTCGGCGAAGTGATCCGTGCACAAGGTGCTTATATCCATAACTTGAGCGAATTCTGGGATTACTATTGGAAGAACGGCGAAGGCGACAAGCTGGGCTGGCGTCTGGACTACAACATGCGTCATCGTGGCGACGTATACGCTACTCACGGCCTTGGTCCTGTTGCACAGGCGCTTGATATCCACCGTGGTGACCGTATGACTACGCTGGTAGCTATGGATACCAAATCTGTTATCGGTAAGGCATTGGTTGAAGAAAGAACAGACTCTACCTGCAACAACTTCCGTAACGGCGACCACACTACGACGTTGATCCGCACTGCCAATGGTAAAGTGATTGAAATCCAGCACAACGTGATGACTCCTCAGCCTTACAACCGTCTGTATCAGCTGACTGGTACTAAAGGCTTTGCCAATAAATATCCTGTAGAAGGTTATGCTCTCGATGCAGCTCAGCTGAGTGCTTCTGGTGTACAGCCTAAGGTTGATGACCTGAGCGCACATGGTTTCATGTCTGACGCTGACATGAAGGCACTGGTAGAGAAATATCAGCACCCCATCCTGAAGAAATATGGTGAGATGGCTAAGGAAGTAGGTGGTCACGGTGGTATGGACTTCATCATGGACAGCCGTCTGGTATACTGCTTGCAGAATGGTCTGCCTTTGGATATGGACGTATATGACCTGGCTGAATGGTGCTGTCTGGCCGAGCTGGGCGAATTGTCTATGGACAATGGTTGTGCTGCTGTTGAATTCCCCGACTTCACTCGTGGCGAATGGAATGTAGTGAAAGGTTACAAGCACGCTTATGCAAGCCCCGAAGATGAGGCTGCCAGCATGGAGAAGGCTAAAGCTTTCACTGCTAAATTGAAAGAACAAGGTGCCAAAGAATGGGCAGAAGAAGGTAAATAAAACATAGTTTTCCTTATAGGAAAGCAATGGAATCTTAATCCCATTCCATCTTTTTATAGTATAAAGCCGGCTTAGTCCGGCTTTTTTACTATCTTTGCCTATGCTGACCAAATTAAGATCTGAAATGAAAAAGACGTTGTTATGGGCTTGCTTTCTGATAGGATGTGCAAGTGTGCAGGCGCAAGATCCCCTTATTGAACCTGAAGAAGGACGGACGTTGCTCGAACGTTTCACCAAAGGTGGGAAATCCATTTCATCCAGTAGTATGAATTTACAATTCTATACGTCCGCTGCAGCCAATTTCATAGATGGCTCGTTGGACGAGGCTGCATTTAAAATCAATGGAGTCCGTTTGGAGTTGTTGGGAGATTTTGGTAAAAATTTCGCTTATCATTTCAGGCAATCGTTCAATAAGTACAGCAATCCTCGTGCGGTGGACAACCTGTCTTCCTCTGTAGAGTGCGCTTACGTAGACTGGCGGATGAATCCTCATTTTACGTTGACGGTAGGAAAGCAGGCTATTCAGCTGAGTGGTTATGAATATTGGGTGAATGCAATTCGGGTGCGTGAATTCAGTGATTTCAATAACTATATTGATTGTTATCAGGCTGGTCTAAATGGAGCCATCATCTTTTCGCCTACGCAACGGTTGAATTTACAGGTGCTGAATAATTCGGCTGCTAAGGGAGAGGAGTCTTTTATCTATGGACTTCCCGAAGGGGTGAACAAGGTAAAAGTTCCTGTACTTTCCACTCTCAACTGGGATGGTTATTTCTTCGACAGAGGATTAAATTTGCGTTATTCCGCTTCGTGGGGAGAGTTGGCCGACAAACGTGACATTCTTTATCTGACCGCTGGTAATGTGTGGGAGAAAGGCCCTATTGTGGCATATGCGGATTTTATGTATTCACGTGAGGGTATTGATACGAAAGGGCTGATCAGTGAGCTGTCTGCTACTTTGGCTGATGGAGGTGTGACGGCGCAGCATGTCCATTACTTTACGACTATTCTTAATTTCGATTATCGGGTACATAAACATTGGAATGTGTATGCAAAAGGTGCTTACGAATTAGGGGGCGTGTATAAAGCAAATGGCCCTTATGAGAAAGGCCTTTATCGTCGCACATGGAATGCACAACTGTGCGCAGAGTACTTTCCGATGGACAATAGTGAATTGCGTATCTACCTGCACCTGTTGTATAAAGATCATGGGCTGACGTCGCGTGCTCGTGCGTTGGGAGCCGATGACTATACGTCGCAGCGCATTTCGTTGGGTTTGGTTTATACCATTCCTGTTTTCTAAGGTTTTCTGATTTGTCCGTTGCCTTCGATAATCCACTTGTAAGTAGTAATTTCTTCCAAAGCCATCGGGCCACGTGCATGTAGTTTTTGAGTGCTGATGCCTATTTCTGCACCTAAGCCGAATTGGGCTCCGTCAGTAAATGATGTCGGAGCATTGACGTAGACACAGGCTGCATCTACCTTGCGGCAGAACAAGGCTGCATTCGTCGAATTTTCTGTCACGATGCACTCGCTATGTTTGGAGCTGTAGTGTTGGATATGCTTCAACGCTTCTTCTATTGAACTACAGGTTTTAATGGACATTTTGTAATCCAAGAATTCTGTGCCGAAGTCCTGATCTGTGGCCATTTTGAGCAATTCTTGCGGATAGTTTCCTTGTAGGATCTCATAGGAAAAATTGTCAGCACAGATAATGACATGGCTGTTGGCCAACGGCGCACAGAGTTTTGGCAGATCGTGGAGGCGTTCGGCGTGGACAATCAGGCAATCCAAGGCATTGCATACACTGACACGGCGTGTCTTGGCGTTGTTGATGATAGCGGTTCCCTTTTGTAAGTCACCTTCTTTATCGAAGTAAGTGTGGCAGATGCCGGCACCTGTCTCAATAACTGGGATTGTAGCATTCTGGCGGACGAATTGGATGAGATTGCTGCTACCACGGGGGATTAGCAAGTCTACATATTGATTAGCATGGAGCAGTTCGGCGGTTGCTTCATGGGTGGCGGGGAGGAGTTCGACAATGTGTGGATTGAGTTGAAAATGTTTCAGCACCTGATGGATGACGTGGATGATAGCACGGTTCGAACAGTCGGCATCACTTCCTCCCTTTAGGATGCAGGCATTACCACTCTTCAGGCAGAGTGAGAAAACATCGAAGCTGACGTTGGGGCGCGCTTCGTAGATGATGCCTATGACGCCAAAAGGAACGCTGACTCGCCGAATGCGCAACCCGTTGGGCAGTGTGTTTTCTTTCAGCGTACGACCTAACGGAGAGGGCAGGGTGGCAACGTTGCGGATGTCGGCAGCAATGCTTTGAAGACGCTCTTTCGTGAGCTTCAGACGATCATATTTTGGATTGGCCGGATCCATACGCTCTAAGTCTTTAAGATTTTCAGACAGAATGAAATCTGTCTGTTCGATGGCGGCTTTGGCCACAGCCAGCAGGATCTTGTTGATATCTTTGTCGGTCAGTTCCAATAACTGGAGGCTGGCCTCTTGTACTGCTTCAAATGTATGGATCAGGTTCATTGTTGTCTTTTTTGTGGTTATTCGATGTACAGATAGTCGTAATGGATGATGGGTTTCTCGCCGTGTTTGCCCATGACTTCACGGGCTTGGTCTGAGCTGCAATTGGCTTTTCCAACGCCAATGGGCTTTCCTTCTGCATTGATGATACGGACGATATCGTCTTTTTCGAACTCACCTTTGACGTCTGTGATACCTACCGGTAGGATACTGGCAGCTTTGTCGGCAACTATAATTTCGGTGGCTCGTGGGTTGATGTGTAGCTCTCCTTTGGCGAATCCTTCGCTATGTGCAATCCATTTCTTGATGCTGGAGACGGGTTGCGGTGCTGGCACGAAGCGAGTGCAGAGCGTGTCTTCAGGTTTTTCTATCAAGTCAGTCAATATATTGTCACGTTTGCCGTTGGCGATGATGACCGTAATCCCTTCGTCGGCAACCTTACGGGCTATACGAGTTTTGGTCAGCATTCCTCCACGTCCAAAGCTCGATTTAGAGGCTTGGATGTAGGAGGTCAAGTCACAGTTTTGTTCGATTTCGCGGATGACTTTTGAGGTGGGATCGGATGGTAGCCCGTTGTAGATGCCGTCAATGTTGCTTAGTATGATGAGGGCTTGTGCGTCCATCATGGTGGCTATCAAGCCTGAGAGTTCATCGTTGTCAGTAAACATCAGTTCAGTGACGGAAATGGTGTCGTTTTCGTTGACGATGGGAAGAACGCCATTGTCCAGCATCACGTTCATGCAATTCTTTTGGTTAAGGTAGTGGCGTCGTGTGCCGAAACTTTCTTTCATGGTAAGCACTTGTCCCACGGTGATACCATATTCGCGGAACAGTTCATAGTAGCGGTTGATGAGCTTTACCTGCCCGATGGCGGAAAATAATTGGCGTTGGTCTACACTGTCCAGCTTTTTGATAGGTGAAAGTTCGCTTCGACCTGAAGCTACAGCTCCCGAAGAGATAAGGACTACCTTGATGCCAGCCTTGTGTAGGGCCGCAATTTGATCGACCAACGCAGACATGCGGGTAACGTCCAATGTCCCGTCGGCACGAGTAAGTACGTTGCTGCCAATTTTGACAGCAATTCGGTTCAATGCTTGTTTCATATTTGTGGTTCGGTCGTTTGTCTCTGTCTTAGCCATTTTGCTCCCTGTCGCGTTCGCGCATCACTTGCATGGCTGCTTCATAGTCTTCTTCGTTCACCAGTACAGCTACGTCTATGGCTGTTTCGGGGAGGGCTATGTTGACTGCGATACCGTCTTTAGTGGCAGATTTCACTCCGTTTGCTTCCAGTAATCCTTTTACCAACTCGGCTTCCCATAAGGAACCTTTGAATACTTCAATGAGTTTGCTTTTGTCTTCCGCTTTCATAACTTTCCGATTTAAAAGGTTTGGGTTTACAAAAATAACAAATTCATTTTTCAAAAGCTTATAATGTGTCGGATTATTTATGGATTACGTTGTATTCTTATGGCTAAACATCTACTTTAGCGTTGTAAAGTGGCACTTTAGAAGTCTAAAGAGGCACTTTACGATGCTAATCATTAAGGTCCAGATGACTGACTTGGATTGATTCATTGAGGAAAGTCGAGGCAGAGTCGGCAAATTTCTCTTCGGCTTCCGTAGTAAAGTAAGTACAAGTTCCGCCACGCGTGCATCGCGCATCCATTTCGGGATGACGTTTGAGGTAATCTTGTAAACTTCTGGCTACTAATTCGCCTTGTGATACGATGTGGATACCTTCTGGTACATATTGCTTTATTTTGGGTAGAAGCAGAGGGTAATGAGTGCATCCCAAAATGATTGTGTCAATCTGATTGTCCTTAGCAAGCAGCTCGTCGATGTATTTCTTCACAAAATAGTCGGCACCTGGTGCTTGGGCTTCGTTGTATTCAACGAGGGGAACCCACATGGGACACGCTTGTCCTGTTACCTTGATTTCAGGGAAAAGTTTATGTACTTCCATGATATACGATTCCGATTTGATTGTGCCAGAAGTGGCCAAAATACCGACATGTTTGCTCTGGGTGATACTATCGATACATTCTACGGTAGGGCGGATAACGCCCAATACACGTCGGTCAGGATCGATTTGAGGGAGATTGTTGATTTGTATGCTACGTAAAGCTTTGGCTGAAGCTGTGTTGCAAGCCAGTATGACCAGGTGGCAACCCAACTCAAAGAGTCGTGTTACAGCCTGTAAAGTGAATTCGTATACGATTTCGAAGGAGCGTGTTCCATAAGGGGTCCGAGCGTTGTCGCCCAGGTAGATGAAATCATTATGCGGGAGTATTTCTTTGAATTTGCTCAGGATGGTCAGTCCGCCATAGCCAGAGTCGAAAACGCCGATAGGGCCTGGTTGGGATGGTAATGTATGTTTCATGCGTTGTTTTGAATAATCTATTCACAAACTTACTGATTTTATTCGAATTTCAAGGCTGTTGCCGGAGGCTATTTCTTGTATATGCAAAAAAAATCCCGAAACACATGGAATGCATTTCGGGATCGCTTGATTTATAATTTGTGATTATTTTATTCCGAGTTGGGTTTTTACCTTGGCGGTCAGGTCGATGCTTCCTGTACCGATGTAAGCAACCGGTGTACGTGCGATATCGAAGATATAAACAACACCTTCTGCCTTACCTACAGCCTGAACTGCATCGTCCAGTTTCTTATAGATAGGTACCATAGCTTCTTGCTGAGCCTTTTCCATTGCCTGATAGGCTTCCTGCTGGAATTGTTGCTGGCGTTGTGCCATGTCCTGTACTTCCTTTGAACGTCTTTCCAGAATATTCTTAGGTAGAGAATCTTGCTGTTGGAGCAGTTCCTGATACTTTCTGTTGAACTCTTCTTCCGAACGTTGCATTTCTTCACGATATTGTTTTGACAATGCATCCAAGTCGGCCTGTGCTTTAGTGAATTCAGGCATCACGGTGATGATTTCCTGCGAATTCATGTGGCCGAATTTGGCTTGTGCCATCGCTCCCAAGGGGAGGATGAACATAACTGCGATGAGTGCGATTTTTTTAAGCATAATGTTTATTTTTAAATTGATTATTTCTTCTTTTAGTGACTTTTGTGCAAATGTATTGATTTTAATTGGAATATCCTAACCTTGCCAATACTTCGTTGCTGATATCGATATCAGGAGAGGCGAATATAATGCTGGAAGCCGATGCACGATCGGTTACAACTGCATATCCTCGTTGGGTTGCGATTTCTTTGACGGCGTTGTAAATTTGATCTTGAATCGGACCTATCAAAGCTTCACGTTTCTTATAAAGTTCGCCTTCTGGGCCAAAATATTTGCGGCGGAGCTCGGCTAAAGATTTTTCTTTTTCTACGATTTCATTCTCTTTTTGGGTACGTTGTGCTTCTGTCATGCTCTTGGCAGTAGCCTGGTAACTCTCATATAGATTTTTAGCTTCCTGCCCTGCTTTTTCTATTTCTGCCTGCCATTGTTTGCTGGCTTGTTCCAGTTGTTGGTTGGCACTTTCGTAAGCAGGGATATTCTCAAGGATATATTCCATGTCAATCAATGCAAACTTCTGCGCATGGGTTGCCACACTGAAGATGGTCAGTAGTAACAGGGTAAAAACACTCTTCTTCATAACTTATCGGTTTTGGTGAAACTAATGTTAGAATTCTTGTCCCAGAATGAAGTGGAACTGGCTTCCGCCATACGAACTTGATCCACGTACTTTGTCGAAACCATAAGCCCAGTCGATACCCATCATACCTACCATCGGGAGGAAGATGCGGACACCGACACCTGCCGAACGTTTCAGTTCGAAGGGGTTGAAGTCGTTTACCTCCTGCCAAGCATTACCGGCCTCGACAAAAGTCAGGGCATAAATGCTGGTACTGGTTTCGAGCATCAGCGGGTAGCGCAATTCAAGGCCAAGGCGGGTGTAGGCATAACCTTCGCTGCCGTAAGAGGCCAATGAACCGTTTTCGTAACCACGCAGGGCTATTGTTTCGGTTGCGTAATAGGAATAGCCGGTCATACCGTCACCACCCACTTCGAAAGTACCGAACGGTGACTTTTTATATTTATTGTAATGACCCAGCAAACCGAACTCAACACGACCCATGAGGACAGGTGTACGTTTCACGTTGTAGGGGTCCATCAACGGAATGTATACTTTTGATTTGAATTTCCACTTGTGGTATTCTACCCATTTGTGCATCTTGTTGATATCATCCTGGTTGTTCAGGTTGTATTTGCTGTAGTCTACTCCGTCGAACAGAGAATAAGGCGGTGTAAACTGTACAGAGAGCGAGAACTCGGATCCTTGGCGCGGATAAATCGGGTTGTCGATAGAGCTGCGCGAAAGGGTCAGGTTTATACTCAAGTCGTTGCACTTTCCATTGGTTACAGGGAAGTATTGCCACTCTTTCAAAACATAGCGTTGATAAGAGAGCTCTGCGGTGAACTGGAAGTAGTCATCAGGCCACTTCAGACGCTTACCAAACATGACGGCCAAACCATACATCTGAACTGATTTGTCGGGGTCATAATAGTTCTCGTAGTTAGTATAGTTGCCATAGTTGTAGAGGCCATAACCGTACATACCACTATAAAGACTGTTATAGTAGCTATTATAATAAGCATCGTTATAGTAACGGCTACTGATATCCGTCTGGCGGGAATAGAAGGCTGACACAGAGAAAGCATTCGGACGCTTGCCGCCGAACCAAGGATCGTAGAATGATACACTATACGACTGGTAGTATTTAGCATTGGTTTGGCCGCTGATGGTCAGTGTCTGTCCGTCACCTTGTGGCAGGATGCCTCGATAGTTCTCGCCCGGGTGTAACAAGTTGGCCAGTGAGAAGTTGGTAAACTTCAGACTCAATTTACCGATGACACCTGTCTGTCCCCAACCTGCTGAAAATTCGACCTGGTCGTTAGCTTTGGAAACAAGCGGATAGCCGATATCCACCGTACCGTCTTCGGGACGTGGTTTAATGTCCGGCTGGAGTTGTTCGGGGTCGAAGTGTCCCATCTGCTGGATTTCACGAAGCGAACGCATCAATTCTTCACGGCTGAAAAGGTCGCCCGGGCGGGTACGAAGTTCGCGACGTACAATGTTCTCGTAGACGCGGTCGTTACCACTGATGATGATCTTGTTGATGGTTGCCTGGCGTCCTTCGTAAATACGCATTTCAAGGTCGATGGAGTCACCTACGATGTTTACTTCTACAGGATCAAGGCTGTAGAACAGGTAACCGTTGTTGTAGTACAAGTTTCCGATAGCATCTTCATCGGTCGATGTACGTTCTTCAAGTAACTTCTGGTTGTAGACGTCGCCTTTCTTCATGCGAAGCAAGTAGTCCAGCTGCTCAGATGGATAAAGCGTGTTACCTACCCATGTCACGTTACGCAGATAGTATTTCTGTCCTTCTTCAATTTGCAGATAAACGTTTACGGTCTTTTCATCGTAGGGTGTCACACTATCGGCCACAATCATGGCGTCGCGATAACCCAGTTCGTTATACTTATCAATGATGAGTTGCTTATCTGCCTCGTAGTTTTCCTCTACGAATTTCTTAGTGCGGAACAGGTTCAACAGTTTACCTTTTTCGTTGGTTTTCTTCATCACGCGCTTCAGCTTCTTGGCGGTGATGGCTTTGTTTCCTTCGATCGTAATCTGATGTACCTTTACTTTTTCTTTTTTGTCGATTTCGATGTCGACAATCACTTGGTTTTCGTTGTTTTTATCATCTTTTTGGTTGATGATGACTTCTGCATTTTTGAAACCTTTGTCGTCGAAATAACGTTCTATCAATGTTTTAGCACGGTCTATCTGATTGGGAGTAATCTGATTTCCCTTAATCATTCCGATCTTGGTTTCCAAATCTTCACGTTCAGACTTCTTGACGCCATGGAAATGGATTTCCGATACACGCGGACGCATGACCACGTGGATGGTGAGCCATGCCTTGTCGCCTTCCACCTTGTCGAATGTGATAGAAACATCGGAGAAAAGTCCGTGACGCCAATAGCGTTTACAGGCTTGGGTGATTTCATCGCCAGGAATGGTGATCAGCTGTCCTTTTGAGAGGCCGGACAGGTTGATGATGACATAATCTTCATAATTTTCGGCGCCTTCCACTTTGATGTCTGCTATTTCATATTTTTTCGGGGTGCCATAGAGCACAACGGGTTTTTCAGACTGATTGTCTTGTGCAAATGCCGTCGGCAGGCAGCTAATGAGGAGAAAGGCTGTTACGAGTATGGAGAAGATACGATAATGCATTATTTCACTGATTACAGATTACTATTCTATTTCTTTATTTATGGTTTCAACTGATTTGCTCACTGGTTTTACCAAACCTTCTTTCACGTTTCTGGTAGTCACAAATGGCACGGCAGAATTCTTCTTCGTGGAAGTCGGGCCAATAGGTGTCGCAGAAGTAAAGTTCCGAATAGGCACATTGCCATAACAGGTAATTGCTTAATCGGATTTCGCCTCCCGTCCGTATCAGCAAGTCGGGATCGGGCATGAAATTGGTAGCCAGATGCCGGCTGATGGTACGGTCGTCTATCTGCTCTGGAGACAGAATCCCATTTTTTACCTCTTCGGCTATTTGACGTGTTGCTTCGGTTAGCTCCCAACGTGAGGAATAACTCAAGGCCAGAACGAGACACATGCCCGTATTGGCTGAGGTATGTTCGATACAACTGTTCAAACGGGTTTGTACATTGGCAGGCAGTTTGGCGATATCACCTATCACGCGGAAACTGATGTTGTTCTTCATGAACGTTTCTTCCTCAATGGAGTCAAACAGCAGTCCCATCAGTGCACTGATTTCTGTTTCAGGACGGTTCCAATTTTCAGTGGAGAAAGTGTAGAGGGTCAAATATTTGACACCCATCCTTGCTGCTTCTTCGGCAATGATGTGCACAGTCTCTGCACCGGCTTGGTGACCAAAACTGCGTTCGTGTCCGCGTTGTTTGGCCCATCGTCCGTTTCCATCCATGATGATGGCTACGTGCTGTGGCACCCGGTTAAGGTCGATTTGTTCTTTATATGACATCTTTATATCTATAAAGCGGTATTAGTATTTCTTTAATTTGTTGAGGCAACCACGCCATACTTCATTGGTGGTACCTCCCCATATGATCCAGATGAAATTGTTCTTGTCTACTGTGATTGTGTATGAGGTACCTTTCGAAGCAAATTCTGCGGGGAATACGACTTTTTCTTCCTGTTTCTCCCATGCGATGCCACCTGTTGCCGATTTATAAAAGGCTTCCAGTTTGCCTCCCATAATGTAGAGTGCATCGTCGTAATAGATGATGCTGGGATTGGTCAGGGCTGGACAATGGGAAGTGGTAGTGGTGCTCAGGTCCACCCAGCCATAACCGCTCATGGAAGACCAGGGTACGGTTTGCTCATTGTCATCTTGCGATACGTTGCCTACCAGAAATGCCTTGTTCAGACCGTTTGATGTAGTCAAGGTGCAGGCTGAATAGTTGGCGGTTGGGAAACCTTCGGGCACTTCGTCTTGCTGAACCCATGTGGTGCCGTCGGTAATACAGAAGTAGTTTTTACCGTCGGTTTCGTTCTTCATAATAGCACTCAGTTGGGTAGGAGTACCGCTGATTTCATTGGCGGGGAAAGCTGTCAGCAGACTTACGATATGCCCGCTCAAAGATTCCTGCTTTTGCCAGTTGATGCCGTCTGTAGAAGAGTAGACGGAGCCGTCTTCTGTATTGACCCAAAGTCCTTCTTGGAAATTGGTAAGCGTACTGAGTATTGTGTTGGTTGGCAGGTTGGGTGTAATGCCTTGCCAACTGTATTCACTGGGGACGATGGATGTCTTGTAGCCGGCGTTGGGGGCATTGTAGACAAACAATTCGTCGTTCAATACAATCGATTTCAGACCTTGTGCCGTTGTCGTGATAGCAGGCGCAGAAGTCATTTTATGCCATACCAGCGAATCGGGATCTTCCTTGTGGACATTGATAATCAGTCTGTAGAGGCGGCTTGTGATGCCATCTGCGGCTACCACCTTGAATTGCAATCCGCTTGCCGAGTTCATGGCGGGAAGCAGGTTCTGGTAGTTGTCTGCATTGAACAGCGTGTCAGGCGTACCCGACATGATGATGCCACTTGTTGTCGTAAATGTCGTGATTTTGATACTGTCTATAAGGGTATCCGCACTCATGGGAAGGGAGTCGCGGTTATAGATGAGTCGCTGGATTTGGTCTATTTCGAATTTGTAGTTTACGCCATAAATCGTGTCAAGCTCGAATGCGTGAACGGTAGCATCGGTGCTATATTCATAGTTGTTGTCTGAGTTCAGGCACGAACTGATGACGATAGATACAGTGAGAAAACTTATGATAATGGATAAAAACTTCAGTCTCATTTGTTGTTATATTGTTTATTCAAGCTGCAAAAATAGGAACATTTTTTTCTATAAATACCTTTGTGGGGAAGTTTTATATAAAATTATAGATAATATGAGCCTTTTTGTCGATTAAATGGTTCAATTTGCAGGCGTTAGAAGCCTTGCCGGGCAGGGTCGTCTGTTTTCATCAGAAGCTTTTCCTGTGTGAAGTAATGACGGTATCCTCGTCCGAAATGGCATTCCCTGCGGTAGACGTCCTGCGGGGATAGCAAGGGGGCTTTCACGCCTTCGCCCAATATCATGGGGGCTTCTTCTACTATGATTTCGTCCCATAAGCCTGCGTCGATAAACGACTGGAGAAGTCGGCTTCCTCCTTCGACCAAAAGAGATTGTAGCTGGCGTTCGTACAGATCTTTCAATATTTCGGACAAGTTTTTTTCTGTGTATACCAGTGTGGGTTGGGAGCCGTCGAACAGGTTAAGGTCTTGGGGCAACCGATGGTGGCGGTCGATGGTGATACGCACGGGGGCGGGGCCATACCAGTGGCGCACGTTGAGTCGGGGGTTATCGAGCCGTGCGGTGTCGGTGCCTACGAGGATGGCAGCATGTTCCGTTCTCAGTTTGTGAACCAGCATGCCAGTCAGCGGGCTGGAGAGCACGGTCGGGTTGCCTTCCGTCCTTAGTCGGTCGATAAAGCCGTCGGCCGATTCTGCCCATTTCAGGGTGATGTAGGGACGCTTGCGGGTGTGGAAGGTGATGAAACGGCAGATCAGTTGTCGGCATTCTTCTTCGAGTATTCCCACGACCACCTCGCGGCCGGCGTCGCGTAGCTTCTGTATGCCCCTTCCTGCCACTTTCGCAAAGGGGTCTTGGCATCCGATGACGATGCGTGGTATCTGTTTTTCTATGATCAGGTCGGCGCAGGGGGGCGTCTTGCCATAATGGGCGCAAGGCTCCAGGCTGACGTATATCGTCGATTCCTTCAATAGGGCAGGGTCTTTGACGGAGCGGATAGCGTTCACTTCGGCGTGTGCCTGTCCGCAACGCACGTGATATCCTTCTCCGATGATGCGGCCGTTGTGTACGATGACTGCTCCCACCATCGGGTTAGGGGCTGTGTTGCAGAGTCCGTTGCGTGCCAGTTGGATGCAACGGCGCATGTATTTTTCGTCTTCCATATATTTCTTTGTTTAGGGATAATGTGTACTTTTGCAGCTTAGTTCTAAAAGACTTTCTTATCCCTTTTAGTTATAAATAATGATGAATAAGATCGTTGCCTATATCCGTAGCCGACTTCAGCCTTATTATACGGCAGAAGAAGTTTCCGCCCTTTCACGTATCGTGTGTTGTGATCTGTTGGGACAGGCACCGACCGACTATTATCTGGGCAAAGATATAGTTTTATCTTCAAAAAAAGAACAGGAACTGGAGGACATTCTGCAACGTTTGTCCCGATTTGAACCTTTGCAATACATCGAAGGCCGTACTTTGTTCCTTGGAAGAGAGTTTTGGGTCGCTCCTGGGGTGCTCATCCCGCGCCCTGAAACGGAAGAACTGGTGGAGCTGATGCTGAAGGAGATACCTGCGGATGCACGGATATTGGATGTGGGGACAGGTAGCGGTTGTATCGCCATTTCGTTGGCTAAGGCATTACCCGATGCTTTGGTAACGGCTTGGGACGTGTCGCCCGAAGCCCTCAGTGTGGCGCGAGCCAATGCCCGCAAACTTCAGGCAGACGTGCGTTTTGTGGAGTGCGACGTGCTCGCTTGCCAGGTGGACGAGGTAGGACAGTATGATGTCATTGTAAGCAATCCGCCCTATGTCACAGAGGCCGAAAAGGCAGATATGGAGCCGAATGTGCTCCAGTGGGAGCCCTCACTTGCTTTGTTTGTGCCCGATGATGATCCCCTGCGCTTCTATCGCCGCATTGCCGTCTTGGGGCGTGACATGTTGGCCGATGGCGGCCGGCTTTATTTTGAGATCAATCGGGCTTATGGCCGCGAGATGGTAGAGATGCTTCGTGCGATGGGGTATGTCGGGGTTCGTGTAGAAAAGGATTTGTCACAAAATGATCGTTTTGTAATTGCTGAAAAATAATGATGAACAAGGAAATAGATGCAAAGGAAGCCTTGGCACGTCTTTCTGCCTATTGCTCCGTGGCAGAGCGTTGTCGGGCGGATGTGGAAGAAAAGTTGTTTCGTTGGGGGCTGGACAGTGAAGCACGGGAAAGCATAGTTTTAGCCTTGGAAAAAGACCGTTTTCTGGATGAGAAAAGATACTGTTGTGCTTTTATTCGCGATAAGTATCTTTTTGCCCGTTGGGGAAAGGTGAAAATCGGACAGGCATTGAGGGCCAAACATTTGTCGCCGAATGTTTACGAACCCTTGCTGGACGAGGTGATTGATGAATCCGATTATTTGTCGGGGCTTCGGTCCTTGCTGGCTGCCAAGCGGAAGACGGTGCGTGCCGCCAATGCTCGAGAATTGGAAGGAAAACTTGTTCGTTTTGCCTTAGGGCGTGGGTTTGCAATGGACGATATACGCCGTTGTATGGACATTTCTGAAGAAAATGAATAGGTAGACAAAAAAATATGTATCTTTTCGTTTCTATTTTCATTCCGATTCTGTATTTTTGTACCATATTTGATCATAAGAATAGTTTGCTATGAGAAATTTAGAAAAATTGTTTGCAGAGAAGTTGCTGAAAATCAAAGCTGTAAAGATACAGCCTGCTAACCCCTTCACTTGGGCCTCAGGTTGGAAATCGCCTTTCTATTGTGATAACCGCAAGACCCTTTCTTATCCTTCTCTTCGCAATTTTGTAAAGATTGAAATTACACGACTCATTTTGGAACGTTTCGGACAGGTGGACGCTATCGCCGGCGTAGCTACGGGTGCCATTCCTCAAGGTGCTTTGGTGGCCGATGCGCTGAACCTTCCGTTTGTATATGTACGCTCCACTCCTAAGGACCACGGATTGGAGAACTTGATCGAGGGCGAGCTTCGTCCTGGTATGAAGGTCGTTGTCGTAGAAGACCTCATTTCGACGGGCGGCAGTAGCTTGAAGGCTGTTGAGGCTATTCGTCGTGACGGTTGCGAAGTGATAGGTATGGTAGCTTCCTATACTTATGGCTTCCCCATTTCCGAGAAGGCTTTCAAGGAAGCAAAAGTGCCTTTGGTTACACTGACCAACTATGAAGCTGTGCTCGAAGTTGCTTTGCGTACCGGCTACATTGAAGATGGCGATATCCCTACGCTGGAAGAATGGAGAAAAGATCCTGCGCACTGGGATGCTGGAAAGTAAGAAATCTTGTTTTATGGTGATAGTTAAAGAAAGAACTGTTCGGGCAATTTTGCCCGAAGGGTTCTTTTTTGTCTTTATTTAAGCTGAACATATATGACGAAATTTGAGAGTGGAGTGAAGGTAATTCCCGCCTCCCAAAGTGCCGTTTACGGCAAATTGTCCGATTTGAGCAATCTGGAGAAAATCAAGGACCGCCTGCCCGAAGATAAGGTGAAGAACCTGTCGTTCACGGCAGACACCCTTAGTGTCGAAGTGCCCCCCGTTGGAACCATTACGCTGGAGATTGTCGAACGCGAACCCGAGAAGTGCATCAAGTTCGGCACCACCACCTCGCCGCTGCCCTTCAACCTGTGGATACAGATTGTGCCTACGGGCGAGGCCGAGTGCAAGATGAAGCTCACCATCGGCATGGAGCTCAACCCCTTCATGAAAGCCATGGTGCAGAAGCCCTTGCAGGAGGGACTGGAAAAAATGGCCGACATGCTGGCCCTGATACAATATTAACCGTTTTGTGAGGAGGAAAAGTGACATGGCACAGAAACTTTGGGAGAAATCAGTACAAGTAAACAAGGATATCGAGCGCTTCACCGTGGGGCGCGACCGCGAAATGGACCTTTACCTGGCCAAGCACGACGTGCTGGGCTCCATGGCCCACATCACCATGCTCCAGAGTATCGGATTGCTTGAGAAAGACGAACTGGAGCAGCTTTTGGCCGAGTTGAAGCAGATTTATGCTTTGGCCGAGCGGGGCGAGTTCGTCATTGAGGATGGCGTCGAGGACGTCCATTCGCAGGTAGAGCTCATGCTCACCCGCAAGCTGGGTGACGTAGGCAAGAAGATACATAGCGGTCGTTCGCGCAACGATCAGGTGCTGCTCGACCTCAAGCTCTTCACCCGCGAGCAGATCAAGGACATCGCCCTAGCCGTCGAGCAGCTCTTCGGCGTGCTCATCCGTCAGAGCGACCGCTACAAGGATGTCCTCATGCCCGGTTATACCCACCTGCAGATAGCCATGCCCTCGTCCTTCGGCCTGTGGTTTGGCGCCTATGCCGAGAGCCTTGTGGACGACATGATGTTCCTGCAGGCCGCCTTCCGCATGTGCAACCGCAACCCCCTCGGTTCGGCCGCCGGCTATGGCTCGTCCTTTCCCCTCGACCGTACGATGACCACCCGCCTGCTGGGCTTCGACTCGATGAACTACAACGTCGTCTACGCCCAGATGGGCCGCGGTAAGATGGAGCGTAACGTAGCCTTCGCCCTGGCCACCATCGCTGGTACCCTCTCCAAGCTGGCATTTGACGCCTGCCTGTTCAATAGCCAGAACTTCGGCTTCGTCAAGCTGCCCGACGAGTGCACCACTGGCTCCAGCATCATGCCCCACAAGAAGAACCCCGACGTCTTCGAGCTGACCCGTGCCAAGTGCAACAAGCTCCAGTCGCTGCCCCAGCAGATTATGATGATAGCCAACAACCTGCCCTCGGGGTACTTCCGCGACCTGCAAATCATCAAGGAAGTCTTCCTACCCGCCTTCCAGGAACTGAAGGACTGCCTGCAGATGACCACCTACATTATGAACGAAATCAAGGTGAACGACCATATTCTGGACGACGACCGCTATTCGCTTATCTTCAGCGTGGAAGAAGTCAATCGCCTGGCGCGCGAGGGCATGCCCTTCCGTGATGCCTACAAGAAGGTGGGACTCGATATCGAAGCCGGGCGCTTCACTCCACGCAAAGAAGTGCACCACACCCATGAAGGCAGCATCGGCAATCTGTGCAACGACCGCATTACTCAGCTGATGGAGCAAGTTGTCGAAGGTTTCAATTTCTCCACGATGGAGCAGGCTGAAAAAAACTTGCTGGGACGTGGTTGAAAGAGGTGCCCGTGTGCGTCCTTTATGAAGTGACAATATCGAGGAGGTTTTCTGCAAATGGTGATTTTCTTGCAGAAGACCTTCTTTTTTTGTGTCAAATGTTTGGCTGTAATGCTGAAACTGTTTATCTTTGCACCCGTTCTTTCAAACGATTCTGCGGAAATAGCTCAGTTGGTAGAGCACAACCTTGCCAAGGTTGGGGTCGCGAGTTCGAGTCTCGTTTTCCGCTCCAATGGATGCTCGAATGGTGGAATCGGTAGACACGAGGGACTTAAAATCCCTTGGCCATTGCGGCTGTGCGGGTTCAAGTCCCGCTTCGAGTACAGATATAAACGCTAACTGCTTGAAAATAAGTGGTTGGCGTTTTTCTTTTTCTATTTTATGCGACTATTATGCGACTTCGTTCAGGTTACACTCTCTTTTATGCGAAAAAAGGCAGCTGTCACACTTGACAAACTGCCCTTAATTGCAATTAAAAATACCGTTATGGCATTTCGCTACAAAGGTAGCAATTATCCACGATTTAGCGGTTTTTCGGCAAACCTTTTATTCTTTGTTCTTGATATTGGCTTCCATCCAAACCGTAAATAACCGATTGGGAATTTTCCCGTTGTTGCCGTTCGGCTCGCTCTCTCATCGCTTGGCTTATCGTGGATAGAAATCTGTTTTTCCCGCTGTCTGCATGGTCTATCTCCAAACATACATCATCTATCCAATTATTAAAGTCTGCATCATTATCAAACCTTATTCTTTTAAAATTACGTTTGAAACGCTCTACCATCTTAACAGGTGCATTCTGCAAGACTTCCATAAGTTCTTTTTCCTGTTCTGTCCGTGTCATAGTCATTTTCTATTTACAAAATATTCAAAGTTCAGATTTTCATTTACTGCAAACTTTCCGTCTTTAGCTTGGAATATGCTCCACCATGTAACCGGAATATCACCATCAAACAATAGGTTCAGCGCATCGGCCGCTTGTTTTACGTTGTTATAAACTTCTATTTCCTTTGCACTTGTAAGATAGTGTTTGCAGCTTTCTTTAATGGCCTCTTCATTTGCTTTGCACGAATTGCCTGACAAAGTGATAAACGGTTTTTCCTGATAGCTAAATTCAAGTTTGCCTAACTCATCCAATATGCTTTCTACCGCAAATTCTGCTTCGTTTCGTGCCGTCACTTGGATAACCTGTGGAAAGTTTTTGATTTTCTCTTTCAGTGTATCATAGTACACTTTTTCAATTTGTCGGGGTGAGAATATGGCCATCCGAAACGTGTCCTGGGTTAGTTCTATATCGTTTGCCTTAAATATTGCGGGAATAGTCTCGTTTGCCTTATCGCATTTCTCCTGTAACCCATTAATCATTCTGATAGCTTTGTTTTTGTCCTCACTAATTAAAATCTTTTCCATCATTTTTTGTGTTTGAAAATAATATTATTTGGTTTGTGTTTGCTGATATTTCGCATCCTGAATGTATCCTGCTAGTTCTACTAACAACTCTTCCGGTACGTCCTTCATGTCATCTTCCGTGTATTCCATTTCTACTTCTGTCTTAGTCAAATTATTACGTACATTATTTAACTCTGGAATATCGTCTGTATTCATGTAACCTTGTTTGAGCCATTTCAGTAGAATTATTTTAAGCTGTCTGTTAATTGGAATTTTCATTTCTGCCTCCTTTCTCTTTTTCTTTCTGTTCATACTGGTCCGTCAGTTTCTTCAATGCCTCCACCCACAAATCTTTTTCCTCTATTGTTTCGTTTAACTGTGGCAAATCGGCTGTGTCTATTTCGTCGTTACTTAACCACTTCAATAAGGTTATACGTTCCTGTCTTGTTACTTTGATTTTCATATTATACCTCCTTTGTTATTTCTTCTACCAGCTGTTGCAGTTGCTCATCTGTCATGCTGTCAAAATCAAGTTTTACTTGTTGGGCGGCTTGCTTTGGAATAACATACTGCATCAGCTTTTCAATTACCTGTAAGCGGTCTTTAGGTTCAAGTCTCTGCAAATCCTGTTCTATTTGCGTGCGTTGCTTATCTATGAGTGACGTTATCCACTCTTTGAGGGAGTAAGTAACCTTGTTTGGTGTTCCTTTTGCCCTCCCTCCGGTTTTGGGTGTTCCTTTTGGCCGTGACATATCTATTTCTTTCTATTTTTGATACTAATTTACTAAAAATCAATGAAATGACAAACTATTTTTTAGTGAGTAATTCAATCCAACTTAGATTTTTTCTGAATTTGAGAATAAAGGCTAAAGTGTATTCTCCTACGTTCCGACATTTCAAAAAATCGGTGTCGCTTACTTCGTGTAAACGTGTCAAATCTAAAATTGTGTGACCGTCTGCATCTACTTTGATAATTTCTTTGTCTTTTAGCGTGGTCTGTGCTACGCCCTCCGTTCTTGTTTTCATCTTAAAATATTTTTTTTTGTTCATTTACTTCTAATATTGCAAATTCTACTCTCGGGTGATACTTGTCGATTTTCTTTTCCGCTTCTATCTGAAAGCAAAGTTTGTCGTCTGTTATAACTTCCGCCATCTGCAAGCAATCTAAAAGCGTTTTAAGACTGTTGTCAAGGTCGAAGCGTATGGAACTATGGAACACACGAACAAATAACTTGAAACGTCCTGAGATACGTCTATTCTTATAAATCCTGCATTGTTTCAGGAAATTGCGCTCATACGTCCGTATAACATCATCTTTAATTATACGCTTTTCTCCATGTTTAGCCGGAACACTTAAATAATGGTTCGTTTTCGCTACTATCTGCCCATAGATTATTTCTATCTCCATACCGTCAAAGATTAAATGTGATACGTCCTTTTTTTATATCCAGTTCCTGCATCCATTGCATGAGATCACCTATTGTGGTCGGCTTCTCTAACGGTTTGCACTCTTCCATTATTAAGTCTGCAATATCTCTTTTGCTGTCCATAGCCTCATCTTTTGCCCATTCAGATAGTTTTATACTTCTGCAATAAGACAAAAGGCCTATTTTCTTGCCCCATTCCTCGGTTGCGTTGGCATCAGCATAAACTATCACGTTTCGCCCTGCGAGTGACTGGCATCGGTCTTTATTCAATCCGTATAAACCACCGCACGAAAGCCATACAAACTGCGGGAAAACCAAAGAACAAATAACGGCTGATTTTTCGCTTTCTACAAGGCATACAATATCATCAGGTCGCTTTGAAAGAAGATGCTCACCAAACAGACATTGTTTAAGATGAAAGTTGGATGCTGCTTTGCCCTGCTTTTTCATCAGTCGGGCGTGAAGCCAGTCCACGGCATCTGTTTTTCCTTTGATACGGTGTCCGTCTGTTCCGTATTGCATAACTTTTCCGGTTCTACATTTCCCGCTTTTGTCTATCTGTGGAAAGATAACCTCCCGCTTGCTCGTGCTTCCTAAATGATAGCCCGTTACTATTTTCTGCAAATCTCCCAGAGTGAAATATTGTTTCAGGTAGTCCATCAGAGTGTTGTTTACGCTTTCGCTTCGCTGTATCAAAGAAAAAGGGATATAATCAGTCTTGACTTCTTCTTTTGGCTGAGGCATTACTTCTACAAACGCCCTGCGTTCATCAGGATGCTCTTCGAAGTACATTTTAGGCGTCTTTTCATATCCGCATGAATTACGGTGTTCACACCTCCCTACGTCCGGCGCAATAGGTCGATTATTCAAATCTACATAAAGAGTAAAGCAGTGTGCCCGTCCGCATTTGGGGCACGTGTGGCGGCTGTTCCGTCCTGTATATTTCTGTAAGCTGTATTTATGTTCCATATCAAAAAGAATTGTGTTTGTGTTACTAATTGGTAAACCGACAAGCCGACAACTACCGACAAATAACCGTCATTGTCAGTACCGACAAACCGACACACCTATTTATAGGTGTGTGTCGGTGTCGGTTGCAGTCGGTGCTTGTTCTCTGATTGTATAATAGTCTCCTTTGACATTTAGAAAATCATTGTCCTTAGCGTCCTTAATGGCTCGCTGTGCTGTCCGTTCTGAAACGGCTGCTTCCATTGCATAAGCCTTAGTAAGTTCCGTGTATGTCATTTCTGATTTATTCTTGTAACACGTGCGTAAAACTCTTTTAATTTCTTCCACACGTGCGTATAGTTTGTTATCATCAGAAACTACTTCTTCTTTAAACTCTCCGTTTGCGTCAATAGAAAAAGCTATATCAGGACATTGAATGTTTCTGCTATCAGTACATGAAACAATAAACTTTCCGTCTTTCTTCGATACCTCAAAACAGTCTGTTAGTTTGTTTAATAGTTCCGTTCCTAAATGTCCCCTCATATTGCCGTCATCCTTTGCCTTGTTTTGGTGAAGAACTGAAACAATAGTGCATCCGTATTCTGCTGTTAAATGAAGCAACCACTGAATTAAATTGCCGCTTTGCTCCAAACTATTGAAGTCCTGCAATAAATCACGTACACCGTCAATAAAGATAATATCGGGGTGTTCCTCTCGGACTGCGTTCTCAATGGTTTGTTTACGCTCGTCTATTGATAGAGGTCGCATAAAGAACGGAATAAACCGTGCATCGTTTTTATCTATCGGCAAAGCTGCATATTTTAAGGCTCTCTGACAGCATTTCTTTAAACTGGCTTGGGATTGTTCCGTATCAAACAATAACACTTTATAATTAGCCTGTAATGGTCTGATATTCCCTCGGCTTAACCCTGTAAGCATTACCGCAATAAGTAAGTATTCAAACTGACTTTTCCCCATTTTAGCACGTCCCTTAATTCCTATCAGTTCAGCCAGTGGAATAGTCGGTACACCTCCGATTGAAAACAGGAATTTCGGCTCATTGATTGGTAGTGACAAATCCAGTACATAGTTTTTATATTTGAATTTATCCTTTGTTATCTCGTCTTTGAACTTGGCTTGTTCCGCTGCAAGCGTATCACGTATATTAAAACCGCCCATTTACTCATCCTCCCATAGTTTAAGCTGTTTATCATCCTTTTCACGAAATAGGGATTTATCAGTAGTATAATAGCCTGCTGTGAATTTGGTATGCTCGTCATCGGTTTTGTATAGTAACTGAATAATACCTTTGTCCTCCATGTCGGCTACATATCTGCAAATGTTGGCTCTTAATATGCCTGTTTCCAGTGATACGTCCAACATCGTTTTAGGTCGCTCCTTAAAATACTGATATACAATTTTGTATTGTGTGCGCAAATCACTATCTTTGTCAATGTCAATTAGTGATTGGGCGGCTTCGGCTGCCTTTTTCATTTCTTCCATACCTTAGCCCTCCATTAGTTTAATGACATCACTTTCACGGTAGCGAACTTTCCCACCTACTTTGAGTTTTTTCAGATAGCCGGACTTGTCCCAGCGCCATAAGGTCGAAGCGTTTACTCTCAACTTATCAATAACTTCACCAACTGACAAATAATTGTCTGAAACGGCTTCTTCTTTTTCCTGTTTGCTTTCGTTCATTAATTCTAACGCCCATTCTCTCAAATCTAATAGACTGATTGTAACTGCTACATTTGTCCCCGAATTAATTAAATTCTGTAAGTTCATATCGTGTGATATTTTGTGTAAAATGTGGTCTCACATAGCTTTGCCGACAGCTTGCAATTTACCACTTCCGAATATGAGAATACGGCTTTATCCTCTCGGATATTGCGAAGGTATGCTGTTTTGAAATAGGGTAAAATGTTGTGGTTAAAAAGGTCTATTTGCTGGTTAATAAGGTTGCATAATAGATTATTTTGGGGATTGAGCATAAAAAAAGCGAGGAACTGCCCTCGCTTAACTTAGTTTTTTTCTGAAATTTTCAATGCTTTCACTTATAAGCCCTGCTTGTTTAAGCTGTGTCGCATATTTTTTTCTTAGAAACTGTTTAAATTTTATTCAAAAATAATTTTATGGCAGCGATATGCATCATG
>ENA-OZAI01000051-OZAI01000051.1-human-gut-metagenome-genome-assembly--contig:-NODE-51-length-39363-cov-7.310802_pt1 | contig 39363 bp, 31 predicted proteins | sample MGYA00243299_ERZ653495 | MGnify/ENA primary metagenome ERZ653495 (study PRJEB26926, sample SAMN06164907) | human gut metagenome | biome: ENVO:00009003; feature: ENVO:2100002; material: ENVO:00002003... | reverse complement strand
AGTGAGACCAACTCAATCGCGCGAAGGGGTCAAGGGGGAATCCCCCCCCTTGACCCCTTCGCGCGATTGAGTTGGTCTCACTCCCATGCTTTGCCCGCGTGTTTATCCTCTTTTTCCCTTCCCTTAATCGTAATCGGGGAGCGGGGGGAAATCCCGCCCAGACAGCTGCATCAATTCACCCACCGTCACCGGGCGCAATCCCTTCACATTGATCCAATTATCCAGCGCCTTATCCAGCACCTCCGCTGTATGATACCCATTGATATGGAACTGCACCACGCACCCGCTCGTCACCCGGTCGCTCGTCACGCGGTACACCATCTGATACACCTTATCCTTATATGCGTCCGACCAGTCGCACGCGTCGATTGCGAACAGGCAGTCCTCTACGCCTTCCGCGCGGGCAATGGCGGTGACGATGCTGTTCGTCGCGCCCAAATGCGCACAGAACAACCGCGGCCGTACGCCGAAAGTCTCTTCGCACAGGTCGTTCAGCTCGCGGATGTTCTCCTGCACACGCGCGTAGGAGACTTCAGTCATGTTGATGAGGTTGTTGCCGTGGCTGCCAAGCTCGTGGCCCGCATCAATGATGCGCTGGATGCGCTCCGGGTTGCGGCGCACGAAATCGCCCGTGACGTAGAATGTCCCCTTCACGCCGTATTTGTCCAGCGTGTTCAGCATGTCAGTCAGCTGCTTTTCTGATGCGCCGCTGCACACAATCATCACGCCGACAGCGGGTTCAGAGGGGGTCAAACGGGTGACACGCGGAAGGCTGATGTCCGAAAACGCGGCGAAGGAATCCGTTTCGTTCACTTTCTCGCCGTCCAGCCAGACAGACAGCTTGTTGCCGCCCAGCATGTCCTCCGTCACATAGACCGAGAAGGTCAGGTCGTAGCGCGGATTGCGCCAGAACGCGCGCTCCAGCACTTCGCCGCGGTGATTGCGCAGCTCCAGATACTTCTCCGGCACAGTTGCGCTGCTTTTGTTCTTGCACGATACGGTGATTTTGATTTCGCGGTCGAGATACCCGACGTAGAATCCGCTCTTGAACGTGACAATCGGCGTAACGACGGGGGTCGTGTCCTCTTCGTTCTCCTCTGCGAAGGCAGCGCCGCCCAGCAGCATCAGCACCATCAGCAGCAAACTCAGCAGTTTCTTCATTTTGTTACTCCTTTTTATCCAACTTTCGTCCGTGGAAACTATGTTTGCAAATGGAAAGTTACCTTAAACCTGCGGGCGCACAACCACCTGAGCGCCTTCCGGCACCAGCGTCGGTTCAACCACAAACCCCGCCGGGACGGACAAAATCCGCAGACTGTCCATGTCCTCCAGAATTCGCTGATTGAACTTCGTCACGCGGCAGCCCTCGATGAACGCGGGGATGATGAGTTCCGTATCCGAACCGATGTACTCAATGACCGAGTAGGTGCTGCCCTTCTCTGCCTGTCCCAGATACGAGCCGACGATGAGCGTATCGCCCTCTGTCATCAGCCCCAGCCCGACGCGCAGGTCACGCGCATAGGCGCTGAAGGGGGCGGGGAGGGTCAGCGCGTTCAGCCGGGAACAGCCCGTCAGCGCGTCATGCCCGATTTCGCGCACGGATGCGGGAATGGCGAGTGCCATCAGGTGTGTGCAGCCGCGCAGGGCTTCGTGGTCGATGCGGGTCAGGGTGTCCGGGAGATTCAAGAATTCCAGCGACGTGCAGTTCATCAGCGCCTGCATGGGCAGGACGGTCAGTGCGTTCGGCAGGTGGACGCTATTCAGCGCGGTGCAGCCCGAAAGGACAGCGCCGCCGACGGCTGTCACAGAATCGGGGAACACGACTTCGCGCAGCGCGGTGCAGGACGCGAACGCGCGGTACTCGATGGTTTCCAGCCCGTCATTCAGCGTGATGCTTGTCAGCGCCGAGCAGCCCTCGAAGGCACTGCCGCCGATGTGGCGGAGCGTTTTAGGGAGCGTGACGGCGGTCAGGTCGGTGCGCATGATGAACGCGCACAGCCCGACGCTCACAACGGGGAGGCTGTCGAGCGTTTCCGGGAGGTTGATTTCGCCGCCTTGCCCGTAGTATTCCATGATTTCCGCGCCGGTGTCGATGGCGCGGTAGGTGTAGTCACCGCATTGCATGGTGTGTACTTCCTTCATTATAATAATATAATTGTGGAGCGTGGCTGCCGGAGTTGGCTGCTTTTCCAATATAGGTCTTTTATGCAGCAACCAGAGGGCAATGAAAACAGACGAAGTCTGCGGTCGCCCTCTGGACTCCTTCGGATGCACTCCCATGTTTCTTGACTTTTATCGAAACATTTTTAGTTACTGCGCAGGGACGCTTCGCTGCCTGCGACAAAGGTGTCGGGCTTGACTTTTCCTTTGGAATGGTCACACGCCCAACAGTTGGGGCGTTGCCCCAAGCCCCACCAGAGGCGCTGCCTCTGGACTCCGCAAGGGACATTGTCCCTTGACCCTTTTTTTGCGCCCCGGCTTGAGCGCGTTTCCTTTATGGTTAATTTTCGCGGCTGAGTGCCGCCAGAACCGCGTTGCGCATCTGTCGAACCACCCGTGTCGTACCGGAATCAACCGTGTTCTGCATCGACAGAATCGTCATCTGCTGCCCGGGGAAGTTCGCGAAGTATGTTCCCAGCCAGCCATCCCAGCCATATTCGCCCGCGCAAGCCAATCCGGCGATGCGCCCCGGTTCAGCGCAAATGCGCATCAGGTGCCCGTAGCTGTACCCGTCCAGCGAATCCCACATATCGCGGCGAACAGCGTCTTTCAGCTGCGGCTGCGTCATGCAGGCGACTGTCGCGGGCGAGAGAACCCGCCGCCCCTCGTAAGTGCCGCACGCCAGCAGCATATCGGTAAAGTGGCTGTAATCCTCCAGCGTCGAAACAAGCCCCGCGCCGCCGGATTCAAAGGCGGGTTCGCGGTCGTAAACACCGACGGCAAGGTGGGTGCTTGTCCACGGCACAAGTCCGTTTTCCGTGCGCTTGTAGGCGGTCACAAGGCGATTTCGCTTGCTTTCGGGAACGTAGAAGCCGGTGTCCACCATGTCCAGCGGCTCAAAGAACTCCTTGCGGAGGAACTCGCCGAAGCGCATTCCGCTGACGACCTCCACCACCGCGCCGAGGATGTCCGCGCAGGTGGAGTAGCGCCAGTGCGTGCCCGGCTGGAAGGACAGCGGCTGCTGCCCCAAGCGGTTGCAGAATTCCACCGTCGGCACGCCGCCGCCCGCAAGGATTTCCTGCGTTGCTTCGTCAAATACCTTTGCGGCATACTGCCCTGCCGGGTCGCTGTCGGGGTAGCAGACGCCCGCCGTCATGCCGAGCAGCTCCATCAGCCACGGCGCGCGGGTCGCGGGGCGAATCGTGCCCTGCTTATCGACGACGCGCGCATTTCGGAAGCCCGGCAGATAACGGTCTACGCCGTCCATCAGGTCAATCTGCCCACGCTCCGCCAGCAGCATCACGGCGGCGGCCGTAATCGGCTTGGATTGGCTGTACAGGCGGAAGATGCTGTCGCGGTGGATCAGCCGCCCCGACGCAATGTCGGACATGCCCGCCTGCGTATAGAGCATTTCCTCTCCGCAGCGCCGCACCAGTACGCTGATGCCTGCGCATTCCTGCGCTTCGACAGCGGAGGCGAGAATATCGGTGACTTGTTCGTGAAGGGTCATGAGAATAACCTCCTTGCATGTTTTTCAGCAATCATTCGTCGTTTTCGATAAAATCCGGCAGCTGATGCAGCGTCACAAAGCTGCTATCCCGGTAAATCGCCCGCAGCGACTCCGGCGTGTTCCCCTTGCTGCTGTCCGTCAGCCAGCTGGTGTGCCACACCATGAAGTACGCCCACGGGGCGTTTGCCGCGTCCATTTCCGCGCGGGTCGGAATCTGTCCGCACTCGTGGAACACAATCGGCATCCCTGTCGGGGCAAGCGCGGCACATCGCCGGTATAAATCCCCCTGCGCACCGCCCTTGTAGCTGTCGCCGCCGAGAATATCCACCACGTCGTCCCCTGGATACCACGGGCGCAAATCCTCCGTCGCGTCGGAGAAGCCCAGCACCCAAATTAGATTCCGCAGACCGTGAACATGCGTGTAGCGGTCGTACATCAGCCGCCACAGGCGCACGAAATTCGCCGCGCCGCCGCGTCCCCACCAGAACCAGCCGCCGTCCATCTCGTGGAAAGGCCGCCAGAGAACGGGAACGCCGTCTGACTGCAAGCGCTTGAGGTAGGGGACAGCGTGGTCAAGCCCATCCAGCAGACGGCGGTTCGCTTCCGTGCCGTCCACAAAAGCGAAAGCCCAGTCCAGTTCGCTTTCGCGGCATTCGGGGTAACCGGAGAAGAAATCCGCGCCCGTGTGCCAGCAGATGGTGGGAATGCCGCCGCGCGCCCACCAGTCCTTTGCGCGCTGCGTCACGCCCAGATAGTCGTTATCCATGAAATCCAGCCCTCGAATGGCAGGCTGACGACCGGTGACATCGGTCAGATAGCTGATTTCATGCTCAGTCGAGCGGCACCATTGGCTTTCCATCTGCCCGGTCAGGCACTTGCCGGAAAGCGATTGCAGGTATTCATAGACGCGCCGAGCGGCGGGCAGCGGATTTTCCGCGCAGAGGGGACGGAACATAATGCTTCTCCTTTGCTTTGCAGGAATCTGCTTGCAGTATAGCAGGAAATGCCCGCCTTTGCAACGGGTAGAAGGGAAAAAGGGAGGGGAAAAAGCATGGAAAATCAGGCGGCGGCAGTTGTCCAAGAAGAGGGTTTGTGCTATACTTATTATGGGTGTTTATTGGAATGCCCATGAACCAGCGGGCATCCCCGCTATGGGAGTTAATAAATGAAGCTGAAAAAATTGGAGCTGTATGGCTTCAAATCCTTTGCCCAGCGGACGGAAATCGTCTTTGATGAGGGCATAACGGGCATCGTCGGGCCGAATGGGTCGGGCAAGAGCAACATCGGCGACGCGGTGCGCTGGGTGCTGGGCGAGCAGAGCGCGAAAACCCTGCGCGGCGCGAGTATGTCCGACGTGATTTTCAACGGCACGCAGAAGCGCAAGCCGCTGTCGTACTGCGAAGTATCGCTGGTGTTTGACAACGATGACCATGCGCTGGCGATGGAAGCTGCCGAGGTTATGGTCACGCGCCGCGTCTACCGCAATGGCGAATCCGAATATTACTTAAACCGCACCGCCTGCCGCTTGAAGGACGTGGTTGACCTCTTCCGCGATACGGGCATCGGCAAAGAGGGATACTCCATCATCGGACAGGGGCGCATTGACGAAATCCTCTCCCGCAAGAGCGAGGATCGCCGGCAGGTGTTCGAGGAAGCGGCGGGCATCGTTAAGTTCAAGGCGCGCAAGGAAGAAGCGGACAAGAAATTGCAGCGGACGCTGGAAAATCTGGAGCGCGTCGATGATATTCTGGATGAACTGACGAAGCGCCTGAAGCCGCTGGAAGAACAGAGCCGCAACGCCCGCGTGTATCTGGAGCTGTCCACCGAATTGAAGGATTTGGACTTGAACCTCTTCCTGATTCGCTCTGACCGGGCGCGGGCGCGCTTGTCCGAACTGGAAAGCGAACTGCTGACCGTCCAGACGATTTTGGCGGACACGGAAAGCAACCTGACCGACAAGACCACCCGCCGCGACGAGACGCAGAACCGCATCGATCAGCTGGAGGAAGCCATCACGAAGGCGCGCACCGAACTGATGGAATGCGCCGAGCATGTGCACGAATCGCAGAAGAAAATCTCCGCCCTGCAAAGCCGCCGCGAGACGCGCAGCGAGAACCGCCAGCGCATCGTCCGCGAGCAGGAGGAAGCACAGGAGCGGCTGGCGGAAATCGAGAAGGATCATGCGCGGATTCAGGCGGACGTGGAGAAGCAGCACAGCCTGATTGCCGGCGCGGAGCAAATCCTCCGGGCGACGCAGGAAGCCGCCGAAAAGGCGCAGGCGAAGGAAAAGGAAGCGGATGCCGCGCTGGAAGCGCAGAAAGCCGCTGTCATTGACCAAATGAACCGCCTGTCCGATGTGCGCAACGACAAGACGCGCCTGAACACGATGCAGGCGCAGATGGAAACGCGCTTGACGGAGATTGAAGAATCCAGCGGGGCACTGCAGGAGCAGGAAGCTGCCCTGCGGGAAGCCTTGACTGCCGTCGAAAAGCAGCTGGAAACAGAAAATCAGCATCAGCAGCAGTGTCAGGAGAAGCTGGCGCAGGCGCGGCAAGCGTCGGATGAGGCGGATGCCGCGTATGCCAATTTGCGCGCGGATGTCGAAAAGCAATCCGCCGATATGCAGGCGGCGGCGAGCCGTCATAACGTCCTGACCGAAATGACGCGCGACATGGAAGGCTACAACATGGCGGTTCGCCGCGCGATGACCTACGCCAAGCAGCGCGGTTTGACGGGCGTCAAGGGCGTACTGGCGCAGCTGATGACCGTTCCGCAGGCGTACGAAACGGCGATTGATATGGCGCTGGGCGCGGCGCAGCAGAACATCGTCACTGACACGGAAGAGACGGCGAAGGAGCTGATTAACTACCTGCGCCAGAATCGGCTGGGGCGCGCGACGTTCCTGCCGATGAGCGCCATCCGCGGCAAAACGCTCTATGGCAATGAGCGCAATGCGTTGAAGCTGCCGGGCTGCCTCGGCGTGGCGAGCGAACTGGTGCAGTGCGCGCCGGAATATCGCAGCATTGTGGAAAATCTGCTGGGGCGCACGGTGATTGCCGACAACCTCGACCACGGCATTCCGATTATGCGCGCGGGCAATCACGCGTTCCGCTTGGTGACGCTGGAGGGCGACGTGATGCACTCCGGCGGCTCGATGACGGGCGGTTCGGCGCAGTCGAAGGTGTCCAACCTGCTCAGCCGCGAGCGTGAACTGAAGGAATTGACCGCGAAGCTGCAAACCGGGCGCGCGGAACTGGACAAGTGCCGTCAGGAACTGACGCAGCGTCAGCAGATGGCGCAGGAGAAGCGGCAGAAGGTCAGCGACGCGGTGAACGCATTGCATCAGCAGGAGATTGCCGTCGCCCGCGAACAGGCGCGCCGCGAAAGCGTATCCGCCGACCTGAACACCCATTTGCAGCGGATGCAGGAGACTGAGCAGGCGCGCGTGCAGCTGCATCAGTCGCTGGAGGACATTCGCCAGCAGCTGGAGACCATTGAACATCAGCGCACGGGCGCGCAGGGCGACCAGAGTGCGATGGAGCAAAAGACCATTGAAATGCAGAATGCGCTGGTCAAGGCGCGCGCGGAAGCCAGCGCGGAAAACGACCGCCTGATGGTGCGCACGCTGCAATTGTCCGACCTGCGCCACGGCTTAAGCGACTTGGAGCGCGACGAAGCCCACGCACAGCAGGATCAGGCGCAAATCCTCCGCGAACAGGAGCGCCGCGAACAGCTGCTGCACGAGATGGACGAACTGGACGCCATTGACGAGAACGACATGAAGCGCGAGGAAGCCGAATCCGCCCGCCGCCAGAAGGAGCAGCTGCGGCAGGAGAGCGCCGCGCAGGCCATCGAGCAGCGACGTTCACAGGCGCAAAGTGACCTGCGCGACATCCTCAGCGACATGGAGAACCTGCACGAAGCCTACAACCGTGACAGCGAGAAGCTGCACAAGACCGAGCTGGCGAAGGCGCGCATCGAGGGCGACCAGAAGAATCTGCAAAACCGCATCTGGGACACCTACAAGCTGACCTACGCCGGGGCAGAGGAGTTCCGCCGCACGCCTTTCGACGAGAAGGAAAGCGACTGCCGCGCCGCCGAGCTGCAAGGGCAGATTCGCGCGCTGGGAACGGTCAACGTCGGAGCGGTGGAGGAATACGCCGAAACCAAGGCGCGTGTGGACGACCTGACCGCCCAGCAGCAGGACTTGAAGCGCGCGGAAATGGACTTGCGCGAACTCATCGAGCGGCTGCTGATTCAAATGCGGTCGACGTTTGTGGAGAACTTCTCGAAGATGCAGGGGTACTTCGCCGAGACGTTCACGCGCCTGTTCGGCGGCGGCCACGCGGAACTGAAGTTGATGGATCCGGACGACCCGCTGAACTGCGGCATCGAGGTCAATGCCCAGCCGCCGGGAAAGAAATTGCAGCTCCTGTCGCTGCTTTCCGGCGGCGAACGCGCGCTGACGGCCATTGCGATTCTGTTCGCGATGCTGAAATTGAAGCCTACGCCGTTCTGCATTCTGGACGAGATTGAAGCCGCGCTGGATGACGCGAATATCGGGTATTACGCGGATTATTTGAAGGAATACTCGAAGGGAACGCAGTTTATCGTCGTGACGCACCGCAAGGGGACGATGGAGCGCTGCAACAGCCTGTTCGGGGTGGCGATGGAGGAACAGGGCGTGAGCCGGATGGTGTCGGTGTCGCTGCAGGACTATCAGGAGTAAGCAAGGCTGCCTGCCGAGTGCGGGCAGCCTTTTTTGCTGCCCGGATGGCGCAAGCAGCGGAATCCGCTTGTGAAGTTCCACAACAAATTGGGATGCTTTTGTTAGGAATGCCAAAATTATATTATTCAGAAAGAAAGTGCTTGACTTTTTTTGAGGGGAGGGTAGAATGAAAGCAAGGAACCACGAGGGAGGAAAATGACGTGGAAATTCAAAGGAACAAACGGCTGAATTGGGCATTTATCGTGCTGGCAGTGCTGGCGATTGGGCTTCGGCTGGTGAGCTTGGTAAGCAGGAATTTTTTCCAGTATGAGCAGGTGCGCTGCCTGTTGAGCCTTGCCTGTGCAGTGCTGCCGATACTGGCAATCGTATGCAGCCGCCGCAAAACGGTCTCCCTGACATGTGTAATCGCTTATTTTGCTGTGTGCGCGGTTATGACGTATCAGGCGTATCAGAAGCTGTTTTCAAAGAATTATGTTTATGATGGCTACTGGTGGGAAACATCCATGATGAATCTCGACGGGATTGTCAGCATGTTCTTAATCGGTCTGCCGCTGCTGCTTAACAGCATTGGCAAGAGAAAGGGAAAAAAAGAGCTTGGCTTTGCGTGTCTCATTCTGGGAATTATTGAAATAGCTGTAGTCGCTCTGCTGTGGGTCACCGACCGAGGCGGTTCAATGTGCTGGGGTGGATTTTTTGGATATGATTATTCTTATTGGGATTGTAATTGGGATTATAATTTTCAGAGGTTTATAGACTTCAACCTGCCATACTGTCTGAGTTATTGTGTGCTGCTTTTCGCAATTGGTGCAGGTATTATGCGGGATGCGCCGGCGCAAATCGAGAAGCCGGCACAAATTGAAAAACCCGCGCAAATTGAAAAGCCGACAGCGCAGAAAAGCAAGCAGACTGCAATTCTGCTTGCTATCCTGACGGGTCTCTTCGGCGTTGACCGCTTCTACCTCGGCTACACGGCATTGGGCGTGCTGAAGCTGCTCACTGTAGGCGGCGCGGGCATTTGGGCGCTGATTGACCTCATCCGAATCGCTGTTGATTCGCTCCGCCCGGCGGATGGTTCGCCGTGGGTGGAGGAAACGCGCGACGAGAACATCCGCAGCATCGCCGCGAATATGCAGACCATCGCCGAAAAGCTGGAGAAGCTGCAAGCGCAGAATGTTCCGGCAGAAGCACCCAAGCCGGAAGCGGACGGCGAAAATCAGGAGACACACAAGGTGTCGCTGAAAAAATAACTTCCTATGGCAATAACCGCAGGGCTGTCAGGCGCAGAACGCTTGGCAGCCTTTCGCGTGGGGAAAAATCCGCTTGCAAACTGCGCGAAAAACCAGTACAATAGAATCGTATCCCTGAATATCAGCATGAACGAGGTGCTTTTGATGCCTTTGTGGAAACGAACGCTGGCGGCGCTCCTGCTGGCGGTGATGATGATACTGCCCTTCGCGTCGGCGGAGGATGCGGGGGAGGCCGTGCCGGATGACAGCGTGGAGTGGACGGAGGGCGCGGTGAACATCACGCGTGATTTGACCCTGAATGATGAGGGTGACGACGTGTCCGCCCTGCAAACCGCGCTGACGGATTTGTGCTATTACAGCGGCGACGTGACCGGGCGCTACGGCGAGGCAACGAAGACCGCTGTGGAGGACTTCCAGCGTGATTTTGCCCTTGCGGTGACGGGCGTGGCGGACAAAGCGACGCAGGAAGCCATCTATGCGGCGGAGTATCGCCCGCTGCGGCTGGGGTGCGTGGGCGAGGACGTGCGGCAGGCGCAGATTCGCCTGATGGCGCTGGGCTACTACACGGGCAAGATTTCCGGGCGCTATCTGCCCGCGACGCAGGAAGCCATCCGCCTGTTCCAGACGGCGAATGCCCTGCCGATTACGGGCGAAGCGGACGTGCAGACGCTGGAGCGCCTGTTCAGCGGCGATGCCATCAGCCGGGATTCCTCCGCCGCGGCGACGCCCACCCCTTCGCCCACGCCCGGAATGCACCTCTCGGATGAAACCACCACCCCGACCCCCGCGCCGACGGTGGCGTTCGTCAAGAAGCTGCAATACAACAAGTCCAAGGGCGAAGAAGTCAAGCTCGTGCAGACCCGCCTGACGGAACTGGGGTACTATTCCGGCAACATCAGCGGCAATTTTCTGGGGCATACGCGCAACGCGGTGAAGGCATTCCAGCAGCAGAACGCGCTGAGCGTGGATGGCATCGTGGGCGAAAACACATGGAACGCGCTGTTCAACGACCCAGATGTGCGTGCCGCGACCGATGATCCGAAGCCTACGCCCGAACCGACGCCTGTGCCGTTTGCCATCACGGTGGACGTCAACAATCAGGTGACGACCGTCTACGGGCGCGACGAAAACGGCGATTACACCGTTGTTGTGCGGCAGATGCTCTGCTCCACCGGCACGCGCAAGAATCCGTCGGATATCGGCACATTCACACTCAACGGGCGTACGGCGCGCTGGTGCTACTTCCCGGAGTGGGGCAGCCACGCGCAGTACTGGACGCGCATCAACTCGTCCATTGCGTTCCATTCCGTCATTTACAACACGGTCAATACCATGGATTTATCGGTCAAGTCCTACAAGAACCTCGGCAAGCGCGCGTCGCACGGGTGCATTCGCCTGACCGTTGCGGATGCGAAGTGGATTTACAACAACTGCGGGGCAGGGACGGTCGTCACGATTCGCAACGATATGCCCGCTGACCCGGAACTCCGCGCCGCGCTGAAGCTGCCCTCGCTGAATACGAAGAACATGCTGCCCTACGTCACGCCGCAGCCGACCGCCGAGCCGGATTACCGCGTCGGGGCGATGCCGCCGCAGCCCTTCCGGACGCTGAAAGTGAACAGCTCCGGCGAGGATGTGTACTGGATGCAGCGGAAGCTGACGGATTTGGGGTACTATTCGGGCAAGTGCTCTGGCACGTTCCTGGCAGGTACGCAGAACGCGGTGAAGGCGTTCCAGAAGGCGAACAGTTTGTCTGCGACGGGGACGGCGGATGTCAAGACGCTGAATCTGCTGTATGCGGAGGAACTGTCGGCGACGCCCACGCCGGAGGTCGCGGCGGATGACCGCACGCCGGAGCCGCTGCCGACGCCGGCGGCGGGGCAGTGAGATGAAATCCTGCGCCGCAAATTTGAAAATAGTATAAAAATAGAACGCGCTCGTCAGCGGAAAGGCTGGCGGGCGCTCTTTTGATGCTGGAAGGGAAAAATTTGGGACGGGTAACTTCAAAGAAAAAGGCGAGTCAATGGAGGGACACGCAAGACGAAAGTTCTTGTGAAGATGCACAACAATTCGACGTACTTTTGTTAGAAATACCAGAAATATATAATTCTGCAAGAAAACACTTGACTTTTTTCGGGGGGGGGTAAAATGAAAGAAGAGAATCAACGAAAGGGGAGAGGATATTCCATGCAGGCAATGGTTTGTGAATTGTGCGGCAGTACGAATATTGTCAAAAAAGACGACATGTTTCAATGTCAGCATTGTGGTGCAAAATACAGCGTTGAGGAAGCAAAAAAGCTGATTGGCAGCGTAAAAAGCGTTAATAATCAGACTGAAAAGTACCTTACGCTTGCGCGTCGTGCGAAAGAAGAAAACAATGCGGAAAATGCAGCAAAGTATTATGAGCTGGTACTTCTTGAAAATCCTATGAGTTGGGAAGCAGCCTTCTATACTGTTTATTTCAAAGCTATGGAATGCAGAATTATAGATATTGAAAGTGCAGTTTATTCTGTTGCGAATAACATCAGCGGCACAATTCGATTGATTCATGATACTGTTACGAGTGGTGAACAAGCAGAAGCGGTTACCGAGGTAATCACACGTTCGGCTGTTATTGTCAATAAGTTTGCTACTGCCGCTATGAACCTTTATAACTCGTTTTCGCAAGTTGATGGGGTCCGTAGTGAATGTAGTGATCACATTGTCGCGGCTGGTTCGATTTTGAACCAATTAGAAAATGGACTTAAGAGCTATTTTACAGGCAATAAACAAAGCATCGTGGAAGTACAAAAGCTACAGCTTTCATACATTAGCAACTATGCAAAAATGTACAATAAAGAATATCGAAACGCAGAAATCAACAGACTTACAAATGAAATCCGGCAGCAGGATAGCTCATTTACACCGCCAGAGGTTGAAACGGGCGGCTGCTACGTCGCCACCGCCGTCTACGGTTCCTACGACTGCCCGCAGGTTTGGACGCTCCGTCGCTATCGTGACGATACGCTGGCAAAAACGTGGTACGGGCGTGCCTTTGTGCGCACCTACTACGCGGTCAGCCCGACGCTGGTCAAGTGGTTTGGCGAAACCGCGTGGTTTAAGAAGCTGTGGCGCGGCAAGCTCGACAACATGGTCAAGCGGCTGAATGCGGAAGGGTACGAGAATACGCCGTACCGTGACAAAAACTGGTGATTCTGTTTTGAAATAAACGCGCTCGTCAGCGGAAAGGCTGGCGGGCGCGTTTGCATTTGCGCACAATTGACGATGCTTGAAAATTGTGCTATATTCCCCGGCGTGGCGCAGAAATTGACCATTTTCTTGCTGTCGTGAACGCCGGGGGGCTGGCTGTCATTTTGCGTATGGCTGACCGCAGTATGTGCAGCGTGGCGCGCTGCCGCGTCGGCCGCTGTTCTTCGCGCCGCAGCCGGGGCAGATCCACTGCACGAATGTGCCCTCCGGCGTGTACAGCGCAACCGTGCGCGTCACCGCGTTAATCTGCAGGTTTTGCAGGTATCCCGTGCCGATGAGCGATCTGAGCTGCTCAAAGGCTTTGCTGGAGGCGAGAACCGCCCCCAGCTGGTCAAAGGTTAGGCTTTCTTCGGTCAGCGGGAGCAGCGCGCCTGCGATACGGCGCGCGCAGGCTCTGCGGTATGCATGGCGAAGAATGCGAAAGACAGGCGTTATGAGCGCAGCGAATAGGAAAATACCCATCACGCCGGACAGCGTTTTCCCCTGCGAAAACATCTTTATCGTCGCGGAGACAGTCGCTGCCGCAAAAATGGCACAGACCAGCACAACGGGAATATCCGTTTTTTTCTTGGCTACAGCCTTTGCGCTCAAGTATGGATTGGCGATGTTTGTCATTGCGCGTCTACCGCCGCCTGACAGGTTTCAAATGCTTCGTAGGGATCGCCGCCGCTTAGTACCGCCACGATGCCGTCGCCGTAATCTTCCATATAGCTGTGCGGCATGGCGAACAGGTAGAACAGCTCGTTCTCACCAGGGAGAACGTCCTCCACCAGGTTGCAGGAGCGGCAGGAGATATAGAATTCGTCTCCATCCAGATCGAGGCGGAACTGTGCATAGTAGATCTCGTTGTTGACCAGCGTGGTGAACACGGCCATCTTTTCAAAGACCTCCCGGGTTCCGTGAATCGGCGCGTCCACGGACACGGACAGCATATCATCGTAGATATAAACGGTTATAAAGGCGTATTCCATCGAGTTATCGACGGAAAAGGGCACGGTGAAGGTATAGTCGTCATATTCATAGGGGAATTCATTTTCTTCCAGAAAATTCTTCACCAGACTGGCCATTTGATCCGCTTTGCTCATCGGAACAGAATCGGCGAAGGCCACGGAAAACATCAGCAGTGCGGTCAACAGGAAAACGATTATTTTCTTCATGGGGGAAAATCCTCCTCTTTTTGTTTGATCAATGAAAAAGAAATGACGGCCGCTCGTTCCGCGTAGCACAGCGCAGTGCTTCATTCAGAAACGGCATTATTTTGCGGATTCTTCCGGCGCAAAATGGATCAGCATAGAGCCAAAATAGTCCATATCGCAGCCTTTTTCCGTGGGCACGATGTACAGCGCCTGTGTGTAATAGTTGATGACAATGCCGTCGACCTCACCCGCTTCCGTGGGCGCTTTGCCAAAGACCCATGTGAGACCGGGAATATCCGCGCCTGCTATGACCAATTTGACGGTGCCGTCCTCATGGAAGAGAAGGGAATACTCATAATTGCCCAGCTGCGCGGCGGTCATGTTGTAGCCGCTTACATCTGCGTCGGTCATGACGTACTTCTTTTCCAGCATGATTTCGGTGCCGGCGGCGGGTTCGGGCGTGACGGCGGGATTGAATTCCGCAGTTGGTTCGGCGGCCGCTTCGGGGGCATCGCCGGTACGCTCGTACCACAGCGTGAGGTCGCTCATTTCAAGGCTGAGCGTTCCATCCTCGCGCAGCGTGACGGCAGCCTCGCCGTTCAGGATGGAGATGAGCAGCGTGAAATTGTCCATGCGGCAGGACAGACCGTCCAGCGTCGTACCATGCAGGGTCAGGTCGCAGGTAGTGCCGTAAATAACCAGCGTATCCCCCGCCATTTCAGCGGCTTCAGCGGGCAGTGTGATGCCGTCCGCTGTGACGCGCGCAAGCGTCCAGAAGCCCCTGAAATCGTCGATAATGGCGCTTTCGTTGATGCTTGGGACGGCCGTGCTTGAGGCTTCCGGCTTCTCGCGGCTGAACGCCATGGTCACGCCGTCCATGGAAACCGTGAGGAGCGCGTCCTGCAGCGTGAACGATATGCCGTCCGCCATGAGCACGCCGTCCTGCATGGCGCAATGGATGCTGTCCACGTCGCCGTTCGTGTTCATTTCAGCCGCGCCGTCCGCGCCGAGGGTGAAGGTCACATCCAGCCCCATGTCGGCCAGCGGATAGGGTGTGCCCCCTATCTCCATGCGCACGCCGTACCACACGCCCAGATATTCATCGGGAATGCCAGCGTTCTGCGCGACAGGTTCGGGAATGGGGCTGGGTTTAGGCGCAACTTCGGGTTCAGCCGCGCCTAACGTGCCGGGCTGCGCGGGCGCGGCGGTTTCCACGCTCGCATCCAGCTTCAGGGTGGGGAGCAGCGCAGGCAAATCGGGCAGCGTGGGCTGCGTGTGGGCGCATGGCTCGGTGATTACGGTAACCTCGCTGCGGTTTTCGCTCCAGCTCTGGCAATTCTGAGCGTGCCTGAGGTTTTCTTCGCTCATGCCTTCGGGTACGCGCACGGTCAGCTTGGGCGCGACGTTCATCATCAGTCCCATGGGGGACGCGGTCAAATCGCAGCCGTCGAAGCAGATTTCGGCAAGGTTCGGGCAGTTGACGATGCAGTTTTCGCCGAAGTCCTTCATCTTGCTGGTGAAGTGCAGGCTGGTCAGGTTCTTGCATTCAGTAAACGCGCCGTATTCCACACGCTCCGCGTCGGCGACGAAGGAACTGAGGCCGGCAAAATTGAACGCCTGCTGGCCGATCCTTATGAGATGCTCGCCAAAGTACAGGTTGCCCAGCGGTCCCGCGCTGTCGAAGGCGTAGTTGTCGATTTCGCGCACGCCGTTGACGAAGATTACGTTGTTCAGGCTCCGGCAGAGCATAAACTGATTGCCGCCGGTGCTCTCCAGGGGCGCGTAGCAAACGAAGGTTTCCAGCTGCTGGCAGTAGGCGAGCATCATGCCCGGCAGCTCTTTGATTGTTTCGGGCAGCACCAGCGTGCGCAGGCGCACCCATTCGGTACGGTCACTCGTCACAGAGGAATCTGTATAGTCATGGCACGCGTCAAAGGCGTTGTAGTTTTTGAAGCCTACAACGGTTACGCCGTTGATTTCGCGCGGCACGACCACATCCACGTCAGTTCCGACGTAGGCGGCGATCAGACCGGTATCCGGATCAAACTCAAAGTTCTCGGCGGGAGTTGGCTCGAAGGGCATCTTTACGAATTTGCTTACTTCGCCCTCGCGCAGCATGGGGTCGTACCACGGGCGCTGGAGCGTCTCGTTCCACGCGGCAAGCTGCTCATCGGTCGCGTCGGCGGGCAGACGCAGCTCGGCGCTTGTGCCCTCGACGGCGGAAAGCGGGAAACTGCCGGCGGTGGGGATGACCATCTTCGTCAGCTTTGTGTTCGCGAAGGCTCTCTCGCCCACGGAAGCGGCCGCGTTCAGCTGTACACGCTCCAGCGCGGAGCCTTCAAACGCGCCCGCGCCAATGGCGGTCACGTTCTGTATTTCGGCACTTGTCAGTGCAGTATTGGCAAACGCGCCCGCGCCGATGGCGGTCACGTTCTGCATTTCGGCACTTGTCAGCGCGGTATTGGCAAACGCGCTGTCGCCGATTTCGGTCACGCCCGCGCCCAGCGTGAGCACGGTCACGCCGCTGCCCTCGAACATATGCGCCGGGATTGCGCCGAATTCGACGGTCACGTCGCTCAAAGCGGGCAGATTTGCAAACACGCCTGCGGGGATAATCGCCGGATCGCACTGAATCACCAGCTTTTTCAGCCCTGTCAGACCGTCGAGCGCGCCTTCGCCGATGGTGGTCAGCGAGTCGGGCAGGGTCAGGGCTTCCAGCTGCGTGCAGCCCGCGAACGCCCGCGCACCGATGGTGGTCACGGAGTCGAACAGATCCACATTCCGGAGGGAACTGTTCATGAAGGCCTCCGCGCCGATGGTGGTGAATTCGTCGTTGTGGGCGACGGAGAAGTATTCGATGGTCTGGCTGCCCTTGAACACACCGTCGCCCAGACCGACCACCGCCTCCTTTGAAACGGTGAGATGGGGGTGAATGCGCGTCTTTGTGCCGGTGTATTCGGTCAACACGCGGTTTTCGTACCGATACGCGCCCTTCTCAGGCGATTGGGCAGTCGGGTCCTGCGCGCGCCACACGCGGCAGGGAAGCCCCAGCGCGTCCACATACGCCTGCCACTGCCGCATCTCCTGACGCGTACCGTGCGCGTTCAGGTCGATGTCGTACAGATAATCGCAGCCCGCGAAGACGTCCTCGCCCAGCGTGGGCGCGGTCAGGCTTTCCAGAACGATGTACTGAATGTTGTAGTCGCCCTTGAAGGCGCGGGAGCCAATCGACTCAAGCGTCGAGGGCAGATAGAGATTGCCCCCCATGTTGCTGCAGGATTCAAACGCGCTTTCGCCGATGGTTTTAAGCCCCTCGGGCAGCGTCAGAAAGCCTTTGATGCCGGCAAAATAGAAGGCGTATGCGCCAATATGTTCCAGCCCCTCAGGCAGCTCCAGAATGCTGCTCTTGTAGGCGTTGTAAAACGCGCTGTCGCCGATGAACTTCAGCGTGGAGGGGAAGTGAACGCGGGCCAGCGTTTCGCAGTTATAAAACGCGCGATCGCCGATGGTTTCCAGTCCTTCAGGCAGTTCCAGCAGCGCCAGATAGGTGTGGTGTGCGAACGCCTCGGGACCGATGGCCTTTACTGGCGCGCCGCCGATGGTTTCGGGGATGGCCAGATAAGTGGCGTAGCCGTTGTAGGAGGTAATCGTGCCGGTGGAAGCGTCAAAATCGAACTCCGATTCCACATAGCCGTTGTTCTCCACAATCACGGCGTTTTTGCCGCTGGGCTGGACGCTTACTTCACTGCCGGCATTTTCAAACGCCGCTATATAGGCATCCAGCTGGTCGTCCGGGACGTAAGCCGTCGCGCCCTCAGGCAGAAGGCTGAAGCAGTCAATGTCGATTGCAGGGCATACACCCTCAAAGGTAATCTTGCGCAGCGAGTCGCAGTATCTGAATGAAGCGTCGCCGATATAGCGCACGCCTGCGGGAATGGTAACTTCCGTCAGCGCCGTGCAGCTGAAGAAGTTCATGCGGTTGATGACCACAAGGCTCTGGGGCAGGGAAACGCGGGTCAGGTTGTCGCATGTGCTGATGGCGTTGCTTCGAAGCTCCAGCACGGTTTCGGGCAATGTCAGCGAGGTGATGGTTTCCCCGCGGAACACGCTGACGCCGATCACATCCACCGTGAAACCGTCCAATTCGCCGGGCACAACCACGTCGCCGCCCGCGCCGTTATAGCCGCGGAGTATGCCGTAGTTCGCGTCATAATTCCAGTCGGCAGCTTCGCCCGACGCCGTGACGCAGGTCACCAGCATCAGCAGGAAAAGAACCAGGCATAGCCTTCTTTTCATGAATTGATTCCTCCATTTCTTCATCATAATATTAGAAGACAAACGTGTTAAATCCGTATTCCTCCATCAGTCCCTCAAAAAATGTTTGATTGCCGAAGCCTTTTCGCAGCACCCCTTGGGATCGTCTTTTCATGGCGGTCGCTCCTTTCTCACAGCGCATCCAGCGCGGCAGTCAGATAGGCGTGGGTAACGGAAGCATAGAGGAAAGCATCGATCAATCGATCCTGCCGGACAATCATCACCCGGTGCGCCAATTCCGGATCGACGTTTTCATCACACAGCAGCACGAATTTGCAGCTCGGCATCAACTTGCGTACGCACGCGATCAGATTCAGTCGATTTTCCAGCGTGTAGGCGGGAAGACGGCTGACCTCCATCAGCAGGATATCCGCCTGCATGGCCCGGCAGAGTGAGAAGGTATCGCTGGTTTTTCCGGGCAGAACCTGCTCCACGCGGAACTCTCCTGTTTCCGCAAGCGTCCGTGCGACGGCCTCTGATAAAAGCATGTTTTGCATACTGACAACGATGCTTCTCATAGAACTCCCCCCTTATACGTTAAGAATAGCAGAAATGAAAGTGCTGCACATCAACCAAATGGCTATTTTTCTCACCGCAAAACAAAAAAGCCGCCCGCAGGCAGCTCTTTCACCATGTTATTCAGTTTTTTCGGTTCAGGATCACCAGTCCGATTTCCCGCGCCCGCACGGCCAGCTCGGTACGATTTCTGAAGCCGGTCTTTTCCAGCATGTTGAGGATGTGCGTCTTGACGGTTGCTACGGACATGTGCAGTCGCTCGGCAATCTCCTGATTGGTGTCGCCGCCGGTCATTTCGCGCAGCACCTCCAGCTCGCGGCTGGTGAATTGATAGCTGCTGGCAAGCCCTAATTGCAGCTCCGGCGTTGCGTCCGGATAGACGGATTCGCCCGCCATCGTGCGTGTCATCACGTCCAGCAGGCTTTCGCGCTGCTCCTCCTTGTACCAGAAACTCTCCACGCCAATCTCTCGCGCGCGGCTCAGGTAGGAGCATTCCGGCATGGAGGTCACGATGATGATTTTCATCTGCGGGAAGGTACGCTTGATTCGCTCCGCTGCGTCCAGCCCACTCTCGCCGCCGCGCGTGACTACGTCCATGAGGATCAGATCCACGGGAAAGCGCAGGCAGTATACGTCCGCCAGCGCGGCATTGTCGATGGACAGCGCCACCTCGAAGCGCTCCGACGCCTGAATCCGCAGTTCGAACAGCTCGCGGGGCATGGTCTGATCCTCAACAATCATGACTTTGTATTTCATGGAATTCCCTGCCTCCCCTCGAAAAATGTCAGCGTCAGTTCAAAACGCGGGGCGTGAGCAATCTCCATTGCGCCGCCAGCGGCTTCCACCCGTGCGCGCAGCGCGGTCAGACCGCTGCCTTCAACGATGGGGCCTGCCGGCGTGCTGCCGTCGTTGAGATAACGAACGCGCCAGCCGGACGCGGTTTTCCCGCCGATAATCTCCAGCCGTGTGCCGCCCGCGTGGCGAACCAGATTCGTCAGGCATTCATGGGCGGCGATTTCTACAAGCTGCGCGCTCTCCGTGTCCTCCGCCGGAAATACGCCGCGGCGCTCGATGGTCACGCCGATGGCGCGCGCGGCGCGGGCAAGCTGATCAAATGTGTCGACACGCTGTTCATCCGCATATTTTCCCAGTAGCAGCCGAACGTTCTGCCGCCACGCGGCGCAGACGCTTTCCGCATCGCCCTGCGCGCCGGAGAGAAACTGCCGGGTCTGCAGGAGCGCGCGGCCAATCTGGTCGTGAACGCGGGTCTTGGCGCGCAGAATTTCCTTTTCCCGCGTCGCTTCCTGTACGTCCTGCCCATATTGCCGAAGCCGCCGGTTCATGCCTTTCAGGCGAAGATTGTCCTTTTCCACTTCCCGCTGGAGCCGCGCTTCCTCGGTGATATTCGTGCCAGTGATTTGGTAAATGCTTTTTCCTGCCATCTCCATCTGTACGCGCTCAAAGCTCCATGTCTGACCATTCTCCAGCGTGACGATAGGCTGCGATTCAATCGCTTTCCAGAAAACGTTCGCGTTGAGCAGCGCTTCTCCCGTGAGCAGATGACTCAGTTCGTCCATCTTGAGGTTCTTCAAGCAGGGCAGCCCGTTTTCCAACGCAAAACACAGCGCGCTTGGCAAATGGTCACAGCTTTCCTTGATGGAAACCGGCGAAAGCTGCCGCCTGCTTTTGCGCCGCAATAGAAGCAGTGAAGAAAGGCTGAGCACCGTGAGGAGCAGCGCCGCAGCCGTCCACGGCGCAGGCGAGAGCGCCGCGCTTTCCGGCAGCCGGGAAAGCAACATTGCCAGTGCTGCAAAATCCAGCGAAACGATGGTCAGGCAAATTGCAAACGCAAAGCGGCGGTGGCAGCGCACGGCGCTCATGCAGCTAAGCAGACCGGCAATCGTTCCGATTAGCAGCAATGTGCACATCAAACCGGCGTGAAGCGGATTCATGCGCGCTCACCTCCCCAGTCAAAAAAGAGCGTTAAACACAGTGCGCCGTCTGCATCGTCGATGGTCAGCGCCCCCAGAGCCATGTATTTGTCCACATTCGGAAGCCCTGCCGCGTCCTCCATCATCAGGCGAATGGAAAAACGCTTGCCGCATTCCACGCGCACCATCAGCGCGCTGAGCGAGGGCAGCGCTGCCTCCAGACAATCCTCGAAGAAGTCGTAAGCACTCTGCGCGTGGCAGCTGCATACGCTGCCTTTTCCCTCCTGATGCAGCGCGCAGACAGCGCCGTACTGCGTCAGATAAATCAGCGATTCCCGGATGCAGTGGGTCAGCTCGTCCACGCGGACGACTGCTTTCTTATCGCAGAGCAGCGCGAGATTGACCCGCCGCTTGACATACGCGCCCAGCAGACAGAGCTGCTTCCATTTTTGAATATCCGGCTTTTGAACGCTTTCTTCGTCCAGAAGCCGGCTGATTTGAAGCAGCTGGGGCTGCACGAGCGCGATCATCTCGTCCATGAGCCGATTCTTTTCTTCAACCTGCGCGCGCTCACGCTTCAGCTCGTTTTCTGCCTGAATCAGCTCGTTTTCCTCCGAAAGCTGGGCGTTGATTTCGGCAAGCTGCGCCTGAATCCGATTGATTTTCGCAATATCCTCCACCCAGTACACGCGCCCGCCCTGCACCGGCGCGCTTTGCAGGCGTGTGTCCGCGTTCAGCAGAATCGCTTCGCGCGCCGCTGCGTTCAGCTGACAGGAGGTGAGCTCCGGCGCATTTTTCGCGCGGTAGACGGGGATGCCCTGCTCGTCCACAATCTGCGCGGCAACGGTGGATTCGGAAAAGAAATAGCGGTAATGGTCGTTGGTTGGCAGCAGCCCCACCTGCAGGCAGCTCTCCCAGAACGCCGCAAACGTCAGGCAGCAGCATTCCGGTATCTTGTGGAACGTGTAGATGTTAGCAAAACTCAGCGCGCACAACGCAAATCCGCCCACAAATACACAGAGTGGCACCCATGCGTATCGCCTGCTTTCAGACACGCGGCACTTGCAATAGATAACAGCCCCGGTTGCCAGCAGCAGAACGACAATCCACGCCATGGCAAGATAGTACACCCAGCCGTGAATATAGTCGGCTGATAGCGTTGCGGCGCCCGGCGCGGCACGGAAAGCCATCTGGTGCAGATCGTTGGTCAGCACGCCGCCAATCAGGCATATCGCCGGAAGAAACAGCAGATACCACCGGAGCGAAAACGTATCGCCCTCGCGCCGCCCAAGCTGCAGCGCGGCGAACAGGCTGAACAGCGGCGCAAGAATCTGCGGCACATAATACAAATACCACAGATAGCGTGTAACAGTATCGTCGTTGAAAAAGCGATATTTGACCGTACGCAGGAATAGCCACAGCACGGCCATGGCGCATCCAAGCAGCAGCCAACGCCGATCACAGCGGTGCAGAATCCTGCGAAATATGGAAAAGCCCCAGCCCATGGCCAGACCGATGTAAATCAGGTTGGTCAGCAGAAAGAAAGCGGCAGAGGGCAGCGGAGCGCCCGCGCGATCCGCCTGGCGAAAAAAACCGGCAAGAACGAACAGACCCAGCGCAAGGCAGAGCTTCGCAATGGATTTTCGTTTTGTGGCAGCCATATATCCACCTCCTGCCCATATTTAAAAGAATAAATATTATACTATTTCCAGATTCACCTGCGCCATCTGCTTGCGAATTTTCATCTGGAAATAGTATTATACCATACAAGCGACTGAAAAACCAGTGCTTTCAAGACAAACGAACGGGCAGGAGTCTTTCGTAGACTGTCCCGCACTGGTTTATCCGCATGGTATGCCTTGTTCCTCCGCAGAGATGGGCAGTGTCAGCTCGATCACGGTTCCGTCTTTGCCGCTCTCCGTGATGCGCACGCTGCCGCCGTGGAGATGAGCGATTTCCCAGACCAGCGATAAGCCCAGCCCCACGCCGCCCTTTTCCCGGCTGCGCGACTTGTCCACTCGGAAGAAAGGCTGAAACACGCTTTCTCTGAAGTTTTCCGGGATGCCGCAGCCTGTATCCCTGACCTCGATCACCGCGCTGCTGCCCCGGCGCGACGCGGCGACGCGTACGCTGCCGCCCGGATGATTGTATTTTACGCCGTTCTCTACCAGGTTGAAAATCGATCGATATACAAGCACGTCGCTGCCGGTAATCCAAAGATCTTCGCCGGATTGAGAGAGCGCCACGCCGCTCTTTTCCGCCAGCGGCGACAGATCTGCCAGCACCTCCTCAATCATGGGGGCAAGCTGGATTTTGTCCGTGCGCGGCACAGCCTTCAAGTCGCTCATATCCAGCAGCGTCCGCACCATTTTGGATAGCCGCTCGGTCTGCTCCCGCAGCATGGAAATCGTTTCTGCGGTTTCCGGACGATTATCTCCGTGGTCTGTGGTCATGTACAGATCCAGCCGCGCCTGCATCAGCGCCAGGGGCGTGCGCAGCTCATGGGCGGCGTTGCCCACAAACTGCTGCTGTGCGTCGAACGCCTGATTCAACCGCAGCAGCATCTGATTGATGGCACGGCTCAGCCGGCTGAACTCCACGGCCTCATCCTCACTGAGGGTGATTTCCGTCAAACTCTGCAGCTGCACGCGTTCTGCCTTTGCGGTAAAGCGCTTCAGCGGCTTCAGCGCCTTTCCGCTGACGAAATACGCCACTGCGCCGCCCAGCGCCGTCACCGCCAGCGCGATGTACCAGCCGCGAATGCAGAAACTGTGCTTCGCGCCGCTCAGCTCCAACACGAACTCTCCATTGAAGCGCTCCGACAGATCCTTCCACTGCTCGTCAGGAATGTCGACGCGGACGGCCTGCGGATCCTCCTGCACATAGTGCATCACATAATTGCCGATGGAGTCCATATAGGCATGACCAGAAGAGCACAAAAGCGTTTTCATGGTCACGCAGGCAGTCGCCAGCAGCAGAATGGTCAGCAGTGTGATTCGCCATTGCAGAGAAAGGCGTTTCAAAAGTCGTTTCATGGCTCACGGCCTCCCATCAGATAACCCTCGCCGATGCGGTTCAGAATCGGGTCATAGCCCAGCGCCGCTTTCAGCTTTTTGCGCAGGGATGAGATGTGCACCCGGATGGAGTTGCTGAAGCTGTTCACGCTGCCGTCCCACACATGCTCCATCAGCTCCTCCTGGCTTACCGGCCGTCCCTGGTTAAGCAGCAGGTATTCCAATATGCCGTTTTCCTTGCGGGTCAGCGCGACGACCTCGCCCCTTACCTGTGCCGTCCGTTTTACCGTATCGAAGGACAACTCCCCGCAGCGCAGCACCGCGTCGTGCTGCACAAAGCTGCGCCGGGTCAGACTGCGCACCCGCGCCTCCAGCTCCTCCAGATGAAAGGGCTTGACCAGATAGTCGTTGGCGCCGCAGTCCAACCCTTCCACCTTGTCGCTGATTCGGCTGCGGGCGGAAAGAATCAGCACACGGGTTTCCCGGTCCTGCTCCCGCAGCGTTTTCAGCAGATCCATGCCATCCCGTCCAGGCAGGTTCAAATCCAGCAGAAGCAGGTCGTACTTCTCCGTCAGCAGCCAGTCCAGCGCGGAATCGCCGTCATAGCAGGCATCCACCTCGTAGCCCTTTTGCTTCAGGCTTTTGACCAGCGTGTCGCACAGTGCCCGCTCGTCCTCCACAATCAAAATCCGCATACTGCGCCTCCTTTGCGCTCGTGTGATCATGTCCAGTATAGCATATCGGCATAAAATGCGCATAAAATTTTCTGTTTTAACGTAGATTTTACCCCCGCTATCGTATAATGAGCCTGCGAGAAGACAAAAGGAGGGAAGCTTCATGAATCTCATTTCATCGGCTGCGGGCAGGCGCGTCGTGAGGCTGGGCGTGCTGATACTGGGCGCGGCGATGCTGATTTACGGCGCGCAGCGGGGCGAGGCCGCCACGGTGCTGTCCAAGGCCGTCCGAATCTGCCTGGAGTGTGTGGGCATTGGATAAGAAGAAAAAAACTTCGAAGGCTCCGCCCGTTTCCGGATTTCTCGCCCGGTTTCGGGGATTTGCGCAGGCCTGCGCTGCGCTGCTGACAAATCCGCACCTGCCCAATCTGCTTAAGGGGCAGATTTACCGGGGAAAGGGCAAGACCGTCTGCGTGCCGGGGCTCAACTGCTACTCCTGCCCTGCCGCAACAGGCGCGTGCCCCATCGGGGCGGTGCAGTCGGTAATCGGCTCGTCCAAATTCAAGTTTTCCTATTATGTAACAGGCACGCTGATTCTGCTGGGGGTACTGCTGGGGCGGTTTGTGTGCGGCTTTCTGTGCCCTTTTGGGTGGTTTCAGGAGCTGATTCATAAGATTCCATTGCCCAAGAAGAAGCTGTCCACGAAGAAGCTCAGACCGCTGCGGTATCTCAAGTACCTGATTCTGCTGCTGACGGTGACGCTGCCGCTGATTTTCACCAACGAGGTGGGGATGGGCAATCCCTTCTTCTGCAAGTACCTGTGCCCGCAGGGCGTACTGGAAGGCGCGATTCCGCTGTCCCTCGCCAGTGAGAGCGTCCGAAGCGCACTGGGCAGCCTGTTTACATGGAAGAGCGTCGTGCTGGGCGCAGTGGTCGTCTTGAGCCTGCTGTTCTATCGCCCGTTCTGCAAGTGGCTATGCCCGCTGGGAGCGTTCTACGCGCTGTTTAACCGGGTATCGCTGACGGGAATGCAGGTGGACGCGCACAAATGCGTTCACTGCGGCAGGTGCGAGAAAGCCTGCAAGATGGACGTGGACGTGACGAAGACACCGGATCATCCCGAATGCATCCGCTGCGGCATGTGCGTCAAGGCGTGTCCCACGGGCGCGGTCAGCTTCCGCTGCGGGCTGAGCCGCGGGGCAAAGGAAAAAGAGAATCCAGCCGGCAAAAAAGCCGTGGAGAAATAATCCCAGAAAAGAAACGGAGGACATTTTCAATGAAGAAGACCTGGATTGCGCTGCTGCTGGCGCTGTGTATGCTGACCACCATAGGAGCGGCTTCCGCCTGCTGCACTTCCGCCTGCTGCACGAAGCCGTCCGGAACGGACGAGGCACAGACCATGGAGGAAACCTGCACCTGCATCATCGATGGCAAGGCCATGGATGACTGCGCCTGCATGACGGGCATGTGCGATGAAAAGTGCAGCTGCGGGGAAAAATGCGACTGTGCCGAAAAGAAGCTGGAAATGCTGACTGCCGAAATGAACGCCGTGTTCGAGAAAAACATGGACCTGTGGAACCGGTTCTTCGGCATGATGGACAAGCAACCCGACATGGGCATGAGTTACGCCGATTACCTGACGGAGCAGCTGGAACTGAAGAAGGAAAAGTTCACGGAGGATGAGTACAAGCTACTTCAGCAGGACATTGAGACCATCCGTCGGCTGGACGAAGAGATGGAAAGGCTCATGCCAAAAGACGACGTGACGGCGGGCTCGGACGTGGCGCTGGAGAGCGGCGTGGTGACGGCGGGCGGCGGCATCGTCATGGGCGGCGAAGGGATGATGATGACGGACGGCGGCATGGATGACAAGGACATGCGTGTGGAAGATGATTCGTCCGAGAAGTTCCCTGCTTTCCAGGGCATGGATTTAGACGGCAATCCCGTGAGCAATGAGTTGTTTAAGGAGAATTCCGTCACGGTGATCAACTTCTGGTTCTCTGCCTGCGCTCCCTGCATCGGGGAACTGGGCGAGCTGAACGCACTCAACGAAGAACTCAAGCTGAAGGGCGGCGCGGTGATCGGCATCAACGCGGACACCATCGGCGGCGACGAAAGCATGATCATGGAAGCCAAGAACATTCTGGAAAAGAAGGGCGCCATGTATCAGAACATTTACTTCCCTGCGGACAGCGAGGCAGGAAAGCTGACCTACAGCATCACGGCGTTCCCCACCACCGTGGTGGTGGACCGCAACGGCAACATGGTGGGCGAGCCAATTCTGGGCGGCATCAACAGCGAGAAGCAGATGAAGGCGCTGCAGACCATGATTGACGAGGTGCTTGCCCGAGACGCGGCGATGCTGGACAAGGACATGCTGATGAAGCCGGACGGCAAGTAATCGCCGAAGCGGCGCAGGCAGCATCCTGTGCGAAAGCAATTTCCTGCTTGTGGGGAATTATCTCTATAAACGCGCTCGTCGGCGGAAAAGACCACCGACTGGTGAACTTTTTCGATAAGCTGCGGCGTCTCTCTCAGCGTGAGGGAGACGCCGCTTCGGCATTCATCCAGAAACAGTGCCCGCAGACAATCCTGCCGCTGATGCAGGAGTCGCACAATCATCCCCCGCGCCGCCAGCATCCATCGGCGGCATCCCCCATTTGACATTTCCCGCAAAAGCAGTATAATAAAATAGAGATTCGCATCTATCGCGCCGAATCCCGCCATCAACACGCAAAAACGAGGGACATCATCATGCCAATCCGCATTCCGAACGACCTGCCCGCCGCCAGCGCGCTGCGGAGCGAAAACATATTCGTCATGACCGACACGCGCGCGAAAACGCAGGACATTCGCCCGCTGAAAATCCTCCTGCTGAACCTGATGCCCACCAAAATCGCCACCGAAACGCAGCTGGCGCGCCTGCTGGGCAATACGCCGATTCAGGTGGAGCTGGAGCTGCTGATGGTGAAGTCCCACGTCGCGAAAAACACGTCCGAGGAGCACATGCTCGCGTTCTACAAGACGTTCGATCAGGTGTGCGGCAAGACGTATGACGGCATGGTCATCACCGGCGCGCCGGTGGAGCGGATGGCGTTTGAGGACGTGGAATACTGGGACGAGCTGTGCGCCATCTTCGAGTGGACGAAAACGCACGTCACGTCCACGTTCCATATCTGCTGGGGCGCGCAGGCGGGGCTGTATTACCACTGGGGCGTGCCGAAGTACATGATGGAGAAGAAGCTGTCCGGTGTGTACCGCCACCGCGTCGTGCATAAAAACAGCATCCTCTTCCGCGGCTTTGATGATACGTTCATGGTGCCGCACAGCCGCTACACGACCGTCCGCCGGGAGGATATATTGGCGCATCCGGAGATGAAAATCCTCGCCGAAAGCGACGAAGCGGGCGTGTATGCCATATCCACCCACGGCGGACGGCAGATTTTCATCACCGGTCACAGCGAATACGACGCGGACACGCTGGAGAAGGAGTACCTGCGCGACAAAGCCGCCGGGCTCCACCCCGATGTGCCCTGCAACTACTATCCCGATGACGACGACACCCGCGCGCCGATTTGCTCGTGGCGCTCGTCGGCGAATCTGCTGTACTGCAACTGGCTGAACTACTTCGTCTATCAGGCGACGCCGTACGATTTGAACCGCGTCGGCATTGTCGTCATGGATGATTTCAAGGAACAGCACGAATAAAGAACCGCCGCACCTCCAAACAAACGGAAGTGCGGCGGATTTTCTTTACCCTTCCTGCGCGCGAATCTTTTCCAGATAATCTTCGTAGCCGCAGTAGTAGTCGGCAATCGTGCCGTCGGGCTTGATTTCAATGATGCGGTCGGCGATGGTCGTGATAAACTGGTGGTCCTGCGACGTGAAAAGCACGTTGCCGGGGAAGTTGATCAGCGCGTTGTTGACCGCCGTGATGGATTCCAAATCGAGGTGGTTGGTGGGCTGGTCGAGCATGAGGAAGTTCGCGCCGGAGAGCATCATGCGGGAGAGCATGACGCGCACCTTCTCGCCGCCGGAAAGCACGCTGACGGGCTTGTACACGTCGTCGCCGGAGAAGAGCATCCGACCGAGGAAGCCGCGCATGTACGTTTCCAGCTGTTCGGGCGAATACTGGGCGAACCACTGCATCATGTTGAGGTTGCAGCCGTCGAAATACTTGCTGTTGTCCTTGGGGAAGTAGTTGGTGGAGATGGTAACGCCCCACTTGAAGCTGCCGCTGTCGGGCTTGATTTCCTCCGCGAGGATGCGGAAGAGGGCAGTCTGTGCCTGTTCGTTCGAGCCGACAAGGGCGATTTTCTGCCCCTTGGTGACGATGAAGGACACATCCTTGAGCAGCTGCACGCCGTCCTGCGTGTAGTTGAGGTTCGACACCTGCAGGATGTCCTTGCCCGCCTCGCGTTCAGGCGTGAAGCACACCCACGGATAGCGGCGGGAAGAAGCGGGCATCTGCTCAATGGTCAGCTGATCGAGCAGCTTGCGGCGGCTGGTCGCCTGCTTCGCCTTGGACTTGTTGGACGAGAAACGCTGGATAAAGGCTTGCAGTTCCTTGATTTTGTCCTCACGGCGCTTCTTCTGGTCGTTCATCAGGCTCTGCATCATCTTGGAGGATTCATACCAGAAGTCGTAGTTGCCGACGTAGAGCTTGACCTGATTGAAGTCGATATCGACGATATGTGTGCAGATATTGTTCAGGAACCAGCGGTCATGGGACACGACGATCAGCGTGCCGGGGAAATTCATCAGGAAATCCTCCAGCCACGCGACGGAGCGGTTGTCAAGGTTGTTCGTCGGTTCGTCCAGCAGCAGAATGTCCGGATTGCCGAACAGCGCCTGTGCCAGCAGCACCTTGAACTTCTCGCCGCCCTTCAGGTCGCCCATGAGCATCGTGTGCATTTCAACGGGCAGCCCCAGACCGGTCAGCAGCGTCGCAGCGTCGGACTCGGCGTTCCAGCCGTCCATCTCCGCGAATTCGCCCTCCAGTTCGGCAGCGCGTTCGCCGTCCGCATCAGAAAAATCAGGCTTCGCGTACAGCTCGTCCTTTTCCTTCATGATGTCGTACAGGCGCTGATTGCCCATGATTACCGTGTCCAGCACAGGATAGGCATCGTACTTGAACTGATCCTGCTTCAAGGTGGACAGGCGCTGCCCCGCGGGAATCGTCACCGTGCCGGTCGTGGGCTCCAGCTCGCCGGACAAAATGCGCAGGAACGTTGATTTGCCCGCGCCGTTCGCGCCGATAACGCCATAGCAGTTGCCCGGCATGAATTTCAAATCCGCACCCGAAAACAGCTTCTGACCCCCGAAGGTCAGGGAAACATTGCTTACCGTGATCATGGGTTTTCTCCTTACATTTCCGTGGTCGTTCCATTATATAAAGACGTACCTTTCTACTATACCATATTCATCCCGGAAATGGAAGGGGGTAGGCGAAAATTCCATGGGAGTTCATGCGCTCGAGGGCGGTTGGCGCGGCTATGTGGTCGCGCCCATCTGGCGCGACAATGTGCAAGGGGGAGGAAAGAGCAGCTCGGGGGCGCGTCTGAGGACGCGCAAAGTTACTGCGCAGGGACGCTTCGCTGCCTGCGGCTAAGCTGCCCGGCTTGATTTTTCCTTTGGAATAGGCTGAACGGTGCAGCAGTTGGGGCGCTGCCCCAAGCCCCGCAAGGGACGCTGTCCCTTGACCCTGCAAGGGGGAATCCCCCCTTGACCCCTCCGCGCGATTGAGTTGGTCTCACTTTCATACTTTGCCCGCATGTTTATCCTTTATTCCTCCGCCACCGGCAGTTCAAACCAGAACGACGTCCCTTCGCCCTCCTTGCTGTCAACCCCAAACGGCACATTGTGCTTCTCCAAAATACTCCTGACAATCGACAAGCCCAAGCCGCTGCCGATAATCGCCCGCTTATGCGTCTCCTGCGTGCGGTAGTAGCGATTCCAAATCAGCGGCAGTTCCTCCGGCGCAATGCCCTTGCCGCTGTCGTGAATCGTCAGGCGCACCATCTTGCCGATGACCTCCTGATGGATTTCGACGGTCTTGTCCTCGCCCGTGTACGTCAGCGCATTGCCGACTAAGTTGTATACCACCTGCGCAATCCGCTGTTCATCCGCGATTGCCTTCACCTGCGCTGCCGGATGGAACACCACCTGATAGCCGTTTTGCTGCACCATGCGGCTCACGCGGTCGGTAATCGCCTGCACAGACGCGGTGAACGGGTACGGCGCGGGATTGAGCGCCAGCGCGCCCGTCTGCAGGCGGCTGAAATCCAGCAGTTCGTTGACCAAACTTGTCAGGCGCTGCGTCTCGTCGATGATTACCTGCATGTTTTCCGGCGTTGCCTCGCCGGGGATGTCGCGCATCATCTCGACGTAGCCGCCAATCATCGTCAGCGGCGTGCGCAGGTCGTGGCTGATGTTGGCAATCAGCTCGTGCTGCAGGTTCTCCACCTGACTTAACTCCTTTGCGGCGTATACCAGCGTGCCGTTCAGTTCCGCCATTTCGCGGTACTCGCAGCCATGCGGGGGAATTTCGTACTGCCCGCGCGAGAGGGAGTGCGCCGCTTCGCTCGTCTCGACGATGGAGCGCGTCACCTTGCGGGAAATCAGCATCGCCAGCAGCGTTGCGCCAAGGAGGACGATGATGGTGATGAGCATCAGCTGCGTCCGCAATGTCGCGACGGTGCTGTCCAGCGGGGTGATGATGGAGTTGAGCAGCAGATACCCGCCCGTGCCGTCGGGGAGGGTGACGCGGCGCGCGCACAGCAGGCTCTGCTTCTTGTCGTCCTCCATCTTCGGCACGTTGCCGCGGAATTGATGGCTGTTGTACTGGTCGCCGCCGAATGGGGCGATGTTGAACAGCTCCGTCAGCGTATCGCCGTTTTCGGGAATCATCGAGCACCAGAAGGACAAATCCCGGCTGCTCATGCGGTGGATGAGGCAGAAATGAATGTCATCCGACGACAAAAACACATGCTTGCTGCTGTCCAGCAGGAGAATGCAGACGTCATTCTGCTGCGCGAGCCTGTCCATCAGCGCGGACAGCTGATCATTGCCGATGTTGCTCTCCACCGCGTCGGCTGCCTGGGTGATTTGCCGCGTTTTATCCCAGCGGTAGAAGTCGTCCAGCCAGACAATCTGCATCAGCCACAGGAGCGCGAGGACGAACGCGACAAACGCCGCCAAGTAAGCGAAAACTCGGCGGCGAATGCGGGGATGCTTTTTTTCTTTCGGATTTTTGCGCATGGCGAAACACCTCATGGTTTTCGGATTCTCCCTCAATCAACACGCGGAAGAAGTATGCAGAAGTCACCAACTCAATCGCGCGGAAGGGTCAAGGGAGGAACTCCCTTGCAGGGACAGCGTCCCTGCCGGAGTCCAGAGACCGAGCCTCTGGCGCCTCCCCTTAGTCTTTCTCAAAGCGGTAGCCAACGCCTCTAAGCGTTGTAATTTTATCCGCATATTCGCCCAAGCTCTTGCGAAGCAGCTTGATGTGCGTGTCCAGCGTGCGGTCGTCGCCGAAGAAGTCGTAGCCCCATACGTCGCTGATGAGCTTCTCGCGCGTCAGGGCAATGCCGCGGTTGCGCACCATGTAGAACAGCAGGTCGTACTCCTTGGGGGACAGATTCAGCCTTTCGCCCTTGATGGTCACTTGGCGCGCGGCGAAGTCCACCACCATATCGCCGATGGTCACCCGCTCGCCGTCGGACGCGGCGGGCACATTGGCGGCGGTGCGCTTCAAAACGGCGGACACGCGCATCATCAGTTCACGCGGCGAAAAAGGCTTGACGACATAATCATCAATGCCCAGCTCGAAGCCGTGAATGCGGTCATACTCCTCGCCGCGCGCGGAAAGCATAATCACGGGAACCTGAGATTTGCGGCGGATTTCGCGGCAGGCGGAGAAGCCGTCGAGTTCGGGCATCATCACATCCATGATGATGAGGTCGTAGTTCTTCTGCCGGCACTTTTCGATGGCTTCCATGCCGTTTGACGCTTCCTCGACGTTGTAGCCCTCGAAGGCGGCGTACTTGCGGATGAGGTCGCGGATGCGGGCTTCATCGTCAACGATTAAGAGTGTCATTTACAAGCCACCTCTTGCTCTTTTTGATTGCGGATATATTATAGTTGATTTTTCTTGTCGCGGGGAGTAGCCCCGCCTTCATTATAGCCAAATCCGGGACAAAAAGCAACCGTTATGGGGCAGGAAGGTTGATGTCGAGTGTTTTTCCTTTGCGCTGGATGGTGATGACGCAGGGCTGCTGCTGGGCGGAGAAGAAAGCGTCCAGCGCGGTGAGATCGGCGGGGGACTGGCTGTTCAGGGTGAGCAGCGTGTCGCCCGCCTCGATGCCGGCACGGTCGGCGCGGCTCTGGTCGATGACCGCCAGCACATAGTAGCCCCCTGACTGCCCGTCAAGCAGAATCAGCCCGGCGGACGCACTGCCCGTCAGCGGAACGGTTTCATCCGCCGAAGGACGAAACGCCACAAGCACCGCCAGCGCGCAGAGCAGAATGCACAGGCTGATAATGTGCTTCCGCTGCATCCGCATACCCCCCTTTCTGTCTTTTCAGCGTTTATTCTACATCCCGCGCGTGATGGGCATGTGAAAGTCCCTTGATTCCTGCCTGAATTTGCGGTATACTGAATCAGATTCCTTGCCGAAAGGAGATTTCCCCTATGCCGTCCAAAGACTTTGCCGCGCGCCGAAACCCCGCCATTGCGGGATGCACCGCCACCGGCGTGCTGAAAATCCTCGCGCTCGTGTTCATGTTCATTGACCACGCGGGCAAAATGCTCTTCCCGCAGATTGCTGAAATGCGGATGCTGGGGCGCATTGCCTTTCCGCTGTACTGCTGGTGCATGGTCGTAGGCATCAGCTACACGCGCTCCGTGCCGAAATATCTGGGGCGGCTAATGCTGATTGGGCTGGTGTCGCAGCCGATTTACATGGTCGCGCTCAATCACAGTTGGAATCAGCCGAACATTTTCCTGACGCTGCTCGTCGCGCTGTGCGGCGTGTGGGGCTTGAAGGCGAAAAAGCTGCTCAGCCACATTTGGGCGCCGATTCTGGCACTCTTCGCGGCGCAGCTGCTGGGGTGCGACTACGGCTGGCGCGGCGTGATGCTGGTGATGCTGCTCTACGGCGTGCGCGGAAGCCGGGCGGGCATTGCGTGCGTGATGATTGCGTTCTGCCTGTACTGGGGCGGCAGCAGCGTCGGCGTAACCCACCTGTTCGGGCAGGATGTCACGCCGCTGACCTCCTCCGCCATTGGCGCGGTGATTTCGCCGTGGCTGCGGCTGCAAACGATGGCAATTTGGGCACTGCCCCTGATGCTGCTGCCCATCAGCCAGCAGGTGAAAATGCCGCGCTGGGTCGGCTATGCCCTCTATCCGCTGCATCTGGTGGTGCTGATTGCGCTGGAAGCGGCGCTTGCCCAGCCCATTCACACGGAGAACCTCATCAACGCTTGGAATGCGTTTGTATCCTTATTTTGACGAGGTGACGTATGGACGCTTCTCCCATCACCCCCGACCTTGACGAAGCCCTGCGCTATGCGGGTGTGCGCGCGGACGAAAGCGGCGACATGCACCGGAAAATGGCGGAAATCGCCGCGCAGTGCATGAAAACCGTCACGCCGCGCTGCACCTACCGCGTGTCCGAAATCGCGTGGGTGGACGGGATGCCGTCGCTCTTCAGCGGGCAGCTTGTTTTGCCCGGCAGAACCGCCGCGGTTATGCTGCGCTCGTGTTCCCACGCGGCGCTGCTTGTCTGTACCCTCGGCACGACGTTCGATGCGCTGGCGCGGCAGGTACAGGCGCGGGATTTTGCGGATGCGCTGCTGCTGGACGGCTTCGGCGGCGCGTATGTCGAAGCGGGCTGCAACGCGGCGGAGCGCGAAATCGCCGCGAAGCTGCCCGGCAAGTACCTCACCGACCGCTTCAGCCCCGGCTACGGCGATTTGCCGCTGGATGTGCAAAGCCCGCTGCTGGCGCTGACTGACGCGACCCGGCGGCTGGGCGTCACCCTCAGCGAATCGAACCTGATGAACCCGCTCAAGAGCGTCACCGCCGTGATTGGGCTGTCGGACACCCCGCAGCAGGCGCGGATTCGCGGCTGTGACTTTTGCGCGATGCGGACGCGCTGCAATTTGCGAAAGGCAGGAAAAACCTGTGGAACATAAGCTGACTTTTCTGGATGGCGCAATGGGCACGATGCTCCAGCGCCACGGGCTAAAGCTCGGTGAAATTCCTGAGCTGCTTGCTATCACCAACCCGGATTTGCTGACGAATATCCACCGGCAATATATCGAAGCGGGCACGGAAATCGTCTATGCGAACACGTTCGGGGCGAATCGGCGGAAGATGCAGAAAACGCCCTACACGGTCGCGGACGTGGTGTCTGCCGCCATTTCAGCGGCGAAAAAGGCTTGCATCGGCACATCCGCCCGCGTCGCGCTGGATATTGGCCCCTTGGGCGAACTGCTCGAACCGATGGGCACGCTGCCGTTCGAGACGGCGGTGGATATGTTCGCGGAGATTGTGGACGCGGGCGTGAACGCGGGCGCTGACCTTATCTGCATTGAGACGATGACCGACCTGTACGAGGCAAAAGCCGCCCTGCTTGCCGCAAAGGAGCATTCGACGCTGCCTGTGTGGGTGACGATGAGCTTCGACGCGACCGGGCGCACCTTCACCGGCTGCACAATTCCGTCCATGGCGCGGACGCTGGAAGGCTTGGGCGCGGACGCGATTGGGCTGAACTGCTCACAGGGGCCGAAGCAGCTGCTGCCGCTCTTTCAGGCGCTTTGCCGCGTGACGACCCTGCCCGTGATTGCCAAACCGAACGCGGGTCTGCCCGACCCGGTTGATGGGCATTATGACCTGCCGCCGGAGGAGTTCGCCCGCACGATGGTGGATGTGGTGGGCGCGGGCGTGAGCATCGTCGGCGGCTGCTGCGGCACGAACCCCGACTACATCCGCGCGCTGCACGGCGCTGTGCACACCATGATGCCCGGCGCGCGCGACATTCATCACGGCAGCTTCCTCTGCACACCGACGATGCCGCTGGAAATCTCCGGCGTGCGGGTCATTGGCGAGCGCATCAATCCGACGGGTAAAAAGAGCTTCCAGCAGGCGTTATTGGCGGGCAATTTGGATTACATCGTTGATGTCGCCATTGCGCAGGTGGACGCGGGCGCGCAGATTCTGGACGTCAACGTCGGCTATCCGGGCGTGGATGAAGTCGCCATGCTCCCGCGCGTGGTTAAGAAATTGCAGGAAGCGGTGGATGTGCCGCTCCAGTTGGATTCCACCAACGCCGCCGCGCTGGAAGCCGCCCTGCGCGTCTATAATGGCAAAGCGGCGGTCAACTCCGTCAACGGCGAAGAGAAAGCGTTGCAAACGCTGCTGCCGGTGGTGAAGAAATACGGCGCGGCGGTCGTCGGTCTGGCGCTGGACGAGAAGGGCTTGCCCAAAACGGCGGCGGAGCGCGTCGCAATTGCACGGCGCATTGTGGATGCGGCGGAACGCTTCGGCATCCCCCGCGAGGACGTGTTCATCGACTGCCTGACGCTGACCGTTTCCGCCCAGCAGGATCAGGCGGAGGAGACGCTCGCCGCCGTCCGCACGGTGCACCGCGACATGGGGCTGCAAACCGTCCTTGGCGTGTCGAACATTTCCTTCGGTCTGCCGAACCGCCTGCTGATGACGCAGACGTTCCTGATTCGCGCGCTGAACGAGGGCTTGACGCTGCCTATCATCAACCCGAATCAGAAGGAAATCATGGACGCGGTCGCGGCGTTCCGCGTGCTCAGCGGCGAGGACGAGGCGTGCGCGGCGTATGTCGAGCGCTTTGGCTCAGAAGCCGCGCTTGCCGCTGAAAAGCAGCGCGCCGCCGCTGTTTCGTCTGCCCCGACCGCGAAAGCAGCTGCCGCCGTCACCAACCTCGATGATGCGATTATCCGCGGCCTCAAGGCGGACGCGGCGCGCTTGGCGAAGGAAGCGCTGGCGACCGAAAACGAATTGTCGCTGGTTGAAAAGCACCTGATTCCCGCCTTGGATAAGGTTGGCACGGACTACGAGCGCGGCGTGGCGTTCCTGCCGCAGCTGCTGGGCGCGGCACAGGCGGCGCAGGCGGTGTTCTCCGTCATCCGCGACAGCTTGGCGGCGAAGGGCGGCGAACCCGTCAAGAAGGGGCGCATCGTGATTGCGACGGTCAAGGGCGATATCCACGACATTGGCAAGAACATCGTTCGCACGGTGCTGGAAAACTACGGCTACGACGTGCTGGATTTAGGGCGCGACGTGCCGCCGGAAACGGTGGTGGACGCAGTGGTGAAGGAGAACATCCGCCTTGTCGGTCTGTCCGCGCTGATGACGACGACCCTGCCGAGCATGGAGGAAACCGTTCGCCAGCTGCACACGCTGCCGAATCCGCCGAGCATCATGGTGGGCGGCGCGGTGGTGACGCCGGAGTATGCGCAGAACATGGGCGCGTTTTACGCCAAGGACGCGCGCGCATCGGTGGAGATTGCGAAAAAAGTATTGGGGTAAAGGAGATTTCGCCCATGTGTACCCTGCTGATGGCGGATATTCACGGCAATTTCGCCGCGCTTCGGGCGATTCTTTCGACCCCGGAGGCGCAGTCCTGCGGGCGCGTCATTTCCCTTGGCGATCAGGTGAATTTCGGCCCGGAAAGTCGCAAAGTCGTCGAAACCCTGCGTTCACTCGGCGCGACGATGCTCATGGGCAATCACGAGGAGCGGCTGCTGCATCCGGATGATTTTGCCGGCTACAACTGGGCGATGCTGCGTGTGACGGCAAGGCAGTTATCGGGCATTTCACTGGCTGATTTGCCGGTGGATGTCCGCATTGGTTCGGCAATGCTGACGCACGGCACACCCGGCGACCCGTACCATTTGGTTTATCCGCCGGATTTGCCGGATTTGCTGAAGGCGCTGCCGGAAGACGTGTCGCTGCTGATTTCGGGGCATAATCACCTCTGCTGGGATGTCACTTCCGGGCATCGGCGGGCGTTCAATCCGGGCAGCGCCGGGCTGAATGAAACAGGCACGGGCGCGCGGGCGATGTTCGCTATTTGGGATGGCGATGAGCTCACGCCGTGCGGCACGCCCTACGACGTAACGGAAAACGCCCGCGCGTACCTTTCCGGCGGATTTGCGCAGGAAGCGCCGGAAATGAGCCGGATGTGCCTGCAAGAGATGGAAACGGGGCAGTATCAAGGCGTTTTGCGGCTGATTCGGCACGTCAGCCAAGTGGCAAAGGGCATGGGGCTGACGATTGCCGACCGCGAAGCATGGCTGGCGGCGGACGCGGCCGCCCCGTGGTGCGAACCCATTTCAACCGCGGATTTCTGGGCGCGAAAGGAGAAAGAAGCATGAGCGATACCATCGCAGCCATCGCAACCGCGCCGGGACAGGGCGGCATTGCGATTGTCCGCGTGTCGGGCGACATGGCGGAGGACATTTTACGCCGCATCTTCCGCCCAGTCGGCGGGAAACATCCGCTGCCGACGCATCTGCTAACCTACGGGTATATTGTGGAGGATACGGAGCGCATTGACGAGTGCATGGCGGTCATCATGCGCGCGCCAAAATCGTACACACGCGAGGATGTGGTGGAGTTCCAGCTGCACGGCGGCGGCTGTGTTGCGCAGAAGGTGCTTGCGCTGTGCCTGTCCTCCGGCGCACGCTTAGCGCAGCCGGGCGAATTTACCCGCCGGGCATTTTTGAACGGGCGAATTGACTTAAGCCAAGCCGAAGCCGTGATGGACTTAATCGCCGCGCAGGGCGAGCAGAGCCGCAAAGCCGCCATGCGCCAGCTGACCGGGGGCGCGTCGTCGTTCATCCGCAAGGCGGCGGACGAATTGTACGCCATTCAGGCGGGCGTGGCGGCGTGCATTGACTATCCGGAGGAAATCAGCGAAGAGGAAGCCGCGAGCGACCTTGCGCCGCGCATTGCGCATCTGGCGAAAACGCTGACGGACGCCTGCGACGAGCGCGCCGCGCGGTTGCTGCAATCGGGGCTTCGCGTCGCGCTGTGCGGGCAGCCGAACGTGGGCAAATCGAGCCTGCTCAACGCGCTGCTGGGCGAGGAAAAGGCGATTGTGACCGCGATTCCCGGCACGACGCGCGATTTGGTGGAGGGCACGCTGATGCTCTCCGGCAGCGTCATCCACCTGACGGACACCGCCGGCCTGCACGACACGGACGACCCGGTGGAGCGCATTGGCGTTGACCGCGCGCGCCGCGCCCTGGCGGACGCGGACGTGGTGCTGCTGGTGCTGGACATGAGCCGTCCGCTATCCGCCGAGGACGAATCGCTCCTGCGCACGCTGCACGGGCGGACGGGCTGCATTGTGCTGAACAAGAGCGACCTGCCGCCGGTGCTGACGGAAAGCGACCTGCAAGACGCGGCGGACGGCAAGCCGATTCTGACCGTCTCCGCGAGTGTTCCGGACAGTTTGCAGCCGCTGAAAAGCTACCTTGCGTCCCAAGCCGCTGTCAGCGACCAGCTCACCCTGACCCAGCCGCGCCACATCGCAGCCGCGCGCCGGGCGGTTGCCGCATTGCATCAGGCGGAGGACACGCTGCGCAGCTATTCGGTGGACTTGGCGGGCGTGGACTTGCAGCAGGCGCAGATGGCGCTGGCGGAAATCACGGGCGATGAGGTGGAGGAAAAGCTGCTCGATGAGGTGTTCGGCAGGTTCTGCGTAGGAAAATGAGCAAAAAATAAGGTTCATCACGGAAAGTTGGGGAGCAAACAAGGGCTTAGGCGAAGCGCCAAAAAGCTACACGCGGAAGGAGCATGAAAGCGCGACCAACTCAATCGCGAAAAGGGGTCAAGGG
>ENA-OZAI01000023-OZAI01000023.1-human-gut-metagenome-genome-assembly--contig:-NODE-23-length-49006-cov-11.497783_pt1 | contig 49006 bp, 44 predicted proteins | sample MGYA00243299_ERZ653495 | MGnify/ENA primary metagenome ERZ653495 (study PRJEB26926, sample SAMN06164907) | human gut metagenome | biome: ENVO:00009003; feature: ENVO:2100002; material: ENVO:00002003... | reverse complement strand
TAAAGATTTATGCGGAGTGAAAAAGACGGCATAGGGCTACTTGCGAAACTTGAATTAATAAAACTAATGCGTTGATTTGCAGGGAGGAAAACGATACTTTCGTGCGTACAAAGCGGTGCTTTCCGATTGGCAGCGCAGCGTGCGTGTGCTGTGGATTTTGGTGTTGCACTTCGCTTTTGTGTTTTTTATGTCTGCACGGTTCTTGTGGCTATACTTTCAGGAAAGCGTTTATTGGCTTGGGAAATAGTAGATAAAAGCGTGACGTGTGACAATTGTGACAAATGACAATTAGTAAATCTGTCACAGAAAAACGGGAAATAGAAAATTAATACTATATATATTATATATAAATATATAATATATATAGTATTAAAATATTTAACACTCTCTTCCCGATTCAGGTTAAAAAGTCGATTTTACTAATTGTCATTTGTCACAATTGTCACACTGTCACGTTTTCGTTTCTTTCCAATCTCCAAAGAGCAACACATCCTGTTCTTCTTGAATCGTTGTATGTTTCAGTTTTTCAGACTGTTAAGTATTTTGTTGATTGCAGATGCCCTGAAATGATGCTTGTGCTCTTGGTAATTCGCCAGCTTTTGAGTATCTTTGGGATGGCAATGGAGACAAGAACACTTTACAACGATTTCCCGACTTTTCTGAAACGCTTTTTCCCCGGCAAAGTGCAGAAGATTTCGCTTAATGCGGGATTCACGTGCCCCAACCGTGACGGAACGGTGGGTTACGGAGGATGTACGTATTGCAACAACCAGACGTTCAACCCCGAATATTGCCGCACAGAGAAGACGGTGGCCGTGCAGTTGGAGGAAGGGAAACGCTTCTTTGCGCACAAGTACCCCGAAATGAAGTACCTGGCCTACTTCCAGGCCTACACCAACACGTATGGCGAGCTGGAGGCGCTGAAGCACAAGTACGAGGAGGCATTGGCAGTGGACGACGTGGTGGGGCTGGTCATCGGTACGCGCCCCGACTGTATGCCCGACGCCCTGCTGGACTACCTGGAGACGCTGGCTAAGGGGACATTCGTGCTGGTAGAGTATGGCATCGAGAGTACACTGGACCGCACCCTGCGCCGCATCAACCGTGGACACACGTGGCAGGCGGCGGTGGCCGCCGTGGAGCGTACGGCCGCCCGCGGGCTGCCCGTAGGCGGACACGTCATCCTGGGGCTGCCTGGCGAGTCGCGCGAGGACATGTTGGGGCAGGCGGCAGATATCTCGCGTCTGCCACTCGATACCCTGAAGCTGCACCAGTTGCAACTGATACGCGGTACCCGCATGGCGCGCGAGTACGAGGAGCGGCCCGAAGACTTCCACCTGTTCGACGACGTGGACGAATACATCGCCCTGGTGGTGGACTACATCCAGCGTCTGCGCCCTGACCTGGTGCTGGAGCGTTTTGTGTCCCAGTCGCCCAAGGAGCTGCTCATCGCACCCGATTGGGGGCTGAAGAACTACGAATTCAACCACCGCCTGCAAAAAAGAATGAAAGAACTGGACGCCTGGCAGGGAAAGTTGTATAATCAATAAAAATATTGTATTTTTGCACCACGTATCATGACTGGAATGAATCCAAATAAGACTATCAAAGTATGAATCAGAAAACATTGATTAAAGGAAAAGTACATTACGTGGGAGTGAACGACCGTAACAAACACCTTTTCGAAGGAATGTGGCCTTTGCCCTACGGCGTTTCTTATAACTCGTATCTGATAGACGACGACATCGTGGCGCTGGTGGACACCGTGGACGCGTGCTTCTTCGAGACGTATCTGCGCAAAATCCGTTGCATCATTGGCGACCGCCCTATCCAATACCTCATCATCAACCACATGGAGCCCGACCACTCGGGATCTATCCGCCTTATCAAGCAGCACTACCCCGACATTGTCATCGTGGGCAACAAGCAGACCTTCGGCATGATCGAGGGCTATTATGGCGTGACGGGCGACCGCTACGAGGTGAAAGACGAGTCGATGCTTGACCTGGGCCACCATAAACTGAAATTCTACCTGACACCGATGGTACACTGGCCCGAGACGATGATGACTTTCGACGAAACCGACGGCATCCTCTTTGCCGGCGACGCTTTCGGCTGCTTCGGCACGCTGGATGGCGGCTTCCTCGACACACGCATCAACTTGGACAAGTACTGGGAGGAAATGGTGCGTTACTACTCCAACATCGTGGGTAAGTATGGCAACCCCGTGCAGAAGGCACTGGCCAAGCTGGGACACCTGCCCATTACGACCATCTGTTCAACCCACGGGCCGGTGTGGACGGAGAACATTGCCCGCGTTGTAGGTGTTTACGACCGCCTGAGCCGCTACGAGGCTGAGGAAGGCGTGGTCATCGCCTACGGCAGCATGTATGGCAATACGGAGCAGATGGCCGAAGCCATTGCCGCCGAGCTGTCTGCCCAAGGTATCAAGAACATTGTGATGCACAACGTAAGCAAGAGCAATCCTTCATATATACTGAAAGATATCTTCAAATATCGCGGCCTCATTGTGGGCAGCCCCACGTACAGTAACCAGATTTATCCCGAAGTGGATTCGCTCCTCTCCAAGATACTGGTGCGCGAAGTGAAGGGACGCTATCTGGGCTGGTTCGGTTCGTTTACGTGGGCAGGTGCTGCCGTGAAGCGTATCGCTGAGTTTGCCGAAAAGAGCAAGCTGGAAATTGTGGGCGACCCTGTAGAAATGAAGCAAGCCATGAAGGAAATTACCTACGAGCAGTGTGAGAACTTGGCTCGCGCCATGGCCGACCGCCTGAAGAAGGATCGGAAATAAATATTACTAACCTTATAAATTAATCAGACATGAGACTAATCATTCAGCCGGATTACCAATCCGTATCGAAGTGGGCAGCTCACTATGTAGCTGCGAAGATCAAGGCCGCCAATCCTACGGCGGAGAAACCCTTTGTATTGGGATGCCCCACAGGTTCTTCACCCCTGGGCATGTACAAGGAGCTGATTGACCTGAACAAGAAGGGACTCGTTTCCTTCCAGAATGTTGTTACTTTCAACATGGACGAATATGTAGGCCTGCCGAAGGAACACCCCGAAAGCTACTATTCTTTCATGTGGAACAACTTCTTCAGCCACATCGACATCAAGCCGGAGAATACCAACATACTGAACGGCAACGCTGCCGACCTCGACGCCGAATGTGCTCGCTACGAGGAGAAAATCAAGTCGTACGGTGGTATTGATCTCTTCATGGGTGGTATTGGTCCTGATGGTCACATCGCCTTCAACGAGCCGGGTTCTTCCCTGTCGTCTCGTACCCGCCAGAAGACGCTGACTACGGATACCATCATTGCCAATTCACGCTTCTTCGACAACGATGTGAACAAGGTGCCCAAGACGGCTTTGACCGTAGGTGTAGGCACTGTACTCAGCGCCAAGGAAGTAATGATCATTGTAAATGGCCACAACAAGGCACGCGCCCTGTATCATGCCGTAGAAGGCCCTGTAATGCAGATGTGGACTATCAGCGCCCTGCAGATGCACGAGAAGGGTATCATTATCTGCGACGATGCCGCTACTGATGAACTGAAGGTGGGTACGTACCGCTACTTCAAGGACATCGAGGCCGACCACTTGGATCCAGAGTCACTTTTGAAGTAAAACTTTTTAAATGAAGAATGAAGAATTAAGAATGAAGAATTTCCCTGCGTACGGAATAATTCTTCATTCGGAGGCGAAGCCGATATTCTTCATTCTTCATTTTTTTTATCCTTCTTCCAGCCATCCGGCTCCCTGGCGTATGATTTCCGCCTCGCCCTGCGTACAATCCACTACCGTAGAACCTTCCATGTTTCCGATACCGCCGTCAATGACGAGGTCCACCGTGTCGCCCCATTTCTCGTCAATCAGTTCGGGGTCGGTGACGTATTCGATGTCTTCATCTTCGTCGTGAGGCAGGGTAGTGGTCATAATGGGTGCATCCAGTAGGCGTGCAATTTCTCGGATAATGGGGTTGTCGGGCATGCGGATGCCTACTTCCTTGCGGTTGCGGAAGATTTTGGGTAGGCGTGTAGTGCCGTTCAGGATGAAGGTGAACGGGCCGGGCAGATTGCGCTTCATTAGCTTGAAGGTGGCGTTGTCCACCTTGGCATACTCGCTGATGCTGCTCAAGTCGTAGCAGATGATGGAGAGGTTATTCTTCTTGGGGTCGATGTCCTTCAGGCGGCAGATGCGTTCGATGGCACGTTCCTTCAGGCCGTGGCATCCGATGGCATACATGGTGTCGGTAGGATAGATGATGAGGCCGCCGTCGTTCAGCAGGTCGACCACGCGTTGCAGGTCGGCGGGGTTGTTGTTCTTGTTGTAGAGTTTCAGTAGCATGACTTTTGGCAATAATGGTTACGCAAATGTAGTTATTTTTCCCCTCTTTGCGTTTATTCTTTCCGCATTTCCTTATCCAGTTTCTTAATTTTTTTCCACGCTTCCTTGAACTTGGGGCAGAGGGCCACGGCTTTCTCATAGTTGCGCAGGGCAGCTTCCTTCATGCCGTGCTTCAAGCATTCGTCGCCCATGTTGATGTATTCGCGAGCGTATTTCACAAGGGCTTTTTCTTTCTCGAGTGCGGCGGTACGCAGGGCACGGTTTTCTTCGCGCAGGCGGTTGATGATGTTCAGCTTGCGGCGGATGAGGCGCTGGGCGGCGGGGCGTTCGATGTCGTAGCGCGAGTGGATGGCCTTGAAGAACTCCGTGAGGAAGGTATCGAAGTCGCCACGGTCGAAAGCTTTGGTTGCGGCGGCATATTGCACGTCGGCCTGTGCCTGCTTCAGGGCGCGGTCGATGGCCTGGCGGTTGTTGAAGCGTTCGGCGAATTGTACAATTTCGGGGCGGACAAAGACATCGGCACGGCTGACGGGCTTTCTTAGGCGGATACCTTCGAGCGAGGTACATCGGCTCAGGGCCACGTAGGTTTGCCCGCCTGCGAAGACACCGCCCGTGAAGTCGATGACTACGCGGCTGAACGTCAGTCCCTGGCTCTTGTGGACGGTGATGGCCCACGCCAGGCGGACGGGAAACTGGGTAAACGTGCCCAGTTCTTCTTCCTCGATCTGCTTCTTCTCTTCGTTGTAGGTGTAGCGGATGTTGCGCCACGTCTCGCGGCGTACGTCGCAGGCACGACCGTCGTCGGTGGTGATGTAGAGCGTCTCGCCGTCGAGGTCGAAGCCGCTCACCACGCCGATGGTGCCGTTTACCCACCGGCGTTCGTAGTCATTCTTGATGAAGATGACTTGTGCGCCAGGCTTTAGTACCAGTTCCTGTGAGGTGGGCAAGCTGCTTTCGGGAAAGTCGCCGTGCACTTCGCCAAGGAAACTTTCGGGCTGGCCGGGCAGCTCCTTGAGGCGGCGCTCGTTGATGTAGTCCACGTTGTCGCGGCGGGTGGCCAGGGTGATGTAGAGGTCGTCGGCGTCGGCGGGCTCGGTGGCTGTGGTGTAGCGGGTGTTGAGCAGCTGGAGGTCAGCGGAGCCGGCGGTGTTGTTGCGGATGTGATCCAGCACGCCGATGAACTTCGGGTCGCTCTGGCGGTACACCTTTTGCAATTCGATTGATACCAGTTCTATCTGGCCGAATACACGGGCGGAGAAGAAATAGGGCGTGGGGTAGAAGCGGTTCAGAATGTCGCGCTCGTCAGCCTTCACCACGGGCTCCAGCTGGAAAACGTCGCCCACGAGCAGCAGCTGCTTGCCGCCAAAGGGTTCGCGCAGGTTGTGGCTATAGACGCGCAGGATGCGGTCGACGGCATCGATGATGTCGGCCCGTACCATCGAAATCTCGTCGATGATGACCAACTCCAGCTCTTCGAGCAATTTGCGGTGGGGCTTGGTATACTTGAAGAACTCGTGGATGCGTCCCTTCTGCAAGCTGAGGTTGGGATCGTCGGGAAGCAGGGGGTGGAAGGGTAGCTTGAAGAAGCTATGCAGGGTACTTCCGCCCGCGTTGATGGCGGCGATGCCTGTGGGGGCTAGCACGACGTGTTTCTTGCGTACGTTGTCGCAGACGTAGCGCAGGAAGGTCGATTTGCCCGTACCGGCCTTTCCAGTCAGGAAGAGCGACTGGCGGGTGTACTTCACGAGGTTCAGGGCGTCCTGAAACTCACGGTTGCTGGTGTCGGGGAGGAAGGCTTTATCCATTCTCCATTATCCATTTCTGAATGGCTTTCGCTATACCGTCTTCGTCCACTGTATCGGTGACATAGTTGGCGGCGGCTTTCACTTCGTCACGGGCGTTACCCATGGCGATGCCGATACCCGCATGGCGAAGCATGGAAATATCGTTACCTCCGTCGCCGAAAGCAATGGTGTCTTCGAGGCGAATGCCGAAGTGGCGGATGATTTCGTCGATGCCCCGTTGTTTGGTATTGCCGCGGGCGGTGACATCGACAAAGGCCGGATGCCAGCGGCCCATCTCGCAATGGGTGAGGGAAGGCACTATTTCCGCCTCCTGCGCTTCGTCGAGGAAGGGCGTCAGCTGGAAGATTTCCTTGCCGTCGATAGCCTCATGGAGAGGTGTGTCGGGGATGGGCGCGGTCACCTTGAGGTGTTCGTGAAAAATCTGCTGCACGCGCTCGTCGGGCTGGCAGACGCAGATGGTGTGTTCGCCCACTACGATGCAGGGGATGCTCCGCTGGGCGCAATAGTCGGTGAGCGTGCGGACGTCGTCGGCTGGTATGGAGCTCTTGTAGATCACTTGGTCGCCCACGAAGCAATAGGCGCCGTTCATCGTGACATAACCGTCTATCAGTCCTCGTTCCTGCAAGGGACCCAGGTTGTTGATAATGACGCGCGGACGGCCGGTAGCGATGAAGATGCGGTGGCCTTTGGCCTTGGCGGCCGACAATGCCTCGACGGCCGAGGCGGGTATCTCGTGGGTGCGGAAGCTGACGAGCGTTCCGTCGATGTCGAAAAACAGAGCTTTGGTCATTGCGTTCAATTCTTTATCTGGGGCACAAAATTAAAGATTTTAGGCGGAATAATCTAGTGCATTCTCTTTCCTTTTTCAGGAAATGGCGAAGATATTTCGTACATTTGTACCCCCTAACCTATAACAAGTTTTTGTATATGAAGAAACATGTTTTGAAAGATTGGCTGGTGGCCGTTCGGCCCTGGTCGTTTCCTGCCTCGGCTATGCCTGTGGCGGTGACGTTGGCTTATCTCTATTGGATGCAACAAGACGTAAACTGGACAAACGGTGTATGGGCGTTGCTCAACATCATCGTGTTTCATGCCGCAGGCAATACGTGGAGCGACTATTTCGACTACAAGCACCACGTGGATCGCGAAGACACCCATGGCGTGCGTACGCTGACAGGCGGCCTCTTCCGTCCGCAGGAGATTTTCCGCCTTTCGCTCTCGCTGCTCGTGGTGGCGCTGATAGCAGGTGTCGGATTGATGCTTCGGACAGGGCTTCCCCTATTATATATAGGTATCGGCGGAGCGGCTTGTACGCTGCTCTATCCGGCGTTGAAGTATCGTGCGCTGGGCGACGTGGTTATCTTCGTGGCTTATGCGCTGCTGCCCATGCTGGGCACGGCCTATGTGGCGACGGGTACGATGGATTGGTCGACGATGTGGGCAGGTGTCCCTGTGGGGCTCATCACCGTAGCTATCCTGCACGCCAACAACACGCGCGACATCGAAACCGACGTGCGGGCCGATATCCGTACCCTGGCCATGACGGTGGGTGCACGGACGTCCATGCTAGTTTATTATCTGGAAGTGTTGCTCCCCTTCGTGTGGATCATCGGTTGTGCCGCCACAGGAGTCTTTCCTTGGTGGAGCCTGCTGGTGCTTCCTGCGCTGATACCTGCCGTGGGCAATGTGCGTCTGATGGCTTCTTACTCGATGTGTGGCATGGAGGGCATCTCTCGCCTCGACGAGCTGACGGCCAAGCTCCAGTTATTGTTTAGCCTGCTTTTTGCCTTGTCGTTCGTTTTAGCCCGTGCATTCTCATGAAAAGATTGGTCCTGTCCATCGTGCTGGCCGCCGTGTTGTGGTCGGTCATGTTCTCGCCTCTGACGGCGCCGCATGTCAACTTTTGGCTGATGATGTCTCTTTCGGCTCTGACGCTCTCCGTCTTGTCCCTTCGTTTCGATGCAGGTTGGCGGCGTGAGGCTGATAGCAGCTGGACGAATCTGTTGCTGGGCATAGTCATTGCCGTGGCTTTGTGGGGCATCTTCTGGACGGGCGATAAAGTGTCGACGTGGCTTTTCGACTTCGCCCGCCCGCAGGTCAATCTGATTTATGGCATGAAGGAGGGAGCGTCGCCCTGGTTGCTCTCCGTCTTGATGCTGGTATTGATAGGCCCTGCCGAAGAAATCTTTTGGCGTGGATATGTGCAACGCACGCTTTCGCGGCGTTGGACTCCTAATGCCGGTTTTGTGGTGACGACGTTGGTTTACGCGTTGGTGCATGCTGCTTCGTGCAACTTCATGCTCGTGATGGCGGCACTGGTGGCAGGCGTGGTGTGGGGCGGACTTTATCGCTTGTATCCGCGGCGTATGTGGGCCATCATCGTGTCGCATGCAGTGTGGGATGTGGCGGTGTTCGTCTGGTTCCCCATCTGACGGAAGATTGGCTTCGGTCAGGGCACGCTTTGGCGGGCAGAGTGGAAAGCACTGTTTTCTTCTCGATAAAACGATGCTTTCCCATCAAGAAAACATAGTTTTACGGATAAGTGATAGATGGAATAAAGAAGTGAAACTTTATAAATCAAAAGGAAATGCAATATAATTTCGATGAAGTAATAGATCGCCGCGGCACCGATTCGGTGAAGTGGGACGGTATGAAGAATGTTTGGGGGCGCAACGACCTGACGGCTATGTGGGTGGCCGATATGGATTTTCGTACGCCGCCTTTTGTGATGGATGCCTTGCGCCATAGACTGGAGCACGAAGTGTTGGGATATACCTCGGCTTGTGAAGGTTGGGACACCACCATTTGCCGCTGGTTGCAAAAGCGCCATCAGTGGGAAGTACGCCCCGATTGGCTGACGTTTGTGCCGGGTATCGTGCGTGCCCAGGCTTTTGCCCTGCTCTGCTTTACGCAGCCGGGCGACCGTGTGCTGGTAATGACGCCCGTCTATCATCCCTTCTTCCTTGTTACCGAACGGCTGAAGCGCGAGGTCGTGCGTTCGCCGCTCGACCTGCGCGACGGGCACTATCACATCGACTTCGACCGCCTGCGTCGCGATGTGCAGGGATGCAAGGCACTCATTCTCTGCAATCCTCACAACCCCGGCGGGCGTGTGTGGACGATGGACGAGCTTCGTCAGATAGCCGACATCTGCAAGGAAAGCGGTACGTTGGTCATCTCCGACGAAATCCATGCCGACCTCACCTTGCCGTCCTATAAGCATCATCCTTTTGCTTCGGTAAGCGAGGCGGCTGCTTCCAATTGCGTTACCTTCATGGCGCCCAGCAAAACGTTCAACATGCCTGGCATTCAGAGTTCCTTTGCCATCGTGCCCGACGACACTTTGCGCGAACGCTTCCAAACCTTTATGGAGGCGGGCGAATTTTGTGAAGGGCACCTTTTTGCTTACATTGGATGTAAGGCTGCTTTCGAGCACGGCGAGGAGTGGCTGGAGCAGATGCTTGCCTATATTCAGGGCAATATAGACTTCACCGAAGCTTACCTGAAGGAGCATATCCCTTCCATCGGCATGATACGCCCACAGGCTTCCTATCTCGTGTTTCTCGATTGTCGTGCTTTGGGGCTTAGCCAAGAGGAGCTGGAGCATTTGTTTGCCGACAAGGCCCGTCTGGCATTGAATTCGGGCACTATGTTTGGCGAGCCCGGCCGTGGTTTCATGAGGCTCAATGTAGGTTGTCCGCGCCAACAGCTTCGTAAAGCTCTCCAACAATTGGAAATGGCTGTTAATATGCAATAATCAAGCTGTTAAAACACTATGGAATACAAGGTTTATCTTTTCGACTTCGATTACACGCTGGCCGACTCGTCGCGAGGCATCGTCACTTGTTTTCGCCATGTGCTCGACCGTCATGGCTACACTTCGCCTACGGATGATGACATCAAGCGCACCATTGGCAAGACGTTGGAAGAGTCTTTTTCTCTATTGACTGGCGTGACGGATGTTGCCTGCCTGGCCGAATTTCGTCGTGAGTACGTGAAGGAAGCTGATGTCTATATGACGTCCAATACGGTGCTCTTCCCCGAAGTGGAAGACGTGCTTCGTCGGCTGAAGGCGGGTGGTGCACAATTGGGTATCATCTCTACGAAGTTTCGCTATCGCATCCGTGAGTTGCTCGTGGCCAAAGGATTGGACGATGTGTTCGACCTTATTGTCGGTGGTGAAGATGTCTCGGCTGCCAAACCTTCGCCTGAAGGCGTATTGATAGCTTTGGATCGCTTGCATGTCCGTAAGGAAGATGTGCTTTATGTGGGCGATAGTGTGGTCGATGCCGAGACGGCTCAGGCGGCCGATGTTAGCTTTGGAGGTGTCACCCATGGTGTTACGACGTATGCAGAGCTTTCCGCTTATCCTCATCGGCTTATTATGGCGAGTCTTGAGGAATTGGTTTAAACCAAAAAGAAGCGGCCAATTATTTGGTCGCTTCTTTTATGTGGTGTCACCAGGAATCGAACCGGGGACACAAGGATTTTCAGTCCTTTGCTCTACCAACTGAGCTATGACACCATTGCTTTTGATTTGCGGTTGCAAAGGTAGTGAAAAATTTGGATTCTGCAAGCGGTGAGCGAATAAAAAACACTGGTTTAGGAGTAACTTCCTTATAACCAGTGCTTAATGAATGAATCTTTTTTTAATTATCTTCTTGTTGTTTCCCTTATTCGGCAGGTTCAGTCGTGTTTCCACCATTTTTTAGAGGATTCCATCCTTGAGCTTTCAATTCGAACTCCTGACCGTCACGGGTAATGAGGGCACAACCCAGCTCGGGTTTGGTGATGTGTCCTATCAGCTTGACGCCTTCCATGTCGGCCACTTTTTCGTGGTCGGCGATGGGCACAGTAAACAACAATTCGTAGTCTTCGCCTCCGTTCAGTGCACAGGTAGTTAGGTTCATATTGAACTCTTCGGCCATGACTGCCGTTTGGTAGTCGATGGGGATGTGTTCTTCGTAAACGCGGCAACCTACCTTGCTTTGCGAGCAGATGTGCATTAGTTCGGACGAGAGGCCGTCGGAGATGTCCATCATGGCTGTGGGTTGTACGCCTGCCTTGCGCAACCGCTCGATGATGTCTTTGCGGGCTTCGGGCTTGAGTTGGCGCTCCAGTAGGTATTCCTTGCCGGCGAAGTCGGGCTGTACGTCCTTGTCGGTACCTTTCAGTACGGCTTTCTCGCGCTCCAACAGCTGGAGACCCATATAGGCCGCACCCAAATCTCCGCTGACGCATATCAGGTCGGTCTCCTTGGCTCCGTTGCGATAGACGGTTTTGCCTTTTTCACCTTCGCCGATACAGGTAATACTGATGGTGAGGCCTGTGTAGGACGAGCAGGTGTCACCACCCACGATGTCCACATTGTAGGCCTCGCAAGCCAGACGGATGCCGGCATACAGTTCCTCCATATCTTCCACGCAGAAGCGTTTGGATAATCCCAACGAAACGGTAATCTGTTTGGGAGTGCCGTTCATGGCATAAATGTCGGAGAAGTTGACCACGGCGGCCTTGTAGCCCAGGTGCTTCAGAGGCACATAGGTCAGGTCGAAGTGTACGCCTTCGAGCAGGAGGTCGGTCGTGATCAGCACTTCCTTGTCGGCAGGATAGGAGAGTACGGCGGCATCGTCGCCGATGCCGTAGCGGGTCGATTCATTTCGAGGTTGGATGCCCTCGGTCAGATGGTCTATGAGGCCAAACTCGCCGAGGGTAGCTATTTCTGTTCTCATCTTTACTTGTTTATAATATCAAATATCGTTTGTCTCAAGCACGGTTGATGAGTTCGCGCATGATTTCGGTCATGCGGGGTTGGGCGGCGTCGGCTGCCTTCTGAACCTCTTCGTGCGACACTTCTACAATCTTGCCCTCTACACCCAGGTCGGTGATGACTGATACGCCGAAGACCTTGATGCCGCAATGGTTGGCCACGATGACTTCGGGTACGGTGGACATGCCAACGGCGTCGGCTCCCAGGATGTGGAAGAGTTTGTATTCGGCAGGCGTTTCGAATGTCGGGCCTTGTGTGCCCAGGTAAACGCCGTGTTGCACCTTGATGCCTTTTTCGGCGGCAATGGCGTCAGCCTTGCGGATGAGTTCCTTGTCGTAGGCTTCGCTCATGTCCGGGAAGCGGGGACCGTAGGGGATGTTCTTGCCGCGCAGAGGATGTTCGGGGAAGTAGTTGATGTGGTCGGTGATGATCATCAGGTCACCGATTTCGAAGGCTGGGTTGGTGCCGCCGCTGGCGTTGGACACGAACAGTGTCTTGATACCCAGTTCGCGCATGACACGGACGGGGAAGGTCACTTCCTTCATCGAATAGCCTTCGTAGTAGTGGAAGCGGCCCTGCATGGCCATGATATCCTTGTTGCCCAGCTTGCCGAAGATGAGCTTTCCGCTATGCCCTTCGACGGTCGAGACGGGGAAGTTGGGGATATCCTCGTACTTTATTTCATACTTCTCGGTGATTTCGCCGGCCAGGCTTCCCAAACCGGTGCCAAGGATAATAGCAGTTTCAGGTTGCGTGTGCATCTTACTTTTGAGGTAAGCTGCTGTTTCTTGAATTTTTTCTAACATAGCCAATAATGTTTTGGTTAAAGGATTCTTGTTGGTTCAATAGGATTTCCACTTCGATGGGGATGGCGTAAATGTAGGGCTTCAGATCTTCGCTCAATGCTGGATGGGCCTTGAGCCGTGCCGCGTCTTTCTCGGTTGTGATGATGATACGTTGGCATCCCTCCATTTGTGAAAATTCTTTTTCGATGAGCCTCAGGTCTTTCTCGTTGAAGTCGTGATGGTCGGAGAAGGAGAACTGTCTGAGGCTTTTGGCGTAGAGTTTTACTTCTTCGACGAGCAGTTGTGGTGATGCGATGCCGGTGACGAGGAGTACATGCTCCTCACCGCTCAGCACTTTGGACAAGGGACGGTCGGCCATGGCTTGTGGAAATACGGCTACAGGCATGCCATAACGTATGCGTGTGAAGTAAAGTTGTTGGAAGGGATACAGGCTGAGCTGCTTCCCTGTGATATTGAAGTCAATCGGCTTGATGTCTTGCGGACACTTGGTGACGATGATTATCTGTGCACGGGTCTTGCCCGAGGCGGGTTCGCGCAACCGTCCTGCGGGCAGCAGGCTGTCTTCGGTAAACAGGCGGTTGTAGTCGGTCAGCAGAATGTTCAGGCCTGCCTGCACGTAGCGGTGCTGGAAGGCGTCGTCCAGCAGGATGACGTCGGGGCGGGGATTGTCCAGCTCCAGCAGTTGGCTGATGCCATGGCGGCGGTCGACATCGACCGCTATACGTGCCTGAGGGAATTTCTCTTTCATCTGATAGGGCTCATCGCCTATCTGGGTGGCATTGCTATGGGCGTCTGCCAGTATATAGCCTTTGCTTTTGCGCTTGTAGCCGCGGCTCAGTACGGCGACGTTCAGTCCTGCCTGTTGCAACAATCGTATCAGATACTCCGTGTGAGGCGTCTTGCCCGTACCGCCTACGGTCAGGTTTCCGATGCAGATGACAGGGACGTCAAAGCTCTTCGACTGGAGAATCTTCCAGTCGAAGAGCTTGTTACGGAGCCATACTCCCCCTCCATAGATCCATGAGAGGGGGAGGAGCCAGCGGTGTATGGGGACGGTACGTTCTGTCATCTGTACAGGAGCGGTATTATTCTACATTCAGTTCGAAGGGCAGGCGTGCCTGGATGCGGTCGCGCTTGTCGAAGTTCTCCAGGATGCTGAACTGGCGGTAAAGTTCGCCAGTCTTGCCACTGAGGAAGCGCGACTTGAGGTAAGTGCCCGGATTGGTGCTCATCAGCATCTCGAGGAACGTCTGCTTGGCCGGATAGGATACGACGGTATAGGCATCGATGCCGGCTTTCTGGCAGGCAATCTCCAGGGCACGGTCCAATCCGCCCAGCTCGTCGACGAGGCCCAGCTCCTTGGCGGTGCTGCCCGTCCATACGCGGCCTTGGGCAATCTTGTCCAGCTCCTCCTTGGCAATACCGCGCCCTTCGGAGCAGCGGATCAGGAAGAGGTCGTAACCTTGGTTCACCATCTTCTGCATCAGGGCCTTCTCACCCTCGTTCATGGGGCGGCCGGTAGCGCCGAAGTCGGCGTATGTGTTGGTCTTCACTACATCGAAGTCAAGACCTATCTTGTCGGTCAGTCCCTTTACGTTGGGGTACATGCCGAAGATGCCGATGGAGCCTGTCAGGGTAGTGGGCTCGGCCACGATGGTGTCGGCATTGCACGACATATAGTATCCGCCCGAGGCGGCATATTCGCCCATGGAGACGATGACGGGCTTCTCTTTCTTCAGTTGGCTGACGGCATACCACAGCTGCTCGGAGCCGTAGGCACTTCCGCCGGGTGAGTTTACGCGGAGCACGACGGCCTTTACATCGTCATTCTCCTGCAGGCGGCGCAGGTCGCGGATGACCTTGGAAGGGATGATGGTAGGTTGGTCGCTGAACGATGAACTTTCGTAGTCGACGATTTCGCCGCTGGCGTAGTATACGGCCACGATGTTGCCGCTCTTGTCCTTCGGCTGGTTCTTGCGCACATTCACCATGTCCTGCAATCCCAATACGGGCAGGTCGTCGTCCTTGTCGAGGCCGGCCAGGGGCTTCAGGTAGTCGCGTACGTCGTTCTTATATATTAAGGTGTCCACCAAGCCGCATTTCACGGCTTCTTCCGAAGGCTCGAACATGATCATGTTGTCGGCATATTGGTTGAGCTTGTCTACGCTGACGTTGCGCGACTCGGATACGGCCTTGGTTACAGCACCCCATACGGAGTTGATGTAAGCCGTCACCTGTTCGCGGTTGGCAGGGCTCATTTCGGTGGCGATGAAGGGCTCGACGGCCGACTTGTAGGTACCCACTTTGAAAATCTGCATCTCGACGCCTATCTTTTCGAGCAAGTCCTTGTAGAAGATGGGAGTCGAGGCGATGCCTCGCCATTCGAGCGAACCTTTGGGATTCATCAGCACCTTGTCGGCTACGCTGGCCAGGTAGTACAGGCTCTGTTGGTAGTTGTCGGCATAGGCTACGATGAACTTGCCGCTTTCCTTGAAGTCGAGCAGCGTGTTGCGTATCTCCTCGATGGCGGCATAGCCGGCGGTCAGGTAGCTGAGCTGCAGGTAGATACCTTTGATGTTTTCATTTTCCTTGGCCTTGCGGATGGAGGAGAGAATGTCGTCTAATCCATATACTTGATAATCGTCACTGAACAATGTCTCGTAAGGCATCGCCTCGTTTCTTTCTCTCAGTTCGCCTTTCAGCTCGAGCATCATGACGGAGTTGGAGCTTACTTGTGTTTCGGCTTCGGATGAGGCCAGGGCGCTGAACAGTATCAGCATGCCTCCAAAGAACAGCACGACGCAGGACAGGATGATACCCGTGACGGTCGCGAAGGTAAATTTGAAGAAATCTTTCATATTGGTAGTCTTGTTAATTGCTAACTTTATTAAGCTAACAAAGATAAATAATAAGGTTGATATTTGCTTTATCTGTCGCCAACTTTTTTGTTTTGTCACAAGAAAGTCTGTCTTTCCTCTGAAAATATCCCTTGCGTCAGGGCGATTTGCTTGTCTTGCAGGGGCGTCTGTGACTATTTGTGCGGAAAAGGCTGTTTTGTCAGGTGGAAAACGGTGCTTTCTTCCTACGAACGCAATGCTTTATGATATGCGAAATAATGGAATAAAGTCGTATCTTTGCACCCGCAAAAAAGTGATAGCAGTGAATTTGATTATTGACATAGGGAATACGGTGGCCAAAATTGCCCTTTTTGAGGGGGCAGATTTGAAGGATGTGGTCTACGACTCCAACTTCACGCTGGAGGCGCTACCTGATGTCTGCCGCCGCTATCCCATCGAAAAGGCTATTGTGGCTACGGTTATCGACCTGACAGACGAGGCAGAAGCCCGTTTGGCTGAATTGCCCTGCCCTCTGTTGAGGCTAGGTGCTGACACCCCTCTTCCTGTGGAGAACCTTTATGAAACGCCACGCACGCTGGGCTACGACCGTATGGCCGCCGTTGTGGGTGCCGCCGAACGCTTCCCTGGTAGGGATATTCTGGTAATAGATGCCGGCACGTGTATCACGTATGAATTTGTGGATGCGGCCGGCCGATATCATGGCGGAAATATTTCGCCCGGCCTACAGATGCGTTTCAGGGCTCTGAACCACTATACAGGGCGCCTTCCTCTTGTCGAGGCCGAGGGACGCTTGCTCCCGATGGGAAAGGATACAGAGACGGCTATCCGTGCAGGAGTGTTGAAGGGTATTGAATACGAAATGGCAGGCTACATCCGTGCAATGAAAGATAAATATCCTGAACTTTTGGTTTTTTTAACGGGGGGCGACGAATTTTCTTTTGATACAAACTTAAAAAGTATCATCTTTGCAGACAGATTTTTAGTGTTGAAAGGATTAAACCGAATATTGATATACAATAATGACGAGATATAAACAGACACTCTTGGCGCTTGTGCTCAGCTTGTTTTGCGGGGAAGTAATGGCCCAAAATAATACAAACTCACCTTATACAAGGTATGGATACGGGCATCTGGCAGACCAGGGGTCGAGTAATAGCAAGGCAATGGGCGGAGTGGCCTATGGCTTGCGTGACGGTACGCAGGTGAACTTTGCCAATCCGGCTTCCTATACGGCGGTTGATTCCTTGACATTTATTTTTGATGGAGCTGTTTCGTTGCAAAACACGAACTTCAGTGACGGTACGCTGAAACAGAATGCCAAAAATTCCAGCTTCGATTATATTACCATGCAGTTCAGATTGGCTCGCTGGTGTGGTATGAGCTTGGGTTTGATTCCTTTTTCGAATGTGGGTTATAGCATGGGAGAATATAGAGAAGATACTGAGAATTCTTCTAATTCCAGCTCTGTGACCTACTCTGGCGAAGGAGGCTTGCATCAGGCTTATGTCGGATTAGGATTTAAAATATTTAAAAATCTTTCTGTTGGTGCAAATATTTCGTATCTTTGGGGAGATATAGCACGGACTTCGTACCTGACATTTCCCTCGGACGCCAATAAGTTTCCTTATCAGAAAACGTTGGACGCTGTTTGGAAAAGCTATAAGCTCGATTTTGGCGTACAGTATACGCAAACCTGGGGAAAGAAGAATGCGTTGACATTTGGAGCCGTGTTCTCTCCCAAACACGATTTGGGAGGTAAGACCTCGATTAGCGAAGCGGTAGGTAATTCTACAACCGGAGCTACTTATACTTCGCGCGATAGTGTGGCAACTTATGGCATTCCGTTGTCTATCGGTGCTGGCTTGGCTTATGTATATGACAAACGTCTGACGGTGGGAGCCGACTTCCTGTTGCAGGAATGGAACAAAGTAAGCTATATGAACAATGCCGATGCGTTTTGTTCCAGAATGCGTATCGGAATAGGAGCTGAATACATCCCTAATCTGATAGGACGTAGCTACTTCGCTCATGTCAAATATCGTTTGGGAGCCTATTATTCGCTTCCTTACTATAAGATAGAAGGTGAACGTGCCGCAAAGGAATTTGGAGTATCTGCCGGTTTTGGTCTTCCGATACCGCGTACCCGCTCCGTGTTGAGCGTGACAGCACAGTATGCGAAGACCCACGGATCGAAAGTAACCTTTGTCGATGAAAATACATTGAGGCTTGTCGTCGGTGTGACATTCAACGAACGCTGGTTCTTCAAACGGAAAGTGGATTAAGGAATTTGGACATTGAAACATAACAACTAAAAATTTGAATACAATGAAAATTAAGACGCTTGTAGCTGTATTGCTCCTTGCTGGTGGAGCGACCGGCGCTTACGCACAAAATGACTGTAAAGCCAACAGTAGTATTTCTCACGAAGCTGCTAAGGCGAAGAACTGGAAAGATGCCTATGCTCCCTGTATGGAAGTGTTGAAGGATTGTCCTACACTGAGATTTTATACCTTTACGGATGCAGAAGATATTCTGGCTGGTTTGATGAAGCCTATCAAGGATCGTAATTCTGCTGAATATCAGAAATATTTCAATGAATTGATGGAAGTGCATGACTTGAAGATGAAGTACATGCCCGAATTTGCTTCCAAAGGTACCAAGCTGACTTACTCTGTAGCCGGTGCTTTGGGACGTAAGGCTATCGATTACTTGACTTATGCGCCGAAACCCGATTTAAAGCAAGCTTATGGTTGGTTGAAAGAGTCTGTTGAAACAGACAAGGCTGAAACTTGGAGTCCTATCTTCTATTATTTTATGGATGCTTCTATGCGTATCGTGAAGGCTGACGTTTCTCATACAGATCAGTTCTTCCAGGACTATCTGAACGTAGGTCAATATTTGAATGACGCATTGGCTGCTGAGACTGCTGCTGCCAAGAAAACCAACATCGAAAAGATGAAGGAAACAGTTGACGCTATTTTTGTTAACAGTGGTGTGGCTGATTGTGAGTCTTTGCAGAAGATTTATGGTCCTCAGGTAGAAGCTAATCAGAATGACTCTACTTTCCTGAAGAAGGCTATCAGTGTGCTTAAGATGATGAAGTGTACGGAAAGCGAAGCTTACTTCCAGGCTTCTTACTATATGTATAAGATTAATCCGACCGCTGATGCTGCTGTAGGTTGTGGATATCAGGCATATAAGAAGGGAGATTATGATACAGCCGTGAAGTACTTTGATGAAGCAATCAATTTGGAAACAGACAATGCTAAGAAGGCTGAAATGGCTTATGCTGCTGCCGCTGCTATGTTTGGTGCCAAAAAGTGGTCGCAGGTACGTAGCTACTGTTACAAAGCTCTTGGTTTCAATGAAAACTTTGGTAATGCTTATATCTTGCTGGCCCAGGCTTATGGTTCAAATCCTCGTTGGAGTGATGAACCTGCCTTGAATAAGTGTACTTACTATGTAGTGCTCGATAAGCTGCAGAGAGCTAAATCTGTTGATCCTTCTGTAGCTGATCAGGCTAATGAACTGATTAGAACTTACTCTGCTCACGTGCCCGAAACCAAGGATCTCTTCATGTTGGGTTACAAAGCTGGAGACCGCATTACGGTTGAAGGTTGGATTGGCGAGAGCACAACCATCAGATAAAAATATATGTCTCTGAGACCTTTACAAGTCGTAGTACATAAGAATTTAAGCATAACCATTGCCTCAATGGCAATGGTTATGCTTCTTTTATTCTCTTCCTGTTCTGGACGTAAGAAGGAATTGGGCGAGGCTATTACCGAACGCGATTCTTTACCTGTGATGGATACTCGTGGAGTTACTACATTGGTGTCCGATTCAGGAGTTATACGCTATCGTGTAAATGCAGAAGAATGGAAGGTTTACGATCGTAAATCGCCTTCATATTGGGCTTTTGAAAAGGGAGTATATGTCGAGAAGTTCGATTCGTTATTTCAGGTCGAAGCCAGTATCGAGGCGGATACAGCCTATTACTATGACAAGCAACGGTTATGGAAGTTGATAAGCAATGTGCATATTCAAAACCTGAAGGGAGAGAAGTTTGATACCGAGTTGTTGTATTGGGATCAGAATAAGAAGAAAGTGTATTCAGATAAAGAGGTGCGCATTGAACAGCCTGACCAGATCATTTATGCTGTGGGGTTCGAGTCGGATGAACAGTTGTCCAAATATGTTTTCTTTAAGACAAACGGTATTTTTTATATAGACGAAGAAAGTGGGGAGGCTCCAGCCGACTCCTTGCAAACAGACTCTGTCAATTGATTTTCTATATATGGGGATATTGATATCTTTATTGGTTACGATGGCCTTCTCCGCTTTCTTTTCAGGGATGGAGATTGCTTATGTTTCTGTAGATAAGCTCCGCTTTGAGATGGATAAGAAGCCAGGAGTGACGACATCCATATTGTCTTATTTCTTCAGAAATCCCAATAACTTTATATCTACGATGCTGGTAGGCAACAATATCGCTCTGGTCATTTATGGTATTTTGATGGCACAGATTATAGAGGGATATCTGTTGGCTGGAATCATTGACAATCATTTTCTGCAGGTATTGATTCAGACTGTCATTTCTACGCTGATTATCCTTGTGACAGGAGAGTTTTTGCCTAAGAATCTTTTTAAGATCAATCCGAACTTGATGCTGCGTGTTTGTGCAGTCCCTCTGTTCGTGTGTTATGTCGTCCTTTTCCCTGTTTCTAAGTTTGCTTCGTGTTTGTCTTTTCTATGTTTGCGCATATTTGGAATACGAGTCAATAAAGAAGCTTCAGATAAAGCTTTTGGCAAAGTCGATTTGGATTATTTCGTTCAGTCGGGTATCGAGAATGCTGAAGACGAAAAGGAACTGGATACGGAGGTGAAAATCTTTCAGAATGCACTCGATTTTTCGAATGTCAAGATACGCGATTGCATTGTACCACGCACGGAGATTGTGGCTGTCGATATGGAGGATTCTCTTTCCCTCGAAGAACTCAATAATCTGTTTGTCGAGTCAGGACTGTCGAAAATTATTGTGTACAAAGGCAATATAGATAATGTCGTGGGATATATCCATTCTTCGGAGATGTTCCGCAATCCGACAGATTGGCGCAATAATGTGAAGGAAATTCCTATTGTACCCGAGACCATGCCAGCTCATAAGCTGATGAAAATTTTTATGCAGCAAAAGAAAACGTTGGCTGTGGTTGTCGATGAGTTTGGTGGAACTTCTGGCATCGTGTCGCTCGAAGATTTGGTGGAAGAAATTTTTGGAGATATTGAAGATGAACATGACAATACGTCTTATGTATGCAGGCAAATAGCCGAACATGAATATTTGTTGTCTGCCCGCCTTGAAATAGAAAAAGTAAATGAAACTTTTACACTTGATTTGCCTGAATCAGATGATTATTTGACAATCGGAGGTCTGATTCTGAATACTTATCAAAGCTTCCCCAAGTTGAATGAAGTGGTTGTTATCGGAAAGTTTCAGTTTAAAATCATCAAGGTTACAGCTACTAAAATAGAGCTAGTAAAGCTGAAAGTGGTCGAATAATTTTTATAAAGCGTAATTTTTCTTGGAATAAATAGATGTATATTAGCATTTTTTGTATCTTCGTGCGCTAAAAACTGTTTGGAGCGAGAAAAAGAATAATAAACAAATAAATCAATTAATAAAAAATGGCAACATTACAAAACATTCGGTCTAAAGGACCATTATTGGTGATTGCTGTGGGCTTGGCATTGTTTGCCTTCATTGCAGGTGATGCATGGAGGGTTTTGCAGCCCCATCAGTCACAAGATGTGGGTGAGGTGAATGGTGAAGTACTTTCAGCCCAAGATTATCAGTCTTTAGTTGAGGAATATGCAGAAGTGGTCAAATTTTCGAGTGGTAATAACTTGACAGATGACCAGATGAATCAGCTGCGAGACGAAGTTTGGAGAACTTATGTTAATAACAAACTGATAGAAGCTGAGGCCAAGAAATTAGGTTTGACAGTATCTAAGGAAGAAATAAAGTCTATTATTAATGAGGGTACTCATCCACTTTTGGCTCAAACTCCTTTCCGCAATCCTCAGACAGGTGCTTTCGATAAGGATATGTTGATGAAATTCTTGGCTGACTATGCTAAGATGAACAAAAGTCAGATGCCTGCACAATACGCTGAATACTATGATTCTATGTACAAGCTGTGGTCGTTCATCGAGAAAACGCTCGTACAGACTCGCTTGCAGGAAAAGTATAGTACACTTATTGCAAAATCATTGCTTTCCAATCCTGTTGAGGCTCAATCTGCTTTCGATGGCCGAGTAAATCAGATGGATTTGCAGTTGGCTGCTATTCCTTATTCTACAATTGCTGATTCAACGGTGAAGGTTACAGATGCAGAATTGAAAGCTGCTTATGATGAGAAGAAAGAACAGTATCGCCAATATGTAGAAACTCGTAATATCAAGTATATTGATGTACAGGTAACTGCCAGCGAAGAAGATAAGGCGGAATTGCGCAAGGAAATGGATGAATATACTGCCCAGCTTGCTGCTGCAACTTCTGATTATGCTTCACTGGTTCGCTCTACTGGTTCAGAGCAGCCTTATGTGGACTTGTATTATACCACAAGAGCTTTGCCTTCTGATGTTGTCGCACGTTTGGATTCTGTATCTGTAGGTGATGTGTTTGGTCCTTATTACAATGCTGCCGACAATACATTGAACTCATTCAAGAAATTGGCAAAGGCCGCTTTGCCTGACTCTATCCAATACCGTCAGATTCAGGTTGCAGCTGAAACTCCTGAGAAGACAAAGGCTTTGGCTGACAGTATTTATGGAGCCATCAAGGGTGGAGCTGATTTTGCAGAATTGGCTAAGAAGTATGGACAAACAGGTGAATCTGTTTGGATTACTTCTGCTAACTACGAAGGCGCTCAGGTGGATGGTGATAATTTGAAGTATATTACGGCTGTTGTAGATGCAGAGACAAACGAGTTGAAGAATATTGCTTTGGGACAAGGTAATGTTATTCTTCAGGTAACTGCCAAGAAAGCTGTTAAGGATAAATATAAAGTGGCTGTGGTTAAGCGTACGATTGAATTTAGCAAGGAAACTTATAGCAAGGCTTACAATGACTTCAGCCAATTCATTGCTTCCAATGGAACGCTGGAAGAACTTGTAGCCAATGCAGAAGATGCTGGCTATAGACTGCTTGACCGTACTGATCTTTACAGCGCTGAACACAACATTGGTGGTGTTCGTGGTACAAAGGAAGCCTTGAGATGGGTGTTCTCTGCGAAGCCGGGTGAAGTTTCTGGTCTGTATGAGTGTGGCGAAAGCGATCACATGATGGTCGTTGGATTGGTTGCTGTAAATCCTGAAGGCTATCGTCCCTTGTCTGCTGTACACAATGAACTGAGAATGCAGTTGGTACGTGACAAGAAGGCTGAGAAAATTATGGCTGATATGAAAGCTGCTAATGCTTCTTCGTTTGATCAGTATAAGAACATGTCTGGTGCAGTTTCTGACTCAGTGAAGCATGTTACATTTGATGCTCCGGCTTTCGTATCTGCATTGCGTAGCAGTGAGCCTTTGGTTAGCGCATATGTACCGGTAGGCGAAGTTAATCAATTGAGCGCTCCGATAAAGGGTAATGCAGGTGTCTTTGTTCTGCAGCCTTATGCGAAAGATAAACTTAATGAAACTTTCGAGCAGCAAGCTGAAGTAGACAAGTTGCAAAACATGTATACCAACTTGGTTGTGAGACAGTTTATCAACGATCTTTATCTGAAGGCAGAAGTCAAAGATGAGCGTTATCTGTTCTTTTGATAAATAATTTAGATTATAATATTGATGCAGGAGCTGTCCAAATCGCTTGGATGGCTCCTGTTGTTTTTATGCAACTTTATTTTTACCTTTGCATAGTTGAAACTTTAAGAAATATAGTATGCAAAAACAACCTCTTTTGGGAATGACTTTGTCCGAGTTGCAATCTGTCGTGAAATATCTGGGGATGCCTTCTTTCTCTGCCAAACAGATTGCGTCTTGGCTGTATGACAAGAAAGTAGATTCTATTGATGAAATGACCAATCTTTCCTTAAAGCATCGTGAAATGTTAAAAGAAGAATACGAGGTTGGTGCATACTCTCCTGTAGACGCAATGCGTTCTTCAGATGGTACCGTGAAATATCTTTATCAGGTTGGAGAGGGGCATTACGTGGAAGCTGTTTATATACCAGATGATGATAGGGCAACTTTGTGTGTGTCTTCACAGGTTGGCTGTAAGATGAGTTGTAAGTTTTGTATGACAGGCAAGCAGGGCTTTTCGGCTAATCTGACAGCCAATCAGATCTTAAATCAGATTCATTCGTTGCCTGAAAGAGACAAGCTTACGAATGTAGTGATGATGGGAATGGGTGAACCACTGGATAATTTGGATGAAGTACTGAAGGCTCTTGAGATAATGACCGCTACTTATGGTTACGCTTGGAGTCCGAAGCGAGTGACGCTTTCTACTGTCGGATTGCGTAAAGGCCTGAAGCGTTTCATTGAAGAAAGCGATTGCCATTTGGCTGTGAGTCTTCATTCTCCGTTACCTTTGCAACGTAGAGAATTGATGCCGGCCGAGAAAGCTTTCTCTATCACAGAGATTGTAGATTTGTTACATGACTATGATTTTAGTAAACAACGCCGTTTGTCTTTTGAATACATTGTTTTCAAGGGCGTAAATGATACAGTTCCTTATGCAAAAGAACTGTTGAAGCTTTTGCGTGGTTTGGATTGTCGTGTGAACTTGATTCGATTCCATGCCATTCCAGGTGTAGACCTGGAAGGGGCGGATATGGACACGATGATTCGTTTTCGCGATTATTTAACATCGCATGGCTTGTTTACAACCATACGGGCTTCTCGTGGCGAAGATATATTTGCAGCTTGTGGAATGTTGTCTACTGCCAAACAGAAGGCGGAAAACAAGAATTAATATAAATTATTAACTTTGGCATGGCGGATAAAGGCATTCTTTGTAGTTTTGTGAAATTTAAAAAGGTGAAGATATGAAAAGGTTCTTGTATTACTTTAGTCTGTTTGTGGTATTGGCTGTGTTCTCATCTTGTGGTGGTAAGAAGAGCGGCAAGGGATTGTTGACTCCTACATCCAGTGGTCGAGCATATGAGATTTTGGTTGTGATAGACCAACAAATGTGGGAACGTCCTGCTGGTCGTGCTCTCTACGATGTACTTGATTCAGATGTACCTGGTTTACCTCAATCTGAGCGTTCTTTTAGAATTATGTATACCGATCCTGCTCATTACGACGCAACGCTAAAGTTGATTCGCAATATTATAGTGGTCGATGTACGTGACATCTATACTCAACCCAAGATGAAGTATAGTAAAGATGTATATGCTTCTCCACAGGCTATATTGACGATACAGGCGCCTGACGAGGAATCCTTTGCCCCCTATGTGGCAGAGCATCGACAGGCTATTATCGATTTCTTCACTCGTGCCGAGATGAACCGTCAGATCACTATACTGGAGACTAAGCACAATAATTTTGTATACAACGAGGTGAAAAAAATGTTTGATTGCGAAGTGTGGGTGCCAGGTGAACTGACTTCTCATAAATTAGGGGAAAATTTCCTTTGGGCAGGAACCAATACGGCAACAGGCGATCAGAACTTCGTGATCTATTCTTTCCCTTATCGCGATAAAGATACTTTTACGAAGGAATATTTTCTGGCCAAGCGCGATTCAGTGATGAAGGTTAATATTCCTGGGGCACGCGAAGGTATGTATATGGCAACTGATACATTATTGACGGATGTAAAGCCTATTTCCGTTCAAGATGCTTATGCGCTTGAAGCACGTGGCTTATGGCGTATTAAGGGTGACTTTATGGGAGGGCCGTTTGTTTCCCATATGCGTTTGGATGAAAAGAATCAGCGTATTATTGTTTCTGAAATCTTTGTTTATTCACCAGATAAATTGAAACGAAATTTGGTTCGCCAGATGGAAGCATCCCTTTATACATTACGTTTGCCTGCTAAAGAACAGAAAGCGGGAAACGGAAAGGAACTTCAGAATGAAAAGGCGTCCAATGATACAATTATTAACGAGAAGAAATAAGAATGGAAGATAATAAGATAAGAATCGGCATTACACAAGGCGATATCAATGGAGTTGGTTATGAGGTAATTTTGAAGACTTTTGCAGAACCTGCAATGTTGGAATTGTGTACCCCTATCGTATATGGTTCCCCAAAAGTTGCCGCTTACCATCGCAAGTCTCTTGATTTGCCGACTAATTTCAGTATCGTAGAGTCGGCAGAAGATGCAGCTCCAGATCGTTTAAGTATTGTCAACTGCAATGATGATGAAGTGAAAGTTGAGTTTGCCAATCCTACTCTTGAAGCAGGTCATGCCGCTTTAGCTGCTTTGGAGAAGGCTGTTGAAGAGTATAAAAAAGGGCTGATTGATGTGATTGTAACGGCTCCTATCAATAAACATACAATTCAGTCGAAAGACTTTCATTTCCCTGGTCATACAGAGTATATTGAACAAACACTTGGCGAGGGTGAGAAGGCGCTTATGATTTTGATGAAGAATGATTTGCGTGTGGCACTTGTTACAGGACATATTCCTGTGAGTAAAATCGCCTCAGTGTTAAATAAGGAATTGATAAAGGAAAAACTACGTATATTCCATCGCTCATTGAAATTGGACTTTGATATTGAGATACCTCGTATTGCTGTTCTTTCACTTAATCCACACGCTGGCGATGAAGGCCTGTTGGGTACAGAAGAACAGGATATTATTATTCCTGCGATGAAAGAAGCTGGTGAAGAAGGTATTCTTTGTTTTGGTCCTTTCCCTGTCGATGGTTTTATGGGAGCAGGTGGATTTTCACATTTTGATGGTATATTAGCCATGTACCATGATCAAGGTTTGGCACCTTTTAAGGCACTTGCAATGGATGAAGGTGTGAACTTTACGGCTGGACTTCCTGTCGTGCGTACTTCGCCTGCACATGGTACTGCCTATGATATAGCGGGGAAAGGTGTTGCATCTGAAGATTCATTCCGTCAGGCTATTTATGTAGCGATTGATGTGTATCGTAATCGTCAACGTGATCTGCAGGCTCGTTCCAATCCGCTTCGAAAATTGTATTATGAGAAGCGTGATGACAGTGATAAATTGAAGTTGGATTCAACAACAGAAGCGGAATTATAATATGGTGAAGGCAGAGATACAGCAAGTCAAGTTGCGTTTTGGCATCATTGGAAACAATGAAGCCTTGCTGCGAGGAATCGATGTTGCTATGCAAGTGGCACCGACAGACTTGTCTGTACTGATAACTGGAGAGAGTGGTGTCGGAAAGGAAAGTTTTCCGCAGATTATACATCAATATAGCCGTCGCAAGCATGGACAATATATTGCTGTAAACTGTGGTGCTATTCCTGAAGGGACTATTGATTCGGAATTGTTTGGGCATGAGAAAGGAGCCTTTACTGGAGCTATCAGTGAGCGTAAAGGTTATTTTGGTGAAGCAAATGGTGGTACTATCTTTTTGGACGAAGTAGGCGAATTACCTTTGCCTACCCAGGCGCGCTTGCTTCGCGTGCTCGAAAGTGGGGAATTCATAAAAGTGGGTTCTTCTAAGGTAGAGAAGACAGATGTTCGCATCGTGGCTGCTACCAATGTCAATTTGGTGCAGGCCATTGCCGAAGGGCGATTCCGTGAAGACTTGTATTATCGTTTGAACACAGTACCTATTCAGATACCGCCTTTGCGTGAACGGGGAGAAGACGTTGTTTTGCTTTTCCGTAAATTTGCTTCTGATTTTGCCGAGAAGTACCATATGCCTCCTCTACAATTGACTGAGGATGCACGCCAGATGTTGATGGCCTATACCTGGCCTGGTAATGTGCGACAGTTGAAGAATATTACAGAACAAATTTCTATTATTGAGGCTAATCGGGAAATTAATGCAGATATTTTGAAAAATTATTTGCCTGAGAATAATGCACAACGTTTGCCTGCTTTATTAGGAAATAAGGAAAGTAAAGGGTTTGGTAGTGAACGCGAGATTCTTTACCAGGTCCTATTTGATATGCGCCAGGATGTGACGGAGCTGAAAAAGCTTGTTCATGAGATTATGACTGAGCGGGCGGCTACAGGTGCGGGGAGTGGCAGCATTAAATCGTCTTATTACACTTCTCCTTCTCAACCTCAGCTTGTGACACCTGCAACGGTTGAACCGAATGTGACTACCATTATTCATTCTGCTGTGCAACCTGCAACTCCGCTTTCATCTTCTGTGAATGATGATGATATTCAAGATACAGAAGAGTATGTAGAAGAATCGTTAGCTTTAGATGATGTAGAAAAGGATATGATCCGTAAGGCTCTTGAGAAGCACCATGGAAAACGGAAAAGTGCGGCTCAAGATTTGAACATATCCGAGCGTACTTTATATAGAAAAATAAAGGAATATGGGTTGGATTAAAAAGATTGGAATTATCGCTGTTTGTGCTTGTTTGGCTTTTATTGTGTATTCATGCCGCATTTCTTTGGGATTAGCTCCGATTAGTTCCATTGATTATACGAAAGTTAAGACAATTTCTATTTCCGATTTTCCTAATCGGGCAGAGTATGTATACGCACCTTTGGCAGTGGAATTTAATACGAAGCTGAAGGATATGTTTATACAGCAGACTCGTTTGCAGATTGTAAACTCTGGAGGTGATTTGGAAATTGATGGTGAAATTACTGGGTATAATCAATATAATGAGTCTGTAGATGCCAGTGGCTTTGCTTCGAAGGTGAAAGTTACGTTGACGGTGAATGTACGATATGTCAACAATACTAATCATGAAGAAGACTTTGAACAGCAGTTCTCAGCTTTCCAAACTTATGATTCAGGTCAGTTGTTGACTGATGTACAAGATAATCTGATAACGTTGATGGTTAAAGATATTACAGAACAGATCTTTAACGCAACGGTCGCTAATTGGTAAAAGATGACGGCTGTTCAGTTACAACAATGGATTCAGCATCCAGAAACTTTAAATCAGGATTCGTTGTATGAATTGCGAACATTAGTTGCGCGTTATCCTTATTTTCAGTCCGTTCGTTTGCTGTATTTAAAGAATTTATATTTGCTCCACGATGTGAGTTTTGGAGCAGAATTAAGAAAGGCTGTACTTTATGTTGCAGACAGGCGATCTTTGTTTTACCTTATTGAAGGTGAGAACTATAAATTAAATCGTAACGAACAATCTGTTTCTATTTTGGAGAAAGATGAACCTGGAATTGATCGTACATTGTTTCTTATAGATGCTTTTCTTTCCAAAATGCCGGATGTGCAATCTCAGACGTCAGAGTTGGATTATACGATGGATTACACAGCTTATTTGTTACATGATGATAAAGCGGATGATGTTGTCGAGAATAAAATGCGGCCTTTACGTGGGCAGGACTTGATTGATGGTTTCTTGAACAAGATGAATGCGGATGAAAAGAAACTTCCGACTGAGCAAATGAATGTTGATAAACCTCCAATGGATAAAGATGTTTTGTTGGCAGATGTGTCGGAAGAAAGTACTTCACCTTTGATTTCAATGCCGATTTCTGTTAATGATGATCAAGCAGAGGACGAAGAGGAAGAAAAGGGTGAAGATTGTGTGGTAGAAAGAGAGGATGATAGCTATTTTACTGAAACATTGGCTAAAATTTATATAAAACAGCATCGATATGAGAAGGCACTTGAAATAATTAAAAAGTTAAGCTTGAATTATCCAAAAAAAAATGCTTACTTTGCAGACCAAATCCGATTTTTGGAAAAATTGATTATTAACGCTAAATCAAAATAAGTAGAAATGTATTTATTATTAGTTATTTTAATGTTGCTTGCATCTGTGCTGATGTGCTTCATTGTTTTAATTCAAAATTCGAAAGGAGGCGGTTTGGCTTCCGGATTTTCTTCATCCAATCAGATTATGGGTGTACGCAAAACAACAGATTTCTTGGAAAAAGCTACATGGACATTGGCTGCCGTAATGGTTGTTCTTAGTATTGCTACTGCTTATGTGTTACCGTCTGCTACTGTACGTGAAGGTGATGTAATTATGGAGCAGGCACAACAACAGGAAGCAACCAATCCTTATAATATGCCTGTAGGTACAGCTGCTCCTCAGACGGAAGCTCCTGTGGCAAATGCTCCTGCAGACTCTGTAAATTGATATAAAATTATAATTTCTGAAATAGCGGGATTGCTGCATATTATTATGGAGCAATCTCGTTTTTTGTTTCTCATAAATAGTTGATATAATGAATTCTACTTTCCAAATTCATCAGACATTACGTGATTCGGCGGGTATACGCTGGATGGTTCTGTTGTTCTTGGCTTTTGCCATGTTCTGTTCCTATATCTTTATGGATATTTTGTCTCCCATTAAAGACTTGATGCAGTCTACTCGCGGTTGGGACTCTACGGCTTTTGGAACAATGCAAGGTTCTGAAACCTTTTTGAATGTATTTGTCTTTTTCCTCATCTTTGCAGGTATTATCTTGGACAAGATGGGAGTACGTTTTACAGCTGTCCTTTCTGGAGCAGTGATGCTTGTGGGAGCTGTTATAAATTGGTATGCTGTAACCGAGAGTTTTCAAGGTAGTGGACTTGAGACTTGGTTCAACAATAATCTGAACTATATTCCTGGTTTTGATGAACTGGGCATTTCTCCGTTTTATGAGGGCATGCCTGCATCTGCCAAATTTGCGGCTGTAGGTTTTATGATATTTGGCTGTGGAGTTGAAATGGCTGGTATTACAGTGTCTCGTGGTATTGTCAAATGGTTTAAAGGACGTGAAATGGCTTTGGCTATGGGATCGGAGATGGCTCTTGCCCGTTTAGGAGTGGCTACCTGCATGATCTTTTCACCAATGTTTGCCAAATTGGGGGGAGTGATTGATGTTTCTCGTTCAGTTGCTTTTGGCGTAGTGTTGCTAATGATTGCATTGATAATGTTTATCGTCTATTTCTTTATGGATAAGAAATTGGATGCACAAACAGGTGAGGCCGAGGAAAAGGATGATCCGTTTAAGATAAGTGATTTGGGAAGTATTTTGTCAAGTAGCGGTTTTTGGCTGGTTGCTTTGTTGTGCGTATTGTATTATTCTGCTATTTTCCCTTTCCAGAAATATGCAGTTAATATGCTTCAATGTAATCTAGTATTTACAGAAGTACCGGCTGACTCTTTTTGGGCAACCAATACTGTGACTGTTATTCAATACTTGATTATGTTGGTTGTAGCTGCTGCTGCTTTTGCTAGTAATTTCTCTAAGCGCGCCTCCATGAAAAATGGTCTATTGGTTGTGGCAGGTGTAGCATTGGTTATTTTCTGTTATATGGGTTATATGCGTCAGAGTGCAGAGACTGTGTTTGCGGTATTTCCTTTGCTCGCTGTTGGTATTACGCCGATTCTTGGGAACTATGTTGATCATAAAGGGAAGGCTGCCAGTATGTTGGTGATTGGCTCTTTGTTGCTGATTTTCTGCCATTTGACGTTCGCATTTGTTTTGCCTACACTTAAGGAGAGTGCTGTTGGAGGAATTGTAGTTGCTTATCTCACTATTTTGGTTCTGGGAGCAAGTTTTTCTTTAGTTCCGGCATCTTTGTGGCCAAGTGTGCCTAAGTTGGTTGATGCAAAAATTATCGGTAGCGCATATGCTCTTATTTTTTGGATTCAGAATATTGGCCTCTGGTTATTTCCGTTGTTAATTGGTAAGGTTCTTGATAAAACCAATCCTCAGCTCGTGGCAGATTTACAGAATGGAGTGATTACGCCTGAGGAAGCAGCAGTTTCTTATGATTATACAGCTCCGCTTGTTATGCTTGCTTGTCTAGGTGTAGCTGCTTTGATTTTGGGTTTTGTTTTGAAGGTTGTAGATCGTAAGAAAGGGCTAGGCTTGGAAGCTCCTAATATCAAAGAATGATATTGTCGGATGTCGGAGAAGCAAGTAAAATATAATCTTTTGGATACAGTTCCTGCATGTGCAGAGAATGTTTGTACGGAATGGGAGGGTGAGTACGTGGTACTCATCCTTCCTCGTTTTCGTAAAGCGTGGATGCAACGTTGGTTATTGCCCAAGTCTTTGTCATCGCATGTGCGTATTCAACTTGAGGAACATGGAACGGCTGTATGGAGATTGATTGACGGGCAGCGCACTGTGCAGGAAATTATTGAACTGCTTGCGTCACATTTTGGTGGAGATGAGAGCTATCCTTCCCGTGTAGCTGCTTATTTTATGCAGCTACAAAAGGATGGACTTATTCATTTGAGGGCTTTGAGATGAAGATTGATTTAGTTTTCTTCTCTATCTACTTTTAATAAAGCTCCTGTATTGGTGTCGAACAATACTTTGGTTGTGGATTTTTTGTTGAATAATACGGGTGCAAGATATTCCTGTGTGCCGAATTGGGTTATAGGGAGTTCATTGTCGAACAGATTTTTACCTTGATAGGTCAGTATAACTTTTGCTCTTCCTGGTACATTGTAGATGATGCCTTCTAACTTCTTTTTCCCTTCGGTGGTCGAAAGGTTTGGGACATTCATGTTTTTAATGCTGATATAAATCGGTTCACCTGCTAAATTGTCATTGTCTACGACACCCAATTTACGTGAGAAACGTAGTGCTATCTCATCTTCTTTCTCTTGTGGTACAATACGGATATTGAATATTTTTGTTTCTTTCTTTTCTTTACCGGCAAACATTTCTGTCATGGCTTGTTCTTGTAGGTTCAGGTTATCTAGCATGATTTTCAGTTGGTTGCCATCGGTTGGCATATTGTCTGCTTCACCTCGTACTAGAGCGTTCTTACTTTCGCGTATATTATAAATTTCTTTGGCGACTAGTTCGGCCATTTTGGCATTGGAGCTCGCCATCAGGATTTCTTCGGTCAAGAAACTACGCGCATCAACATCTTTGATTGTTTTTCCTTCTTTAGACTTATCTGGTGTATTTTCTTGCTTACCACTAAAAGGTAGATTGATAGAGCGTACGATGCCATTTTCTGTCAGTTCCATTAGGGGGGCTACGGTCTTGTCTTTCATCTTTACGAAATAGACATTGTCTTTGTCGGGTACTCCGACTACGCCTGTTTCTATTTTGTCGATTGTCCAATAGACTTCGGGTTCATCCGATACACCTGAAAGGCGTAGGTAACGGTCAGCATAACGACAGAATTCGCCGGGGGTGTATGTATGTTTAGTGGTATGTACCTTTATTTCAATTTCAGTTTGCGGGAGCATATAAGTGACTCCATAATCTTTGCCTTGTGTCACTCCCACGGTAACTTCTGTTTGTGCTGATGCCAAAAGGCTCATTGTGAGTACAGATGACAGTAAGAATATATTTTTCTTCATGCTTCTTTGGGTGTTGGTTAGTGTTTTCTTTAATTTAACAAAGATAGTTAAGTTATTTTTGCCGTGAATAGATTTTGCCATAATTAACAAAAGAACTGAGCCACGAATTGTGCAAAATTTGGTATTAGAGTTGTTATTCTAATTTGCACAATTCGTGGCTGGAGAGTTAATTAGGTGCTTCTTATGGTAGCTTCAAATTAACTTCGGCAATACCCACCCGGTCGTCGTTTAGTAAAATACGTAGGTCGCTGGCTGTCGTGCCGCGGAAGGTATAGGTATGCGGCTTGTTGTACTCGCTGACGGTACCCGAATAAACGGTCAGGAACTGGCCTCCACCACCCGAGAGTTGTATTTCGAAGTTGGCGGGCAGCTTGTTGTCGCGGGTGAAGGTTACAGTTACTTCATCCACTTTCGGATTACCTTTCAGAGCAAAAGTCAGGTAGTCTCCTTTGTTCCCTTGCCAGAAGGTCTGGTTGTCGCCGTCCAAAACATGAAGAGCGCTTTCGAGATTGGTGCTGGCTGTTACGGGGTTTTCAGGTTTTTCTGCCTCAAAGCGAGCATTACGTGTAGCATAGTCTTCCACGCGGAGTACGGCAGTCTGGCGGATGTCTTCGGACGAGGCGGCGGCCATGACGACGAATTCACCCGGCTCTACCACCCATTTCATGTCGGCGTTGAGCAGCTCCAACTGCTTGCGGTCGAGGTGGAAAGTGACTTGCTTCGTCTCACCCGGCTGGAGATGGACGCGCTCGAAGCCGGCTAGATTCTTTTCGTAAGTCGTGACGCTGCTTACCACGTCGCGCGTGTAGAGCTGTACCACTTCGTCGCCAGCCCGACTGCCGGTATTGGTCACGTTTAGGGTGACGGTGACCGTTTCGTTCGGGGTGATGACGGCAGGACTGATCTTGAGGTTGGAGTATTCAAAGGTGGTATAGCTCAAGCCGTAGCCGAAGGGATAGAGGGCGCCGTTAACACGCGACATGTTACCGTCGGGACCGGGATTCTTGCCGCCGTCCACTTGCGATGAAGGCTTGCAGGGGAAATTGAATGGTATTTGTCCCACACTTTTGGGGAAGGTAACGGTAAGCTTGCCGCCGGGATTGTAGTCGCCAAAGAGCACGTCGGCTACTGCCGTACCACCTTTGGAGCCAGGATACCAGGCTTCGACGATGGCGGGCACGAATTTGTCGGCCCAGTTGATGGAGAGAGGACGTCCGTTGATAAGTACCAGTACGACGGGCTTGCCAGTGGCCTGTACGGCCTGGAGCAGCTTCAGCTGGCGGCCGGGCAGGTCGAGACTACTGCGCGACTTGTTCTCGCCGCAGGTGCGCTGGCCGCCTCCCAGTACCACGACGGCCACGTCGGCACGTCGGGCGTTGGCTACGGCACGGTCTATTTCGGCCTGTTCGTCATCGGTCAGCGGATATTCTATCAGTTCACTTTCGGGCCAGTGGGCATCCACCAGGTCGCAACCCTTGGTGTAGAGCACTTCGGCCTTGTCTTCCACTTTGGCTTGGATGCCTTCGAGCACCGTCGTTACATCGACGGCCAGCGGGCCATAGTGGGTCAGCGCATAGCCTTCTTCGTCGGCATTGGGGCCGCAGACGGCAATGGTCTTAATGCGGTCGATGTCGAGGGGCAAAGTTTGCTTGTCGTTTTTCAGCAGGACAATGCTTTCGCGCGAAGCCTGCAGAGCCACATCTTCGTTTGTAGGATTCTCCACCTCTTCGTCGGCTCCGGCCAGGTCGGTCTGGTAGGGAGCGTCAAAGAGGCCGACGAGGAACTTCACGCGCAGGATATCGCGTACGCGGTCGTTTATCAACTCTTCGCTCAGGCCGCCCTCCTTTACCAGTTCGCGGAGCGGCTCCACGAACGATTCGGGCGAGCGGAAGGTACAGCGCACGTTCAGCCCTGCCTCCACGCTCTGGCGCACGGCTTCCTTCATGTCCTTGGCCGTGCCGTGCTTGGTGTAGAGGTATTCGACGGCGTCGCTGTCCGACACGACATATCCCTTGAAGCCCATCTCGCCGCGCAGGCGGGTGGTGAGCCAGTAGAAACTGCCCTGGATGGGGATGCCGTTGTAGTCGTTGTACGAGCTCATCACACCCAGCAATCCTGCTTCTTGAATGACGCGTCGGAAGGGATAGACGTGTATCATCTCCACTTCGCGCGGCGACATTTGCGGGTCGACGCGCGCCATGCCTTCGCGGGCGCCCTTGTTATTACTGTAAGCCACGAAGTGCTTGGCCGTGGCGGCTACCTGATGGTCCTTCTGCAAGCCATGTACCATCTCGATGCCCAGTTCGGCCACAAGGTAAGGCGACTCGCCGTACACTTCTTCATAGCGTCCCCAGCGCTGGTCGCGCCCCACGTCGAGGATGGGGGCATAGACATTGGTATAGCCCAGCATGCGGGCTTCGCGCCCCGTTATCTCGCCGATGCGGCGCACGAGGCTCCGGTTCCAGGTGTGTCCGATGCCCAGCTGGGTAGGGAAGTTGGTGGCGCGGTAGCTCTCCACGCCGCGGATGCCTTCGTTGGTGAAGTCTACGGGGATGCCCAGGCGTGTCTCTTCGACGAAGAAACGCTGCACTTCGTTCAAGGCCCAGGCGTGGCGCGAGGCCGGCCATACATTCTCGTTGTCCGAGGGCGGCAGACCCCACTGGCGGAAGCCGTTCAGGTGCTCGTCGATGGCGCCGATGCCGTCTTTCCACAACGCCTGTTTCCATTCGGGTGTGGGCAGGTCGTCCTTCAGCACGCGCTGGTAGCCGTAGAGGGTCACCATCTGACAGGTTTTCTCGTCGAGTGTCATCTGGCCGAGCAGGTCCTCGATGCGTGCGTCGATGGGGGCGTTGGGGTCTTCGTAGACATCCTTCACGCCGTTCTTGTTAAAATCAATCCAGCCCTTGCGGTACATTTCCGTCTTGGTAGGCTTATAGGTTTTCGGAGTTGTCTTGGTTGTCTGGGCATAGAGGATGGACAGGCATCCGCCGGCCAGCAGGGTCGTTACAATCAGTTTCTTCATGGATACTCAGATTTTTGTTTTTTGCAAAAGTAGACATTTTCAATTAATGTTTGATGGTAATATTGTCCGTTTCGGTGGATAATATTTTCCAAAAGGTACTTACTATGTCCGTTTCCGCTCTTTTTGTGGCATTGTCGGCTACGCATACCGCAATTTTTTTGAGCAAGGAGGCGGACAAATGAAAATAAGTTTCTATCTTTGTAGCCACGATTTCTATAAACCGTGCATCAAGACTTCGGGGTTGACTGGATTTGACAGCGGGTAGAAATGGTAGGTAAGCATGCAGTGGGTCGGTAATTTCCACTCTAATCTCAGTTATCAAACTTTTATCTGGCAACGAAAATTATGCTCTCGCTGCTTAATCGAAGTACAGTAGATTAGCTTTATTTCCGCCAAAGTGGTGGAAACGGGATGTCACTCAAAAGCTCTTGTTCCGAAGCGTTTGGTAAAGTGGCACAGCAAAATCGGGAATAGCTCAGGTCTTTCTCCGCGGCCTTTGCGAAGTTTTAGGAGATAAGGTGCAGGTTGGTGGCTCTGGTCTTGCCTGCATTCGAAAATCGAAGGCAGAGATAAGCATGTAGAAAGCTTATGATTTCCTCGTTTGGACGAGGGTTCGATTCCCTCCAGCTCCACAGAAGTTTGTAAACCGCTGAAAATCAGCGGTTTTATTGTTTGATAACTGTCTGTTTTTCATATATAATTGTCTGTTTTTGTCTGGCTCATAAATCGTCAATCACTAATCAGATAAAAAAACAGAAAACATGGGAAGGAAAAAAGCAGTTGTTGTGTTGCCGCACCTGGTAGATGCAGGCGGTGATATGAGTAAGAATTGGTTTGTCGAATATTCGTTGCGTGACCCTTATACAAATGAAATGAAACGTTTCAGAGAGTATAGTGGTTTTTCCAAGTTGGAATCATCCGAAGAAAGATATAGGCACGGGGAAAGGATTATCCAGGAACTTAGCCGGAAAATTGCTTCAGGATGGTCTCCGTTTGCCGAGAAGAAAAGTACATACGCTGACAACATTCTGATGAACAATGTCGCACAGCGTTGGGGCAATGAACGTGAGGGGCTGGTTAACATTCGGAAGCATCTGTCCGATTTCCTGGAACTGAAGAAGGCCAGTGTCAGCAAGAAGTCTTTTCAGACCTACCAGTCGAAGATGCGCATTTTTTGTGAATGGGCCGAACATAACGGTGTCGATCAGCTGCATGTGTCGAGAATCACGACAGGGCACATGCAGGATTTTCTTCGCACTATCGCATCGGCGAACGGATTGAGCAGGTTGACGATGCAGAAGTATGCGCAGATCCTGCATGCCTTTTTCGACTACCTTATGAAAGATTTGGGCTGCATTGAAGCCAATCCGGTAGTTGCCATCCCGAAGCTGGGAAAGGTGGTGGATGAAGCTGCCAAACCTATTCCCGACGACGATCGTCGACTGCTGATGGCGGCCATGCGTAAGTACGATCGCCAACTATGGGTTGTCTGCCTACTGCAATATTATTGCGCCATTCGCCCGGGTGAATGCAGGCTTCTGAAGGTGGGCGACCTCGATTTCGACGGTGAGACCATCCGTGTGCCGAAGGATGTGAGCAAGAATAGGGAAGGGGAGACGGTTGTCATGCCCACACAGTTAGTTAGGCAGTTGAAAAAAGAAGGGTATGCCAATGCTGAAAGAGGGCTGTATCTGTTTTCTGCTTCCGGAAGACCTGGAGACAGACCGCTCGGGAAGAACTACTTCCGTTGCCACTTCAATCTGTTGCGCGATAAACTTGGGCTTTCTCCGGATTATAAGCTATATAGTTTCAAGTACACGGGTGGTGTCGCTTTAGTGAATGCAGGCATTGACACTTGGGAACTCCAGCGTCACTTCCGTCATAAATCCATTGATACAACAGAGCATTACCTCCGTAAGAATTTTGCGGTGAAGAGCGATAAGATCAAGAATCACTTTCCGGATATATGATATCCTGATGTGTTTTATTAATAATAGAGGCGGCCTATTCGGTCGCCTCTACGATTTCTTTCAGCCTGTACAGCCGGTCGATGGACGGGTTATAAAAAGGATCAGGATAATGAGCCTTGATGTCGTTAATGTTAGCACGCACATATATAGAAGTATCGTACACATGTTCCGCCTCACTCAGCATAACTTCTTTAGGTAATTTACTAGACTCCGCCCAGTCCATTATAGCCTGAACTGCATTTTCTGAATAATCGTATTCTTTTTTAGACATATAAATTATAAATTCGTTATTTTTGCACTGTTCTTTTAGCCGTATGGCTTATTAGAATTGTTTGACACCGAGGCGGGGCGCAATGCTCCGCCTCTTTTTTTAGAATTGAGACCAGCTATTAATGTCGATTTCATGGCTATGTTCCCAATATTCCTCTACGCGGCTGATGATGGCTTCGATATTCGCACCTCGAAGCGACCTTACTTTGTCCAAAAACTTTTCCAGATCGATCTGGTGAAGTGTGGCCTTCCCCTCGAACCGCTCCGCATCCTCGCAGGATGCTATGAACACACCTACATTTGCACGAAGGACTGAATCCATGAGGGTGCCGTTGAAGGCGTCCGCTATGAATATCCATTCTTGAGGAGTAAACATTCCCTTCACTTCTCCAAGCGATACCAGTCGGATGCGCTCCAGGCTGTTCAGTTCGCTTATGACTATTTGAGTGAAGTTTTCACCCTTCTTCGATAACCGCTCTACCAGTTCTTCAGGCAAGCGGAGTGATACTGCTTTTGCTGCCATATTATTATTGTTAAATGGTTGTTTCTTCTTCGTGCATTTCTCGCCGGAACTGATCCGCCTTGGCGAAACTCTCTATCTGCTCACCCTTGCACATGTCGTAGGTGATGAACGTCCGGAACAGGATGATGTTATGCTCTGTGTACAGACGTACACCTAAGGCTGCACCTTCAGTAGTCGAACCGTAGACGTTGGTCTTCTCCATGTCACCGGTGACTTCCTTCTCGATATTGAAACCGTATGCTGGGTTCATCTTGAAATAGCGATGAATAAGTTCTATTCCTGTCAGATTCACCCCAGCACGCAATGCGAAGCGCTGGAAAAAGTGAGGGGTGAATATAATGTACTGGGGCTGGCCTTGTACTGCTGACCACATGATTGCGTAGCGGCCATGGCCGACGTCGAAGGTCGATACCAGCGTTATCAGGCTGTTGTCGCCTATATACTTCTTCGACTTCGCTTCGATTAATATCATCCAGTCATTCCCTCGTTTGCTTCTGACAAATGAGTGGAGGTAGACAGGGAACAGAACCGACTTCTTGATTATCCGGTCAGCCTTCTTCTGTTTGGCGTCGCTCGCTCCGATTATCTGTGGCAAGTCAGCGGTGAACTCTTTCACAAGTTCATCCGCTGTCATGGTGGATGTGTACATTAGAACACGTGTTTTCTTGTTTTAATTAATACTTCATCCTGACCATTCGATGCTTTAATATAAGCGTATTCTTTTGTACCCTTCAGCACTTCTTTTGCATACTTAACTGCATCGTCTGTGTTTTCAAAATCCTTATACCAGCTTCGTATTTCGCATTGAAATACATCTAAAGCTCTTACAATGTATTTTTTCATAATGTTCGTTTTTTAGTTTGACTTATTAGTTATTGTTTGACATTGCAAATATAATGTATTTATTGTGTATTACAAAGAAAATACAATAAAAATACATCAAAAGTAGAATATTTAACGTTTGGACAGAAAAATCCCCAGCCACTCTCGGTAGCCGGGGACACATTTGTTAGTTTTTAGCCATAACCTCTGTTATTGCACGACGAAGATACTACTTTTTACGCGACCTATATATAAGCCAGCCGACAATTATAAGGGCGAAGGCGATGATTATCCCGAACGCCCATCCGCCAAGCTCCAGCTTCATCTGTTGCCAGCGGGTAAGTTCCTTCTCCACCGGATACGGAACCTTCACCTCCTTGGTGACCGTCACTTCCTTAGATGGCAGATATACCGTATCCGGCTGCGTTCGCATCTTCGCAAGCAGGTTGCCGAGGCTGTCAATAGTCAGCTGGGCCTGTGCGTTCTTGCTGTTGGCTATGTCCAACCAAGACAAAACGACTCTGCCGTTTTCGTCACACTCCAGTAATGCTCGAATGGTAGAACTATCAGGTGGTAGTTGTACCTCTACCAGTTTTTCGATCACTACGCTGTCAGCACTATTTTCGACTGGAACATACTTCACGCTCCGACACGACCATATTGCTGACGTCAGCAATATGATACACACCCATTTTCCGTACCTTGTAAAAATGGCTCTGAAGATGTCAATCCCCCCTTTCATACACCCAAGTATTCGCATATCCCAGCGACATGCAATTCAACAATCGCCTTCTTTCCATCTTCAGAAAGCAGATAATCAACATCCTCTTTGTTGTCCTGGAAGAGGTTTTCAGTGAGTACTGCCGGGCACTTGGTGTGCTTGAGTATGTACAGATGTCCTTCCTTATCAGGGTCTCCGTCGGTCTCTTCCTTGCGCAGTTTGAAGCCTTCCCGTTCTGCAGCATTATACAGGCAGGTCGCCAGTTTGTCGGCTTTTGTCTGGCCGACAGAGGTCCACGCCTCCCAGCCGCGGGCGTCCATCCAAGTATTGCCAATTCCTTTAGCATTGCAGTGGATGGATACCAAGATAGCTTCACTGGCCTTATATTCGTTCACCCGCTTGCACCGCTCGGCCAGCGGAACATCAATCTCTTCTCGCACGATGCGCTCTACATCTAGGCCACGCTTGCGGAGTTCATGAACTACACGTTCTGCAATTTCACGGGTATAGGCATATTCCATCAGCCTACCGTCCGGTGAACGCTTTCCTGCTGTGTTGCTCCCGTGTCCGTTATCAATTAATATTTTCATTTGTTACACTCCTTTTCTTTAGTTACTTCTTCGATTATCTCTCCTGCTGCATTGTACTTCTTCTTTATATAGCTTACCAGCAGCCTCTTGATGCTGACCTTGTTCTTTATGCCGTGGATGTTGCATACATGCTCCATGATGCTATCGAACTCGAATAGGATGGCCAGCCCGAGGCCGCACATGGCGGAGATAGTATAAGAGCAGATGCCAACTGGCTGGAGGATAGCAAGCCCCAGCATGAAGCCAAGTACCAGGTAAGAATTGTACTCGATGAACTTACACATCGTCCTTCGTCCGGCCCTCGAGAACCGGAAGTCCTCGCCGCGCTTCACCACGCTGTCGATGATACCAAGCACGAAGTCGGCCACAATCATTACGATGATGAATACCAGCATCCAGCGAAGCTCGAAGACTACTTCCTTGATTTCTCCGACAAAGGAATAAGCCCCGGCAACTGCCAGCTGCGGGGCTATGGTGTTCAGCAGCTTCTCCATTATTCCTTCTTAACTTTACCACCGAATAATTTGGCCAGCCATTCCGAGGTTACAACAGACACGATTCCGGTCGAAGCCAAGGCAACGAACAGCGCATCAATCAGCACGACCCAGACACTTGCGTCCGAAGGCGGGAAGCCCAAGTCCATCCACCAAGAGAATAGGGTCACAAGTACGCCGACAACCGCCGTCACCCACATAGTCACCCAGCGGTTCATCGGGTTCTGGAGCTTGCCTGCAATGAAGCCGACCACTGCCGGAACCACCACCGTGGAGATGCCGACAAAGCTCTTGAAGCCGTCGAGGAAGTCAGCCGTTACGGATTCCACACCTGCGGACTGGGCCGCGAAAACACTCACTACGCACATGATCAGTGCGACAAAAACAAAAAAGAATCTCTTCATAACACATGAAAATTAATTGGTTAAACAATGTGATACAAAGATAGCCGGACACAGCTCGTAGATAAAAGGACACACCGGCATTCCACTGACATCGCTTGTCAGTGGGTAGATTATGGGTATATTCCATGGAAATATACCAGGAATGTACCAATTTCCAAGTACGAAAAGAAAAATACCTACAACCGCTTACGTTTTCGTATGCTCTTCAGGTCGCGGACGATGGTATCGGAAAGCACCTCGGAGTATATCTGCGTCGTTTTGACCGACGTATGGCCAAGCACCTTCTGCACCGTGGTAATTGCTACACCTTGATGCACCAACAGGGTCGCACATGTGTGACGGGCCGTGTGATAAGTAAAGTGCTTCTTCACGCCTGCTAACTTGCCTACCTCTGCCAGCAGCTTGTTGGTTTCGCAGTTAGACGGGATGGCGGCCAACTCCTCGACGGATGGATAGCGGTCGATGACCTCGAGGGCCTTGCCATCGAAGAGCAGGGCCAGCGTCGGCTGGATGCCGCGTTTCCAAAATCCCAGCTCGATGGCCTGTAGGTGGATGATAAACTCGAAGAGTAGCGCATTGAGTTCGATGGCCTGTGGGTGGTTGATGACTTGCGAACTATTCTTGTCCCAGTGCTCCGGCTGGAGGTAGATGTTGGTAGTGAGGTAGATGTTACGCTGGTTCAGCTTAGCCTCTACCTGTACAAGTGCGGTGCCTTGGTGGTTTAGCTGGTTCTTGCGGTTGTACACAAGGCGATATCGTATTTTCTGCATAGTTGTGTAGTTTAGTGGCAAAGGTATTAAAAGGTGAGGAATGAAGCTTACGGCGGGCACCGTGGGAGGACTACTAAAAAGCGGGAAGCTATATCCATATATGGATAGAGGGAAGGTTGTAGATTTTAATTCTTCAACGACACCAGGCATGTATTTTATCGAGGACACAAATAAATCGCTTGAGGGTAACCCCGGAATAACATACGGTACACTTGAAGTGTATGCAGCTACATTCAACAACACAACAATAGTCACGCAAGTTGCATACGAGCAATATGAAGACAAAAGTTGCTTTCGAAGAACATTTACCAAAGGTGGTAATGTGGTAGATTGGATTTCTTATTAATCATTATAGGAGGCTGAGAAGCCTCCTTAATATTTATTTCTTAATACCTTGAATCGCATCATCTGGTACAACTTTGGAATAATCTAGTTTTATGTCATTTCCATGCAAACATGTAATATTAAACACAACACCATCTCGAGTTATATATATTGCATCATCTTTTATTTTAATTGATGATATAGTTAAAGCACCTGTGATTAGATAGTAATAAACATTGCTGTCGGTTCTATAAATGTAATATAAGCCACATTCGTAATTTTTGGCTACTATTTCGCAGAAGAATCCTCTGCCAGATTCAAGTCCTGTAATTTTAAGAGGACTTAATGCAAATCTTTGTGGCATACTTTTTTTGTCATTTCTTGACATAAGCCCATCTTTATCTGTAGTCGCATTACCAATCAGTCCTCCCACAACTGACGCCAAACTCTCCTTAGAAATCAATATCGGGTTCCCCGAAGCGTCCAGCCCGCGGGCCCATTTCAGATCAGTTTGTTGCGGGAGCCTGTCCTCGTAGGTGTCCGTGGCGGCCAGCGTTGATGCTTCTGACAGGGTTGCAACGCTGCGCGCCATGGTTGCGTCCTGCATAATGGATTCTTTGACGGCGGCGGTGATATCGGCCAGCGACATGATGCCCAGTTCGTTGCCTTCTGCGTCTACGGCCTTGAAACCGGCGACGCTGTTCATATCGATTGTACTCATAATTAGTTCCTTTCTTTTTTTATTGTTGGTTTGTTATTCGTTTACTGGTTCGACGTATCCGGCCGAAATCAGGTCGGTCAGGTTGTAGGGCAAGGCGGCTTCTCCGTTGCGCTTGCAGAGGTAGAGCGTGCCGTCCTGCGTGTAGTACTTGCCTTCGTAGAGCACGGTCTTCGCGTATTCGTACGGTATCGGGTTCTCACGACTACCGTCGGCTTCGGCGGGTTCTTCGGGCTCCTGCGGCTCGTCGGTGACGACGGTGACGTACTGGTCGACCAGCTCGGAGAGGCTGTAGTTTAGAGGAATTCCGCTGTCACGGGTGCATAGGTAGAGAACTTCCGCTTCTGTGTAATACTTGCCTTCGTATAGTTGCATGTTCTTCTCCCATGGAATCGGATCTTCCTTGGTTCCGGCGTGTAGCGACACTTTCTTGTACAAGGACTCCGTACCAGGTTCACCAGGAATCCATTCGGCGGCGAAGGTGTGTGGCTGGAGCACTTCAAATAGGTCGTCTCCATGCTGGAAGTTGAATTCGGGTTCGGCCGATTCGCCGATAAGGTCGTCCCACTTCGGGAAGTAGCTTTTCTTCTCCAGCTTCTGTTCTGTTGTCAGCTCCACTTCGTTGATTTTATCAGACACGCCAGCGAGCAGTGTGTCTACCTTGTTCAGGTAGTCGTAGCTGAGGTTGCTGACGTCGAAGAGCTGTCTTTGCGCCATGATGGATTCTTTCTCCTGATTGGAGACTTCTTTCCAATACTTTGCCTCTTCCACGTTGGCGAGCGAAATTGTTTGCAGGAATCGACGTTCAGAGTAGTCAACGTCGAAGTTCTCTGTTAGCCAATGGCCTGTTTTTGCTTGTAGTATCATATTATTAAATTTTATGTCTTCTTTCTGAAGACTGTTTCTTACATATAACTTATCTTGTTTGCTATCCATGCTCCGTAGTAAGTTGTACCTTTTACGGTTCCGATATAGTCACGCACCCATACCAGCTCCGTACCGTCTCCCTTCGTGTTCATGGTCAGGTTGTTTGAAGAACTTCCTGTCACGGCCTGTGAGTCCGAGTATATGATGATGGGGCGGACGTATTTCGAAGTATATGTTTCTGGGTCTATCACGTAGCAATAGGATGTCTTTACCAGCACATTCCCGTTCAGTCTTTTGATGCGGATGACGTGTCCGTCGTCGTATAGCTGCATGGACGGTAGTGTGATTGTGCACTCTCCTGTATTGTTGCAGATTACGTTATAGTCGTTTCGCGTCAGCGTTTTGGAGGTTATGTCTGTGTTGACAATCGTATTACGCATGGCAAACCCTTGCACGCATCCTCCGTCTATCGTAAGGGCAATGTTGGTGCGCGCGTTCTGCGCCAGCAGCTTCAAGCCGTAATTAATGGAGCTTATGTCTGTAAGGTCATAACGCTTCGTGTTTTCGAAATCTGCGATCATCGTGAAGCCTCCGACTGATGGGACTACGTTTCCTCCCATTGCGGCGAACGTGCCTTCCGTCGAGTTTCGCAGGTAGATGCCTGCGTCGTTGTTACCGTTGATGTTTGTCAGACTATTTCCCGATATTTGCATCCCGCCTATCTTTCCGCTGCTTGCCTCGATTGTGCCCTTGATTTCGGCTACGCATGCATAGACCTTTCCCGTCTGCGTGTCGACGTAGAAGTTCGGCGTACCGTTTCCGTCGGCCTGCTGCGATCGCAGTTCGCCGTAAGGTATGCCGTCCGATGTGTATCCTTTCAGCTTGAACATGAAGCCTCCGATGTTCGCCCCGTCGGCGAAGAACGTGTCCGTCACGATGCTCTCAAACTTCTGCATCGCCTCCCAGTTAGAGTCGCCGCTGGCCGAGGTGGGCGCGGCTGTCACCGTCGCCCCGTAGTTCTTTACGAGGAAGTTGTAATATACGCCTCCGATGAGGTGGATCACCTTGTCGCGCCGAACCGAGTTCCATACATACGACTGGCCCGACTTGAACACGCCTCGGTCGTAGGGGAAGGCGCCGGTTGCGCCCGTATCTCCCTTCAATCCGTCCGCTCCCTTGACGCCGTAAGCGTAGGGCGTGCAGAAGGCTCCCCACGTGCCGTCGTTCTTCGTGCGCATCGAGGCCCATTCGTAGGGGTAGGTGTCGCTTACGCCCTGCGGATCGGGCGTCCAGCCCGACGGCACGTAGTCGTCCTGCTGCGCCGTGGCGGGCGTCGACGGGCAGCTATTGGTCGTGGTTCGCTGGAAGATGTATTCGTAGTCGGTACCGTCCTTTCCCGCCTGCGCCACGCCGATGCCCCGTTCAGCCACGTAGTTACTATTCCACGCCGATGCATCAGAAGACGACTTGTAAGCACGAACGACGAACTGAGTATATCCAGCCGTAGCTGGCACGTAGATCTTCGACGATTGCGTGGCACCCACATGGGCGACCCATGAGCCGTTGTAGCGTCGGGCGGCGAGCCACAGCGTCACACAATCGGATACGCTTCCGCCACGCGACATCTTACACGTCACCTCTACTGAGCTTGGAGACGGCGATCCCGTCGACGTGTAGGAGAATGCGCTGATGGGGCAGTCAAGCCAGTAGAGTGTTTCGGCTTCGTTGCTCCACGATATCATGCGCCACGACGGGTTGACGGTCATATCGGCCGAACGTCCCGCCAAGATGTATCCGCCGTCCTTCTTTCGCATATACGTTCCATCTTTGAAGCGCGCAATTGGCAGAGGTGGTTCGCTAGTCTCTTCTAGCGCGACAAAGGTGCCTCGCCCGAAGTTGACTAGCTTGTTCACGGCGTAAGGAACTTGGGATGCTTCCCAGTGACCGACGGCTTCGATGCTTGATCCGTCCTGCCCGTCGTGTCCGTCCGCACCGTCGGAAAGCATGGGGATGGTCTCCACGTCCACCAGCTTTCCGCCCACGTAGAACAGGAACTTGATGCTTCGGGTGAACGAGGTGGTGGCGATTGCCGTACCGTCGGTGTAGTTTGTCTCTACTCCGCCGTCGCGACTGTATTTCAGCTCTCCGTCCGTAGTGTCTGCGATGCTGTCGCCTACTGCTTTCTGACGCTTGCAGGACACGGTGGATGCACTGTACGTGCCGTCCTTATATTTCGCCACGGACGATACGGAAGGGACAAGTGAGTAAAGAACAGCGTCTGCTCCATCAGATCCGTCTGCACCGGCGCGTACACCTGCAATGGTGAACGTCATCTGACGCTGGAAGTCTTGTCCGTCTCTCGAGGCGGTGAGGATGATGGTGATGTCGGTTGTTTCGGACATTGATACATCCTTCTTGACACTGGCCGTGACGGTTCCCGCCGATTTGTCGGTCTGCACCGTCATGCCAGAAGGTTGTGAGGCGGTGATGCTGGCCAATGGCAGCTTCTCCGTTCCGTACCACAGGGTCACCTGCGTTGTCCATACCTGATCCTTGGACACCTTTCCGTCGGCCGTGAGTGCACAATTCACCATTTCGTTGGTGATGGTGGCCGACACAGCGCTTTCGCCATCTTTGGCTTCTGCCAGCATGGGGATTGTCTCCACATCCACCAGATTACCGTCTACATAGAAGAGGAACTTTACGGACTTGCTGAACGAGGAGGATGATATGCTCTGCCCGTTATTGACAGTCTGCTCCGCTCCACCGTCCAAGCTGTACTTCAGTTCGCCATCTTGGGTCGCAGACAGGTTGCTGCCCGCCGATTTCCAGCGTGTGCACGATATAGATGCCACGCTGTACGTACCGTCTTTATACTTCGTCACAGACGATGCGGACGTAACCAGATTGTATATCACTGCGTCTGCACCGTCCGCACCTGCACGCACACCAGCAATGGTAAACGTAAGTTGACGCTCAAAGTTCTGTCCGTTTTTGGAAGCCGAGAGGGTAATGATGACATTGTTCGTCTCGGCCAGCGATACTCCTGCCGTGGCGGTGACGGTCACCGCTCCGCTTGACTTGTCGGACTGAACAGTCAGACCGCTTGGCTGCGAGGTGGTCAGTGCGGTAAGCTCCAGTTCTTCGTAACCGTACCACATCGTGACGTTTGTAGTCCACGATTGCTGGAGGGTCACCTTCCCGTCGGCTGTAAGTGCACAGCTCACCATTTCGTTATCGAGGTCTGCAATAACAGCGTTTTCTCCGTCTTTGCTCCAGCGGTGGATTGGCGCAGGGTCGCTCCATTCGCTCCATACGCCGTCCTTCTTGGTGCGTTTACACGCCCATTCGATTTGGAACGTTTCGCTTACGCCCATATAATTATCCGTCCATCCCGAAGGAACATAGTCGTCCTGCTGTTGGCTATCGGGTTTCTCTGGCTTATCTTCTGCCGAATTGTTTCTGGTGTAGATGTATTCGTAATCACGACCGTCCTTTCCGTCTGAAACCATGAGCATCCACTGTCCATTCTGATAAATGTAGGTGCATTTGTCCGTCGTATTGTAGTAGCTATTGCCTTCGGAAGGATTGGACGGTGCTGTAGCGAAGCTTCCGAGGAATGTGATGCTGGTGCCTTTCAATTCGCGTCCGTCGAGGATCATCGTCCAGTCGGGATGCACGGCGAAATCGGCTGAACGTCCGGCAAGGATGTAACCCAGCTTGGTGCGTGCGTAGCTCCCATCCTTGAATTTCATGATGGACAGCGGAGGGTTGCTTGTCCGGACATTTGACATGAACACGCAGTTGAACATAGATACAAGCGTGCTGGCCTCGTAGGGTGTCTTGGAAGATTCCCAGTGTCCGCCTCCTACGACGGAGAGGCCGTTTTCGCCATCAACGCCGTCCGATACTAGGGTGATTGTCTGTACGTCTACGCACTTTCCTCCGACATAGAAGATGAACTTGACAGACTTGCTGAACGAAGTTGTGAGTATCTCCTGATCGTTATCGATCGTCTGCTCCGCTCCACCGTCTATACTGCATCTCAGCTCGCCGTCAGTTGTTTCCGCAATGCTTTCACCCACAGTTTTCTGACGAGTGCACGAAATGGCCGCAACACTATAGCTACCGTCTTTGTACTTGGCCACCGACGAAACAGAAGGGACAAGTGAGTAAAGAACAGCGTCTGCTCCATCAGATCCGTCTGCACCTGCACGCACACCAGCAATGGTGAACGTGAGCTGCCGCTCGAAGTTCTGTCCATTCTTCGAGGCGGTGAGGGTGATTACTACATCGTTTGTCTCGGCCAAGGCTACATTTTCCGCAACAGACACTGTAACGGCTCCTGTATTCTTATTGGCGGAAACCGTAATTCCAGATGGCTGTGTTGTAGAGATTGATTCAAGCGGCAACGACTCATAACCGTACCAGATGGCTACATTGGTCACCCACGACTGAGCTTTGGACGTTTTACCGT